>Ga0207649_10000062_pt1 | contig 97838 bp, 156 predicted proteins | sample KBSC43metaG_FD_184317 | JGI IMG/M metagenome (GOLD analysis project Ga0207649, IMG submission 184317) | Corn rhizosphere microbial communities from Kellogg Biological Station, Michigan, USA - KBS C4-3 metaG (SPAdes) (version 2) | ecosystem: Host-associated > Plants > Roots > Rhizosphere > Soil... | reverse complement strand
AGCTCGTCCCGATCAGTGATCACGATGTCGTACGAACCGCACCCCGGGCAGGTCTTGCGCAGCAGGGGCTTGGTGAGTAGTTCGCGCTGGTAAGCGCTGAGTCCACCCCACACGCCGTAGGCCTCAAAGTGATCCAACGCGTACTGGAGACAGTCTCCCTGGACTGGACACGCGTCGCACACGGCCTTGGCCTCCGGCGAGGGCCAGGGTGGTTCGGGAGCGTCCTCGTCGACGTTGCCGAACGCGTCGTAGGTAACGGGGTAGAACCACTCTCGTGGTTGATCGCGACACGCGCGTCGCGGGTCGGACTGCCAGTCGTTCTCCATCACGACCACCCGCTCTGTGATCAAGTAGACCTCCCCCTAGACCTGCGTCGTTAGCTTGCGCGCGACGTACATGACCCCACGACTATCCTTGATGATAATTCCGTCGTCGGCCATGCGCCCGACCTCCTCGAACAGCTCGGCATTGCCGTTGGTTACGGCACGCGCGGCGCGTTGGCGGGGCTTGGCTGGCGTGGTCGACGCCGCCGGCTCGGTTGACGGCGGGGGCGCCGAGACGTGGGGTTGCTCGCGCTCGGGCGTCGCCACCTGCGGCTGCATGGTAGGCAGGTACTGCCACGACTTGCCCGCGACGATGACCTTGATCTCGACCCGCATGACGTCGTTCTTGGCGCGGAGGTAGCCCAGCGCGCTGACGATCTGCTTCTGCGTGAAGCCGGTTCCCTCGGCGATCTCGTCGACGAACACGACCTGTCCCGGACGCTGTGTCATGTAACGCAGCGCCCTGAGTGAGATGTCGTTGGTTCGGGTGCGCAGCGACTCGGAGTCGTTCGTGGGCTCGGTCACTTCATCACCGGGAAGTTGTCGGACGTGAGCTGCGAGGGAATGATGATCGCCTTGGCCGGCTTCTCGGCGCGCCACAGGTTCCACGCCTTGATGATCTGGTAGAGCTGCTCACCCTGCTTGGGCTTCGGCGCCTTGTTGCCGTAGCGTCCGATCGTGTTGCGCAGCGCGAGGATCGGGCTGTCGTTCTTGAGATCGGCGCCGGTGTCCAACGACGTGAAGAACTCGATCGCCTGCTGCTCGTCGACGCTGAGGGCGCCGAACAGGCCGGCCGACAGCGCGCTCCGGGTGGCCTTCGGCAGGTTGCGGTTGATCCGCGACCCCTCGCGCACCGCGTGGTCGAGTCGCTCGTTGTTGTCACGCTCGAACTCAAAGATCTCGTACGGCGTGGGCTTCCAGTGAGACGAGAAGACCTTCGCGGCCTGCCAACGAAGGACGAGAACGGTGGTCGCCGAGAGCACGGTCGCGTTCGGCTTGCGCGCGATCCGGAAGTCGTCGGCGATGCTGCGAGGTCGACCTCGGTCCATGGCGATCTGCGCGGCCGGGTCGACCCCGGTCACGACGTTCATGCGCAGTGACACGTTGCTGCGAATCAGCGCCATCAACCGCTGGAGGCCGTCGCGCACGTGGCCGTCCCAGTCGATGATGATCGGAATGCCGGTGTCGAACCAGTGGCCGGCTGCCATGTCCCGCGCGTACTGCACGACGCGGGGAATCGACGGCGTTCGGTTGACCACCTCGCCGGCCTGCTCGTCGTGACGCAGCCACTCGGTGGCGACCTTCGGCGTCACGGTCATACGCTTCGTGACCGGCTCGGGCCGTGGTCGTCCGTCGACCGTTGAGGTCGAGAACGTGGGCCTGGTGATCGTAGGTACCGCTGCTCTACTAGCCATTAGATCCTCACTTCCTTGTAATCTGGGACGTTACCGGTTCAGCAGGAGCTGGGCGGTGCGGTCCACGAACTTCCGGGTCTGTCCGTCGAGACCACCGGTGAACCGGGCCTGCGACGTGCGCGTACCCGACGCGCGGCCGTGCTCGAAGTACTCGCTCACAGCGTTGACGGCGCCCCAGCCGGTACCGGGGAAGCCCACCTCCGGGCTGCTCTCGAACGCCGAGATGATCGAGTCGATCTGCTCACCGCGCTTGGGCCTGTCGGGCAGGACGAGACGCAGCACGGTGCGCACGGTGGTGTTGTCGACGTTCACGGAGTTGAGCTGTCGAACCATACCCTCGAACACCTCGCCGTACCGGGTGGTACGCGTCATGGCGTCGATGGCGTCCTTGAGCTTCTTCTGGGGGTCACCCACGTGCCTGATCGACCAGCGGTCCTGGACGCCACGCGTGAGCGACCGCAGGCGAAGCTGGTTCATGCACCGGTGACGCAGCGGCAGCACCGCCACCTCAATGGCCTTCGACAGGTCGTGTGACGTCCGCAACACGGCGTACAGATCGTGCGGGTCGGACACGCCACCCGGCTCGGGGTCGACCGTCGCGTGGTCGGGGAACTGCACGACCATGAACGCCTGGCGACCACCGCTGAACGTGCCGGCCGCGACGTAGCGCGGGCGAACGAGGTCCATGAACTGGAAGGCCTCGGCGTACTGGACCGGCGCGTAGTCGTTCGACACGAAGCTGAAGAAGGTGCCGTCGTCCTCGCGGTGCACCGCGCGTCGGTTGGGCACGTTGCGGGTCACACCCCGCTCGTCGGTGTAAAGCGCCTTGCCGAGCGCGACCTTGAAGTCGAGGCCGCCAAGCTTCGCCGCCTCGGCGCTCGAGACGTCGGGATCGTCGATGACGGTACCCACGTGCATCCACGGAACCGTACGCGACGTGAAGGTCTGGGTGTCGACCGCATTCATGGCTGTTCTCTCCTTCATCCTGGTATTCTCGACTGCGCGTTGTTGCCCTGCGTTGACCACTATATCATACATGACGTCGTTGCGCAACAACGGGTTTGGATGAATTTTACCGCCGTTCCAGGTCGGCCTGGGCCTCCTCGAGAGTGGCGAAGCCGAACGCGCTGTAGGTCAGCTTCCACAGTGGCCGCTGGAGGCCGAGGTCGTCGTGCATCACCAGTAGGTGCGTCGAGTACAGCGCGGTGGCCATCACCGGCGTGGTAAGCTCCGTGAGCACGTACGCCGCCGCGTACACGCTCGCGCGTCCCGCCACGAAGCGTCCTACCCGCACCACCCGGTAGTGTCCACCGTAGAGGTCCGACGGGACGGCGTCGCGAAACGCCGCCTCGTCGGTTCGGCGCGCCACAACGTCGACGTAGGACGGAACCAGACGTAGGTGACGAGTGACGCGCACGGTGTCCTCCTAGACCTCGGTGATCGCGGGCTTGGGCTCGACGTCCTCGGTGTCCTCGGACTCCGAGGCGTCGTCGTTGTCGTCGGCGTCCTCGTAGTCGAAGCCGTCGTCAACCTCGACGCCCCGCGCGACGAGCTTCACGACGCCGTCGGTGAGGTGCACCTCCAGTGACTCGTTCACGATGTCGCGCACGGCCGGCGGGATGTACGAGCCGAACCTAAGGCACGCGACCGCGAGCTCGCGCAGGTCGGCGAACCTGATCGCGAGCATCGGGTTGCCGTCGCCATCCGGCCCACGCTCGACCTGGTCGGCGGACACGTCGCCGACCCGAAGCAGGTCGTTGAGTACGTACGAACTAATCTTCACGTTCTCTCCCATCTCTAACCTAACTACGCGTTCACGACTTGAACGCGCAGAGAACTAAGGTGACAAACACCGCCACGCCCACAACGAAGTACAGGGTTCCCATCACGTGCTCCTTCGGTCGTCGAGGTACTCGGTCATCTGCCGCGCGACCTCGATCAGCAGTGGGTGATCGCCCAAGACGTCGTGACCGTGATCACGGACGTTGATCCAGAAGCGCACGTCGGCGTCCATCGCCGGCGCCTGCGTACGTCGGGTAAGTCGGTCGTTGAGCTTGCGCAGCTTGCGCTTCTCGTGGTCGAGTTCGTAGTGCAGTTTCATAGCCGCGTTGAAGTTGAGACGACGGTGGGTGCGTTGGCGTCGCTCCAAGAGCCTAATCTTACGTTCGATACTCACGATCTTTTCGCGGAGACGCATAACTCGGTCCGTGTTGTCGACCTGGAACGTACCTTCCAGTCGCGACCGCCTCTCGCGTAGTGCGGTGGTCAGTTCATTGGCCCAGAAGATGCTCAAGGTCACAATGAACAATGCGCTGAAGATAACGATCAGTACGATGTCCGACGCAGGCACCCCACTCACCTCCTCACAGTTGGTGGGGGTAGAGGCTGAGTCTTCTTATCCATCGATCTTTACCCACAACCCGAAGTAGTCGAGCTGGAAGGCTACTCGCTCGACGTCGCGGCCGTCGTCGACGGCGTCACTCAGGTCGGCGACGTCCGTGTGGAGGTCTGCTCCGACCGAGTCGTCGTCCTCGGCGACGTCAACGTTGACGTTCGTGCCGAGTGGCGTTTGCGTGATAGCTCTGACGTGCTCAAACGCGTAGAGTGGGCTGCACTGCATTGCCATGATCTCATCGAGAAGGGTGAGCAGCAGCGCGTCGCGCAGCTTGGCGGTGTACGGCACTGGGTGTGCGGGGCGCATCACACGAACGCCTTCACGCAGACCGGGCCGTACCCAGCGAGGACGGACTTCGCAGCCTTGAGCGGTCGGTTGCAGTTCATGCACCGGCCGTACCGGATCCCAAGCTCGACGGCCCGCTCCTTGGTCATCCGGTGTTCGGGGCGGATGTCGTAGATCGCGCCGGGCGCGTACTCGTAGTCGAACGCTACGACGTCGTCGGCTCCGTTCACCCGACGCGCGGTGTTCAGCTCGACGAGCTTCTTGGCGTACAGTCGGGTCTTCGCGCGGTTGGGCTTCACGACGTAGACCTGACCGTTCAGCTCGTACACGCCGGGAGTCAGCTCCGAGTGAACCTCGCGTGGCTGCGGGCGACTCTGCCAGTAGTCGATCTCGCGCGAGACGGTGGCGCGCGTGAGCTCACCGGTCTGGAAGAGCCGGTGCAGCCTCTCGACGCGCTCGTCGGCGTTCTCAGGCCAGTAGTCGCACCGACGCTCACGAACCAGGCGGGTGAGGTAGTTGAACTGCCTCTCGGTGACGCCGTGCGCCAGCGCGGCGTCGAGCGGACCTAGCGTCGTCGTGTCCAGCGTGCTCGTCATCCAAGCCCTCCTGCGTTCCGGTCGTTCACGTTGGTATCAATTTATCATAGACGACGTCGGCTGTCAACCACGAGTTTCGAGGAGTTACAGACGAGCCCCGCCGCGTGAACGGCGGGGCTCGCGTGCGCGTACGCGCGACGTCTAGTCGACCAGCCGCCAGGCGTGCTGAAGACCGGTGTCGGCGACCTTCTCGACGCGCGGCGGGTCGACGTGCGAGAGACGCCACAGCGCGAGGTACACGAGACTCTTCGGTGTGTTCAACTCCTCGGCGAGCTGCTCGCGGGTCTTCGGCCCGCCGGCGCGCAGTGCCTCGACGACCGCCTCGTCGCGCGCCAGCGTCTCCTGCGAGCGCGGTCGACCCCGGCGGTTCGTGGAAGCCGGAGCCTCGACGGGAGCCTCGGTGGGGGCCTCGAAGATGGGCTCGGTCATACGGTTACTCCTTCGATGATTGAGATAATCTACCGTACCAGGTTCACACGCAGGGAGTGACTAGCGTTGCCTGATGAACCACTCACGGTCGCCGTCCGGCACGCCGGTGACCGAGCCGGGGTTCCCGTCCAGCGCGTTCTTCACCTGCTCGCCGATCCACTTACCACACTGGACGGTGATGCCCTTGCCCCACGTGGCGCGGAGGTTGCTGACCCCGCGCAGCGGTAGGATCCGCCAGTCGTCGGGGAAGCCCATCACGCGAGCCGCCTCGCGGTGAGTGATCGTGCGCGACTCGTAGGGGTGCAGCACCATGTCCAGCGCGGCCCCGGTGATGACGCGCGCCGGGCGCTCTGGATCCCAGCGGATCAACGTCGTGAACCCCATGTGGAAGTCCTTGGCGATGAGGCGCTCCTTCATGCCGTCCCACGACGGTGGGAGATAGCCGAACGTCTCGTAGCAGTGCTTCGCCATGCGACCGATCGGCCAGCCGGCGGGCCACCCGCCGTCCTGGTTGGCCAGCTCCAGTAGATCCATGGCGCGCTCGTTCGGGATGCCGCCGTGCGTCGCGTGGCCGTCGAACGTCGCCTCGGCGCGGCAGCGCTCGCGCTCGGACCACCACGTCGGCGGTCGGCGGTACGGCTGGCGCTGCCACGTCACCGCGTGCCCCCGCAGGTCGTCCCAGATCTCACGCAGCACCGGCGTTCGGACGCTCGGGTACTCGACGCCGAACGGCACGCGCGACGCCACCCAGAAGTACCTCGGGCGTCGCGCGGCGCCACCTAGCTCGAGCGCGTCCTGGAAGACGTGGTACAGGTCGTACTTGAGACCGCTGCGACGCTCGAGGTTCTCGCGTAGGTCGGTCATGAGTGGGCGTCCGGTCGAGTACGCCGCGCGCACCGACTCCATCACCATGATGGTGGGCTTGATGCGCGCGGCGTACTCGCCGAGCACCCACATGCAGGCGTTGACCCGCGCGTCGATCCCACGGTGACGCCTGTCGGTCATGGCACTAAATCCCGAACAGGGCGGGTTGGCTGCAATGAAGTCGACGTCCGGAGGCGCGTACCACTCCTGGTAGTCGCCGGCCTGCGCCGTCCAGTCATCGCCTAGCAGGTGCCGGTTGGCGAGGCAGTTTGCCATACCAAAGCCACCGGTCTGCTCGACCTTGTGGACGAGCTCGAAGCCGGCCTGCACGACGCCGAGGTCGAACCCGCCTGCGAAGCTCTGGCAGGCCACGAACCGGTACACGTTACTCCTCAGGCTGCCGCGTGAACGAGCGTTGCATCTCCTCGAGGTTCCTCGAGATGTGATCGAGTCGCCGAGGGTCACACTCGGCGCAGAAGTGCGGCCCCCACGGCGTACCCGGCTCGTTGTGACAGGGAAGCTCGTGATCGCAGCCGGCGTAGCGACCGTCGCAGAGGCAGACCGCGTTCACGTCGTCTCCATGATGTAGACGTCGTCGCGCGCGCACCACGCCTTCGCCGCAGACGACGACTCGGTCAAGGGTTCGCACTCGACGCCGGGATCGTCGTACGCCCGACCGCAACTCGGACACTTGTGAACGCGGGTGTCGTAGCCCGACCGTTGCCGGTTGCGGTTGACGTCCTGCTTAGCCTGGTACCGCTGCTCCCACTCGTCGTCGGTGACGTTGAGTCGAACCAGGAGGTTCGCGAGGAAGTGCGCGACGTCGACGAGCTCACCCACGGCGGCATCCCGGTTAACCCAGCCTCGTGGCGTGGACCAGTCCTTCCAACCCACCTCGTTCATGAACTCACCCAGCTCGACGACCAGCGCGGAGTGATTCATGACGATCGCGTCCGCGAACTCATCGGGATCAACGTGACCGTGGAACGTCTTGCCGTAGGCCTCCTCCTGAAGCTCACGGGTTGACTCCAACCAGCGCCAGTCACTCATGGGTGGACTCCTCACTCGTGGGCCAGCCACCGGCGCGCAGCACCTCGCCGTAGACCCACTCGTAGTTGCTCGGTAGGCCGTCCGCGAGGGTCACAGTGGGCTCCCAGTCGAGGTACTTGCGGATCAGCGTGTTGTCAGAGTTACGTCCACGCACACCCTTCGGCGCGTCGGGTTGGTACGCCCGCTGAAGTGTGACGCCGGCGAACTTCTCCAGGAGGCTGATCACCTGGTTGATCGTAACCAGCTCGTTCGACCCGACGTTCAGTGGTTCACGCACGTCCGAACGCATGATCTTGAGCGTACCGGTCACCGCGTCGTCGACGTGGGTGAACGACCGCGTCTGCTCGCCGTCACCCCAGACGTCGATCGTCAGGTCACCAGACAGCACCGCCTCGGCGACCTTGCGGCTCAGTGCGGCGGGTGCCTTCTCGCGGCCACCGGTCCACACACCGTGCGGGCCGTACACGTTGTGGTACCGCGCGACGCGCGTCTCCACGCCGAGGTCCTCGGTGAAGTGTCGGTGCATCCGCTCGCCGAACAACTTCTCCCACCCGTAGCCGTCCTCGGGGTCGGCTGGGTACGCGTCCTGCTCGCGTAGGGCGGCGACGTTCGACTCACGCTGGAGATGCGCGGGGTACACGCAGGCCGAGGATGAGTAGAAGACCCGCCCCCACTCGTACTCCGCGGCGGCGACGAGCACGTTCGTCGTGATGAGCGACGACAGCATACACGCGACCTTATTCGTCTCGATGAAGCCGATGCCACCCATGTCCGCGGCGAGGTTGTAGACCTCGTCGAAGGGGCCGCTCGCCGAGTGCACGATGCCGAGCTGGTCGAGGTTCGCGCAGTTGAGGTGGTCGAACGTCAGTGCCCCGACGTGCCGCTGGTGCCACTCGCTGCGGGGCTTGACGTCGGCCGCCGTCACGTCGCAACCCTCGTCGATCAATCGGCCTACGAGGTGCCCGCCAATGAAGCCACCCGCGCCGGTTACCAGTACGTTCCTAGTCATCGTTGCGTTCCTTCCGTCGAAGTTCACCCTCGTCGATCGCCTCGCGCGCGTCGCGCAGCCACGCGGTGTTGGCACGATGTGTGAGGTACTTGAGGTACGTTTCACACTGCGCGTACGCGTCGGCGAGGTGATCGAGCGGCGTCACGTTCTTATCAGACAACAGGGCGCTGACGTCGCGGAGCCGTTTAATGAGCATTGGTGTGTTACGGTAACCGTACACTTCCCGCTCGAGATCGGTGACCAGGTCGTGCTGGTTGCGCACGGACACCGTCAGTGGTCGACCGTAGGTGACGTACCACCCTAGGTCATCCATGATCGAGCGCGCGACGTAGCTCATCCAGATGTCGTCGTAGCGACCCACCGCGTACAGGCACTGCATCAGCGGCGCGAGCTCCCAGACGTACGCGGTGTTCTGCGTGTTGAACGGTGCCCAGGTGCCGACGTCGAGCGTCACCTCGTCGCGGAGCTCCTCGACGTGCGGCTGCTTCACGATCCGCTCGATCGCGTCGACGTCGGGATCGCCAAGAGTCAGTCCCGCCACCACGCCCACGCGTGGTGACCGCCCACCGTGGTTCGTGGTGCTGGCTGCGTATGTCGCGTAGTTCGGCGACGTGTGACGCTGGTCGAGGGGAAAGCCTCGGTGCACCACGGGTGGTGTCAACAGGTAGCCGGGGTTGAACCAACCCGTGGACGAGCGAACCACCTGCGTCACTGGACTCGCCAGTCGACCTAGGACGTCAACGAAGTAGGTCGTGTGATCCTGAGGTTCGTTGTCGTCGTCGACGGTGACAACGACGTCAGGGCCGAGGGTCAGTGCGTGTAGCAGCGCGAGGTTGCGCCGCTGGATGGTGTGCAGGCCCACCGCGCGGTGTGTGCGCCAGCGTTCGACCTCGTCGCCGTCGATCCCGAGGTACGTACCACCGAGGTCCTCGACGAGGTCGCGCGCCGCCGGCGGAGTGCGACTGTCACCGGCCACGACCACGTCGAGGTGGCAACCCGAGGGCACGTGATTCACGTACTCCCGCAGGACGATCGGTACGTTGATGGTCGTGGTAATAAGTGCGATGTTGGTCACGCGAGTCCTAGCCTTCGTTCGATCATGGTGACGTGGAGGGGGTCGACGACCGCGCGGTCGTACAGCGCGCGCTGCTGCTTAACGAGCCAACACCACGCCTCGTAGTTGTCGCTGAGGTGATCCACGCGCTTCTGAAGCTCGCCGGGGTCGCGCACGCGCAGCCACCGGGCGAGCTGCCGCAGATTCTCGTTCGGTCCCGCGGCCGCCCAGTACGCGTCGCTGTTCGCCTGCGCCAGCGTCGGAATGATGTGACCCTGCGTGTCGTACTCGGGGTGAAAGAAGCACACGGTGCCGTGCGCGAACGCCTGCCAGGGCTTGGTGGTCGCCCAGCCGGAACCCGAGCTGGGCGTCGTGAACGTGGTGCGCACCGAGCGCAGCAGCGGGTAGTAGTGCTCGTGAGGCGCCGGTTGCACGTCGTAGCCGGCCGCGTGGAGCACCGCGTGTGACTCCTTGGACCACTTGCCGTGCATGAACGCCGGTTCGAGTGGCAGGACGTAGTCGCGCACCGCGTCGAGTCGGTTCTTGGCGACGTACGCGCGCGCCTCGTTGATGAACAGACCGAAGTGCCTGCGGTTACCCCAGTCGTAGACCGGAGGCTGCTCGGCGCCGATGTAGCTCGGCATGACGCCGCACAGCTCCAGACCCGAGTACACGTACCGTTGCGTGGCGAGCCACACGTGACCGGACTCGTCGACCCGCGCGTCGAAGCCGCACTCCTCGGGCGTGCGCCAGTCGTGGTACCGCTCGTACTTCTCGTTCTTGGTGAAGTCGTACTGCGCGAGGATGGGCAGCCGCTGCGGCCACTTGAGGTCGCGAGGCTTCGGGTAGTTACGCGGGTCCGGAACGAGCCAGATCTCCTCGTACTTGAGGGGATCGCGCTCGCGGAACGCGTTGATGCCGCGCACGACGTACGAGACGTACAGCGTGAACGACTTCTGAGGCTGCGTCCACAGGTCCTCCTCGTAGGTCGTGCCGATGCGTGGCAGTGGCGAGTTGCTGGTGCCGTGCTGGCCGGCCCAGACGATCAACCCATCGAGGTCGCGAAACAGCGGAATGACGAGGTCGTCGTACACCTGAAGAACGTGCTTCAGGTCGTCGCCGGTGATCCGGATCGGCTGGTCGCGCCCACCGACCGCGCGCCGCACCTCCCCGGCCAGGGTGCGCCAGGGATTCGTGACGTTCGGCGGCAGACCCGCGTCGGTGACGTCGTCGCCGGAGTTCTTACCGACGATCACGAACTCGTGCTCGGGGTGACGCTCGGCGAGAGTCCGCAGCAGCAGCGGCGGCTCGTCGTCGCCGCCGACGACGCCCCAGCGCCGCTGCGCGAGGGGCATCGAACGTCCTAGCTTGCAGTAGCCTATCCGCACGGGTTGTCCTTCTTAGACGCGTGGTGGACCTCACGAGGAGGTCCACCACGAGTGAGTTGATCAGATGGGCAGCTCGGGAGCACCCGGGGGAATCGGAGGCTCATAGGTAGGCTGGGTTGGCGCGGGCGACGACGACTCGGCGGCGCCGACCGACGGCGCCGCGTCGGTAGGGACCGCGAGCGGCCCCGTCGTGCCGTCGAACGGAGCGGCCTCGATCACCGGACCGGCGACCGCCGGCGGCGTCGGACCGGCGTCGGCCGTGGCCGGCGGCGGAGGCACGTACGCCGGCACCTCGTAGGCCGGCTGCGGGGGCGCGATCGGCTGCTGCGGCTCGACGTACTGCGGCTGCGCCACCGGGCTCGGCTGCGGCGGACTCGCCGGCTGCGCGGGCGCGGCTGGCTGCGCAGCCACGGGAGCCGGCATCGGTGCCGGCTGCGGCGACGCCGGAGGCGCGACGGGCGGGGCCATCATCGGCGGCGGGGTCGGCTGCGGACCGACCGGACCGGCGACCGGCGCACCCGGCGCGCCCGTGTACGGCTTGACGCCCTTGACCTCGTTGCGCGTCTCACCCTGCCACTCGCGCTGGCCCAGGGTGATCTTCGCCCGTCGGTTGAGTAGCGCGGTGGCCACGGCGTCCATGCTGCCGTTCGAACCCAGCGAGGCGAAGAACTCCTCGGTCAGGCCGAACGCCCGCATGTGTCGGAAGAACATCGCCATCGCCTGCGGGCTCTCGGCCGAGAACACGAAGTTGTTGAACACCTGCCTCCCCTGGTAGGGGCCGGTAAGCACCTTCAACTGCACCTTGATCATGGGCTTGCCGGTGGACGCGCGGATGGAGTCCGAGACGGCCACCTCCACGTCGTAGTCGCCGATCGGCAGCGCCTCGTAGGACGCGGTCTTCGCGTCGCGCAGCGCCTTGCCGAAGTCAACTGTGGTCATTTACTTCGTTCCTTCCATCGTGGTATCGGCGACCGTAACAGGCGTCGCGGGGACTCCAAACACGATCTTCATCCAGTCCTCAATGTCGGTGCCGACGGTGTTGACCGGTGCCTTCGTGAGGGTCAGCGCACCGCCGAGGCGTCCCTGGACGCGCTCGCCGGCCTCGAACTGCTGGCTCGGTGTGATCCACAGTCGGCGGATCTCACGGGTCGGTTGGCCGTTGCCGTCGACCTCCCAGTCGGGGTAGAGGTACCCGCAGATGTCGACCCAGTACGGCAGCGACACCGAGATCTGCCCCTGCATGTACGGCACCCACTTGCCCGCCTGCGACTGCCGCGTCTCGGCGATGAAGACGACGCAGCGCACCGAGAGGTAGGGGTTGAGCGCCAGGTCGCGGAAGCCTCGAATGACGCTGTCCATGCGCGCCAGCAGGATGCCCCAGTCGGCGATCTTCATGGCCTCGTCGCCGACGAGCTTCGACTTGCACCGCCGCTGAATCTCGGTGATCGAGTCGATCACGATCGACGTGAACGGCGTCTGGTACTGCGCGACCCAGTCGTAGACCTGCTTCACCGTCTCCCACTGGTTGATGGTGACCACGCAGGCGTCCCACGAGCCGTCGTACGCGGGCGGCGGCCCGGTGGTGGGATCCCACGGCACCTGCCGCAGGGGAATGAAGCGCCAACTGCCCTCCGCGTCCAACACCAGGATCGGCTTCGGCGCGGTCGCCGACGTCGTCGACTTGCCCACCTTCGAGCCGGCGTGAATCAGGATCGAGAGCCGCTGGTTGGTCTCGAACGTCGCCGAGAGGGGAACCGGCGACGGGGGCGCGAGGTCACTCGTCATCGTGTCACGCATCCTTCGCAGAGCCAGTAACTGTGGTTGTCGTCGAGCAGGGAGACCGGGTTGCGGACCAGGTACACCGGGCCACCTCCTACGTTGTGGCCGCAGCTCGCGACGCGGCGGCCCTCCGGGATCACCTTCGTCACGATCAGTTCGTCGTAGTCCTCGATGATGTCGCGAACCACGTCCCACCAGTTGGGACACGACGCGTGGATCCACGCCTCGAACGACGCGCCGGGTGGACCGACGAGGGCCGCCTGGATCTCGTCGCCGACGTCGATCACCGTGCTGCACGCGGGGCACGAGCCGATCTTCGTGGCCAGTGTGACGGGCGCAGCCATCGGACGAGGTGGTCCCCACTCGGCTCGGTCGATCAGCGCGACCAGCAGGGCGCGCGTCCGACGGCGCTTGTTCATCCGGCGGAAGACGTTGAACATCTTGGGCTTCGTCGTCACAGCGTCTTGCCGTCCGTACCTCGGTAGCGGTCGCGTGGATCACCCTGGACGTAGAGCTGACCGAGCATGTCCTCCACGCCGGGTGAGCCGTCGTCGAACATGTTGCACACGGCGAAGAAGTCGCAGTCCCAGCGACAGTCCGACTTCGGCGTCGGGTACACGACGTCGCGGTGATCGACCCCGGCGTCGAGCGCGTCGATCGCCTGCATGACGTCGGCGACCGTGGCCAGGAGTCGACGCTTGTACGACTCCAACTCGTGCACATTGTGGTGCACCTCGACCCGGTCGTAGAACGGCGGCTTGGCCTTAGCGCTGCGCTTCACGCGGCGGATCATGTTGTAGAGCGCCCCGTCGCAGCGCCGCTCGCCCTCGGCCGTGTTGAGCCACTCCAGGAGGTCGTAGTGTAGCATCTGCTCGTTCTGCGGCAGGGTGATCGCCGGCGTCTGGAGGTCGCCGACCGTCTTGTGGTCGAGAAACAGACGACGACCGTCGGTAACGCGGTGAACGCGCGTGTCGAGGAGTCCGATCACACGTAGCGGCCGGTCGTCACCCGCGTGAGTGCGCACCTCCAGGTCGGCCGTCATGGGCGTCTCGGAGGCGATGACGCGGAGCTCGGAGTCCACCCCGGTCTCCTCGAGCCACTGGACGTAGCCCTCGACCATGGCACGCTCGAGGTTCGTGCTCTCGGCGTACTCGAGCGCGAACTCACGCAGCCGGTCCTCGCCGAGTCCGCGCTCCTGCGCGAGCCGCGTGACCTGTGTCCAGTCCTCGACGATGGCACGCTCCAACGCGTCGCGTGGGTCGACGCGAGGCTGTCCCTCGGGTTCGTACCACGCGGCGAGCGCCCGGTGAACGCGGTCGCCGATCGCGCGCACGCCGACGAACTCGACGTTCTTGAGTCGCAGCTCGCGGTACCAGGTGAGCCACCACTTCCGCCGGCAGCGCTTCCACGTCTGCTGCTCGCCGTTGCTGATCGAGTACACGCCGTCGCGCGGCACCGGGTCGGGCAGCAGCTCAACTGTCGGAATGAGCAGTGGCTCCGACGAGTTGACCTCGACGCGCGGCGGCGGTGGCGGCGGCGGAGGTGGCGGACCGACCACGTCGGCGAGCAGGTCCTCGAGCGCGTCCTCGTCGTCGGTGATGAGATCGGTCGCCAGCGTCGGCGGCGCGTACCGAGGTGCGGCCTGCTTGGGCGTCTTCGGCTCGTGATACCGGGGATCGAAGTTGCCACCCTGGATGTCGGTGAGCACCCGCGCGACGGCCTCGCGGTCGCCGGGCTTCCACGACTCCTTGTTCTCGATGTTGCTGAGTCGAGCGGTCGACCGTCCGGTGAACCCGGCGAGCTGGCTGAACTGGGCGCGGGACAGCTTGTGCCGGGTGCGCAGTTCGAGCACCAGCGCGCCGGTCAGCTCCTGGGGATCGAACGAGTAGGTCACGTTACTCCTCACTGGGTAGACCTGGGAACGAGCGTAGGATGAACTGCTCCTCGGCGTCGAAGGTCGTGGTGTCCGCGTGCACGTTGGCGCGCAGCAGCGCGGCCCGGTCGCGGGTGATCTCGTCGAGCCGCAGCAGCTTCTCCTGAAGTCGCGTCACCTGCGTTTCCTCGACGGTACCCTTGGTGGTGATGTCGATGATCCGCAACGTCTCGTGGACCTCCGCGCCGATGCGGTGCGGTCGATCCTCCTTCTGCCGCTCGTTGATCAACGACCACGAGCGTTGCAGGTTGATGAGCGTGTCCGACGCGGACATGTCCAGACCGGTGCCGCCGGCGGCGCTGGTGAAGAGAAGCACGTGAATGCGACGCGTCGTGAGATCCTCGATGGCGCGGTTGCGGTCAAACTCGCTGACGCCACCCATGATGATCGCGTGCGGTACGTTGCGCTTGCGCAGTCGCGCGCTGGCCAGCTCGACGAGCTGGCGGTACTCCGCGGCGACCAGCACGGGAGTGCCCTCGTAGTGGGGCGTGAACACGCCCAGCTCGTCGAGGATCTCCTCCAGCGCGTCCAGCTTCGGCGCGGGCTCCTTGAGCGTTACCTCCCAGCTCCCGACGTCGTCGGGATCGACCTGGTCGATCGTCACCGACGCGGCCGTGAGCTGCATGAGGCGCGTCTGCGCCGCGAGGTTCGACGGCGCGATCAGCAGCTCGCCGGTCTCGGTGCGCGCGACCAGTGAGCTCTCGAGCTCGCGATACATGCGCTCCTGCGTCGTCGTGAGGTCGACGTAGCGCGTCTGGCGAACCTTGGGCGGTAGCTGCGGCAACACGACCGCCTTCAGCACCCGGCGGAACCGCGGGTCAAGCATCCGGTACAGCTCGTCGCGCGTGTCCGGTCGAACCCCGACGATGTCCGTGCCACCGAACGCGTTCCACGAGATCAGGCAGTAACGGTCGATGAACTTCGTGCGCGTGGGAAACTCGGTCGGCGCGACGAAGTGTAGGATCGACCACAGGTCGCCCGGGTGGTTCGCGATCGGCGTACCGGTCAACGCCCACCGACGAGCGACGCCGGGTTGACTGCCGAGGTGCCAGATCGCGCGGGTCTGCTGCGCGGAGGGTTCCTTAATGCGGTGAGCCTCGTCGAGGACGACGGTCTTGAACACGAAGTGGTTGAGCTCCTTGCGGTGCACGTCGCAGCGCGTCGCCTTGAGGTTCTCGTCGCCGTGCAGCGGGTCACACTCACGGCAGCGCTTCAGACGCACGCTACCGTACGGCGCTAGGCGACTGAACAGGCGGACCGACTCGATGTTGATGATGACGAGCGCGGTCACGTCGCCGAGCGCCGACTTGAGAATCTTGCGTCGCTGCGTGGCGGTGCCCTCGACCACGTACGGCGTCGCCTTCGGTAGGAAGTCCACGGCGCGCTGCCGCCAGTGGTGCTTCACCGAGTTCGGGCAGATGACCAGCGCCGGCAGTCCGTTCTCCTTGAGGACGTCGAGCATCTGGATGGTCTTGCCGGTGCCCATCTCGTCGCCGAGGATCCCGCTGTCGGCGACGTCCATGAACGCCACCCCGGCGCGCTGAAAGTCGTAGAGGTGCGGCGAGAACCGTTCGCTCTTCGGGTGGTTGAGCTGACTTCGCAGCTCGACGGCCGGGTCGATCCGGTCGCGGCGCAGCTTCCAGGCCCACTGGATCAGTCGGTCGCCGAGCGTGAGCTGCTGGCCGAGCACGCCGCGCAGCGTCACGATCGAGGCCCAGGTCGCCGACGCCACCCACACGCGCGTCGCGGCGTCCCAGCGCGCGCCGGGCACCGCTCGAAGTAGGTCCTTCTCGTTCCACGCCGTGTGAATCACCACCCGGTCGTGCTCCGCGTCGTAGTCGGCGTGCGCCACGTACTGTCCTACCGATCAATGATGAGTTACTGGGCTGCGTTGCGTTTGCAAACTAACCGCGGCGTTTCCTACGGCTCGGAGTTGAGCAGCCTAGTGAAGACCGAAGCCCTACGTCGTGCTAAGAACAAGATAGCGTGGCGGATCGCGTCGTTCACGTCGTTCGCGTCCGGGCAGCCGACCTGGTCACCACGTAGGTACAGGCCCACGCGGCGGAGAACGTGGTTCGGCGCCAACCGCTTCGCCTCGGCGGGACCCTGCCCCGCGAACTCAACGCCGAGTCGCCGCGCGAGGTCCTCGGCGGCCGCGTACACCCGCCCGGCGTGTGGCTGCGCCGAGGCGCGCACCGAGCCGACGCCGCTGCGGAAGCGCTCGGCCACGACGACGACGTCGCCACCCCGCGTGTGCAGTCGAGTCGCCACGTCGTCGAGCCACTCCAACGCCGACTCCCACGGACCCTGGTAGACCGCGAACAGCTCGACGTCACGTAAGATCGCGACGCCGGTGCTGAGGCCGCCGTCGACGCCGATGACGTAGCGCTCGAACTCATCGATCATGGCTCAACGTGGTCCGGTTGCGCGCGAGCCCACGCGAGGTACCGAGCGTCGAACAGAGGACCGAAGCCACACGCCTCGTCGTCCTCGGCGCACGCGACGCGCGTACCCACCTCGCACTCGCGTAGGATAAAGTCGTGCATGCCGTGCCCATAGAGACCCACGTGAGGTAACGTCACAATGACTCCTCAGTTCGACGACGCCGCATGAACTCGGCGTCGCGCAGACCCCGCTCTAGGCCACTTGGCTCGCGCTCGGTCGGGCGAACGGGAAACGTCATCCCGTCCTCGTAGAAGATCTTCAACCCCGAGATCGCCGCGACGTCGAACTCGAGGCGCGCGCCAACGCTGCGCTCCCAACCCTTCATCATGAGGATTGCGTCGCACTCGAGGAGCACCTTCAGGTCGGTGCGGATGAAGCACGCCGTGCTGGTGTGGCCACCCCCGCCGGTGACGAGGTTCGAGTACGACGGTGGGCACGGACCCTCGTGCCGGTGCGGCTCGATCTCGTGAGGGACGATCGCCTCGTGACCCCACGAGTGAACGAGACTCTTAGCGACGCTGAACGCGTGCGCGTTGCCGTTCGGCAGGCCCGAGATCGGACCACTGACGTAGAACCTCAGTCTCTTCACTCCACCACTCCTACTCGCACTCGCCCCAGCTCGGACCGGTCTCCGCGGACCACGTGAGCGGCACCCGCAGCAGTTGATCGTCGTTCATGACGTCGGTCAGCGTGGCGAGCACCTCGGGTACGTCGTCGCGAGGCACGTCGAGGTCCACCTCGTCGTGCACCGGCAGTATCATGTAATCGCCGAGTCCCGCGTGGTCGGCCTCGACCATCTTCAACTTCAGCAGCTCGCCGGCCGTGCCCTGGATGAGGTAGTTCACCAGCGTGTACAGGCGCCCGGCGTCGGCGACGTGTCGGCGACCGGTCAGCGGGGACCGCACGTACGCCACACCCTCGGCCTCCAGTCGCTCGTGGCCGAGTCGCTCGACCTCCCGAACCCAGCGAGGAATCCCGTCGAACAGCGCGTCAAACCGTCGCATGAACGCGGCTGCCTCGTCGACTAGCACGCCGGCGGTCTTGGCGAACTTCCCCACGCCGGCGCCGTAGATCTTAGCGTACCCGCCGTTCTTCACCATCTGCCGACGGGGGTCGGACTTCTGGAAACTGGGTTCCGCGAACAGGTCGCGCGCGAGGTTGACGAAGAAGTCACCCTCCGAGACGAACGCGTCGATCATCTTGGGTTCGTTGGCTAGGTGCGCGAGCAGTCGCATCTCGATCTGGTCGGCGTCGCACTTGATCCACACGTTGCCCTCGTCGGGCACGAAGCACCGCCGGATCTTCTTACCTTCCTTCGTCCGCACCGGGACGTTCTGGAGGTTGGGGTTGTTCATCGACATGCGACCGGTGCGGACGCCGGTGGAGCCCCCGGGCTCGAATGGGTTCTTACCCGTGCCACCCACGGTGTTGATCGACGGGTGAATCCGACCGTCGCGCGTCGACAGCTCGAGGAAGTGCGTGAGGTACGTCGAGACGAGCTTGACGGCCTGGCGCCGACCGAGCACCGCCTGCGCGAGGGGATGCGGGCAGTCGCCGAGGATCTCCTTGTCGAGCTTGAGCGCGCCGCTGGGAGTGTGCTCGGTGAGACCGGCCTCGTCGTAGAGGATCTTGCCGACGTCCTTGTTGGAGCCGGGGTAGACGCCGTAGTGTTGCTGACACCACTTCTCGACCTCAACGACGTACGTCTCGAGCGACTCCATGAGACGCCCGGTGTACTCGCGGTCGACGCGCACGCCCTTGCGCTGCATGTTAAGCGCGATCCACACGGCTGCGGCCTCCAGCTCGTACGACCGCGGAGCGTCGGCTCGCACGCGGGGCCAGAGCTGGTTGTCGACGTGCTTGGTGAGGATCGTGTCGAAGCCGGCGTAGGTCCAGTAGGGCTCGTAGTCGTAGGGCACCGTGGCCCACGTCCAGCCGCCGCGACCGCTGAGAGCCTCGTCGAGCGAGCGCTGCCCGGCGTCCGCGCGCGGATCCACGAGTCGCTTGCTGATCGTCTTCAGCGCCAGGGAGCCGGTGGACTCGAGGACGTGCATTTCGAGGCGCGTGTCGCGCACCTTGTTCTTCGGGATCTTGATGCCGTGATTCTCGCACATGCCGGTGTCGTAGGGCATGTTGTGCATCACGTAGTGTCCCTCGAACCTGGACACCGCGTCGTAGACGACGCCCGACCAGCGCTCGAACGGAATGACCCACGCCTGCGTCTCGTCGCCGTATTGCACGAGGCGGACGCGCTCGGTGCAGATGTCGAGCCCTGTGGTTTCACTATCAAATGCAACGGTATCTTTGGTCGATAACCAACGCATGAAATCGCCAGCATCATCAACGGAATCGACGAGCGTTATCTGCACATTATCAAGAACCATTACGCACCTGATGCCACCGTCGGCGAGCCTCACTGATCTTTTGTTTAACTTCGTCGGTGTGAGTATGACCAAAGAATGGATTATTTACACCGGTAGGTGCGTACGCGACCTTACGTCCTTCAGCGTAAGCCTTCTTAACGCTTTCAGCGATGATGCGTTTAGTTTCCGCTGAGTGTCTCAGACCACGATGCTTGGGACCGCCGTGGATCTTATTATGACACGCTTGACATAACCACTCAACGTTACAAGCATTGTCATCGTCATAGCCGTTAACGTGATGTGCGTCGAGACCACGATTCGGTGATCGACCCCCACAGTGTTCACAGTCAAGCGGACGAACCAACTCACCGTGACGAAGTGCACGATAAAGAAGACGCTTCGCGTTCTTACGCTGCGCCAAGGTCGCGTCGTGGTCGAGCGTCATCGAACGTGAACCTGGTTGGCTTCCGCGTCCGGTGGTGACGTCTCGATGCCGAGTGGCTCAACCACCCACGAGATTCGTTCGAGTGTGAGGTCGTCGTCGATGACGAGGCGCCAACTCCCGTTAACCTCGACCGATACGGTCACTCGGTCTCGCAGGCGACGAAGCCACACCCCGCTGATCTTAATGGTTTCCGACACTCGGCTAGCCTAGCCGGCGGCGTGCGTTCCGTACGGACCTAGGTGGTCGTACGGTCCTGCCCGTAGTCCCGGTACCAGCCGAACGTGGGCAGCGACGCGTCGCGTGTGAACACGATGATGGCGGCCTCGTTCAGTAGTCGAACTCCGCTGAGGTTGCGGTAGGGCACGTCGACGTACACCGAGCGAATGCCCGCGTTGACGATGAGTTGCGCGCAGGGTATGCACGGTGACAGCGTCGTGTACAGCGCCGACTCCGCGAGCGCGATACCGTGACGTGCGGCGAACGCAACGGCGTTGGCCTCGGCGTGCACCGCCAGCGTGCACGTCGGCGCCTCGGCGTCACGCGACGCGGACGTCTCACCAGGTGGATGTAGGCAGTGCTTGAGTCCACGTGGTGCGCCGTTGTAGCCGGTGGTCAGCACCCGGCCCTCGCGCGCCACCACCACGCCGACGCTGGCGCGCGAGCAGGTTCCTCGTCGCGCCATCACCACGGCCATGTCCATCAACGTGTGATCCATGGACGGTCGCTCGTCGATCACGCGTTACGACTCCTTCAGCTCGGCGAGGCGCGCCGCGTACCAGGCGTTGGCCGCGCGCTCGGCGTCCGTGGTGACGACTTCGTCACCGGTCTCCTCGGCGTCGTCGAGTAGGTAGCTCGCCACGTCGAAACCACTCTCGTCGCCGGACACCGAGACGACGCCGAGCGGTAGGTCGTCGCAGGGCGGCAGCGTCGGGTCGGCGTGAAACGCGGCGACGACGGCCTCGGCCGCCTCGACGTTCGTCTCGTACAGGTGCAGGCTCGTGACGCGGTGAACGTACCGACCGGCGGGCAGCTTCAGCTCGCGCGCGAACGTGTGCTGAAGCTGCGAGAACATGAAGACGTCGTACGGCACGCCGAGCCACACGTCCTGACTGCGCATGGTGACGTACAGCTCGAGGCGTGGTTCGTCGCCGAGCCGCTCGGAGCGAACGAGGAACTGGAGGAAGATCGTGCACGGCCGGTCGCCGTCGTGCGTGAGGTCGTTGACGTGCCAGATGGACACGATGGCGCGACGCGTCGTTGGCTCGGTCGCGAGCAGCCGCAGGCACTCGCCGACCTGGGTCGCGACGCGCGGTCCGTACGCGCCGTAGTCGGGGTTGAGCGGATCCACCAGGACGCGCGCGTAGCTCGGCGTCGCGCGTTGCAGCAGCGACGCCGCGCTGGCACCTCCGATCAACGCCAGCGCCTCGATGGCGGCGAGGCGTAGGTTGACGCGCCGGCCGACGTGGACGGGCAGCAGGGGAGCTAGCGGGTCGGTGAACGTCACCTGGACCCCGGTCAGCTCGCGCGTCGGCAGTTCCCGCGACGTCACGAGTTGGCCCTCGCGTAGGAGTAGGTCGAGAAGCTCCACGTAGCCCTCGCGTAGGTTTGCCAGCTCAAGTTCCACGTGGGAGTCCCATCATTAGGCTTCGGTAGTTGGCTAGGTTGTGGTGGTCGAATCGTCGCTGCCACTGGGGGTGCGGCACCTCGATGGGTAGCGGGTACTGACCGTCGCGACGAACGTGGTTGAGCCACGCGCGGGTGACGCGCTGCGCGTTGCGTCCGAGGGTAACGAGCTGCGGTTGGTTGAGCGTCAACCAGACCTGCAGTGCGTCGTCGACGTCGCAGCCGTTGACGACGCCGACCGCATCCGCCGACGCGTCGCTCAGCGCGCGCATGAGGTAGTGTCCGGACGTCGCGGGGTACGGCATGAACGCCGGTCGGAGGTCGTCGGGGTCGGTGCCCGTCTTGCGCACGTCGCCGACGAGCAGCCGGCGAGGGTAGCGGGGGCCCACGTACGTCGTGAAGTTGTTGAGCGAGTGCGCGCCGAGCGCGGCCGCCGACGCGTCGTTGATGATCGACCACGTGACGTCGACCGTCAGCGTCTCGTCCTTGAGCCACGTCATCGGCAGCGTGGTGCGCGTCGCGACGCGGATGAAGCCGTCACGCACGGACTCGACGCGGTCCAGCTCGCCCGGTTCGTCGCCGCGGCGCTCGAGGCACTCGCGCAGCTCGTCCACCTCGGGAGTCACCACCACGAGGTACGCGCCACGCGACTGGAGGAACAGCTCCACGTACCTAAACACCGCGTCGTCGCACTGCGATGACCGTCCAAAGACGGTCGGGTACACGAGCTCGCCGAGGTGCCAGCGGTCGCAGATGACGTGCCGCGAGGTCTCCGGTCGGTAGGTGAGCAGCGGCGTTACGTACTCGTCCAGCGGGTGCTGGGTGGGTGGGCCCGCGTGAAGCAGTGTGACGTACTCGTCGCGAGTCCGACGGTCGATCTCCTGCCTCAAGAGTCCGGCGAGCGTGGACTTGCGGCTACAGTCCGGTCCCTCGATGATGATGAGCATGATTAGCGTTCGCTCCGTAACGTGATTCTCGGGGAAGCGTAGCTCCTGACGGATTCGAACCGCCGACCGTCTATGCGTTGAACAGACGCTCTACCACCTGAGCTAAGGAGCCGTGACGGAGGCCGGGCTCATGTCCAGAACCCGGCCTCCTGCGTATACGGAACGCACTCTTGTGCTTAGGCTCCGGGTCGCCGTGCGACGTCGATGACGTTTAAGATCGTGATTTACTGTGAGGGAACCCGTGCTTTGCCGTTAAGCTAGATCGTCGTAGCGGGGACCGGACTCGAACCGGTGACCTCTGGATTATGAGCCCAGCGCGCTCCCAACTGCGCTACCCCGCGAGGTGGGCCTCGCCCGTCGACGAGACCCGGATCGGTGATGACCACACCGATCAGAGACGATCCCTGGACTCGAACCAGGATCCCGAGTGTCAGGTATCACGATCGTTCGATCCGATCGTCGGGCAAACCTCGTTCAACTTCGAGCGGAAGTTTGAGCCTGAACGTTCACGACGCTGCCTCTACCCGTTGGGCTACCCCGGCTGGGTCGTCCACCGCGCGTTGGTTCGGTGGACGACCGGTACCTCTCCCACGAGAGGGTGGTGGAGCCGCGCACGAAGGGGGATTCACGCGGGCTCCGGTGCCGGGGGCAGGACTCGAACCTGCACTGGGAGTCGTGACTCGATGAAGTTGTTAGCTTGAGCTTGAGCTTGCGCTACGTCTACTAGTTTAAACCGTCACGTCAGCTCCGCAGGACGTAGGCGAGCAGCGACGCGGCCGGCCTCGAGTCGATCACGTCCGTTAGGTTGGCGCGCTCGCGCGCGGCCTTGACGGCGTCGCGCAGCGCGACGACGCGCAGGAGGATCGTCCGCTTCCGCTCGGCCGGCAGCGCACCCGAGAACTGCGTGAGCGTCCAGAAGCCCTCGACCTCGGTCTCGTCGTAGACCTGGATCTGCGCGGGGTGTTCCCGGGTCGCCTCGTACAGCACCTTGGCCTTGGGCACCTTGCGGGTCTTGACGGTCTCGGTCGGCGACGTCACGTAGCAGCCACGACCGGCGTCCCACGACCAGGTCTCGGTTGGGTCGAGCGTCGGCAGCTTCGCGACGAAGGTGTACAGGTCGTTGAGCTGCTTCTCGAGGTAAATGAGGAACGACGGTGGCAGCTCGTCGGTCAGCGTCTCGTCGCCGACGACCACCGACGCTCGCGCTTCGCAGTTGCTGCGCGCTAGCGTCGACTCGACGTCCCACGCCTCCGTCAGCAGGCGCGACAGTTCAGCTAGTACGTCGTCAGCGCTGAGTCGCTGGAGGACGGACTGCGGTGGGTACTGGTCGCCGTCCTCGTCCTTGGCACGGTACGTGCGCGACAGGCCGCCGTAGAGGTCCACCTTCTGACTCTCGCGGTGTAGCGCGGTCACCGCCGAGTTGACGCGACTCTTCATGCCCTTCGCGAGGGCGACGATCACGTTGAGCTTGGTCACAGCTACTCTCCTACTTCACTTGGTTCCGGTTGACGAACAGGAGAACTCCCGTCACGACGAACACGACGGCGAGCAGGACGATGGGAAACCAGAACAGGACGAGCCACCTACCTCTTAGTTGAGCCACCACGCCTGGTCGGCGGGTTGATCGAGGTCGTCGTCGTCGAACGGCACCGGCCAGCGTGAAGCCGCGTCGTACGCGTCGTCGAAGACGTCGTCGCGCAGCTCGAACAGCGCCGGCCGGTGCTCGTTCGCGTGTAATTGATCGGACACGTTACCTCACAGCGCACCCGTCGAGAAGTCCGAGATGAGCTGCGGCGTTGCGGTGTCGAAGCCCACGACGTCGAGCGTACCCGGGTCGGCCGGGTCCGCGATCGAGAACCCCGTGGACGTCATACCGACCACGACCAGTCGCGCCGCGATGCCGGTCCGCTCGCGGTACAGCCGTAGCGCCTGGTGCGGGTGCATCGTCCCGTGGTTGGTCTCGTTGTCCGTGTAGATCACGAACGTGTCCACCGCGAGGTCGCGCTCGAGCGCGTACTGCATCGGCAGCGAGCAGTCGGTGGCCTCCGCGCCGAGTCCGTTGATCAGCCGGGTGACGTCGTCGAGCCGCTGCCGAGGTGAGATCGCGAGGGGCGCGATGCCGTTCGTGGCGCTCGTGGCGCTCGACTTGCCGTAGCCTCGGCCTCGCGAGGTCGACGAGTACCGGTACGGCGACGACCCGCTGTGGAACCCGACGATCTCGTGGTTCGGCTCGACGGCCGCCGTCACCAGCGCCAGCGCCGCGGACGCCTCGCGAGGTGTGACCGGCGCGCCCGCGCAGTTGTACCACGTCATCGACCCGGAGACGTCCAGCGCCAGCATGACGCGCCGACCGGTCGGTTCGACCGCGCCGAACGACGCGTAGAACGCCTGATCGAGTGCGTCCACGATCGTCTGGTTCGGCGTCCAGCGCGACGACCCACGCTCGCTCCGGCCAGACGCGTACGTCCGCAGCGCGACCAGCACGTTGAGCGGGTGGACGCGCGCCCGGCGCAGCTTCTCAACGCTCGTGAGCTGCGTCGCCACCTCGGTCGTCCACGACCGCCGTCGCCCGAGCCGGTCGAACAGGCCGAGGCGGGTCAGGCGCGGCAGCTGCCGCATGAGCGCCGTCGTCGGCAGGCCCCGCTGGAGCAGCGCCTCCCACACCTCGCGGTGCGCGACGGCGGCGTCCGGCAGCATCTCCCACGACACGCCGATCGAGACGGCGTTGACCCAGTCCGCGACGCGGGTGGACGCGTGCGCCAGCTCGAACGCGTCGAGCAGCGTGAGACCCTGCGCGGTCAGGAAAAGCTGCCAGTACGCCGAGTCGTGCAGGTGCCGGTGTGTGATCCACTCGAACAGGGCACGCCGTTGCGGGTCGCCGCCGTAGGACGAGCGACGCGGGTGCGCCAGTCGGACGAGGTCGCGCTGCGACCAGCCCTCGCGCTGCCGGTACTTCGCCACCTGGTAGGCCACGTCGGCCACGGTCGGCTCGGTGAACCACTCGCTGATCCCGCGGGTCGCCTGGCGACCCCAGCCGCGGAACTGCTCCATGTACCGCACGAAGACCAGGAGGTGCGTCCCGGTGCGCGCGACGCGCCGCAGGTTGTCCCAGGCGTAGCGCCGCTCGACGTCGGAGCCGAACGATACGGCGACGGCGAACGCGAACAGCGTCGGCTGCTGCTTGGGCGCGCGACCGGCCTCGGAGACCTCGATGATCGTGTCGACCAGCTCGCGGTGCCGCGTGGTGGCAAGCCGCCGCACGACCTCGGCGTTCTCGAGGGCGAGCTCTCGGTCGGTCGAGTAGTAGGTCCCGCCGTCGACGCCGAGGACCAGGAAGCGCCGCAGGCGCGCCAGGTCGTCGAGCTCGAAGGCGAAGCCTCCGCCGCTGTTCGGCACCTGCCGGGGGTCGGCGCGCCGCGACTGCGGCGTCCGGCGCGTGGTGATCTTGCTGAGCGCGTCGCTGCTCACGATTCCGTTTCTCCTTCGATCTCGAGGATCCTAGTTGCCGTGGGGGCCGAACGTGTAGGTGCGACCGGAGTTTCCGTTTGCAGTGGTAACCGACCGCGTACGGTTCGTGCCCCGCCGAGCTGAGTGGTGACTGTGGCGCGTCGTCCGGGTGTTGGTGAGTTAACTACTCGGTAACCGAGCGACTTCGGTTCATCCACTCGTGAAGTTGTAGGTGCGAGCGTGGGAGGTGACACCGGTAACGTGCTGCTGCTCTGCCAACTGAGCTACCGCCCAACTCGCGTCGGGAGGGTGGGACTCGAACCCACGACCCGCAGTTTAAGTGGTAACCGACGTCGATCGGCTCGTCACCGATGTCTGGTCAACGTACGAGGTAGAACGTGTGAACGCCAACCGGGTTTTAGGCGCCCTAGGCCACTGGACTACGGCCACGTTCCGCGCAGCCGACGGGATTCGAACCCGCGTTTCCCCATTTCGAGTGGTAACCGATCAGCTCTCGGTTCGTACCCGTACGCTGGGTGAGAGCGGTGAACGTGTGACGCCTGACCGGGGTTTACCGTGCTGCCGTTACACTACGTGCCTCCGGTGCGGAGGACTTCTCACCGGCGACAGCGTCTAGTCCGAGGCCACTCGTCCTAGGTGGTGAGAAGTCCCCCTAGCACCCAACGTAACCCACGCCCCGCCTAGGTCAAGACAAGATGTGGGTTCCTCCACAACTGGTTAGCTGCGGAGGAGTAGGCACGCCAGGAGTCGAACCTGGTCCGGTCCTTCCGAATAGGATAACCGATCGATGGCTTCGGTTCATCCGCTCTCGTTCGCTCTGTAGTTGTCTGTACCGCGTTGAAACCTAGACTAGCAACGCGCGTCGGCGCCGCAGCGACTAGGGAGTGACGTCGTCGACGCCGTAGACGTACTCGGTGTGATCCACGACGTCGACGCTGATCACGTGCCCGGGCCAGCGAATCGCGTGCTCACGCGCGGCGTACCGCACGTTCTTGGCGTAGCTCTGATCGGTGTCACCCTTCACCGGAAGGTTGTCGGGTGGCCACGGGCAGCCGTGTTCCTGGCAGCGCGCCACGGCGCGCTGCAACGCGCGAGTGGTGGTGACGTCCTTCTGGCGAGCGCCCGGTACGATGCTCACTTGGGGCAGCTCCCGTCGGGCACGACGCTGACCGAGCCGTACGCGCCGTCCTGGTGAAAGATCACACTGTAGCGCATCCCACCCGGTCCGCACTTGGTGGCGAGGTTGCTGAAGCCGTCCGGCATCGTGACGACGTCGGCCGAGCCGTTCCACTCGCGTGCCCGGGGCGCGTCGTTGAACGGCTCGGACACCTTACTCACGCCGCAGCCGGCCGCGAACGACAGCGCGACTACGGCCGCTAGCGCCGTTCCAGCCAGCACGATGGTCGTCGTGTGTGACTTCATCCAATCCACTCCCTTCGGTCGGTCGTCGCGCTCCTCGCGACGACGTTCGGTCTAGCGTTCGCGCGTTCCAGCGCGCGCCGTCTACGCGTGATCTCGCGGCGCCAGGCCCACGTCAGCAGCGTCCAGCGTGGCGCCGGTAGGTTGCCGTCGCCGAACGCGAGCAGGACGTCGTCCGGTAGGTTCCGCCGGAAGCGCCACGACGCGTCCGACAGGTGGTTGCCGTAGAGCTGCGCGAGCACGCAGTCACGGTAGCTACTGACGTCGAGTCGCGCGACGTCGACGCCGAGCACCCAGCGCTCGCCGTCGGAGTGGTGCGCGTCCAGCGCACGCGCAGCTCGCGCGACGGTCTGGTGGTAGAACACGGTGCCTCCTCGAACCGATGAACTAACTCCTACGCGACCGGCACGGCCGCGAGCTGCCGACACCACTCCTGGGTGAGCTCCTGGTAGCGCCACACCAGGGGAATGAACATGGAGTAGTCGGGGTCACTCCCCAGGCCCCGCAACTGGAAGCCGCAGTGCACGCCGCCACCGTGACGCTCGCGCAGTGCACTCGCGTGGTGATCAGAGTAGTGACCGTACACCTGCCCGAGGACGCAGTCGTCGCTAGACGCCATGTTCAGCGTCGTCATGACGACTCGCTCGCGCCAGTTCACCGGACCGTCCTCGTCGAGCGCTTGGATGCCTCGGGCCACCTCGTTCTCAAACATCGTACCTCCTCGGATCGGGTGTTCACTTCGCGTGGCTACGCCTGGAGTCGAACCAGGTCTACCGGAGACTCCGCCCCGCCAAAGGGGAGGGGGAGGGACGGAGTCGTCGGGCCGGCGGTCTGCCGTTAACCTACGTAGCCGGTCTTCGTTAGCGGTGGCCGACGGTGACGCCGGCGCCACCCGTACCGTCGATGATGACAGTGCAGTTGGGATTCGCGCGGCATGCCTCGGCCGCCTTGAGCTGCGCGTCCAGCGCCTTCGCCTTGAGGTACGCCTCGTTGCTGGCGGCCTGACCGAGGATGTTCGCCGCGTCCAGCTCGGCGCGCGCCGCTGTCACCTTGGCCTTGGCGTCCTGCTCGGCCTGGTACACGTTGGCGCGAGCCCGAGCGATGTCCGGGTTGGCGAACCCAACGTCGGTGATCGTGATCCGCACCGGCGGACACTTCCCACGCTTGCGCTCCTCCCGGAACTTCGGCAGGCCGTTCGCGTCGCTGCCGTCGGGAACGTACTCGGTCCAGTCCACGTCCTGACCTCGGACGAAGCCGGGACCGCAGAAGTAATCGCCACCGACCTTGTCGCGAAGTTGGGCGTTGAACACCGGACCGAGCTGCCGCGACATGATCGTCCAGATGTCGTTCACGTTGGCGTCCATGTCGTCGGCGTTGTAGAGCCGGGTCTGCTGCCGGATCGATGCCTCCTCCGCCGGCGCGAGTGTGTTCTTGAGCATACCCACGAACGCGTCGAGCTTGAAGCCGTCTTCACCGTCCTCGGCGATCCCGTAGCGACGACCGGTCTTCTCCCAGAACTGCACCACGGGTGACTTCGGGCCGTCCGTGCAGTCGCTGTTGACGTAGAAGTCGGCGGTCGCCCAGATGTTCACCTCGGGTCCAGCCTGGGTGGCGCCGGTGGGCTTGCCGTCCGGACCGAGCGCCGGGGTCGGCTTGCTACCCGAGTTGATCGGCACGTTGGTGTCGCCACCCTCGGGTCGGATGTTCCACGTCCGCAGCGACGTCGGCAGCGCGAAGATCTCGTCGTCGACGGGGTAGCTGCCGTTGGTACCGGGTTCGATGCACTCCTGGAAGTGCCGGTCCTCACCCGTACCCGCCGTGTAGTAGAGAATGATGAAGTCCGAGGGTGCCCGCGTCGCGCACGCCGTCAAACCCACCACCAGTCCGAGGACGGCGAGTACCGCTCCCGCGACGCGCACCCAGTTCCGTCGTGTGGTCACGTCAGTACCTGCCCTTCTCGTTGTCGTCCCTGAGCTTCTCAAGCTCCGCCTTGATCGCGCCCGCAAGTACGGACTCGAGGTCACCCCACTTGGCCGTCTCGCGCTCGATCGCGGCGAGCGTCCGCCGCTGCCGGCCCACCTCGTCCTGGGCTTCCTTGAGCTCGCGACGCTTGACGCCGGGTCCCTCGATCAGCCGCTTGCCGACCACGATCATGACGGTGAGCACGAGTGCCACCGCGACGACGAACGCCGCGATGATCAGTGCCTTACCCAACTGCCTACCTCCTTGCACTCCGAACGTTCCGATTGATCACAACGCTAGCGTAGTCGTTCACGCTGGAACGGCGTCACGTTGTGACGAAGTGACGTCAGCCGTACGTCGCGGCGATGAACCAACCCGGTGGCTCGGACGGTGTGATCTCCAGCGCGGCGAGTGCCTGGTCGAGCGCCGGACGCGCGCGCCGCTCGATGTACCAGAGCTGATCCTGCGAGTGAATCACCCGGTGACCACCGGCGTGAACGTTTAGCTCGGCCTCGGTGAACACGAGTGCGAAGCTCGACTCGCCGTAGTCGACGTAGCCGTGCTCGAACAGCTCCACCCGCAGCACCCGCGCCGCCTCGTGACGTCGCTTCCAGTACGCCACCCACGTGTCGCGGTCCTCCGGGAACGAGGTCGTGGGCTCCGGCTCCGTGAAGCCGGCGATCACCCGGGTGAGCCGCTGGTGCACGACGTCGCCGTAGCCGACGCTCTTAATGACGTCGTGAAACGCCGCGTCGTCCTGCGGCAGCCACGACGGTCGCCAGTCCTCGTACTCACCCACGCCGTCGAGCAGCCAGCCGTCGGTACCTCCTAGGTTGTACCCGTACTGGAGGTACGCCTCGGCGGTCTGTCCCACCGTTAACTCCCTTCGTCAGCTCCGCACCCACGCGCGCAGCAGCTCACCGGCGTGCTCGGCGCAGCCGGTCGGTACCTCGGCGGCGCCGGCGCGCCAGCCGTGCTTCATGGCGACGACCCAGCGACCGAGCCGCACGGAGGCGTACCCCTCGCGCCAGTGCTCGGTCAGCTCGTCGTACAGGCCGCCGATCGGGTAGCCGTTGCACAACACACCCATGACGCCGCCGAACGCGTCGCAGTGCTGGCACGTGCGGTGCGTCGACCAGTAGCCGTCGAGCAGCCCGACCACCTTGTGGTACCGCTCGCCGACGGCGATCCGTCGACCGCACTCGACGCACCCGTAGGCGCGCCGCGCGCGCTGGTAGCTCGCGCGGCGCACCTCCCAGGGCTCGCAGTCGTCGACGGCGCACACGCTACTTCCTCCGCAACAGCCACGCCACGACGAACAGCGCGATCACGGCGGCGATCACCGCGCCCGCGCCGGCGTTGGCGACCCACTGCCACACGTCGTCCGCCGACGCGTGCAGGCCGTCCTGCGGCGTGTCCTCATTCATCTACCCCCACCAACTTACCTTCTTAACCTCGGACTCCTTGACCTCGCGGGTCTGCCCGTTCGCGAACGCCACCGTGACGTACGACGTCAGCAGGCCACCCCGCGTACTGACCACGCGCCCCTCGGTGCCCGCGGGTACCTGCGTGAACAGGATCCCACTGACGTCGTCGACCGCCCTCACGCGGTCGCCGGGCTCGTACCGTGCCAACTCCTCGCTCCTCACCAGTTCGTGATCCTCTAGTCGCTCGGGTTCACGTGCAACCCAGCGTCCTCGTGCTCCGACGTCGTAGTTGCGCCACTCGGCGTGCTCGCTGTCGCCGTACCGGCCGTACTCCTCGGGGTCAAAGCCGAAGCCTCCCCCGCCCTCCGCTCGTCCGATGATTCCCTCCGTTGCTCGTTCTTCGGCGTACGAATGTGATAGTACCCACAGCTTCGACACAGGTACGTCTCACCCCAGAAGACCTTCCGCTGGGTGGGGCGACGGTTCAGCCGCTCCATCCGGCGCCGCGCGTCGTCGGGGTGCAGAAACTTGATCTTATGTGGCGTAGCCTCGCAGTACGGCACGCGCCGGGGAGTAGTCACATCACCGCTCCTAGGGAAACACGTCGGGCAGCTCCGTTTGCATGATGTTGGTGATCAGTTCGCCGTCGGCGCGCTGCGCGACGAGCTGCGCGCGCACCTTGCTCAGGGTGCCGGTGAACTCGGGATCGAGACCCCGCAGCTCGACCTGGCGACCGGCCAGCGCGACTAGCACCTCGATCACGTCGTCGAGCGTCAGCTCGAGGTGATACGTCGTCACGCAGGCCCCTCGCCGGTGCAGCGGGTCAGCAGCGGGTCGAGCGTTCGCTCGATGCCGGGTGAGCGACTAGGTTTCGTCATCTCCGTTACCTCCTCATGTTCCATAAGACGTACAGTGCAATGACGATACTGAGCAGTCCGAGGGTGACGACGACGAGGTTAACGACGAACGCAACGTCTTCACTCACGGCGGGGCTCGCGCAGCTCGTTGAAGATCGCGTACACGTCGTCGTCGTGAAGCGTGCGAAGCACGGTGACCGTCTCGGCCGCCCAGTCGTCCTCGTCGCCGGGAAAATCAAGCTTGGGTCGCCGCAGCACGAAGCTGCGCTGCTCGCCGGAGTCCGACTCGGTGACGCGAACGACGACCTCGACCGCCTCGATGAACGTCACCGTCGACCGCCGCAACCGGCGTGGCCACAGCCCCCGCACCACCCACCCGAGTTGCACGCGCAGGGACACGCGCCGACGAACCGGCGCGGTCGCGACAGCGCCGCCGCGAGCGTCGGGGCGGGATCGGGCACGTCGATGTCGAGCAGCAGCTGCTCGAACGCCCGCGGCGGCACGTACACGTGACGCGTCAGCTCCTCGCGGACCGCGTCGTCGCGTTCCCGGGTGGTGAGCTCGAAGCACGACGGCCGCCGCTCGGGTTCGACGTGCGTGTGGCACAGCGAGCCGAGACCGGCGACGTAGCCACCGAGAACGTCGTCGTGTCGGTCGCAGCGCGGGCAGTCACCGGACTCGTGCCCACAGCGGGCGCACAGCTCTGAGGTCATCGTAGTTCGTCGTCCCTTCTCTCACGAAGTTTGCGGTACCGTGCCACGAGCTTGTCGACCGTGCCTTGAATGCTCAGCGCGTACGCGGCTGTGGCGCCGAGACCGACGAAACCCCACCAGGCCGGTGAATCCCACGCCACGAACACGACCAGGCTGACGAGCGGCATCGGCGACAGCGCCAGCGCGAACGCCGCCGTTAGCACGAGCCGAGGTCCGATCACTGCGCGCACCGCGTTACACGTGGGTACAGCTCGCAGTCGCCCGGGCAGCAGTAGTGCTGCCGCTCGAGCTGACCGGACACGCGGCAGTAGGACCACCGGTGAGCGACCAGCTCGTTGCCGGTGGGGGTTCCGCAGCGGTCGCAGACGTTTAGGTAGATCGGCGCGGTCACGACGTGTCCTCGTCGTCGGCACCGGTGCGCACCTGGTAGTGGTGCTGCACCAGGTAGTCGAGCTGGTCACGCAGCGCCGCCGCGCCGGCGAGGGTGAGGTGCAGGTGCGTCTCAACGGCCGGACTGGCCGGGTCGTTGAGCTGCGACGGCGCGACGCAGGCGAGCCACACGTGCGGCCCCAGCGCGGCCGACGACTCGTACACGCGCGCGTGACCACCGTACGTGGACGACACCGGTGGCAGGTGCCGGAAGCCGCGGTCCGTGACGACCGGCTCCGTGGGCGTCGCGCCCTCGGGGAACCGGTCGCGGACGCGCTCGGTGTGCTCGTCCGCGGTCGTCGACGGCTCGGCGTCCAGCGCGGGTCGCAGCCGAAAGCAGCGTTGACACAGCAACCGAGTAGCGCCGTTGACGTTCAGCGGCAGCGCCACGGCGTCGATCGCGCAGTCGCAGACGTTCGCGGCGAACGCCGCCTCGGCGTTGGGTGCGAGACGTAGGTTCACGCGTCTGTCCTCAGGCGAGTCGGTCACGTCGTCACCTCCACATCCTCGAAGTACCAGATCATGTTGAGACCCATGTTGTCCGAGGAGACGTCGCTCAGCAGCGCGCGCACGAGGTCATGTATCTCGCCGGCCGTCTCGTCGTCCTCGAGAGCCTGCGCCTCACCCAGCTCAACGCCGAGCGCGACGAGGAACGCGGACAGCTCTTGCAGTGAACACACCAGGCCGAAACACGTGCGACCGTACATGTAGCGACCCGAGTAGTCCCAGCGAACGGACTCATCGTCGAGTCGCGCGACGTCGAGTGCGATCGTGAACGCCCTCGGGGGCCGCGAGCGCGACAGCGTAAACGTGGGCAACGTTCCTCCTACCGTTCCGGGTGAGCGTCGTCGAGGTCGAAGGTCAGCCTCGCGAGCGCGCGCTGAACCTCGGTGTCCTCACTGACGTCGATCAGCTCGTCGAGCACCTCCTCGATGCGGTCGCGCGCGACGCGCAGTCCAAACTCCGCCAGGGCGCGCGCCGGCATGTGCAGCTCCACCGTCGAGTACACGGGTACCTTGCGCGCCGGCAGCGCGCCGTGCTGCTTGGCGCCGCGTCGGTGAACCCACAGCGCGTCCAGCAGCTCGCGCGGCACGGTCAGCACGGCCCTGCCGGCGTAGTCGTCGTCGTGCACGATCGTCACCTGAACGTGAGGATCGGTCACGCCGGGTGGTCGCCAGTGAAAGTGGTGCCGAGGTACGTCGTCGTCGTCGGTCGTCACGCTACCTCACCTGCTCTTCCGGAGTTCACGCTACTCTGTTCAACCGCGACGTCAAGCCTAGTCGACGTCGACGTCGTCACGCCGACGTAGGCCGAGGCGCCCACGCCCGTGCGTGCGTACGACCAGCACGACCGACGCCGCGCAGAGCACGGCGGCGACGACCAGGACGAGGCTGGCCCACCACCGAGGTAGGAACACCGTGGCCACGGTCGCCGCGAGCGTCGCCACGGTCGCGACGACCACGCAGGGATCCACCCAGTTTCTCGCCACAACTCTCCTTCACTCCGCACTTCACGGTCTCCGTCAGCGCCACCGCCAGGCGCGAGCTAGGACCAGCGCCAGCAGGCCACCTAGCAGCAGCAGGACGCCGAACAGCGCGGGTCGCTCCCAGGCCGCCGCGACCAGGTACAGCGCGGTCGCGACGGCCAGCAGTCCCACGGCTACCCACCCGGTCGAGGTGACGCCGGGTGATCGCGTCGTAGGTACACGATCACGACCACGAGCGCGCCGAGCGAGCACGCGCAGGCCAGGCCCACGATGCCCACGCCCCACCAGCCGGGCACGGCCATCCCGACGACGGCGAGCAGCACGCTGAACACCACGAACGTCCAGAAGAACCGGTCGGAGCGCCCCGAGCGGCGCACCTAGATCACCGCTCGGTTCTCGTACGCGTCGCGCAGCTGGTCGTCGAACGCGGACGCCTGCGCCAGCGCGCGGGCGGCCGGTCTGGTCAGGAACGCGCGGTTCTCGTGCGCGTGCCGGACCGTGTACAGCTCGAGTACCTCGAACGGCGAGAACGCGCGCTCGTGGCGGCAGAGCTGCGACTCGCCCGGCACGATCGACCGACCCGCGTGATGCAGGACGTAGTCGTTGGCGCCGACTCGGAAGATCCGCGTCTCGAACCAGCGGCAGTACGGGCAGCGGTCGCCCCCGGTCGCGAACTGGCCCGCGTGCGCGTCGTGACGCGACAGCCGCGAGCCGCCGAGCCCGAGGAAGCGGGCCTCGATGACGAGCACGCCGTCGGTGACGTCGGCGTCGTCGGTGGTGGTCGTCGGCAGTCGCCACGTGCCCTGCTCGCCGCTGCGGCGCCCGTCGGGCAACGTCAGCTCTGCTTCCCCCGTGTGTTCCCTGGTCAACTCTCCTCAGTCCCTTCGTTCCGGTGATCCCCGTCGCGCTGATCGTAGACCGTCGCGAACGTGAGACCGCGGCTCGCTAGGTGCCACGAGCGCGCGGTCCACACGACCCAGCGCAGTCGCACCGCGAACCGCGGTCGCGCGACTAGTGCCGGCGGGCGAAGCCGAGCAGCCCAGACCACGCGGTCCGACCCACGGTCAGCGTGCCGCCGGCGCGGTTCTTGGTGTCGCGCACGCGCAGCTTCTCGGCGCACGTGCACGCGCCCAGCTCGACGCAGTCGTTCAGCTTCGAGAAGCTGGACTTCGTCCACGCGGCCTCGACGCAGTTGTCCTCCAGCGTGAAGGAGGACTTCCGCCAGTTCAGCTCGGTCAGCATGCGCGTTTCCTCTCGTGCGTCGTACGCGTCGCGACCAGCGTAACTAGCGTCACGTCGATCACGCCGGGCGGGGACGCGGCTACGCGTGGCGCGCGAGCGCCAGCAGTCCGGTCCACGCGGTCTGCGCGAACGTCAGCGTACCCGCGTCGGGGTTCTTGCTGTCGCGCACGAGGGTGCGCAGGTCGCCGCAGGTGCAGGTCGCGGCCTCCACGCAGTCGTTGCCGGCGCCCGAGAAGCTCGCCTTGCGCCAGGCCAGCTCCACGCAGTCGCCACCGTAGCCGCCGTGACTGGAGGTAGCCTTGCGCCACTCCAACGTGTCCACGTCATCTCCTGTTCCTCGTACGTACGTCGTCGCGACCAGTCTAGCTAGCGTCACGTCGATCACAGCGTGCTGGGCGAGGCCGCGCTACGCGTGGTACGTGCGCACGTCCTGGCGCGCGCCGTAGCGGTGCGCCAGCGCGACGCCGAGCCACACCAGGCCCCACGCGCCGCCGGTGACGATCGTGAGGAACAGGTGCAACCCGTGACTCGTCTGGCGAGGCACGTACGTGACCGACGCGCGGGGGTAGTAGTACGCGCGCGGGTCCGGCCAGTAGGGAGGCGCGGGTGGCGCGGGCGCGTACGGCTGCGCCGGCGGCGTCGCGTAGTACGGCCGGTGCTGCGGCGCCGCGTGGTAGAGCTGCGGCGACGCCGGCGCGTACGGGGGCCGGGGGTAGGTCGGGGGTACCTGCGCGTTCACGTCAAACCTCCTGTCGTCGGGCTCCTCACCTCCAAGGTAGCGCGTCGACGGACGACGCTACGCCAGCGCGACGGAGTCACGTCACGCTGGGCGCAGCGGCGTCGCGGGGGTCGTCAGTGACCGGACTCGGTCAGCGGCTCAGCCGGCAGGGGCGACGTCGCGTCGTCGCCGTCGGTGAACGGCAGGTAGTCGGTCACGTACGTGTCGGTCAGCGTGTCGTCGAGCACCCACGTCAGCGCGTCCAGGACGGCGAGCTGGCTGGGGGTCAGCTCGTCGTCGCCGATCGCCGAGAACTGCTCGAACGCCGCGCGCACCCGCTCTTCACTCTTCATCACTCACTCCTTGTCTTCCGGTCGATCAGTCGATCGACGCTACGTCGCGTCGACGTCGTCACGACGCGTCGGGCGGGGTCACCAGCCGCGGCGCGACGCGCCCGCGTACGCGTAGACGTCGGCCGAGTGCGGCGTGACGACGTAGCGGTACCACGGACCCGGCAGCGAGGCCGTGCTCGGCGTGGGTTGACACGCCCACACCTCGCGCGTCGGGCCGCGCCAGCCGTTGTCGAGACCTCGGGCGCGGAGGCGCTGGCCGCCGCACGGACCGCCGACGAGGTGCACCCACGCGCTCACCGGGGCTGCCCTAGCACGACCAGCGTCACGACGAGGCCCGCGAGCGCGACCAGCACGGTGACGACGGTGATGAGTCGCGCGGTCGGCGTCCAGCGGCGGTCGGTCGTCCGCTGGTGATCGTCGTCGGCCGTGCGCCGCGCGTCGTTCGCGTCCTTGAGCGCCGACGCCGTGGTGACCACGGTCGCGTCGCGCGCGACGGCCTGGTCCGCGAGGCGCTGCACCGCGAGGACGAGCGCGGCGAGCTGCGCGGCGACCTCGTCGAGGCTGCCGTTGATCCGGGCGAAGTGCTTGTCGTGACCCTCCAGGCGACTGATGATGCCGCCGGTCTCGACGCCGCGCTCGTAGTCCGACCGGGGATCGGGCATCACTCGTCCTCCTCGCTGCGCTCGGCGCGCGTCGCCTGCCAGGCCGACCAGTGACCGGCGACGTTCGCCCAGACCGACATCAGCGCGACCCAGAGCACCGAGTCGCGCCAGAGCAGCACCGTGGGCACCGTCAGCGCCAGCTACGTCAGCGTCGCGGTCGCGTGAAAGCGCCCGAGCACGACGGGGTCGCGCAGGACTCGGGTCAGTCGTCGCGGTAGGCGTGGGACGTCGCCTCCCTGGGTCGCGCGTGCGGCGTCGGCTACCAGCGTCGCAGGTGCGACGCGCACAACGGCGTGCGTCGGCCGCTCGGTCGGTGCACCCAGCGCACCACGGCGTCCGCGTCGTGGTCCAGCGCGCAGCTCGCGGGCGTCACCGGGCCTCGCGGTACGGGTCCGCGACGAACGAGTCCACGAGGTACCGGACCGAGTCGGGACCGATCCGGCGGTCGTGCCCGAAGCTGCACAGGTGCGTCTGCGGGTCGAGCACGTCCCTGAGGGCGCGGACCAGGCCGCCGACGACCAGCGCGCCGTGCGCTCCTCGCACCCAGGTCTTGTTGGTGACCTGCACGAGCCAGTCGAGCACCTCGGCTGAGGACGCGCAGCGTTCCAGGTCGACCTCGTAGAGGACGCGGTCGTCGACCACGAGGCTTAGGACGTACGTGCGCGCGTCGAGTCGCCAGCCGCGCCAGCGCGCGTCCTCGACGACGGCGCCGTCGCACGTCACGATGCGGTTCAGCCGGTGCTCCGCGACGACCCGCGCGTTCAACTGCTCAACGGTTAGTGGTTCCATCGGTCGAGCCTAGCGCGACGCGTCGGCGTCACTCGTCGCGAAGCTGGGTGCGCGCCACGGCGGCGTTCGACCACATCGCCGCGAGGTCCACGGCGTCCAGCGCGTGATCGCGCTCGGCGCACGGCGGCAGCAGCTCGTCCAGCAGCACCGCCAGGCGCTGGCACTCGGCGCGCACCGTCTCGTGAGCGCGCAGCACGCTCGGGTCGCCCGGCACGTGGTACCGGAAGCGGTCGCGGGTCGGGCGGGGCTCGGTCATCCGCACTCCTCGGGGTCGACGGGCAGGGGACGCCGAAGGCCGGGGTCCAGCAGCCGCGCCACCTCGGCGCGCGTGGCGAGCAGCTCGAGCGCCAGGAGGCAGAGGTCGCAGCGCGCGTACGTGTGGTTGACGTACGCGTGACCGCAGTCGGGGCAGCGGTCCGTGGGGCCGAACACCGGGGTCGTCGGGCGCAGTCGCGTGCCCGACGCGCACGCCGTGGGACTCACCGGCGGCCAGCTCGAGGGCCCCGCAGACGTGGTCATCGTTCCTCCTCCGGTGACTCCGACGCCGGTGACGCGCGCCGTAGCGGCGTCTAGGCTGGTCGCGCGGTCGCCGACGAGTCCGGTGCGTCGGGCGGCGGGTCCAGGGGGTGACCCGGCCGGGCTCGACGGCGGCCGCTGCGTAGTCGGCGCGTCGGGGTAAACGGAGGCCAACCAGTGACAGATACTACCACACCGGACCAACTGGGTCCCTACGCTCGGGCCGCCCGCCTGTACCGTGCAGCCGGGTGGGTAGGTACGATACCCGTGATCGGCAAGCACCCCCCGGTCGCGGACTACACGGGCTACGAGGGTCGGTGGCCGACAGAGTACGACGTGGCGAACTGGCTCGCGCACCGGGGTCACGACAACGTCGGACTGCGGGTGCCGAGCGACGTCATCGGCATCGACGTCGACGCCTACGGCGGACGACGAGGCGCCGAGACGATCGCCTGGTGGGAGGAGCAGCTCGGCGACCTACCACCCACGTGGCGCAGCACAAGTCGACCCGACGGAGACAGCGGCATCCGGTTCTACCGCGTGCCGACGGGCGAGGACTGGATCTCGGACATGGGAACCGGCAGCGGCGTGGAGGTCGTGCGCACCGGCCACCGCTACGCCGTGGTGTGGCCGTCCGTGCACCCACTGACTCACGCGGTGTACACGTGGTACGACCCGAGCTTCCAGCCGAGTGGTCGCGTGCCGAGGCCGACCGAGTTCCCGGAGTTGTCCGACGCGTGGGTCGCGGGCCTGCGCAAGTCGTCGGGAATGAGGAGTCAGCGCGACGGCGCCAACCACCGGGAAGACCCGGTGACGATCTTCACCATGGCCGGTGAGCCGGTGAACCCCGAGGCGCTGCTGACCGAGGGCGTCGAGGTGGGCTCGCAGAACATCGAGCTGTACCGGTACGTCAGCTCGATGCGCGCCCGAGGCGTCTCGTACACCGAGATGCTCGTGTTGACGAACGCCGCGCTCCAGCTCATGCCCAACCAGCCGGGTGAACGCCCGTGGACGCCCGACGACGCCCGCGACATGGTGGACCGCGTGTGCCGCGACTACCCGCCGGGCGCGGTGGCGTACGTCTCGGCCGGTGAGGCGGCGTTCGCCGAGCGCGTCACCCGAACCAGTCCGCTGGAGGAGTCGGCGCGCGAGGTCGCGGCCAACCCGGAGCTCGTCGAGTCGCGACCGCTGGACGAGCCACCGTCGACCGTGCGCACCACCCTCGAGGTAGGCACGGGTCCGGACAACCCCCACCGGGCGACCGACCGAGCCAACGGCATCGAGATCGCGCGCTTTCTCGACGGCAAGGCGCTGTGGACGCCGCAGGCGGGTTGGCACGTCTACGACGGCCGGCGGTGGGCACCCGACGCCGAGCGCGTGCACACGCTGCTGATCGGCGAGTTCACGGACCTACTGCGCGAGCGCGCCACGTCGGGCAACGTCGGTCGCGAGGCCGAGACGCTCATGACGCGCGCCAACCGGATCGAGTCCAGCGGAGGACTGCGCGGCGCGCTGGTGTTCGCCGAACCGTTGCTGGCGCACTCGGTGACAACGCTGGACGCCGACCCGTGGCTGCTGAACTGCCCCAACGGCACGCTCGACCTGCGCACCGGCGACCTGCTACCTCACGACCCACGCCACCTGCTCAGTCGCACCTGCCCCACGGCCTACGACCCCGACGCCCGCGACGAGACCTGGGAGCGCGTGCTCCGCGAGGCTCTCCAGGACGACCCCGAGCAGCTGCGGCTGCTGGCGCGGTTCGCGGGGTACACGCTGACCGGCCGCACCACCGAGAAGCGGATGTTGGTCATCAGTGGCCCGACCAACACCGGCAAGTCCACCGTCACCGAGCCGCTGTACCGGGCGCTGGGCGACGTCGACTCCGGTGGCTACGCCACGACGTGGGACGCCGACGTCGTGCAGGCCGACTCCAGGGTGAACCGAGGTGAGAAGCTCGCCAAGGTTCGCGGCGCCCGCCTCGTGCTCGTCGGCGAGCTGTCCAAGGGCAGTCGCATGGCCGACAACTTCGTGAAGCAGTTCACCGGCGGCGACACCATGGACGCCCGCGCGCTGTACCGGGACTCGTACTCGTACCGGCCGAGCGCCAAGCTGTGGATGGCCACGAACTACGTACCGCACTCACCGGACAAGGCTCTCCAGGAACGGCTGCTGCTGCTGCCGTTCGAGCGCGAGCCCGCGATCAAGGACCCACGCGTCAAGGCACACCTCGACGACGAGCCGGCGGCGCACCGGGCCATCCTAGCGTGGGCCGTGCGCGCGTGCCTGGCCTGGCAGCGCGAGGGACTGGGCAGCACGCCGTGGTTGGCCGAGCGCCGCGAGCGGTACGCGCTCGCCTCGGATCCGATGCGAGCGTTCGTCGCCGAGTGTCTCGTGGCCGTCGAGGGGCACGACCAGTCCGCGACGGCCGAGGAGGTCTGGGTGCACTACGACCTAGCGTGGGCGCCCGCGAACGTGCCGCGACCACTGAAGAAACGAGCCTTCACCGAGGCGCTGGAGGAGCTGGGATTAGAGCGAAAGAAGGGTACTCACGGGCGTGGTCCACTGCGTTGGCGAGGGTACCGACTCGTGACTGAGGCGGATAACCAGTGAGTGAGTGGGTTCACGTTTTTCGGGAGTGCGTTGTGAAACGGCTAACTTCACGCGATTTGGGCAACCCACGCGGGCTGGGTTGCCCAAATGGGCGCTCAATTGGGCAACCCGACTAAAGTCGGCTCGCGTACGCGTGCGTACGCGCGACGCGGGGGACTTTTGGTGGGTTGCCCAGTTTTGGGCAACCCGCGAACCGAGAGGAAAGTAGGGAATGGTCTACCCGCGTCAAGGCGGTAAGCGGAGCCCTCGCCAGCCGCGCTGTCGAGCCGAGGGTTGCCGCAACTACCCAGGTGAAGGAACACTTCATCCCGGCATCGGCTACTGTCGAGGTCACGAGAATCGAGCGGCCGAGGAGGCGTGGCGCGTGGCACTGGAGGTAGCCCAGGAGCTGGACGTCAGCCCGTGGGAAGCCATCATCATGGCCGTGCGACGTGCAGCGGGGCGCGTCGCGTGGGTCGACGAGCAGCTCAGCGCCGTGACCAGGGCGAACGACGGCGACAGCTCGGCGCGCGAGGTGATGCGCTGGCTGAGCGAGTCGCGCAAGGAGCGGGCACTCCTCGCGCGGACCGCTAAAGCCGCCATAGACGCGGGCGTAGCGGAGCGGCTAGTACGCCAGGTGGAGCTGGAGGGTAGGGTCGTAGCGGAGGTTCTGGGGCGCGTTTTGGACCGGCTGAGCCTCGACGCGGACCAGCGCCAGCTCGCGTTCGCGACCGCTCACGAGGAGCTGCTCACCCTGGAGGGCCAGGTCGGGGAGTGAAACCGGCGTGTTTCCCCTGGTCGGACGGCTTGATGACGTACTGATAGCGTGTTGACGCGCGCCCACGTCGGGCTGGTGTTGGCCGGCGAGGGAAACGGCGTGGGCGCGCACCAGTACGTCACGTGGACACCCGCCGTGGCCGGCGCGTGTCGTGTTCCCGCGCCGACGCGACCCACGTGACCGGGTGAGCCGGACGCTCGTCGTCCTCCAGTAGACCGCGTCCGGCTCCCCGACCAGCACGCAGCTCACCGGACCACCCAGGTGGCCTCCCCTACGCGCGTACGCGCGCGTACGCGCGCGGTCGCTTCGCGACCTGCTTGATCAACTACCGCCGGTAAACCACTCGGAGTGACCCGGATGAATTTTCGTGAAAATGCAGTAGACCCATTTTTGTGAAAAATGCAGTAGACCCATTTTTGTGAAAAATGCAGTGGAGCCCGCCGGGGCCGGCGCAGGTCCTCGGGCCAAATTGAGGGTGCCAGAAAATCATCGGGCCAAATTGAGGGAGCTGGCGCGCGCACGCGCACGTGACCGGCCGCGCGTTACGCGCACGTTCACGTGATTTGCAAGTGCAAACCGGTACGTTCACGTGATTTGCAAGTGCAAACCGCGTGAAACGCGCTGGTACACGCATTTTCACATGTGAGGACATCACGTTCATCATTTTCCGCATGTTTCACCGCCTGGCCCATCAAGATCAACTCAAGTGACCCGAGTTTCACGGCCAAGCCCATCAAGATCCACTCGTGGGACCCGAGTTTCACCGCCTGGCCCATCATTTTTCGCTCAAGATCAACTTTCGGAGGGCTGCTTACCCCAGACGCGTACGGGACGTGAAACCTCATCGCTATTTTATCATGGGTTGACAAACGCGCGACGGGCGCGTTAAAATCTCCGGAGGAGATTTTAACGCGGTTCACGTGCTGTCGATCTTGAGCTAAAGTTTGCGAAGGTAAACCGTCCAGACGCTAGCCAATCAGCCCTTCACGTGATATAATGAATCTAGAACGGGAACGACGGAGACCAGGAGCCCACGATGATCAGCTACCCGACCACCCAGCGCGACTACCGGTTCGTGCGCAGCGGCGACTACACGAACCGCGCGCCGCTAGCCCGCCCGCGTCGTCGCAACGTCGGCCCGCGCCGCAGCGCCGGCTGGGGCTCGACGTGCCCGGCGTGCGGCCTGGCACGCAGCCTGGCCAACGTTTGCGAGTGCAACGCGTCGTGACTGGACGTTGACTCCGGTCACTTCACGTGATATAATGAAACCAGACAGCGAACGCCGGAGCCGAGGAGCGAAGATGAACCTACTGGACGCGGTGCGCCGGGCGCGCGTCGACTGGGAGGAGGGCCTGGAGGACCTGGCCCACGCCGACGAGTACGCGATCGCGCAGTCGATCCGCAACAGCATACGGCTCCCGGACGGCCCGAACGATCACGGACCGTGGGTGCTGATCGACTACGGCGACGACCTCACCGAGGCGTACCGGACCGTACTGCGCGCCACCGACCAGGAGGTCGAGGGTTTGCGGAAGCAAACCGAAAAATCTTGAACGGGGGCTTGACTCGCAGCCCAGCACGTGATAATATGGTTTTAGATCGGAAAACGGAAACACCGAGAACACCCGGAGAGAAGGAGTCCATCATGACCAACGCCGTTGCCACCGAGGTCGTCGAGACCGTCGTCGAGACCGTCGAGGACGCCCCCGTCGCGCAGGCCGACAGCAAGTACGCGGCCGACGACGTGGCCACCGACGTCGCGTCGCGCCTCATCGCGGCCCGCCAGGCGGGTTGGAGCCGCACCAAGCTCCAGGAGCTGACCGAGCTCACCCCGGCCCAGCTCTGGCGGTGCGAGCAGGGCAAGATCAACAAGTCCGAGGTCGACCAGGTGCTCGAGGCGCTGGCGAAGATCGAGTCGGGCGAGCTGGTCGCGCCGGTCCGCAAGGGCAAGATCGGCAAGGTCCAGAGCAAGATCAACTCCGCGCTCGCGATCCTGGTGCCGGCCGCCGAGACCGACAAGATCACCAAGGCGGGTCTCGTCGACGCGATCCGGCAGGCCGTCGACGCGCTGAACGCCACGGACGAGCCCGTCGAGGGTGACGCCGACGCCGAGTAGCGCGCTGGCTACGCGGCCCCTCCGGGGGCCGCGTAGCGCCCGCCGTGAGGTCTCGAACGATCTTCGCTCGAGGCTTGACGAGGGGTTCACGCACGTGGTATAATGAACGTAGCAACGAACCACCGGAGCAGAGGAGATCACGTGACCTACGACTACGCCGACTGGGCCGACGACGACTACGGGAGCGGCGACGGCACCGCCGTCACGTTCATCATGCAGGGTGATGACGACGCCGTACGCTTCCGCACGGAGGCGCTCGACGGCGACGTGAAGCTCGACTTCACGCTCGCGCCGGAGGACACGCTCGACTTCCTTCACCGGTTCCTGGTCTTCACCGACCTGGACGTCGGCGAGGTGCAGCGCGTCGTGCGCGACGTCGAGAACGAGCGCGCCCAGCACGCGTCGAGGGAACTGCTCGAGGCGGCGCTCGCGTTCGGCGACCCTGACCACGAGTGTGACCGCGTCCTGGACGAGGAGCTGCTGGCCGACTGACGGTCCCTTGACTCGCGTTCACGTTCGTGATATAATGAACGTAGAACACCGGAAACGAGGAGTGATCGTGAACGCCACCTACGTCAAGCCCCAGCCCACGCCGATCGCGCTGACCGACGACTTCTTCGTGTGCATCACGTGCTGGTCGCCCGACGAGTGGCTCGACACGCCCGACGGGTGGCTGTGTTGTGGCTGTGGGACGCTGCACGACGCGCCCGACGTCGAGTCGGACGACTACTAAAGATCTTGTGGCCAGCGCTAGCGCGCTGGCCACATGTGTGATATAATGAACGTAGAGCGGAACGAACCGAAGGAGAGAGTCAGATGGCAGCGGTAGGTGGGTTTCCCGGAGCGGATCACCGGCGCGAGTTCGACGTCGTGGCGGGTGGGCGCTCGAGGCTGGAGCTGGACGCCGAGCCCGGCGTCGAGGACGTGACCGTGGAGGAGCTGCTCGCGCTGCTCGAGCCGGTCGACGGCTGGCTGAACGTGCCGCCGCCGGTCGTCGAGGGCGAGTGACGGGTCGCCGGCGCGAGGTCGTGCTCGTGCACGGCCTCGCCGACGGTCAGGCGGTGTGGTCCTCCGAGCGGCACGCGCGCGGGCACGTCGCGCACACGCGCGTCCTCTCGGTGGGCGAGCCGCTCGCGCTGGTGACGTGGGACGGTTCGCTCGACTGCCAGGCACTCGACGCGCGCGTCGCGGCGACGCTGCACCTCGTTCAAGAATCTTGAGCGGGGGCTAGCGCTCGGCTCACGGGTGTGGTATAATGAACGTAGCAGGTTGATCCACCGGAAGCCCGGAAACCAGGAGAGCATCATGACCGTTCGCTACGACCCCCACGCCGACTGGGCCCGCGAGGACCGCGAGCTCGCCGCGGAGGCCGCCCGCCCGCAGCTCGAGACGCTGGTCGCGCTGCCCCACGAGGTGTGGGGTTGGTACGCCGAGCACACTCACGCGTCGGTGACCGAGCTGAACGACTGCGAGGCCTACGGCCAGTGGGAGCTGGACCAGCAGACGCGCGACGAGCTGTACGCCGAGAACGCCATCGAGCGCTACCTCGAGGAGGCCGGCTACGATGAGGCGCGCCTCCAGGAGGAGGTGGAGGCCGCGCGCGGCGTGATCAGCTTCCAGGACGCGTGGGACCTCGCGGGACGCTGAGAGGTCGTGAGGCCCCGGGCTTGCGCTCGGGGCCTTCACGTGGTATAATGAACGTAGAACGGAACGAACGAACCAAGGAGCTACCGTGAGCAGGACACTCTGGACCTCCGCCGAGATGGCCGAGATTCTTCACGACGCCGCTGCGATCGATGCCGACCCGACGCTGCGCGTCACCTCGGACGGCACGCCCACGCGGCACCCGGGCCACTGGGAGCTCATGCGACTGGACCAGCGCGCGCTGATCCTGGCCGGCGACGTCTACCTCGGTTAGGCGGTCGCCGTGGACCTCGCCGAGGCGGTCATGATCGTGTGGGACGACGTCGCCGAGTGGATCATCAAGCGCCCGACGTGCCGTGAGGCCGTCGACTACGCGCGCCACGAGCTCGCCGAGCACGAGCTCGCGCTCGTGCGCGACTACGCGCGCGGCGACGTCGACGTCTACGGCGCCTACCTCGCCGTGCGCGCCGCGGACGCGCGCGGCGTCGAGTCGCTCGCGGACGAGCGCGACGCGCGGCGGGTCTAAAAGATCTTGAGCTGCGGGCTTGACCAGCCGCGACTGCACGTGATATAATGAACGTAGTACGGAGCGAACGAGAATCCCAGGAGAGCGTCATGAACCCCGACCACGACCAGCACGACTGCGAGCTGCAGGACCACTACCTCGTCGAGAGCTTCGACGGCGCGACGGTCTGCGAGGTGTGCGGCTTCGTGCCGGCGACGGCCGCCGAGGTGGCCGCACTGGCGGCCGAGTACGCCACGTGCGTCGACGTGTACCACGAGAAGATCGAGCGCCTAAACGAGCGCTACCAGCGCGACCTGGCCGAGGCACGGAGTGACTTCGAGACGCGTCAAGCTCACGTGACGGCGCGGCTCGAGGCGCTGGCCCAGCGCATCCGCTAAAGAATCTTGTGGAGGGGCTGGACAACCAGCCCCCTCACGTGATATAATGAACGTAGAACGAACGATCGACCGGAACCCAAGGAGAGCGTCATGGACACCGTCTACTTCGACACCACCTCGTTCGAGCGGTCGCACGGCAAGGCGCCGCGCCGGACCGACTACGGCACGTGGATCTTCCTCATCGACGGCGCGTACGTCGAGCGGACGGGCGAGTTCCGCGACGTCAAGCGCGCGCTCGGCGCGGAGCTCGGCGGGGGCGAATACCAGCTTCAGCCGTAGGTGATACCCAGGCGTGGTGGTTGACCAACCGCCACGCCTGTGGTATAATGAACGTAGTTGCTCGACCGGAACACCAGGAGAGATCGTGAAGCTTAAGTTCGTCGCCCTCGGCCTGCTGATCGCGTTGGCGCCCGCCCCCAGCGCACCCCCGCTCGGTTTGCCAGTGCCCCCGCTCAGCGGCTGGACCGCGCCGGCCGGTATCGACGGCCCCTTCGAGCCGTACGCCGTCCTGGACGCCACGCAGGTGGTCCAGCGCGGGGCGCCGACGTACTACGTCGATGCCGACCTGCCGGGCTGCGGCTGGACCAGCTTCGAGGACGGCTCCGACGGGTGGGGTTGCCCGGGTGTTATCATCTAGTTGGTTGCGTTAGCAAACGGCTGGACGTAGACCAGTTAGTCCTGGCCTGGTAGACTGATCGTAGATCAAACGAACCAAACGATAGGATTGAAAATGCGCACCCTGGTTGCTATCGCCCTCAGCATCGCGTTCGCGTTCACCAGCCCCGCCGCTACCAGCGACGCCAGTACTGGTTGGCAACGCGCAGACAACGACAACGCGCGACGCTTGATCGGGCCCGACGCTAGTTGCGTCTGGTCCGTCGACCACAGCGCGTTGCGGTGCAAGGGTGGCGACTACGCGCTGGGCGCGTAGCCTAAGCGGTCCGTTGCACGTGCAACGTGTTAACTGCGTTGCACGTGCAAACGGCCGCATTTGTAAATGCAAATTGATCTTGAGAGATGATGATTCATTTTAAAGCGTCTCACAAGATCGGGAGCTGCACTGCGGGCCAGCTCCAGCTTTTAATTCCCACCCCGCGTTCCCACCCGTGATTAATGTGGCCACCCCGCTCCCGCCCGGCCCCACGCACCCGCGTCCGCGTCCTCGCTGCACGGCACCTCCGTCACCCACGGTCCCCGCTGGATCGAGCACCTCCCCGCGCGCACCCGCAGCCGGTCGCCGCACGCCAGGTCCACGAGCGTGTCGTCGACGAGCACCCGCGCGACCAGGTCCACCTCGTCGTCGACGTCGCAGCTCCGCTGGACGGTCACGTGTTCTCGCTCCGCCGCCGGCGCGTCGCGCGTCGCCGCCAGCGCGACCACGCCCAGCGTCGCGAGCGTCAGCCACGCCGCCGCGACGCGCCACCCCGACCTCACTCCCACCTCGACCTCACTCCCACCTGGTAGCGTCACCGACGACCCGCGAAGGGTCGTCGTGAACGACAACCTAGGAGCACTCCCGTGGCACGTGAACGCGTCTACGCCCAGTCCGACACCCGGTCGGTCGACGAGGTCGATCACCCGGTCAACCTCACCCGCCGGCCCGGCGTGGAGGTTACCTTCCACCGCGACGGCGCCTGCGTCACGCTCGGTACCGGCTGGTTGACCGACGCCCCCTACGACGAGGACGACGCCGTCACGCGCTCCCCCGCCGAGCTGGTGGAGACTCCCTACCACGTGTCGCTGCGCCGCGCGGACGTCAACCTCCTGATCCGCACCCTGCGCCGCGCCCGGAACGTGGCGTGGGGCGCCGACGAGTGAGGAACCTCCCGTGCTGATCCGCGTGATCTCCGGCGCCGTCACCGTGGTCTGCGACGACTGCCCCGCGACCGAGTTCACCGTTCCCCGCGACGCCCACGCCCGGTCCACCGTGGCGGTCGAGCTGGTGAGCCGCGGCTGGCTGACGCACCCCACCGCCGACCGCCACACCTGCCCCGACTGCCTCACGTCGCTCCCACCCGGCACCCCCGTCACGTCCATCACCCTCACCGTCCCGAGCACTCCCGTCACCTCCCGACCTCACCCCCGGAGGACCACCTAGTGGGCACCCAGGCCTTCCGCCGCGCGCTCGACGTCCCCTGGTCCAGCCTACCCCCGGGCGCCGTGATCCTGGAGGTGGGCGTCGAGCGCGACACCCCGCCCGGCGAGGTCGGCTCCACGACGTTCCTGGCCGGCGTGGGGCCCCCGCTGCACGCCGTGGACGTCGACCCGGCGCAACACGCCCGCGCCGCCGCGCTCCCGAACACCACCGCGCACCTCGGCCGCGCCGAGGACGTCCTGCCCCGCGTGCTCGCCGGCGTGCCGCGCGATCCCGCGACCCCCACCTCGCCACCGCTGGTGCTCGGCTTCCTCTGGTTGGACGGGCACGACTGGCCCTACGCGCACGCGCCCGACGCGACGTGGGACGCGCAGCGGGCCGAGTACCACGCGCGTCACCAGGACTACTCGCGCGCCGCCTCCCAGCTCTCGCACCTGGTCGTGGCGCAGCTCGCCGAGCCGTTCCTGCCGGTCGGCGCGCTGGTGGCGTGCGACGACACCTGGGAGCTGCCCTCCCCGCTGGACGACACCCCCGCGCCGCCCGCGCCGCGGCGGGGCTTCAACGGCAAGTGCGGCTCCGCCGCGCCGTACCTCCTCGACCGCGGCTTCACCGTGGTCGAGTCCGGCGACATTCACCACGGCTTCGTGCTGCTGCGCCGCGACTCCCGGCCCGGCTAGTGTCCACCCGGTCACACGCCTAGCGGGGTGACGGGAGCGAGCACGAAGATACGCGCCCAACCAGCCCAGCGCGCTCGCTCCCGTTCTCACCTGGCTGTCCCGACCCCGCGTCACGACCTCACGTCCTCGCGTCACCGTGATTCACCTCGCAGCCAGCGCTCCCGCCACCGCTGGTAGTTCCGCCACCTCTCGTTCAGCACGCCGGCACGCAGCGCGCGCCGATCCGCCAGTGGGTCCCACGCCGGCTCCGCCTCCTCGGCGTCCAGGTCCCGCCAGCTCGGTAGCGGCTCCGCGCGTCGCCCGGTCCGGCTGCCCGCCGGCGTGAACCGCCAGCCGGCGCAGGTGGGACACGCCAGCACCTCGACGCCGGAGACGCTGAGCACCCACGCCGTGCCGCAGGCCCCGCAGCGCCGCAGCCCGTCCAGGTCGCCGAGGTACCCCGGCGCCTGGTCGGGGTACACCGGGTCGCCCGGCACCCAGTCCGCTCCCGACGGCTCGGGCGCGCCGCTCCCCGTCACCTGGTCAGTCACCGCTACCTCCCACCTGGGCGCCCGGGTCGTCGGGCTGGCCGCCCCAGCGCAACTCACCGGACGCGAACCTCCGGCCGAGCCCCACGACGCGCCACGCGAGTGAACCCGGCGCAGACTCGGTGACCTCGAACCGCAGGGCCGCCGCAGGCGGTGTCGCGCGCGGCGCGTCGTCGTCGCGCGTCGGTCGCGTCACCCGGTCGCGCAACTCGTCGCGGTCGAGCCGCAGCCGGTCGACGTGGCGGCGCAACGCGTCGCGCTCGGCCGTGACGGAGTCGTACTCGGCGGCCAGCGCGGTCAGGCGCCGCAGGGCGTCGTCGCGCTCGCGCGTGCGACCGTCGCGCTCGCGTCTCAGCGCGTCGCGCCGGTCGACCGCCTCGGTCAGGGCGTTCAGTAGGTGCCGAACCTCCGCGCTCTCCGTCATCACTCCTCCGTCTCGCGCGCTCGCCGGGCGCGACCCGCCCAGCGGTCGCGCAGCTCGCGCGCCACGGTGACCGGGTTCAGCCACCGCACCACGTACGGCCACGTCACGACGTCGCAGGTGTCGCAGCGGTGGAGCGACCACGTGGGCCACGGTCGGTCGCCGTGCCAGCCACTCATTCGGCCGTGCGCGCAGCGGTCGCGCCGCGCGTACCTCATCCCGCCGCCGGCCCAGCCCGGGCACCGCCAGGGCTTGTCGTAGCAGGGTCGACTGAACCTCACGGCTCCTCCGTCTCGTGGGGCGAGTCGCGGTACGTCCAGGTCACACTAGCTCGGACCAGCGGTAGGCCGGCGTCCCGTAGGCGTGGGTCGTCGATCACGACCAGCTCGTCGGCGAGTCCCCGCTGGAACCGCTCGGCGTGCCCGTCGTCGTCGAACCGCAGCAGCACGAACGTCGTCACCACTCCTCCGTTCCGGGTCTCCGCTGGAGCGGCCCCAGCAGCCGTAGGCAGTCCACGCAGTAGAGCTGCCGCTCGACGTACTCGCCGACGTCGTCGCAGCTCCACCCGCCGGCGGCGAGGTCGCCGGTCTCGCCGTACCCGCGCCGGTAGCGCGCGCCGGGTCGGTGCAGCCGCAGTCCGCAGAGCGTGTACGCCCGCCACGGTCGCCGAGCGCGCGCGGGAAACGTCCTCCTCGTCACCACTCGCCTCCCTCGGGTCTGCGCTCGACCGGTCCCAGCGGGAGCGCGCAGTCCAGGCAGACGCGCCGACGCGACTGCCAGCCGCCGGCGCGCGTCGAGCCGTCGTCGCGCGCGCTCGGCTCGGCGACGCCGTGGTAGAACGTCGTCGGCGCGTGCCGGCCGAGCCGGCAGAGCGTCCAGGTCCGCAGGTGCGGACCCCACGTGAACTCCCAGCGGTGCGCGACGTGTCGCGCCGGTCCGCGCAGCCAGCCGCCCTGGCCCCGGCAGTCGCGCGAGCCCAGCCGGTGCAGCAGGTCGTGGTAGTCGTCCGAGAGCGTCACCCGTCGGATCGTCGGCGGCGCGCGCCACGGCTCCGACCGGTCGTCGAGCTCGGGCTCGTCGGTCACTTTCTCCGCCCCCTGCCCTGCTTCACGTTCTTCGCGGCCTGGTTCGCCTGCGTCGCGGCCTGGGTAGCCCTCTCCTCGCGCGCGGCCTTGGCCTTAGCCTGGTCGATCTGCTTGGCCTTGGCCTCCAGCGCGGCCTTGTCCCGCTGGCGTTGGAGCGACGCGGCGATGTCCGACGCGCGCTGGCTGTCCTGCCAGCTCGGCTTACCCTCGATGCCGTCGTGCCGTGCCACCTGATTTCTCCCGGTTCTCGCTACTTGTTTCCCTTGCGGTCCTCGCGTCGCTGCTGCTTCTGGATCTTCTTGGCTACCGGGTTGCCGCGCGCGGCGGCTCGGTTCACCGTCTCGCGTGCGCGCTGGCGAGCCTGCTCGGCGGCGTCTCCGTCGCCGTTGCCCTTGCCGTTGCCGTTGCCGTTGCCCTTGTCGTCGGCCATCTGGTACTGACTTCCTTCCGTGGTTACTGCGGGGGCTGGGGTGGGGGTGGCGGCCGCCGGGTGCCCTCCTTACCCGGCGGCTTCGGGTGCTTGGGCTTGGGTGGCGGGGGTGGGTTGGGCTTGGGTGGCTTCTTACCCACTACCGGACCTCACCTCGCCACTTCGCCGCGTCGGCGGACGTGCGCAGGTTCGCGCCGGGCACGGTACCCGTGAACGGTGGTCGGTCGTCGACCAGCTCCACCGCGCCGAGTACGGTCACCGGGGGCTCGTCCTCGAAGCCCGCCAGCCGGGCCACCAGTGCCTCGGGGTCGGTGTCGTCAGCCACCAGGACGCGCACGTCGATCGTCTTCACCTGGTCACTCCTGTCGTCGGGAGGACCACGCCGACCACCGACACCAACGGACGAGAGCGTGGGATCGTCCGTGCGAGTCGGCCAGCCGCCACCTGGTCGGCGTGGAGGTTCATCGCGTCGTCACTCCTGGATGGTCGCGAGCAGGTCCATGAGCTGCGCGAACTCGTCCCGGGAGACGGTGAGGCGCAGGTAGTCCACCAGGAGCTCCTCCAGGTCCTCGCGAGGCCCGGTGAACTCCACCTCCGGCCACCCGCCGCCGCTGCGGCGACCGGTGTCCAGCCAGGTGACGTCCAGGTCGTGGGTCAGCCGCTGGGCGACGGTCGCGAGTTCCTCGTCCTTGTCGAGGGTCACATCCAGTAGTACGCGTGCCATTCGCGCTCCTCCGTTCGTTCGCGTTCGATCGTCTACGTCGATTATATCATATACATCGACGCGCGTCAACCACGGGTTTGCGGCGACGCTCGTCACTTGGTGCGTTTCCGGGCCTCGCGGGCCGCCTTGTCGGCGGCCTCCTTGGCGCGCTTGGCCTCGCGGTTCGCCTTCGCCTTGGCCTCGTCGGCCGCGCGCTTGGCCTGCCGGTTGGCCTTCTCGGCCTCGGCCTGCAGCTTCCGGTGAACGCGGCCGGCCTCCTCGGTGGCCTCCTTGTTGAGCTTCTTCAGCTCACCCTGGAGGTGCTCGCGGATGCGCTTGACCTGCTGCGGCGTCTTCGCCTCCTCCAGCGCGCGCTCGGCCGACTTGCGGATGCGCGCCGACCTCGTGCTGGCCGCGCGCTCGATACGGCCGAGCTGCCGCTGGGCCGAGTCCGTGGCGTGCTTCACCGCGCGCTCGGCGACGGTGCCGATCTCCTTGGCCTGCTTGGCGAACTTGTCGTCGACCGCCGTGAGCTCCTTGTCGAGGTTCTTGTTGACCTGCTGGATCTCCTTGCGGACGGACGCCGCGAGGCGGCTGGCCTCGCGCTCGGCCTCGGCCTTGGCCTCGTCGCGGCCGAAGTTCGGCAGGCCCACGTTGGTCGTGTGGCGCCGCTCGGCCTGCTCCTTGCGCACCTTCGACCACTGACGGGCCTCACGGTTGCGTTGTCGCTGCGCCTCCCGCTCGAGCTGCGACTGGTAGTCCTCGTCCTTGGGCATCGCTTTTCCCAGTTAACGTCGTCGTTGAGCGAGGCGCGCGTCGAGTGCCCGCGCGCCTCGCGCCTACCTGCTAGCTAGCCGAGTACGCCGCTGACCAGGTCGTGCAGCCCGGCGCCGATCACGGCGGCCTCCAGGGTCGCCACGCCGAGCCCGATCACGCCGATCACGGCGCAGTCGAGCCAGCCCTTCTTCCGCTTGGCGAGCTTGCCCTGGTTCTGCTGCGCGACCCGCTTGACGTGCTCGGGGTTGGCCCTGCTGAACCAACCGCCCTTCATGGCCTTCCGAACCTCCTCGAGGGCCTTCTGGGCCTCGCGCTTCTCCTTACCCTCCTCCATCATGCTGACCTCGTACTCGACGGTCTTGAGGTCGTCGCCGAGTACGTCCTCGAGGTGCGAGGTGATCGACTTCTCGCGGCGCCGGTCCTCCTTCCGTTCGTCGTCGGCGCCCTTCTCGGCCTGACCCTGAAGCTCCTTCCACTGCCTTTCGGCGCGGCGTCGCTTCTTCCACTCGAGGTACTCCTTGTCGGACATGTCCTCGGGCTTCTTATCGTCCGCCACGTGCGTTCGCTCCTTACTCTCCGACGTTCAGTAGCTCCTACGTTCGATTCTACCATTTATCACACAGTTCGTCAACCAGCAACCAACCGGCGTTGTTGCCAGCGTCGCGCGTCGCGCCGACCGGTCCTCCGCTGGCGGGCGCGCGTCGCGCTGGACCAGCGACGTACGCGCAGCTCGCTGGGCGCCGCGTAGGCTAGCCTCGTGACGGCTTCGCGCGACTTCGACTTCGAGTCGTTCAAGCGCGCCGCCGCCGACAGCTTCCTCGACTACCAGAAGCGCCCGGCTCCCTGGACGCCGCTTCCGCACCAGGTGCCGCCGCCGGGTGACTGGTACGGCTGGCTGCTGCTGGCTGGTCGTGGCGCGGGTAAGACGGACGCCTGCGCCCGGTACATCGTCGAGCACGTTCAGGGACCTCCGTGCCTACGCGGCGACGGCGCGCCGCACTGGATCGGCATCGTCGCGCCGACGCTCGGCGACGCCGTGACGGCCTGCTTCGCCGGACCGTCGGGCATCCGAGCGCACGACGAGACCGCGCGACTCGTGCAGAGTCCCGGCGGCACGGTGGTGCGTTGGCCCAACGGTAGCGAGGCCAAGCTGTTCGGCGCGCGCGAGCCTGAGGACGTCGAGCGACTGCGCGCCGGTGGTAACCGGTGCCTCGCGTGGCTCGAGGAGCTCGCCGCCTGGCGGTACCTCCAGGCGTGCTGGGAGCAGATCCGGTTCGGCCTGCGGTCGGGTCCTCGACCGCGCTGGGTGGCCAGTACCACGCCGAAGCCCCGGCCGCTGATCAAGAAGCTCGCCAAGGAGACGCCCGACAACGTCGTCGTGACGACGGCGTCGACGCGCGACAACCCACACCTGCACGGCGAGGTCAGGGCCGCGCTGAACGAGGAGTACGGCGGCACGCAGATCGGTCGCCAGGAGCTCGACGCCGAGCTGCTCGAGGAAGACCGCGACGCGCTGTGGACCCGCGACATCATTGATCGGTTCCGCCTGGTGGTGCCGCCGGACCCGGGCCAGCGCGTCAAGACGGTCGTGGGCGTCGACCCCTCGGGAGGCGCCGGCGAGCAGGGCATCGTGGTGGTGTCGAAGGTGCGACCGGAGGCGCTGCGCGGCCTCGTGACCGACCCGTACGCGTACGCCGGCGGACCCGACCCGCCGGTGCCGGGCCCGGGCGCGCGACCCGTGTTTCACGGCGTCGTGGTCGACGACCGGACGTGCTGCTTGCCACCCGCGGGCTGGGGTCGGCGCGCCGTCCGGGCGGCCGTCGACAACGACGCCGACGAGCTGGTGGTCGAGCGCAACTACGGCGGTGCCATGGCGACCGGCGTCCTGCTGGACGCGTGCGAGGCCGAGGGAGTCTCGATCCCGGTCAAGGAGGTCGTGGCGAGTCGCGGCAAGCGCGTCCGGGCCGAGCCGGTCAGCGCGCTGGCCGCGCGGGGACGCTGGCACATGGCCGGTAACTTCCCGGAGCTCGAGGACCAGTGCTGCACCTGGACTCCCGAGAGCGACTACTCGCCCGACCGACTCGACGCGATGGTGTGGCCCGGCTGGTACATGCGGCTGGTGAGCCTCACGTCGCGGGGCGTGGGGCGGCTGGCGACGGAGATGGCGACGACCGTGATCACTCCTCGGTGACGGGTTCAACCGACGCGACGAGCCTCACGTGGCCGTGCGTCGCCAGCGTGAGGACCAGCGCGTCCGCGACGGCCTCGACGTCGTCGAGGTCCGCCCAGTCGACGTCGCGGGCGTCGACCCACAGGTACCGGCGCGCGACCAGCAGGGCGCCGAGCGGTACGCGCGCCAGCGGGTGCTCGGGGTCGGCGGCGTAGCGGGTCGCCGCGAGGTTCGGTGGCGTGTCGAGGTCCTCGTCCGGGATGCGGTAGGTGCGCTGCTCGGTCACGGTGCGTCCTCCCGTGAGACGATCCAGGTCGTGATGGACGCGTCGCAGAGCGCGCAGAGGTAGCTCGGCTTAGGTAGCTCGATCAGCCAGCCACGCCGCACCGGTACCTTGACGGTGAACTCGACCTGCGCGCCGCGCCGTGGACACTCGACGAGCGTCCAGTCGTGACGCCCGGCGACGACGTAGGTGACGTGTTCCGGAACGTTCACGTCGTTCTCCGGGTGAGTCGTTCGAACTCCCGCTCGGCGGCGGCCCAGTCGACCTCGCACCGGTTGTCGGCGGCGACGAACCGAGCCGCCGGTAGTCCGCAGGGCGACGCCAGCTCGTGGACCCAGTACACCAGCGAGCCCATGAACAGCTGGTGACGGTCGCACGTCACGATGCCGTAGCGCAGGTCGCGCTCGACGCCGTGCCACGACCCGGGTGCGAGGCAGCCGTCGGGGAACGCCGGCGAGCGGTACGTGCACAGACCCACGTTGCGGGGGTCGACGAAGCCGGTGACGCGCGCGCTCACGGCTGCGTCCCGAGCGAGTCAGCTAGGCACATCTTGTCGTTCATCTCCGTTTCCTCGGTACCGAGCGGCGTGTAGCGTCGCCGCTACACCTGGTCTCTGTTGAGGTACGCCGAGACCACGCGACGGGCTCGACGCACGTACTCGCGCCGGACGGTGAGCGGAAACTGCTCCTCCGTGCCGTCGTCTTCACGGTTCTGCTCGACGAGGTACAGCGCGCGAGCCGCGCGCAGCAGCGCGGCGTCGACGTTGCCACCCTGGTCGGCCAGGTTGGCGGCGTCGCGGACGCGACCGAACGCGAGCAGCAGCGCCGCGCGCTCATCGGTGGTGAGCCGGTCCACGGTGCGTGCCAGCAGCGCCTCGTCCTCGTTCAGCGCCGCGACCACGGCTCGACACTGGGTCGAGCCGTCGCCACCGGTCACCGGCGCGCCGGTTGCCGCCACCGTCACCGACTGCACGGACGTCATCCTCGGAACGGACATCGTTACCTCCTGGTTTCGAGCGTCGACGTCCGACCCTACTGCCAACGCGGGGGCGGCTCGGCGTGGGTTTCCGAAAAGCGTCGTCGCTCGACGCGTCGGCGCGCTAACTCGGAGTATCACGAGTCTCGTCGCTCGGCGCGTAGTCGGGGTCGCAGGTGACGCAGCAGCACACGCACGACGAGAGGTCGTGCCCGGACTCGGCGCGCTGGCGTCGCTCGTGTTCGAGCTGCGCCGCCGAGATGTTGGGCGGTGGCTGATACGTCACGTGTTCGACTCGGTGGGACCGACGCCGGCCTCGGGTGCGAGCTGGTGGGGTGGTTGCGGGGGCGTGTACGGCGAGCTGGGTTGATCCCTACACGCCGTCAGGGTGCGAAGTGTGAGTAGCACTCCCGCCACCAGAACCGCCGTTCGCAGGGTCTTCTTCACGGTCGTTGCGTTCATCGTCATCCTCCTCGTTGTCGTCGCTCAACGCGGCGGGGTCGATTCCGCCGTCGACCTCCACGTCGAGGTCACCGGTGTAGTTGCGCGCGTCGCAGCGTGGGCAGTCAAACACGGTCTGCGCGGCCACGTCGTACGCGATGACCGGTTGGTCGCGATGCGTGTCGAACGTGACGCACAGACCGTAGTAGATCTCCTCGTCGCAGTTGTGACACTCCATCGAGACGTAGTAGGTCAGGGCAACGTCGTCGTTCATCACAGGTTACGCCTTCGTAGTTCATCCTCAAGTTCGACCCGCGCACCGTCGAAGCCGCCGACGACGCGCGCCGTCATCGGTAGGTTGGTGCGGACGCGACGACCGAGTCGGACGCGGTCGCCGTCGCAGTGCGCCCTCCGCAGCCACTCCAACGCGACCTCGGGGTCGGTGAACTCCAAGGTGATCCGGTACTCGTCACTCACTGTGTGCCTCGCACGCTCGGCGGACGCGCTTCTCGGCGTCCGGTGCCCAGAGGTCGAACGGCGTCACCGCTGGACCGAAGTAGGAGCCGTCGAGCGTCGTCGGGCTCAGCTCGAGCCAGGGTCGTCGCCGCAGCCCGGCGACGCCGAGGTTCCACCGTTCCTCGCTCGACAGTCGGTACCACCTATCGAGGTTTGACTCGACGTCGACGTCGTCGTCGTCGGCGTCGAAGTCCGCGACCTCAGGGTTCGGAAAGCTGTCCGTGACGGAGTACGACAGCACGGCTGGGCTGTCGTCGGGGTGGTTCAGTAGTTCGAGAACCTGCTCCCAGCCCTGCGGTAGGACGTCGATGACGACGTTGTCGGCGCCTCGGTACGGCAGCGTCGCGCGGTACAGCGCCTTGTCCAAACCCTCCTGGATGACGTCGGCGAGCCAGCCGAAGTTGCGGGCCTCGACGTAGCAGTGCACCTCGCCGTAGCCGGCCAGCTTGGCGGCGAGCTGGATCGGTCGCGAGCCACACGCGAGGGCGGCGTTGTAGCCGACGTCGTGCGTGTGAACCCGGTGGCCGTCGATCGTCAGCCAGTAGCCCGTCACACCGAGGTATGTGACGAGGTCGTCGATGAGTCGGCGCCAGAGCTGACTCGTGACTCGCCCGGCGCCGGGCGTCTCGCTCTTCGACGCGACGAGGTACTCGTCGAACCGGGTGTGAACGTAGTTGCGCTCGTCGTCGCCGATCCAACCGAGCAGCTTCACCACGCGGTCTTCCTCGAACGTGAGGATGTCGCTGAGCTGCCACGCGGCGCGGGCCTGGAGCTGCGCTAGGTGTCGCAGCCAGGCGTACTCGCTGCCCTGCAGCTCGGCGGCCCACGTTCGGGTGTGCCAGTACAGGCGACTCACTCGGACACCTCCGGTAACCAGGTGGGCCTAGGCCCGTTGCTCTCGATCCACTCGGTCTCCTCCGTGAACCGTTCCCACGCGATCACACACTCGTTGACCGGCACCCAGATCCCGGCGTCGGGACTGGAGCAGCCAATGCAGACGTCACCGGGTGTCTGGTACGTGCGGTAGCTGTCACGGTCGTAGCGGCCGATTTGCGCGGGAATGTGCACGTCCATACGCACCTCACGTTGGTTACGTAACGCCTGGTCGAACAGAACGAACGTAAGTGACCACTCGTCGGCCAACCGCGCTAGCTCATCAGTCTCGCGATACTCACGCGTTCGTGTGACGAGGTCTCGCATCGTGCGTAGCAGTCGCTCAACGGTGTCATGCTCTGTCACTCCACCAGCTCCTGCGCGTCGACCCACTCGCCGAGCAGCTCGGCGCGCCGGGCCATCAGCAGGTGGCCGAGCCAGTTCTCACCCCGGCCGTCGCACACTCCCCAGAACCGACCACCCCAGGTGTTGCCATTACGGAGGAGCACCGTGCCGGTGTTGATGAGCGCGAGGGCGAGCGGGGTGCCGGTCGCGAACTTGAGCGCTAGGAGGCGACGCATGACCCCCAGCTTGGCGGCCGCCCAGTCGTCTCGACACCTGACCTGCTGCCCGAGCTCCTTGGCGACGCGGGGACTCGGCGCGGCGAGTACCCGCAGGTAGTCCTCGTCGAGCACGCACTTGTAGGCCTGAAACGCGTGTCCCAGCGTGGGAGCAACTCGACCGTCCGGCAGCGTGAGCGGCGCGGGGTAGAAGTCGTTGAGGAAGTAGTACTCGTCGCGAAACTCACTGATCACCTCGTCCTCCGCCCGTAGCGAGCGCGACGCCCCACCTTGCTGAGGGCGAGCAGCCGACCGGGTACCGGACGCTCGAACGCCCACTCGTCGAGCGTGAACGGACGCGTGAGGTCGCGTCGCCACTTGCGGATCTTGTTGGGCCAGTAGCCGTAAAGATGAAGATCCGGCGCGTTCGCGTGGCGCTTCGCGGCGCGGTTGCTCGTCACGGTTTCCTCCAGATCTTAAAGCGAGTGACCTCGTTGGTGTAGTCGGGACACGCGACGTCGAGCGTGGTTCGTGTGATCTTGCCGCACGTCGTGCAGTACACCTCGTGGTGACAGAACCAGCGGTTCGGGTACCAGTCGGCGCGAAAGCACGGCTTTCGATCGGGCCAAAACTGCGACGCGTGCGTGCCCCACTTGGAGACGCGCACCGCGGGTACGTGCTCGACGCCGACCTTACCCTTGCACCACCGACGCCTGTTCTTGCGGCCACGCTGCGGCGTGGGTCGATCGGCGTGCTCGTTCTCCCACTCGTTCACGACGTCAGTCGCTCGAGGTTACGTAGTTGCGTGCGCGTCCGTCGGCTCTCCCCCACCAGCAGCGCCAGTAGGAGCGGGGCTAGGATCAGCAGCGTGCTCAGCAGGATCACGTTCATCACTCCTCGCGGTCGGTGGTTCCGGTAGTCGATCGCGGATGTCTCTCAGTAGGTTGCGGATCTCTTTAAGCGTCGCGAGTACGCTCGAGCGTCCGGTGACGACGAGTGAGTCGAGCTCGGGTACGTTGGTGTACTGGTCGTCCCAGAGCTGTCGGGCGCGTTCCATGTCACCTCCGAAGTACTCAACCAGCGCTGACACCGTGGCCCACGTGGCTCGTCGACGACTGTGAATGACGTCGGCCACGGTCGTGTGACTCAGCGCGGTGCGCTGCGCGATGCTGCGCAACGTGGGTCGGTTGGCCGCGACGAACAGTTCGAAGATGTAATCACGTAAATTCGACACCGATGTGGGCACGGGTGACGTCATCCTAGAAGAGCTCCCTCGCGAGTCGCTTCACGTTGGTGATCTGACGGTTGACGACGTCGGCGAACACCTGGCTAGTTTCGTCGTGGGCGCCGCGCGGTCCGCGCTCGATGTCGAGCAGCCGGCCGAGCTTGCTCTCGCGGCGCTCGGCGACGTCCTGCTCGAGTTGCAGTATCACGGCGTTGTAGTGGGCGAAGAGGTAGTCCGTCAGTTCGACGTCGCCGGAGCGCGCCGCGGCGCGAATGACGAGACCGAGGGGCACCTCGACGAGCTGCGACTTCGGGTCCGGGTTGTCGCCGGTGGTTGACGTCACGTTAGGTTCTCCTTTGCTCCGGGGGATCGAACGATCGCGTACGACTGAATTATATCATACGTACGTTCGATCACTCTACGCTGGGTCCGAGGGTACGAGGTAGCGTTGGTTCGTTCGGCACGACCTCGCCGTCGATCGAGTCGCGACGCCGCAGCTCCGCCTCCAGCGCCCGCAGTAGCGGGCGTTCGTTCAACCAGTCCAGCGCGCTACGTCCGTCCAGCTCGCGTGACCAGCGAGCCAGCAACGCCTCCTGATCCTCGGCGCCGAACGCGTCCAGGTCGAGGTAGCGACGACGCGTGAGGTATTGATTCGCGTGACGACGTAGGTACGCGAGTAGGTTGCGGATGTGTTCGGTGTCCATGTGAGTGACTCGGTATGGAAAGCTGTCGGAGCCAAACCACCACTCGGTCTGGTCGAGCAGCGCGTCGACGCCGGGGTTACGGGGTGCTCTGTTCACGAGGCTCCTCGGAGGCCGAGGGCGCTTCCCACGAGCCGGGGCAGCGTAGACCTCGTATCCCACGAAAGTTGTGTCGACGGACGACCCCGTCAACGGTCAGTGTAATGACTCGACCGCAGTGATCGCACCTACCACGAACGTACGCCACGCGCACGGGGCCGCCGTCGGTCATGATGACTAGACGGTCTCGGGACGACGTACGCGTCCCTGGGTGATCTCCGACGCGATGCGCCAGAGGTCGTCGACGCTGTTGCCTCCCTCGAACAGCTCGTCCGCCTCGTCCTCGGTGAGGTGAAGGAGCCGCGCCGCGAGGCCCTGGACGTAGGAGTCGATGACTCGCCACTGCCGCTGGTGGCGGAACTCCACCAGGTACAGCTCGTCGTCGGACGGGTCGGAACTCAGTCGCAGGGGAAACAGGTTGCTCATGATCACAGCGTTGCCGGCTAGGCAACCCTTGGTGCCGCACGCCGACGGACGCTGTGGGTCGAACATCACCTGCAGGGTGCCGTTGGAGTCCATCTGATCGCCGGGAACGTGATCCACGTAGATCCAGTCGGTCTGGTCGTGAACCTCGGGATGCGCGGTGATCAGCTCGAGGACACGCTGCAGCAGGTCGACGGCCTCGTCCCGGATCGGCTCGTCCTCGTCGCGGTACGTGAACTCATCGGGATCGTCGGTGATTGCGAGATCGTTCATGATTACTCCTTCGGTTTCGGTCCTTCTTGGAGTTGCTCGTGCGGTGCCCACGTTGACGCGGGTCCAAGGTTGGGAACTAGATCACGTAATACGTCACTGTCAACCGTGAAGTGAGGCGCCGCCGTGACCTCCCACCGGCGACGTGTCACGTCCGGGATGACGCGTGCCTCGCCGGTCGTGCGATCCACGTACGTCACATCTTCGCTGGTGAGGACCGGCTTCACGAGCGAACCACGCTTGAGGTGCGCCGGCGTGTCGTTCCAGTTGACGCCGTGCTCGCGGAACAGTCGGTCCTGAACCTCGTTGCCGGTGAGGCCGTGCATCTCGCTGGACGTGAGGTACGCGCTACCGAGCATGCGGATCGAGTTGCGGACCCAGTCACGCTGGCGCCAAATGAGGTAGTTCGCGACCTCCACCGGGTCCGGGATCGTGAACACGCGACTGTCGAACGCGGCCACGCGCTCGTTTGGACGTAGCCGGTTGAAGTGCGCTGCGGCGAGCGACGCGGTGACGCTCGCGATCTTCTGGACGTTGCCATCGAACCACGCCTCGGTCTGCGCCGAGCGGAAGTCGGTGACCACGAGGCTGATCTCGTCCGACTGGAGGTACGCGAGGCAGGTGCCGTTCACCTCGGCGCACAGAACCTCGGCGACGGCCCGCAACGTAGTGACCAACCCGGCGTCGAAGGGCTTCGCTAGGTCGCGTGTGTAGGTGTGAAACGCGCGACCGTCGAGCCGAACGATCGTGTAGGTGCGCCGAGGTAAGTAGTAGCGCGTGCGGTTCTCGTAGTGCTTCTTCATACGGTCGCCGAGTGCGTCACGAAGCGTCATCGGGCACCACCTCGGTCAGCTCGGGTCGTCGCAGCCGAAGCAGCGTCGCGTCGATGTTGTCGCGTAGTTCCTGCGGTAGCTGCGGGTACGCCCGGTCGGCTCCGTGAACGCGGTCGACGATGCTGAGCAGCTCGGCGCGCTCGGTCAACGCCCGGTGAGCTTGTGCGGCGAGCTTGCCGACGTCACCTTGCTGCGCGGTCACACCCAGTCGGTGAGCGTCGTTCACGTGCCTGAGTAGGTCGTTCAAGCGCGCGTTCTCGCGCTGCGCGGCCTTGAGCTGCGCCTTCGCGACCGCCGCCTTGCCGCGACCGCCGAAGACACGCTCGATAACGCCGCCGAGACCGCCCAGGAGTAGCGCGCAGATCACGATGCTGATGAAGCCGCCCTCGCGGATCGCGTCCGCGAGCGCGTGCCAGACGTCGTTCACTCCGTTACCTCCCGCCTCAGGATGGGTAGGTACGAGCGAAGCTTGTCGTTGTCGACGTAGTCGCTGGGCTCGAGGTCGCACGCCAGGCCGTCGAACGTGTTGATGAACTGCCGTACGGACCAGGGAGTCGTTCGTTCGCGCTCCAGTGACCACTCGCGGTCGTACCGGCTCCACAGTTGACAGCTTTCCTGGTCCACCGAAATGAGTTGCGGTTCAACGTGAAGCTGCCGGATCAGCCACACCGCTACCGGGCAGGCGTGGCACTCGCCGGGTACGCCGGTGATGCCGTCGGCGATGAGCCGGTCACGGAGTTGATCACCCGTCTCGTACTGAAGAAGTTCGTCCACGGCCTCGTTAAACTTCTTAATCACTTCGCTGCTCACGGTAACCAGTCCTCCTTAAGTTCGTTGCGGCGTCGCTCGGTGCGCTCCAACCGGTACGACTCGTCGGCGTACTCGGCCTCCACCTGCGTGAGCGGGATCCGGGTGCCGTCGTCGCGCTCGACGCGACCGGTGGCGACGGCCTCGTCCACCTCGTCCTCGAAGTCGTCGAGGGTGACGAGGTCGTCCACCGTGAACGGCGCCGTGGCTGCCACGAGTCGCACGTAACGCTCGCCGTTCGTGCGATCCACGACGACGTCCACGGCGATCACCTCGGCCAGCGCGCCGTTGTGCTCGACGACCACGGGTCGTGCCGCGTCGTCGCGGTTGCGAACCTGGCCGGCGAGGGCAAACATGATCTCATAGAGCGTCTGCACTACTTCACTCCCAGTCCCCTGAGCACCTCGCGCGCGACGCGCCGTTCGGTGTCGGAGGCGTCGGAGTCCTTGAGCACGGCTTGCCAGGTCGAAATCTCTTCCTCGCGCTTCCGCTCGGCCTGGACCGCCGCCTCCTCGCTCTTGTCGATGCGACGAAAGAGGTGAGTGCTCATGAAGAGCGCCGGCCAGACGACCGGCCAGAAGAACGAGGTGACGAGGGCGTACCACGCGATCCAGGGTCGATCACTCGGCTCGTTGAAGCTGCGACTCTCCAAGAGAGAATCCTTGAGGATCTTGTTACCGCGCTTGCGCCACTGCTCGACGCGGTAGCGCGCGGTCAGGAACCAGCCGGTGAACCAGCCGAACACGCTAGTCAGGATGATGACGAGGGTGGTCATGACTGCGACCCAAACCGCTGAATCAGCTCGGGAATGTTCGGGTTCTCGACGACGGGCCACAGCTCAACGTCATTCCGGGGCCGCTCTTCACCCGTGACGAGGCACCACCAGATTCCGGTGTTTTCATCGCCATAGTAGAGGTGACTCGTCTTGATCCACACGTGGCCACCCTCCGCTTGACCGGCGCGCACCGTACCCGCGGGGTCGCGACTCGGGTGATCCACGCCGAGCGTGATTTCAACGTCAGCGGCGTTCGCCCGGACCTCCTCCGGCGTCATGTGGATCGTGCCCTGCGGACCGAGCGCGTACCGCAGCTCGCCGTCGTACTCGATCACCGTACCGGCGAGGTGCACCGCAACCTCGTCGCCGACGCGGGGTTCACGTTCCGTGGTCATTCATCCTACCTTTCCGTCACTCCAACCTAGCGTAGCTACGACGTTACGGGTGAGGGACGCGCGCTCACCGGTCGAGTCCGGCCCGGCAGTCGAGCGGACCGGACTCGACGGGAGGCGGGCGCTACGCCTCGGTGGTGCCGGTCTCCTCGGGCTTGTCGACGATCGTGAGCGTCACATTGGCGTCGGTGCCGGGGTTGTTTTGGATGCGGAAGTAGCCGCTGTTGATGAAGTCGTTCCAGTACACCGTGAACGACTGCTGCAGGAACCGTTGCAGAACGTCGCTCGGGTCCTCGTCCGTGGCGCGTGCCACGAGCTGCGTCATGTCGCGGGTGGGCAGCAGATCGAACACAGCGTCGAGTTCGAACGCCACACGCAGCGCCGTCCGCGTCTCCTCGGGCGTCGCCGGGTTGTTGTTCAGCTCGCGGACGGCCGTCTCGGCGACGCTGCACCAGTTGTGCTCGCGACCGAGGGCGAGTGCCTTGGCGGTCACGCGCTGCGCGAACGCGTCGGCGGACTTCGCCAGGACGACGATCGCCTCGACAGCGTCGCCGGTGACGGTGACACGCTCGACGCCGTCCTGGAGGACGAGCGACTCGCCGTCGTCGCCGTGCTCGACGACGAGGGCCCGTCGCCGCTGCCCGTCCGCCGTGATGCCGTTGTAGGCGACGAACGCGCCGAGGGGGTAGGTGTTCTCCAGCGTGGGCTCCGCCGGCTCGACGGGAGTGCGCTGGTCCTCGACCGTGATGTTGACCATCTAGTTGCTCCTTAGGTTCTCGGTGTGCTGACTGCGTTTACTACGCGTTGTACGACTGCGACAACGTGGACGATCGTACAAGTTAATCACACTAAGGCGCTACGTTAGGCAGCGTGATGGTCGTGCGCCGGCTAGCGTTGCGAACGTGGAGGCGCGGAACGACATTCTCCGCGACCGGCGATCGACGCGCGGCGGCCGCAATCCCTTTCAGCTCTGGGTGGTGATCGCCTGCGCCGTGACGGGCTTGATCGCGCTGCTGCCGTTCGGTACCCGCAACTCCGCGGTTGACCAGTACCTACCCGGCCTCGCGTTGCCCTGGTACATCGGCCTGCTCATCGCCGGAGGAACCTGCTCGGTGGCGGCCGTGTGGCCCGCCAAGACCGTGCAGCGACTGAGTCGTCTCCTCGGCGTGGAGCGCGTGGGACTCGCCATTCTTGCGGGGCTGCTCGGTGGCTACGGTGCCGCACTCGAGGTCGTCGTGCCCAAGTCGCTAGCTGGCACGCTGCTGCTCGCGCTGATGCTCGCCTCGGTGGCGCGCATTCGCCAGGTGGCGCGAGAGATCACCGGGTTACACGAGATGGTGCAGTCCTGGGGCCAGGTTTCCAATGAGCATCGGGCAACGATTATTCGTGATCTCCCTCCCGCCGATTAGGCTGGGTAGCAGATGTCGACAACTTGACGTCTGCAAGTGGAGGTCCTGATGGACGTGGGTCAGGTTGCCGAGTGGCTGCTGATCGGTGGCGGCGCGGCCAGCCTCGCCGGTGCCGGCGTAACGGCGTTGCAGTCCCGAGCAGCTAAACGTCGCATGGACGCCGACGCGGCGAAGTTGGACGCCGAGACGAAGAAGATGCTCACCGAACGCGCCGGAGCGGTCAACGCGATGGCGCTTAGCCTCCTAGAGCCGATGGAACGACGGATTCACGAACTGACCAACGAGGTCGACTCACTCCGTAAGCAGGTTCACACGTTGAACGACCGACTCACGCTCGCGCATCACCTTCTAACCCAGCACCAGATACCCTTTCCACCCTGGAACATCGAGCTGGGTCCCGAGCGTCCCTAGCCGTGTATCACGTAGTACAGTAGGATTTGATGACGGAACCACGAAGGGAGTCATCATGAGAACGGCGGAGTTTTGGCTCGGCTTACTCGACCGCGCGATCAAGTCGTTTGCCCAGGCGTTGCTGGTGCTGTGGATCTCGGATGAGACGTTCAACATTCTCGAGGTGGACTTCAAGCAGTCGCTCGGCGTCGCGCTCGGCGCGCTCGTCATCTCGGTGCTGACCTCGATCGCCTCCGGTGCCATCGGCGACAAGGAGTCGACGTCGATGATTCCGAACGGTCGCTAGTGTCGTTCGGCTGGGTACTGCTCCTGGTGACCGCGACGACGTATCGGTTGACCCGCCTAGTGACGACCGACAGCCTGCCGCCGGCGAAGTGGGTGCGCGATCGGATCACCGGCGACGAGGAGACCGACACGCGCGCGTGGCCGTGGGTGCCCGACTGGTTGGCCACCCTGGTGACGTGTCCCTGGTGCGCGTCCGTCTGGGTAGCGGCCGGTGTGACGGCCGCCGTAGACCTAACGGTTGGGTTACCGCTACCCTGGCTAGTGTGGGCCGCAGCCGCCTCGGGTGCCGCGTGGATCTCCCACCTCGAGGAGTACTTCGTAAGGTAGGTCGCCGATGCGCTGGCCGAGCTTCGGTCCAAGCTGGGCTCGCCGCAACGTGGCGAGCGCGGCGGCGACCACCGTAACGCAGTCCACTACCCCGCCGGAGGCGTTGGTCGCGGCCGCCGCGACCATCAACGTCAACGCCGTGCGACAGGCTAGCACGCACCTGGTCGGCAACGAGCAGGGCTGGCAGGTCGAGCTATGGAACTACTTCGAGACCTGCGGCGAGTACGGACTCGCGGTCAACTGGCGCGCGAACATGATCTCTCGCGTGCGGTTGCGCGCGGCCGAGGTGCTGCCCGGTCTGGACGAGCCTCGTGTGGTCGACTCGGGTCCGGCGGCCGACCTCGTCAACGAGCTGTTCGGCGACGTCGGTGGGCAGTCGGCCGCAATGGCCACGCTGTCGACGTACCTCGACGTACCCGGCGAGGGCTGGGCCGTCGGCGAGCGTCACCTGGGCCGCGAGGTCTGGCGAACGTACTCGTCGGACGAGATCCGGGGTCGCTCCGATCGACTGGAGGTCATCGACGAGCGCTCCGTGCCGGGACGTATCATCTGGCGCGACCTCGCCAGCGACGCGCTGGTTGTGCGCATCTGGCGTCCGCACCGCCGCTGGCATCACGAGCCGTACTCGCCGGCTCGAAGCGCGCTGTCGGCCATTCGTGAACTGGACCTAGTCAACCGTCACATCCAGGCCCAGTACCTCTCGCGCCTCGCGTCCGCCGGCATCATCGTACTCCCCGACGAGCTGACGTTTCCGGTCCGCGAGGAGTTCAACGACGCGCCGGACCCGTTCGTCGCCGAGTGGATCGCCACCGCGAAGGAGGCCGTGGCGACGCCGGGCACCGCCGCGGCGGTCGTGCCGATTCCGATGCGGGTGCCGGCCGAGTACGTCGACAAGGTGAAGCACATCGACTTCACACTCAAGCTCGACGAGAAGATCATCGAGAAGCGCGACGCCGCACGAACGCGCCTCGCCAGCATTATCAACGTGCCGACCGAGCTGCTGTTCAACTCCGGCAGCATCAACCACTGGGGCCTGTGGCAGCTCGAGGAGTCGGGCGTCAAGACCTACCTGACGCCGGACGTCGAGTTGATCGCGCACGCGCTGACGATCGGTTACCTCACGCCGCGTCTTCTCGCGGCCGGCGAGGATCCGCGTCGCTGGGTGGTCTGGTACGACGCGTCCGAGATCATCACGCGTCCCGACATGACGGACAGCGTCATGAAGGCTTACGACCGAGGTGAGGTGCCTGGTCGGACGCTGCGGCGTGTGATCGGACTCGACGAGGACGACAAGCCGACCCGGAAGGAACTGGAGGCCATGATTCTGACGAAGCTGGCTTTCAACCCGACGACCGGCTTCCTCGCGCTGCACAACCTCACGGGCTTCGACCCGGACGTGCCCGACGAGCTGGCACCGCAGCCGAGCCAGGCCGACGCGCCCACGGAGCCCGACGACGAGCCCGGGCGCGCCGACGGACCACCCGACACGAAGAACGACCAGCCTCGCACGCCACGAGGTGCCAACGCCGACGCCGACCGCACGGCGTTCGCGCTGCTCCAGGCGAAGTCGCAGCACGTGCTGCACTTCGGCCCCAACGGCTACCAGCTCAAGCACCCGTTGATTTGCCAGCCGAAGTTGTTCTCGTGCCCGTTTACGCACGTCACGTACGACGGGATCAAGGTGCACCCGGGCACCTCCGGCGACTACGAGTGCGTGCTGTCGGCGGCGGGCGACCTGTCGATCGGTCGGCGCGTCTTCCCGAGCGCCGACGCGTTCGTCGTCGACCAGGTGAAGGGAACCAACGGTGTCGCCGTCCTCAACTGAGCACGTCGGAGCGATGATCGCGCTCGTTCCGAGCGACGCTGACCTCGCTCGACTCGCGCTGCCCGGCGGTGAACCGCGCGACGAACTGCACCTCACGCTGTGGTACCTCGGCGACGCCGCCGACTTCGATCCCGAGACGCAAACCTCGATCGTCGACGCCGTTCGCGCGGTCGCCGAGCGGGAGGGTACCGGGCCGATCGTGGGTCGTGCGTTCGGCGTAGCGCACTGGAATCCCACGGGCGAGGAGCCGGCGTGGGTGCTCAACGTCGGCGACGCGGACGCGCCGAACATCCTCGAGATTACCCGCAACCGCTTCGCCCAGTTCGACGCTGGCATGCCGATCGCGCGGCAACACACGCCGTGGCAGCCGCACGTCTGCGTCGCGTACTCGTCCGCTGACCTAGGTCCGCAGCTCGAGGCACTGCTCGGTGAGGTGACCTTCGATCGGGTTCGGGTCGCGTTCGCCGGTGAGGTTACGGACGTTCAACTGTCCTTGTCTGCTACCGTAGCCGCGGGACTCGGAGGTGAGGCCGTGCCCTGGCACAAGGTGCACAACCATACCGGTTGCGCGGCCAGCAAGCCGTGGGCCGTCGTTAAGGACGCCGACGGTTCGGTGGCCGGTTGCCACGAGACTGAGGCTGAGGCCAACGACCAGCTCGCCGCGCTCTACGCCAGTGAACCGGACGCGGCCGCGACGTGCGCACCGTGCGCCGCCCGTAAGCAGGAGGGAGCGACCGTGGTGGACGTCGCGGTAGACGAGGACACGTCGGTGACCATCAACGTGCCGGCGGTCGAGCCGGTCGCGCCGGCGCTCGCGAAGCGCAAGGTCAACGACGACGACGCCTGCGCGGGAATGCGCCGGATGCCCGACGGCTCGTGCATGTCCGAGGAGGACTACGCGACCGAGTCGCAGTGGTACGGCGTCCTCGTCGTCGAGGGCGTCACGACCGGCGACGGTCGGGAGTTCTCGCCGAACGCGCTGACCTGGGCCGAGCACGCGCTACTGCGCTGGCAGAAGGAGGGCTCGCACGGTGGCCAGCACGACGTCACCGTCAGCGTGGGCCGGATCGACGAGGTGTGGCGCGTCGGTAACCAGGTGATGGGTCGCGGCACCCTCAACCTCGAGGACCCCGACGGCTGGACCGTCTACAACCGGATGAAGAACGACTTCGCCGGTGGGATCTCAATCGACGCCGACGACATCTCGAACGCCGACGTCGAGTTCGTCTGGGCCGACGACGACGCGACCGAGTCCGAGGGCGGCGACGGCGACGCCATCAAGCTGCTGTTTGGTCAGCCGGAAAAGATGATCTACCACGCGGGTCGAGTCCGGGCGGCGACGCTCTGCGACATCCCCGCGTTCGTCGAGGCGCACATCGGCCTGGGAGTCGTACCCGACACCGCGCGACAGGTCACCGCCGGCGCGCTGCCGGTGCACGCCAGCGACACGTCCGACGCCGCGTGGGACGAGAAGCTCGTCCGCCTGGCCTGGCGAGTTCACGGTAACGCCGAGGTTCCACCGCGCGACGCGTTCGCGTGGGTCAGCGGCGACGAGATGGCCTACCTGCATCACCACGTCAACGCGGACGACGACGAGGTGGGACCGGCCAACCTGACCGCCTGCGCCACCGCGCTCGGTCACCTGACGACGAAGTCCGGTCTCGTGCCGGAGACCGACGTCGAGGCGACGTACGAGCACCTCGCGGCGCACCTGCGCGACGCCGGTATGGAGCCGCCGCCGCTCGTGCTGCCGGAGCCGCTCGTCGCGTCGGCCGAGGACGACTGGCGACCGCCGCGCTCGTGGTTCGACGACCCGAAGCTGACCGTGCCGATCGGCATCACGATCACCGACCAGGGTCGCGTGTACGGCCACGTCGCGCAGTGGGGCGAGTGTCACATCGGCCACACCGACACCTGCGTCACACCGCCTCACGAGGACGTGCACCCGTACTTCATGACCGGCGAGGTCGTGTGCGCCGACGGCTCGCGCGTCGCCGTGGGTCAGATCACCGTCGGTACCGGGCACGCGCCGCTGAGCTACCGCGCGTCGCGCGCCGCGGAGCACTACGATCACACCGGCAGCGCGGTGGCGGACGTCGTCGTCGGCAACGACTCCGTGGGTATCTGGGTCGCGGGTGCGATCCGGCCGAACGCCGAGGCGGGTCGCGTGCACGAGCTGCGGGCGTCGGGTCAGGTCAGCGGCGACTGGCGCCGCATCGGTGGATCGCTGCGACTGGTCGGTCTCCTGGCCGTTAACGTGCCCGGCTTCCCGGTGCCGCGCCTGCGGGCGCGGGTCGCGAGCGGCGAGCCGCAGTCGCTCGTCGCGGCCGGTCGACCTCACATCGCGCCGCGTGTGGTCGCGTCCGAGCCGACGGACGTCGAGCTTGACCAGCTCGCCATGCAGCGCGTCATGAACATGTTGCGGAAGCGGATGGCCGCGTCACACGAGCTAGAAGGAGTGAGCTGATGGGTTGCAACTGCCGTCAGAATCGTCAGGTGTACCGAGGCCCCGAGCCGGCCCAGCCGGTCACCGAGTCGACCGGGCACACGGGTGGGCAACCGCCCATCGTTTCCGAGGTTGTCGTCGCCGACGGACGGCCTATCGTTCAACCGCAGTGAGTTCTGATACCCTGCGCTCGACTAGCACAGCGCGCGGAACCCCGCACGCCCCCTTACCCCGGAGGCTCAGGTGCCTGGAAAGCCCGAGGAGCTTGTGAACGTTCCGCACGACCTGACGCTAGTCAGCGACGCGGAGCTCGCGGAGCTCGACCACAAGGTAACCGCGGAGTTCGATCGCGTGAGCGCGCTCGACGTAACGCCGGAGAACCTCAAGTACGCCACCGAGCTGACCGATCACAACGATCGGATCCGCGCGGAGACGGCGACTCGTCAGATCCGCGCTCGGCAGGCCGCCGAGCAGGAGCAGGCGAAGATGCTCACGCAGCGCGAGACGCTGCTCACGCGGATGCACGGCCCGAAGGACCCGGAGGGCAACCGCGTGCCGCTGGCCAGCGAGCCGATCGACGCCGCGGCCATCGCGGCGGCCGCCGCGCAGGGCACCATGACCACGCTGGTCCAGCTGCTGGGCGACCGGGTCTCGGGTCGCGAGCTGACCCGCGTCACCTCGCGTCCGACGCTGGCCGACGCCGCGCGGTACGCGCCGCCGGCGAACGTGCCGCCGGCGAAGCTGGCGGTCACCGCCAGCGTCGACATCCCGGGCGTTGCGCGCGACGAGGGCGTCAACAACCTCGACGGCCTGGTGGACATCTTCCAGCGCAAGGCCAAGTCGATGCGGGTCACGCAGGACGACCCGAACTACATGACCGTCGCGACGATTCGCAACGAGTACACGCACACCATCGACGACCGGACCCCGCTCGGCCAGGTCAAGGAGCTGTTCGACCACCTGACCTCGGTCGACAAGCAGGAGGCCCTGCTCGCCGCCGGTGGCTGGTGCGCCCCGTCAGAGATCCGCTACGACTTCTTCAACATCGCGTGTTCGAGCGGGCTCATCGACCTGCCGACCTTCGGCGTCAGCCGGGGTGGCATCCGGTTCCCGATCTCGCCGTCGTTGGCCGACGTCTTCGGTGGCGCGTTCGGCGGGTTCAGCACCACGCTGGGCGTCACCACGAACCCGTGGCTCTGGACCGAGGCGAGCGACATCGCGGCCGTCACCGGTTCGCCGACGAAGCCGTGCATCCGGGTTCCGTGTCCGTCGTTCACCGAGACTCGGCTAGAGTGCTTCGGTATCTGCCTCACCGCCGGCAACCTGACCGACGACGCGTACCCGGAGAACACCGCGAACTTCCTGCGCCTGCTGCTGGCGGCGCACGAGCACGCGATCAACGGCCGGACGATCGCCCAGATGGTCGCGCTGTCCAGCTCGGCGATCAGCACCGGCGAGTACGCCGCGACCGACACCGCCGTGTTCCAGCAGGTCTACGGCGGCATCTCGCTGGCCGTGACCGACTACCGGGCGCGCTACGGCATGTGCGACGACGACATCCTCGAGGTGATCGCGCCGTACTGGCTGAAGGCCGTCATTCGCGCCGACCTAGCGCACCGGACCGGCATCGACCCGGACCAGGTGCCGGACTCCCAGATCGTGGCCTGGTTCACGAACCTGAACGTCCGCGTTCAGTGGGTCAACGACTGGCAGGTTCGCGGCACCGGTCAGTTCGGCAACGCCACCCCGATGACCGCCTGGCCGACGGCCGTGACCGTGATGGTCTACGCCGCGGGCACGTTCATCAAGGGTAACGGCCTGTCGCTCGACCTGGGCGTCGTCCGCGACAGCGTGCTCAACGCGACCAACGACCACACGGCCGCCTGGTCCGAGGAGTGCAACCTGATCGCGCGCGTTGGTCACGAGTCTCGGCAGTACACCATCGCGTTCAACGTGACCGGCCGCACCGGCATCGCGAACATCAACGCCGCGGCGCTGTAAGCTTGACCTCATGAGGAACCACGACGACGTAGGAGGGTAGACGGTGGCTGGTCCTCGTCTTCCGGTGGACGCACCACCGTTTACCCAGTCGCCGTTTGGTCTGCTGAGCGTCGCGAAGTTTCCCGACGTGCCGAGCGTGCACTGGCAGAACGGCGTGACGTGGGCGAGCCGATGCCTCGAGACGGGCATGGGCTCGACCACGTACGACGAGTGCATCGCCGTGACCGGCGTCGGCGAGGTTCCCGAGCCGACCGTCAAGAGCGACAACGTCGATCACATTAACCGAGGCGCGACGCCGTTCACGGCGTACACCGAGTTCGACTGCGCCCCGGTCGGTAACGGCGACGCCCAGCAGGTCGCCGCCGACGCGCTCGCGCAGAGCGAGTCCTACCAGGTCGAGCGCGCCTTCTGGACCGGCCTGGTGGACGGCAAGGTGCTCGCGTTCCCGCACCTGGCCTCCACCAGCACGGTCCTGGACAGTCAGGGTATCACGCTTCAGCAGCCGGCCAGCATCGTGGTGACCGGCTCGTTCGACGTTGCCATGGGCTTGGGTCTGTTGGAGTCCGCGCTGGCGAGCTGCTACAACGGCGTCGGCGTCATTCACATCCCGGTCAAGGCGCTTGCCACGTTCGACGCGTGGGGACTGATCCGCCGCGACCCGGGTCGCGACGGCGTCAACGGTCAGCTCGGTCGGCAGCTTCGCACCGCGCGAGGCAACCTCATCTCGGTCGGCGCCGGCTACCCCGGTACGTCGCCGACCGGCGCCGCGGCGGGAGCCGAGCAGTCGTGGATCTACGCGACCGGTGCCGTCTTCGGCTACCGGGGTCCAGTTCGCTTCACCGGCGCACGCGACTCGCTGAACCGCACGAACAACACGCTAGCGATGATCGCGGAGCGCACGTACGTCCTAGGCTGGGACTGCTGCCACGTCGCCATCCTCGTTGATCTCGGCGTACCGGTTTCCTAGGAGGGAGTTAGAATGGCGATCTGCGCGGCTCCCATCAAGGGAACTCACCTGCGCCTCGTCAAGATCGACGCTTGCGGCGTTCCCGTGACCGGCGCGACCTCGCTGGTCGTCGTCACCAAGGGGTTCGTCCAGGTCGTCATGGACCCGCAGTACGAGGACGGCGAGGAGTTCTTCGAGCGTAACGCCGACGGTCAGGCGTGCGTCAACCAGAAGGACAGCTCCACGCTCAAGCGGTTCAACCTGACCGTGGACTTCTGCGAGGTCGACCCGGTCGCGGCGGCCTACGCGCTGAGCGCGCGACTACTCGACACGACCAGTCCGGCGACCACCGGTACCGGCTTCGCGCTGGGCGAGGGCACGCCGTCGAACCGGTTCTCGATGGAGGTCTGGCAGCGCGTCGCGGGGTCGGGTGCCTGCGACCCGACCGGCCAGCAGCGGTACATCTACAACGCGTGGCCCAACGTGGGCAACGTGCAGGTCGGCTCGTACACCATTGAGAACGGGCGTTCCACGCTTCAGTTCGTCGGCGAGACGGCCGCGGCTTCGACACTGTGGGGCAACGGTCCCGGCAGTGGTGTGTCCTGGCTACCGACCGGTACGCTGGGCAACGTCGTCTCGACGGACCACTGGCTGTGGAACATCACCACCACGCCGCTTCCCGTCGAGGCCTGTGGTCCGTCCCTCCTGACCTAGTAGGCTGAGCCTGTGACGGCGCCGCTGACGACCGAGTTCGGCCCGTGCGGCCCGTGGCCCGTGCGGTGGCTCTGCGACGTCACGACGACGTCGCCGGTGGTCACCGCGCAGGCCGTGCAGTTCGCCACCGAGGTTATCTGGGCACTGTCCGGTCGCCAGTTCGGGCTGTGCACCGTTACGCTGCGACCCTGCAAGCGCGACTGTCTCGACGGCCTCTGGCTCGGTGGGTGGAGCGAGTGGCTGCCGGGTGCGACGTGGCCTCAGCCGGCGCTGATCGGCGGCAACTGGTTCAACCTCACGTGTGGTGGTGGGTGCGGCGACACCTGCTCGTGCACCGCGCTGTCCGAGGCTGAGCTGCCGGCGCCGGTTCACCGGATCATTCAGGTTAAGATCGACGGCACGCCGCTCGCGACGGGCGCGTACCGCGTCGACGAGAACCGGTTCCTCGTGCGCACCGACGGTGGTCAGTGGCCGTTCTGCAACGACCTCACGAGGGACGACACCCAGGTCGGCACCTGGTCGGTAACCGCCGAGTTCGGTCAGAGCGTGCCCGAGTCCGGGGCCTGGGCCGTCGGCGAGCTGGCGTGTCAGTTCATCAACGCGGTCGGTGGCGGCGACTGCCGACTACCTCGCAACGTGACGCAGCTCATTCGTCAGGGCGTCACGATCCAGTTTCCGAGCATCATTGAACTGTTCACGGCGCGACTCACGGGTTTCTACCTCGTGGACACGTTCATTCAAACTTGGAACCCCGGCCGCCTTCAGCGGCGGAGCCGTACCTACCGGGTCGACGGTCCGCAGGCTCGGAGGACCAACACGTGACGCAACTCCAAGGCCGGCACGCGATCTGGGACGTCGCGTCGATCCTCGTCACCGGCGTCAACGCCGAGCTGGCGACCACCGAGGGTGGGCCGGTCGACCGCGCCTGCGTGGTGCCGGGTGACATCGCGTGGGACGAGTGCAACTGCGGCCTGCTCGCGGTGACGGCTCGTCGGTTCTTCCTCTCCGACAACTTTCCCGAGACGTCGCTGGGCGTGGGCTTGATTCGCTCGTCACCTTGCGACCTACCGTGGCTCGTCGCCGAGCTGCTCGTCCAGGTGATTCGCTGCGCGCCCACGTCGCACGACGACGGCTCGCCGCCGACGTGCCTAGCGTTGGGCACCGCCGCGCGGATCCTACTGGAGGACGCCTACGTGACGCTAACGACGGTCGTGTCGATCCTGTGTGGTATGACCGACGCCGACGAGATCATCGACTACGTGATCGGCGAGCAGGTCACGCGAGGTCCGGAGGGCGACTGCGTGGGCACCGAGTTAAACGTCTTCGTCGGAGTAATGAGGTGACGACGTGGCGGCGGGTGGCGTTCACATCGTCATTGATCACGTAGCGTTGACGCGCCTACTGCGCAGTCCGTTCGGCGCCGTGGGCCGCGACGCGATGAAGCGTGGTCGACGCGTGCAGGGCACCGCGCGACGCCTAGCGCCGAAGCGCACCGGTCGTCTCGCCGCGTCGATTGAGGTTAAGATGAAGATTCGACCCCTCGGCATCGTCGTCGAGGTGGGCACGGGGCTGTCGTACGCGCGCTACCAGCACGACGGTACCGGCGTCTACGGTCCGCGTCACAGTCCGATCGACGCGCGGCGTGGGCACGTCATGGTCTTCACCGGCAGCAGCGGTAACACGGTGTTTGCGCAGTCGGTCCGGGGTACGCCGGCGACCAAGTTCCTCGAGCGCGCCGTGTTCTCAGCGGTCTAGGGACACTAGTGTTCGGGTGGCCCCCGCACCTACTAGGCTGTCGCGAGTGGATCAACGTGTGAGACGAGGAGAGATCGTGACTAGCGTGAACGCGACCGACGATATGATGGACTTCTCACTACCGCCGCGCAACCTACGCTTCCGCGTGGACGCCGACGTGTTCGAGGCCGTGTCCGAGCTCGCCACCGAGCAGGCGCTGCTGTTCGCCGACGAGGCCGAGCTGCTCGGCGACGAGCACGCCAGCGCGCAGGCGCGCCTCGACGTCATCAAGAAGTTGTTTCACCTGGTCCTGCTGCCGGAGTCGGCCGAGCGACTGGTGGCACGCCTCAGCGACACCACGAACCCGATCGGGCCCGATCGGTTCATGAAGATTCTCACGTACCTGATGGAGCTGTACGGGCTCCGCCCTACGGAGCCGGACTCGGACTTCTCGACTGGGTCCGACGTCCGGGAAACTGGCACGAGCTCGACGGAGAGTGTCTCCGTAACGGCGTCGACGTAAGGACGCTGACCTACGACCGCTTCCTGAACGTGGTGTACCGAATGATCATTGATCGGCTGCCGTACGATCACGAGAACCCGGCGAGGTACCGCCAGGAGCTCGATCGCGCGCTCGCCGTCACGACGTGGCCGGTGCCGGGTACGGCGCGCGCGTCGCGTCGTCGGCGCGAGGAGCCGCGCGCTCCCGTGTGGTGGGAGGGTGACGAGGAAGCGTCGCAGACGTTCCTACGGTCGATGGGGGTGCTCACGTAGGTGGCCGACGTCATTGGTCGCGCGATCATCGAGGTGGCGCCCGACGTAACGCGGTTCGGGCGTCAACTGACGCGTGACCTACGTCAGGTTACCCGAGGCTTCAAGAAGATCTCGGTCGGCGTCAGCGTCGGTAGCATCCGCAAGGCGTTCGTCGAGGTCTCGAAGTTAAACCTCGCGCTGCGCGCCGCGACCATTGGCTTCGTCTCGCTGGGTGCCCAGTCGATCGCGGCGGGTCTGCTGTCGACGGCCGCCGCGGCCACGCAACTCGCGGGGGCGGCGGCTGTCTTACCTGCCCTGGGCGCCGCCGCCGGCGCCGGTTTCCTAGCCCTGAAGGTTGGTCTCTTCGGCGTCGATGACGTCATGAAGGCCTTCCTCAAGGGCGACATGGACAAGTTCAACGAGAAGTTGAAGGAGCTGTCGCCGAACGCCCAGAAGGCGCTCGGCGTGCTCAAGGAGTTCGCGCCGCAGCTCAAGGCGTTCAAGAACGCCGTTCAGGACGCGCTGTTCAAGGATCTCCAGACGACGTTCCGCGACCTCGGCACCAAGCTCCTGCCGACGGTGAAGAACTCGCTCACCGCCATCGCCGGTCAGTTCAACGTCGCGGCTCGCGCGCTCGGCAAGTTCGCCACAAGTGCCGAGACGATCGCGAACCTCGACGACACGCTCGACAACGTCAAGCGGTCGTTTCACACGCTGGTGCCGGCCACCACGTCGTTCGCGCAGATCCTCCGCGACGTCACGGTGGTGGGCTCGAACTTCCTGCCGGGCATCGCCGCGCAGATCACGGTGGCGACCGAGGGCTTCGCCGCGTTCATCGCCAAGGCGAAGGAGACCGGCGCGCTCGATCGGTTCATCGGTCGGGGTCTCGCCGCGCTCGAGCAGCTCGTCGGCGCGGTGGCCAACCTAGTCTCGGGCTTCGCCGGAGTCCTGCGCGCCGCGCACGACGCGGGGTTCGGCATCATTGACATCATTAGCCGCATCGCGGCCAAGTTCAGCGAGTTCGCCAACTCACTGGAAGGTCAAGGTGCGCTGCGGCGGTTTTTCGCCAACGCCAAGGCCGGGGTCGACGCGCTGCTGCCGGTGCTGGGCGCGCTGTTCACGTTCTTCAACAACCAGTTCTTCCCCATCGTCACGCGGATCGCGACGATCTTGGGTCCCTCGCTGGTCGTCTTCATCAACGCGATCGGCGACGCGTTCGAGGCCGCGCGACCGGGCATCGAGGCTTTCGCGACTGGCGTGGGTAAGTTCCTCGAGGGCATCGCCCCGGCGCTGCCGTCGATCGGTCGACTCGCCGGCGCGATCGGTGCCACGCTCGGCAAGGTTCTCGAGCGCATCGCACCGGTGCTCGAACGCGTCATCATCCTAATCTCGGACACGCTGACGAAGATTCTCAGCGATCCGGCGATCGTCGACGGCATCGTGTCGTTGGCCAACGCGTTCGGCGAGGTGCTGGTCGCGATCATCCCGCTGCTGCCGCCCCTCATCAAGCTCGTCATCGCGATCCTACCGTTCCTGATCTCGCTGGTCCGGGCGGTCATACCGGTGTTCGAGTCGCTCGAACCGATCCTCAAGGTGCTCGCGCCGCTGATCGGCGCGATGGCGCTGTCGCTGATGGTGCTAACCCGAGGCCTGTCGCAGTCGATCGAGCCGATGGGTGCGTTCTCGGTGCGCACCGAGGCGGCCGCCGACAAGAGCACGATCTTCAGCAACGCGCTCATGGCCGCCGCGAACCCACTGGGGTTCTTCCGCGCGACCGTGGAGGAGGCCACCTCCAAGAGCGCTGCGGCCGTCACGTCGTTCGTCGAGAGCGCGCAGGGTAGCCTCGTCGACCGACTCCCCGGGTCGGTGCTGCGGCCGGCCGGCGACGCGGTGACCGGCTTCTGGGGTGAGTTCGAGGCGCAGTTCGCGCAGGGCAACGTCACGGCCGAGGTGCACCTCGCCGAACTGAAGCGCATCATGACGGGGCAGATCGAGCCGCTGAGCAGCATCGGCTCGGCGCTCGGCGTCAGCTTCACCGGTGGGTTCGGCCGCTCGGTCGTCACCGCCAAGGACGCGGCGTTCGGCACGATGTCCGGCATCCGCAGCACGCTCGACAACCGTAGCGGTATATTCGCGGCCGGCGCCTCGCTCGGCGACGACTTCGCGGCCGGCATCATCGGGAAGATCGCCAAGGTTCGGCAGGCCGCGCAGGAGCTCATGCGCGCGGCCGCGGCGCCGATGCCGCGCTCGCCTGCCGAGATCGGACCGTTCAGCGGCAAGGGCTGGTCCCCCTTCCGAGGCAAGGCACTGGCCGAGGGCTTCGCCCAGGGTATCACCACCGGCACGTCCGACATTCGCACCGCCGTGGGACGGATGATCGACACCACCTCACTGGGCTTCGACTCGGCGGTGCGACTACCCTCGACGGCTGGGGGAGCGCGTCCTCCGCTGCCGTCGTTCGCGCCTCAGGTGTCGGCGACGACGGGTCCGATCAACGTCCAGGTACTGCTCGACGGTCGCGAGCTGCGCACCATCGCTGTGGAGGTCGTCGACGAGCGTGATCGCGACCTGCTGCGGGGCCTGCGCGCGGGAGTGGGAGGTACACTGTGAGCGTGACGCTCAGCTACGAGACGGATCTCTCGCGCGTCAAGATCACGGCGACTGGGTTCGCGGCGGGTGCCACCACCGCGCTGATCGAGCACTCGGTCGACGGCGTCACCTGGACCACCGTGCGGTGCGGCCTCGCCGCGCCGATCGTCTCGGGCGTCGCGACTGGATACGACTACGAGTTCTCCAGCGACATCCTCAACTACTACCGCGTCACGTCGGCTAGCGACGTCACGGGCGTCGTCGCCGGAGCGGCCGCGCACGGCAACAACACCAGCGTCGTACCCGGACTACCCGTGGGTCAGGTCGCCGGTGACATCCTGCTGGTGTACGCCGCGATCCACAACAGCGGGGTAGGGAACCCCAACACACCCGCGGGTTACACGCTGCTGCTCAACATGGGAAACGTGCGCCTCTTCGGCAAGATCAGCGTCGGCGCCGGTGAGGTCGCACCTACGGTGTCGTTCACCGGTGGTGCCGCGGGTCCCACGTCAGCGCAGATGGCCAAGGTCAAGAACGTCCAGTTCAGCGTCAACGACCTGAGCCAGACGTTCAACCTCAGCCAGCAGAACGTGAACTACCCGAACCTCACCGTCACGCAGCCACGGTCGTTCGTGCTGCTGCTCGGGTGGAAGCGCAACAACTGGACGTCGGTCAACACGCTCGCCATCACCGGTCAGACGATCACCGAGATCGGCGAGCCGACGACGCTGCAGGGTGGCATTGGCCAGGGTCTCGTCTGGGACTGGTACCAGGACACCGGCAAGAACGACATCTCGTCGGGCGTGTTCACGGTCGGTGGCGGCAGCGCCGACGTCGGTCGAGGTGGCATCATCACGATGCTGGTGCCGAACCTCGTTCAGACCGCGACGATCACACCCTCGATCGGCACGGTCTGGATCAAGTCGATCGGCAGCCCCTTCCTGAACCGGACGTTCTACTGCGTGGCGAACTTCTCGCCCGTCACCCGCGACGACCGCACCGGCATCTTCGAGATCATCAACCGCAGCTTCCCGATCGCGGTCACCGACCTTCGGCAGTCTCGCGAGTTCAGCATCGACGTCATTACCCGAACGAAGCAGGAGCACGACGACTTCGACTTCGCGATGGCGCTCGGTGAGCCGATCTTCCTACACACACCGGGGAACAGTCCGATCCCAACGATGCACGCGGTCGTGCGCCGGATCACCGACACGCGTCCGCTGCTCGGTCGACCGTGCGGCAACGACTGGCACGTCTTCAACCTGCCGTTGCGCGAGGTGGCCGCACCCGGCGCGGACGTCTGCGGCTCGACGATCACATGGCAGGGCGTCATCAACACGTACGCGACGTGGCAGGACGTCCTCAACAACGAGGCCACGTGGTTCGACCTCATGCAGAACATCGGTACGCCGGCGGATGTGATCGTCGCGTGAGGCCCGTCAGCGACTCGTTCCTGAGCACGATTCGAGGCAGTCACCGAATCGCGGTAACGGTGCGCGTGCTCACGACGTACCAGACCGGCGTCAACCCCACGGGCACCGACCTGCGGGTCATTCGCGGAGACGTGACACTCGACGCCAACGCCGACGTTCGTGGCACCGTGTCGGTCACAGTGGACTCGGACTCGGACTTCACCCGCAACGCGGGTGGGCTGTTGACGCCGTACGGCCACGAGCTTCACGTCGCGCGCGGGGTCGTCTACGGCTCCGGTACGCGGGAGATGGTGTCGCAGGGCTTCTACCGCATCTACGCGGTGGAGCAGTCGGACCGACCGGGTTCGCCGATCGTCCTCGAAGGTCGCGACCGCATGTCGGGCATCATCGACGGTCGCCTCGAGGCGCCGCGGCAGTTCACGGTCGGCACGTCCGTGCTCGCGATCTTCACCGAGCTGGTCCAGGAGATCTACCCCCTGGCCGCGATCGACTTCGACTACGACGCGTCGACCGACGTCCTCAGCACCAACCACGTCGCCGACGAGAGTCGCTACATCTTCCTACGCGACCTGATGAAGGCCCGTGGGAAGATCATGTATTGGGACTACCGAGGTCGCCTGCAGGTGCGGACCGCGCCAAACCCGACCGAGACCGTGTTCGACGTTAACGCCGGGTCGCACGGCGTTCTCGTGACGCTGAACCGGCGCCTCGACCGCGAGGGCGTCTACAACTCGGTGGTCGCGCGCGGTGAGGCGCCTACCGACGAGACGGAGCCGGTACGCGCCGTCGCCCGCGACATGAACCCGAGTTCGCCGACGTACTTCCTCGGTCCGTTCGGGCAGGTGCCTCGGTTCTACCAGAGTCCCTTCATCACCAGCGTCTCCGGTGCGCAGACCGCCGCCGAGAAGATCCTGCTCAAGAGCATCGGCCTACCTTACAACATCGACTTCACGATGGTGCCCAACCCCGCGCTGGAACCACTCGACCCGATCAAGGTGAGCTTCAACAACACGTACGAGAATCACGTCATTCAGCAACTCGTGATTCCTCTGGAGGTGCAGGACGCGATGCGAGGTTCCACGCGCGAGCAGACCGACGTTATCATCGATGTGGAGTAGCCGTGGACACACGCAGCGCCATAGCTGAGGCGCTCACGACCAGCAACGTCCTAGCGGCGTCGGGCCTGAACGTACCACCCGAGCTCGGCTTTCACCAGGGTCGTGTGATCGAGTGGAACGCGGCGACTGGCACGAACCGGATCGCGATCTCGGGCAACGAGTTCGTCGACATTCCCGGCATCATCAGCAGCGACAACCTGGTCCTGCACTCGGGGGACCTCGTCGCGATCCTGCGCTACCACTCGACGTACTTCATCATTGGTCGCATCTCGGTGCAGCCGGCGTTCTCGGGCTTCGTCATTCCGGTGCCGATGTTCGCCGCGTTCGAGTCCACCCGGATCAGCGGCACCGTCGGCAACGCGGCCACGCAGATGCGCCTCAACGCATCCGTCTTATTCGGCACCGACCGGCAGATCTGGGAGGGCCGTCTCTGCGCCAGCTCGGGGCAGGTTCGCGTCGATGGGATCTGGGGTAACCTCTCGGGTACCCAGGCGGTCACGTACAAGCTCAAGGTCAACGGCGTCACCATCGGCCAGTGGACCACCGCGAACGGACTCACGGTGGGGCCGAGTCCGCCGAGCCTAGCGACGTTCAGCGTCTCGAACGTCGTGGGCCAACCCTTCACGCGGATCGAGATCACCGCGCAGTCGACGGTGAACAACGGCGATCAGATCGCCTGCCACCTCCTCGGCATTTACCAGTAGAGGACCAAGAACATGCCACTGACACCCGTCTACGGAATCCCGTACCCGTCGCTGAGCGACCCGCCGAACGGTCCCGCGCAGATGGGAGCGCTCGCGACCGAGGTCGAGAACGAGCTCATTCGCGTCGACGCGACCGCCGCGTCGCAGGGCGCTCGCATCACGACGTTGGAGACCAACGTCACCGCACCGCCGCTCGCCGTGCTGCGGCAGACGGTCGCGCAGTCGATTCCCCACGCGACTCAGACGGCCATCCAGTTCAACGCCGAGGATCTCGACACCGCCGGTGGTCACGACAACGTCACGAACAACACCCGGTACACGGCGCAGAAGGCGGGTAAGTACCTGCTGGGTGGCGCGGTTAACACCGTGTCGGCGACCGGCTTCCGAGGTGTGGTCTGGTTTAAGAACGGCTCGGCGGTCCCGGGTTCGCAGATCGACTCAGCCCCGGTGGCCGGCTCCGAGTGGCCGGTCGCCGCGCGTACCATCATCGTCACACTGGCGGTGAGTGACTTCGTCGAGCTGCGGCTCTTCCAGGACACCGGTGGTGGCGCGCTCAACACCGGCGTGTCGAGTGACGTGCAGTCGACGATGACCGTGGCTTTTCTCAGCGTGTAGTAAGCTGGTCGCATGGCACGTATGCCGGGAGCTCGGTGGGTACCCGTCAGCGACACGAACTCGAAGAAGAGCATGTCGCGGCACGACGTCGTCTGCGTTCACACGATCGTGGGTCACGATCCGGCGCAGGCCGCGCACTTCTCGACCGGCTCCGACGGGGCGATCACCCAGAGTCGCGACACCGACGTGCAGTCGGCCGCGAACTACGAGGGCAACTACCGAGTCATCTCGATCGAGAACGAGGACATCGGACCCGAGTATGGGCCGTGGGACACGCGCGACGGGCACGCGGTACCCGGCTTCACGGCGCCGCAGCGTGAGTCGATCGCGCAGATTCTCGCGTGGTGTCACCGGGTGCACGGCGTTCCACTGGAACTGGTACCCGACAGTCGCACGACCCGCCGAGGTGTCGCGTATCACCGGCAGGGCGTCCCGGGTAACTGGACCGACTACGCGTTCGGGGGCCTGGTCCCCGGCGGCGAGGTGTGGACCACGACGCCGGGTAAGGTGTGTCCGGGTGACCGACGCATCGCCGAACTGATCAATCTTATCATTCCTCGCGCACGCGTACTAGCGGGACTTCAGGAGGATACAGTGACCTTATCGTGGTCCGACAAGTTGACCTACGAATCACCGGGCAGTCGGTCCCGCCCGGTCGGTACGCCGCAGTACTTCGAGACGCACACCGTGTCCGAGACGATCGGCGACACGTTGTTCTACACCAGTGACGCGGCTCGCACCGTGCAGCGTCTCGAGGTCAAGCTCGACGCGCTCGCCGACGGCTTGAGCGACGACGAGGCGAACATCATCGCCGCCGTGCGCGCGCAACCGACCGGTGGCCAGGTGAACGTGACCGAGCTGGTCGCCGCGCTCGCACCCGCGCTGGCGCCGCTGCTGTCGACCGGCGCGACCGCCACCGAGATCGCCGACGCGGTACGTGAGGATCTCGTGCGGAGACTCAGCTAGTCAGCTACGTTCAACGCGGAGCAGCTCACCACGTATCATGGAGGAACGTTGTCCATCATTGACGCGCTCAACGACGGCGTGAACCAACTCACGAAGACCGTGGACGCCATTCAAGAGGACGTGCAGCGGCTGCGTATCGAGATGGCCGAGCTGCGCGCCCGGTGCGTCGACCAGCGGAGCAACTCCGGTGCCACTCCCGCGAAGCAGTCCACCCCGACCTCGCAGCCGCCGGCGCAGTCGACCCCGGCCAAGGCCGCTCCGACCGGTACGGCCAAGAAGTCGACCCAGTGAAGGTAGTCGTCTACCCGGCCGACCAGCACGGCTGCGGTCACCATCGTCTCATCTGGCCGGTCGACGAGCTGCGCCGACTGGGGCACGACATCATACTGGTCACGCCGCGCGACCGTCACCTGCGGATGTTGGTTGACGACAACACGGACACGGTGGTCGACGTCGACCTGCCGGACGGCGCCGACGTCGTGGTGCTGCAACGCGTCACGCACCGGTACCTCGCGCAGGTGGTGTCGGTTATCCGGGCGAAGGGCGTCGCGGTCGTCGTGGACGTCGACGACGACCTGTCCAGCGTGCACCCGAGTAACCCCGCGTGGCGCGACCTACACCCGAACCGCGAGCGGTTCGTCAAGACGGCCGGTGGGCACCCGCACTCGTGGCATCACCTGGCGCAGGCGTGTCGCGACGCGACCCTGGTGACCGCAACGACTCCCGCGCTGGCCCGGCGCTACGCGGCTCACGGTCGCTGCGTGGTGCTGCCGAACTACCTGGCCGAGCACTACTACGGACTGCCGCACGTCGACTCGACTACCGTGGGTTGGCCGGCGTCGCTCGCGTCGCACCCCGACGACCCGTCCGCCGTGGGGAACGCGCTGGCGCGGCTGGTCGACGAGGGCGTGTCGTTCTGGGTGGCGAGCGCCGCGGCCGGCGTGGCACGCGCGTTCGGCATCGCCGACGACGAGCGCGTCGGTCGACTCGACGCCGCGGTCGACCTGCTGGACTGGCCACACGCGATCAGCCAGGTCGGCGTGGGCATCGCGCCCCTCGCGGACACCAAGTTCAACCAGTGCAAGTCCTGGCTCAAGCCCCTGGAGCTGGCCGCGGTGGGGGTGCCCTGGGTGGCGTCCGACCGGGTCGAGTACCGACGACTTCATAAGCTCGGCTGCGGTCTGCTCGTCGACAAGCCGAAGCACTGGTACACCGTGTTGCGGAGGTTGATCGACGACGAGTCGCGCCGCCGTGAGCTCAGCGAGGCCGGCCGCGCGGTGGCCGAGACGCTGCGCCTGCGCGATCACGCGTGGCGTTGGTGGGAGGCGTGGGACGGGGCTCGCGCGCTCGAACGCGAGGTTCAGCGATCGACCGTCGTCGTCGGTTGACGCCCTCTGACGTCATCCTGCGTCGTCTTCCGTCGCGCGTAGCTAGCTAACGCGCGATCGCGCGCGTCCGCGTCGCTGAGGAGGACGTCGAGACTGACGTCGTCGTACTCGTCGTCGCGGGTGAGGTGGCGCGTCACGTACGCTATGAGGCCGATCGCGCCGGCCACCGCGATGAACGTCACAACCGTGGCGATCGGTACAATCACGTGCAGTGTCATCGTTACGTTCACTTCCTTCCCGGTCGAACCAAGGTGACGCCACTCGGCACCTCAACATACCCGAACGGGTCGATCACAACGCTACCGACGGGGTAGCTGAGGTTCGCGAACACGGCGTGGGCCGTGGCGACGAAGTACACGTGCGGTGTGGCGAGACAGTACTCCATGACGTCGGCGTCGACTGGTGAAACCAGCGGGTCGAGCTGCGTGAACGTGCGCGTCTCGTTGAGGTAGTAGCCGAGCAGCAGCGCGGGTGAACCGGCGAGCATGTCGATCTCGGGTTTGTACGACTTACCGAGAACGAGGATGGGTAGGTCGGTGAGGTCAGCCCAGTGATCGATCAACGACACGAGCCAGCGGGTGTGCTGCTCGCGCGCTCGGACGAGAAAGTCCATGTAGTTGGTCGACAGGTCGTAGCGCTCGGCCACGGCCGACAGCGCGACGTTGTCGCGGGGGTGACACGCGCCCCCGTCGCCCATGCCCGCGCGGAGGTAACGCGGGGAGATGATGCGGTCGGTGCCGAGCGCGAGCGCGCCGGTGACCTGGTCGACGTCGGCGCCGGTGTGCTCGCACAGCTCGGCGAGCTGGTTCGCGAACGCGATCTTGGTGCCGATGAACGTGTTGTACGCGACCTTGGTGAGCTCGGCCGACTCGATCGACATGACCGGCGCGGGCGCGTCGTGAAACGGCGCGTACAGCGCGCGCACGTCGTCCACGGCGTCGGCGTCCTCGGCGTCGACTCCGAACAGCGTCATCTCCGGCTTCACGAAGTCGTCGACGACCGTACCCATCGCGATGAAGAACGGGTGGTAGACCGGTAGCACGAGCGCGTGCATCAGCGGTCGTAGGTACCGGTTGAACGTGCCCGGCAGCACCGTCGACACGATCGCCAGGGTGATCGGCTTGCGCAGCTTCGCCGACGCATCACACACGGCCTTCACGGCGTTGACTAGGTAGGCGTACTCGAAGTCACGCGGCTCGGTCGGCGTCGGGGCCTCGCCGCCGTAGCGGTGCGAGTGCGGCGTCTGGACGGCGACGTACACGACGTCGTCGGTCGAGTCAACGACGTCCTTGACGGACCCCAGCAACTTGACCGGCGGCAGCGACTCGAAGTCGTAGTCGTCCTCGTGTGTACCGCGGACGTCGTACCCGGAGACGTCGTGACCACCGTGGTGCGCGAGCGCCGCAGCGCACGGCGCACCTAGCTTGCCGAGACCGATCCACCCAACAGCCGCCACGCTACTTACTCCTTCGTCGATACAGACCCTTGAACGGTCGGTCCTCACGTGTTTCGACCGCGACGAGTCGGAGGTCGGGGTAGCGCTTCGCCATCAGCTCCGGAGTCAGGTCATCCTGGAGGTGCCGCTGGTAGGCGTTGCCGTGTTCGGGACCCTGTTCGTACAGGTACGGTACCACGACGATCACATCGTGACACGCCCGGTACACACGCCGCAACACGAAGTCCGCGTGCTCCGGTGTGAGGTGTTCGAGCACGTCGCCAAAGATGGTGACGTCGTACTCGCGGGTTGCCCAGTTGTAGACGTCACTGCGAACCAGGTTCAGGACGTTGCAGAAGAACACGGTGCGGTAGAGCTTGTCGAGCTGGTGCTCCTCGATCGTTGGCTCCCACACCTCGCAGGCGTCTACGTGGGGATACTCCGGCAGCAGTCGTCGGTACTTACCCTGACCGGCCCCGACGTCGAGGATCTCGGTGGTGGCCGGTGGGTACTCCGAGCGCACCATGGCCGAGACGCGCAGCCCAGCCCAGTCGTACACCTCGCGCCAGTCGCACACTACAGCTCCAACCACTCGGGATGACGAGCGAACCACTCCACGGTCTGGCTGAGACGTCGGTCGAACGTCAACGCCCGCTCGACGTCCGAGCCGAACTGCGTGAGCCAGTCGTCGACCGGCTCGATGACCGCGTACGTCGGGTCGTAACCTCGTCGCTGACTCTCCCCGGAGACGAGGTTGAAGTTGAGCTCCCGGCCGAGGATGGAGGCGACGCGCTGCGCGAGTGTGAGGTTGTCGACGGTGTGCAGCCCGGTGAGCGGTAACCGGCACGGTGGCTCGCTGAACGGATCGTGATCGCTGCCGAGCAGGTACGAGATCACCCAGTTGGCGACGTCACGCGCGTGACTGTAGTGTCGCGTGCCGGGACCGGTGCGATCGACGTGAACGAGCAGCGGGGAGCCTCGGAGGACCGAGCGGACGATCCGAGGAACGAACGCCAGGGAGCTCTGGCGTTCGCCGAACATGTTGCTCGACGTGACGATCATCATAGGCACGTCGTAGGTCTGCTCGTACGCGTGACACAGGCCCTCCTGCGCGGCCTTGGACGCCGCGTACGGACTCGACGGTAGGTAGTCCGTCGGCGTCAACGGTCGCCGAACGCCGTAAACCTCGTCGGTGGACAGGTGCACGTACGTGCTGGGGCTCGTCGCGCGCGCGATCTCTAGTGTGTTGAGGGTGACCCCGACGTTGTTGCCGACGAAGTTGGTCGGATCCACGATGCTCTCGTCGACCGACGAGCGCGACGCTAGGTCGAGGATCCAGTCGACGTGACCGATGCGGTTGAGCGTTAGTCGCGAGACCGGCGCGCTGAGGTCGTGCCGAACCACAACTAGGTGCGCGTCGGGGTGCCGCTCGACGACGTTCACGATCCGGTCCACGACCCCGTTGCGACTGAACGACGCGACGGCGACCACCTCGACGTCGGGTACCTCGGTCAGCAGCGCGTCGAGGAAGTGACTGCCGACGAAGCCACTCGCACCGGTGATCAGTACTCGCGTCACACGTAGCTCCAGGGGTGATAGCGAAACCGCGGGTGCTCGACCTCAACACGCGCGTGTCCCTCGGCGGTAACGCTACCGGGACGCCACGTGCTGTCACCCGACGACGCGTGGTAGTAGTACATGATCTTGCTCTCGTTGATCATCACCTCGGAGTGAATCAGCCCACGTACCTGCGTGGCCCAACTGACGTCCTCCGGTGGGTCACCTCGCTGGAAGTTCACCCGCAGTGCTAGCTCGCGCTTCACCGGGTTGAGGTGACTGTGATCGCGGTAGTAGCCCGCGTCGTCGTCGTACCAGCCGGTGTACCGCACGCTGTGAAAGGTGGGCTTCAGCGCGTTTCCGTCCGCGATGCACTGCATCCGCCAGCCGACCTGGTCGGGTGGCTCGGGTGCCAGCTCGATCGCCGCGACGACCTCGTCCACGTAGTACCCAGGTACGTGATCGTCGTCGTCGACGAAGGAGATGTACTCGGAGTCGGCGGCCTCGACGAGCGCCTGCCGCACGACGCCGAGGGGACGCTCGCCGTTGTTCCACAGCGCGAGCACGGAGACGCCGGGGTGTGGTTCGACCTGGGGTAGCAGCTCACCGACGAGGCGGTGAAACGAGGCGGCGCGTCGACCGATCGTCGGGATGAGAATCGTCCAGGTTACCGTCACGTCAGGTGCTCCGCGTAGGTCGCGATGGCGCTAGTCAACGCGTCCTTGTCACGTTGTCGCTGCGGCTCGGTGGCGTGCCACAGTTGGTCGCAGTTCTCAACGACGTGACGCGATAGGCGTTCCTGGTGAGTAGCGTCGAGCGGTCCCTTGCCGACGACGGGGTGCATGTGCTCGGTGTAGATCTCGGGTTTATACACACGCCGGCCGGCCGAGTCCGCCACCTCGGTGTTCCACAGGTCGTTGTAGTCACTCGCGAAGTACGGCGGTACCAGGTAGCCGAACAGGTCGATCCACGCGCGGTGGTAGAAACCGTGGGTGGCGAGGTTCGCGTCCTGGAAACCGTCGCGACCGTGGACTAGGACGAGTCGGTCGGGCCACCGCTCGAACTCGTCGAGCACGATCCGATCCCAGCCGGCGCTGCGAAACACGATGTCGTCGCCGCAGTGCATGACGACGTCGTAGAGGGCGAACTTCACCGCCGTGTTCCACATCTCAGATAGGACGATCCGAGGCCCCACGTGGACCGTGACGCCGAGTTCACTCGCCGTGTGCAGCGAGGTGGCGTCGTCGTCGTCGACGTAGAACACGAAGTCCGGTGGCAGCTCGGCTGTCTCGCGCGCCGACTGAACGACGCGGCGTATGTTGTCGGGTCGCCCACGCGTGGGCATGACGACACTTACACCTTCCACGGTTTCCCACTCGTGTTGCGACCGTGCCAGTTCCACACCCAGGTGCGCTCGGGCACGTGACGGAAGCGCGCCCCCGCGCGCAGGAGGTCTTGCCAGCAACCCCAGTCCTCACACTCGGTGTGAGCCCACCGCTCGGACTGCGGCTGCGGAAAACCGTTCACCTTCTCTAACCAGGCTCGGCGAACCAGGACGGTGACCGGAATGAAGTTACCCTCGTTGAGCACGTACTCGCGCTGCTCGTCGCCGAACGGCACGCCGTACGCTCGGACGAGCTGGCCGTCGCGCTTGACGTACAGCGGGTCATCGCCGCGCGGCAGGTCGAACCAGGGATACACGAGGTCCACGTCCGTGGAGTGCTCCAGCAGCGTCCCGATGTGCTGCGGGTACAGTTGGTCGTCGTCGTCCAAAAACGCGATCCAGTCGGCGCTAGCGCGCTGCCAGGCGTGGTTGCGCGTCGGCGCGGCGCCGGCGCCATCGACGTCGTAGGCGACGATCAGCTCGTCCGGCTGCCGCTCCTGCGTGATGACCGACTCGAGCGCCTCGCGCAGCAGGTGCCGGCGCGGAGGAATCGACGGGATGCACACCGCCACGGTCTCGGCCGTCACTGCATCACCCGGGATGATCGGCGCTGCCGCGGCACGCGCCGTACGTTGCGCGAGTCGCGACCGTTGGCCACCTTGTCCACGCCGAGGAGACAGCCGCAGGGATGCACCTTATTGGCGCGCGACAGCTCGCCGTTACGGTCTAGGTACTGCACGTTCACACTGATCGCCGATGACCGGTGGCCACAGTTGTCGCAGGGCTGGCCGTCGGCGTGTAACGGTACGGTCAACACGCGCTAGTCTCCTTCCTCGTCGTCGTCGAGGGGTGTGATGGACAGGGCGATGGTGACGTTGTACTCCCGCGACGCGTGGGCCAGGCGCTCGATCAACTCTTCGCCGATAACCTCACGAAGAAGTTCCTCGGGGTGCCCGTTCGGCTCACTCACTCGTCCTCCTGGTGACCGTTAGCGGTAGCGTAGCGCTCCTCGGCGAGTAGCCGGGTGCGCTTGATCTCGGGTAGTAGCGCACGTGCCTCGGTGGGATCGAGGCCGAGCATGTTGAGCAGCTCGGACACGTCTCCGACGCCGTAGCCGGACCGAGTCGCGGCGACGCAGACGTTCACGGCGGCACGTGCCTGCGTGAGTTCGTCGAGTCGCAGCGCCTCGTGAGTAAACATGACCTTGGTGGTCGCGAACCGCTCGTCACTAGCCACGGTGATCCGCCTGCTTCTTCGTGACTGTGAAGCCCGCTACCCACGAAGCTCGAAACATGAACACCAGCTCCTGGCCCTTGAACCGCGCGTCGAGGATGCGCCAGTCGCCGACCACGTCGCCGATCTCCTCGGTGGGATCCTCGCCGTCGTCGATCCACCGCTGGAAGTTCAGGGCGGCGTCGTACTCGTCCTCACCGACGCTCTTCATGTTGAACTCGTGACCGGCCGCGTACAGCGTGACCCCGTACTGGTGAGGTGCATTGCCGCGGCTGAGGCGCTTGGCCCGGAGCTCGGCCGGCTCGGCCGGCTGGTCGTCGATGAGTCGATCGAACCACTTCATGTGTTCTCCCTGGTGAGGGGGTCGCGACGCACGTGTCAGGATACGTCGCGACCCACCCTCTCGCAGCGTCGGTCACGCAGGATCGCGTCGCGGGGAGTTGGATACCCGGGGTAGCCTCCCCTAGCGAGTCCTTTGCGCGGTGAAACAGCCGAATCCCGGGCACGCTATCGACGCACCGACGCAATGGCTTCTCGGCAGCTTTCCTCTTCCTCCTTGGCTATGAACTCGGCGACGAGCCGCCGCACGTCGTCGAGCGTGTTGTTGGGCCAAACGAGCTGAGTGAGTTGCTTGGTCGTCACGTCGAGGTACCTGCGCGCGACGTCGAACGTCCAGTCGCCACTCAGCGTGAACACCGCCAGTTCGGGCGTGTGACGCCCAATGTCCGGCGGATCACCGGCTAGGACCGCGGCGTGGCCGGCGTAGCAGTACCGCGCGACGCCGTTGTGGTACGAGCCGAAGTACACCTGATGCCACGACTCGGGGTCGCGCTCGATGCGATCGAGGGTCGCCCGTAGCGCGCTGACGTTAGCCACGATACCTCCTTCGTTCCGGTTGCTCCTGCGACTAGTCTACCAGTTAATCACACTATGACTCACGTTAGGCGGACTCGGTGGCCAGGAAGTGCTCCACGTACCTGCGCAGTTCGTCGAACGTGTGATCGCCGTCGAACAGCACCATTGCCTGCTCCTCGGTGAGGTCGAGCAGCTTACGCGCCACGTGATATACGATCTTAACCTGCTCGCCGTCGGTCACGAAAGCTGCGTTTGGTTCGATCGGTCGCCACCCGTTTAGGATCGCCGTCCAGCCGGCGAGGCACGCGGTGGTGCCGCACTGCCACTCGGGTTCCGTCAACTGGTACGTGATCTCGTTAGTGTAAGGAAGCCCCGACCGCGTACCGGTTACCTGAAAGTACGTGGAGGGCACGCTGTACCACGCGCCCTGGTCGTGCTGTCGTGGGTTGGTCTCGATGTGCTTCCACACCCGTCGCAGTTCCTCGTAGTTCACCGTCGTTTCCTACTCTCCCTCGTTCTCGGTTGGGTAAATGGTGTGCGTCGGTACCTCACCGTAACGGCAGCACCAGAACAGCGCCGCGATGAACGCGAGCGGCAGCAACGAGCCCAGTGACGCGAGGTAGCCGACGAAGCCGAACGTGACGGCGACCACCACGGCGAAGCACGCGTAGACCAACGCCCACGTCGCCGCGTCGACGACGTCCTCCTGGAAGGTCGGGACGTACTCTACCTCGTCAGGAGCCACAGCGCACCTCCCGCGAGCGTGGCGAGCGTCGAGCTGACGAGCACGCGCCCAGCGCGCGACAGCGCCGAGCGGTCGTCGCCGTCGACGCCGTGCACCGTCCAGGTCAACGCGGCTGCCACGTAGTGCGCGATCACCTCGATCGAGCCCACGGCGCGCGAGTTGGCGTGTCGCCGACCGTGACGCGCCGCGTGGCGGCCGACGCGGGTGAGGCCTAGCGTCGTGCGCGCCGCCAGCACGGTGACGTGTAGTAGGTACGTGAGTCCGGTCAGCGTGGCCGCGCCGGCGGCGGTGAACGCCGCCCACTCGCGGTCCAGTCGCGTCGTCCCGTCCGAGCGACGAGTCATGATCGACCAGCACAGCGCTAGGTCGTACCCGCGTGGCGTGGGAAGTGTGGTCATCGGTTCGTTCCCTCCGAGATAGCTTGCAGAACGTTCGCCGCGACGACGGCGTCGTTGGGGTCGTAGCGTAGTCCACGCTGATCCTCGGGTGTCCACCCGAGAGCGGCGAGCAGCGGGCGTACGCCCGCCCACCAGCCGGCTCTGTCGACGCCGAACGCGCGGACGAACGACTGCGCGGTCCAGCTACGATCGCGCGCTGGCGCGGGCACGAGGAGGTGCTGCCGGTAGCCCTCGCGACCGACGAGCATCAGCAGCGCGTGCACGTCGGCTTGATCGGACATGGCGTTGAGACCGAACTCGACGGCCTTGACGAGTGTGACTCGGTACACGGTCGCGTCGCCGGGTGCCCAGTACACGAACACCTGATCACCGCGTAGGTAGAAGACCGCCTCGGCGGCGTTGCACAGCTCAAGCACTACAGTCCTCCGTCCATCGATCGTCGGTTAGGAGGTGCGTAGACCCTCCACGGCGTGCCCGCGTACCCGTGACGCGCACGGACCTCGTTAACCTGATCGAGGTGCTCGCGACACCAGGCCTCGAAGCGGTAGTTTTCCTTGTCGTTGCCCATGAGGTGCATCACGAGGTGCCCCCAGCAGTAGGTGCCACTTGGCGCGGGGTGAGGTACGTCACGACGCGCCGTGAACTTCCACCACCCGAGCGAGCGGCAGCGGTGCTGCTCGCGCCGCTCGGGATCCCTCCGTGCCTTGAACGACATCGGACGGTAGGCGTCGCAGCGCGTCGACTCCGACAACCTCTCCACCCAGGGCAGCAGCGCCGCCACCTCGGTACGCCACGTCATTACAACCTCCACCACACGTCGGTTGGGAGTGCGCCGTCGACGCACGCCAGTTGACAGGCCAGGAGGGAGGCGTCGAGGTACCCGGTCGCGAGCACCTCGACGCGGCGTCGATCCGCCACGACGACCCCGAGCTTCAGCAGGTCGTGCGTCGAGACGTCGACGTCGAACTCCCACCTGGTCTCCACGCTACCTCCCGATCAGGGGACGAGCCGACGACCCAACCGGGGTCTCACCGGTGGGAGTCGCGAGACCGGCCGCGAGACCAGCCTGGTGCGCCGCGTAGCTGCCCGGCGAAACGCGTGACTTAGTCATTCGGGTCTGGAACTGATCGAGAAAGTCCTTGATGTCGGTCATGTGCGCTTCGAGCATGAGCGCGACGCCGGGGTGCTCGGCGACCTGCTCGGCGCGGGTGCGCTCGATCCGCTCGGCCACGCCGCGCCCGAACGACAACATGAACTGCCGGCGAGCCTTGAACTTCTCCATCGACGTGCGGCCATCGAAGATGTTCTTGTTCGCGTTCCAGAACTTGTCGAGCGCGATCTTGAGCTGCATCCGAATCGACGCGAGCATGACGTTCAGGCGCGCCAGCTCCGAGGCGTGACTGACGATCCACAGCTCGTCCTTGCCCCTGCCGTTCCAGTCGGTGGCGATGATCGCCTCCGCGGTGCCGAACGCCTTCGCCACCTGCGCGAGCACGGTCGCCTCGGCCTGCCGGTAGATGCCGGTGAGCGGTATGACGAGCTTCTGGACGGCCTCGCGGATCGTCGACGTCACGCCGTCGCGCGCCAGGGCGTCGGACTCGTCGAGCGCGTACTTGAGCATGATCGCCTCGGCGCGCGCGAGCGCGGCGTCCGCCTCGTGGTGGTTGCCACGGCCACGCAGGTCCTGCGCCTGCTGGAGCAGGGTCGCCAGACGCTCGCGGGTGCGCTCGGTGGCTTCGTTCGGCTGGTTCGTCATCCACTCGCTCCTTACGTTCCGGGTGATCGCGTTCGTTCGCTGCGTTGCTATCATTTTATCACACGATCACTTGAATGTCTAGTACGAGTTTCTAGGACGTCGTCACGTTCCGCTCGTACCACCAGTTGCGGATGGAACAGCCGACCCGGCGCGCATACCGCACCGTCGCCCAGGTACCGCTGCGCGGACGCTCGGGTCCGTCGGGCACGGCCAAGAGCAGGTTGATCATATCGACCATGTTGTGATTGCGTGCTAGGTACGGCTCGGGAACCAGTTCCACGTCCGGTATCGTGAACGCGCGCAGCCACGCGTTAACCGGTGGGTGCATAACGGTCACGTAACCAAGCTCCATCGCCATCTGGAAAGCGGCGGCGTCGCCGTTGACGCAGTCGCCGTAGTGAAGCTGGATTCCGGGTCGATGGTAGTCACGCAATCGCAACCACAGCCACGTGAGTTGCGCGTGCGTCAACGGACTTCGTGTCGCGGTAACGCCGATGACACTAACCATCGGACGCGCGCTTACCGCGGCACTCGGCCGCGCAGCCCCCGCGCGTCGCGTCGCAGCGGACGTACGGCCAGGGCCGCGCCGAGACCTTGGTCTGCACGCCGGCCAGCGACCAGGTGCCGAGCGCTCGACCCTCTAGCTTGTAGAACAGCACCAGCGTCCCGACCGCGTCGCAGCGGACGCAGGGTACCTCGGCGAAGATGGTGGCGTCCTCGTGGTCGAGTAGTTCCTGCACGGTCATGTCATTTGTGTCCTCACCTATCGTAGTAAGCGCGCTCGCCGCGCTCGTTCGTGGCGTGTTGCGTGAGCAGCGCCCACGCGACGCGGAGTCGGTCGCGCCAGCGCAACCAGGCAACATCGGCGCAGATGGCGCCGACGTACTGACGCCTCGTGAGACCCACGTCAGTTCTTCTCAAAGACGGGAAGCCAGTCCTCGGCCACTCGCAGCGTCAACTGCGAGCCGTAGGAGTCGTAGGCGAAGTCGAGCAGCTCGTCCCAGGTGAGCGGCTGGTCGTTGCGCCGGTCGCGACAGCTCAAGTACCAGTGACCACCCGCCTTCACGGCCACGTAGTCGTACAGCTTGCTGTCGCCTCGGAACCGCTTGGTAAAGCGTACGACGTCGCCGTCCGGTTCGTCCGGACGCTGAGCGATCTCCACGAGGCTCTTGGTCAGCGACAGCACCACCTGACGGAGGCGCTCGCGGCGACTCGCGCTCTTGCCTTCCGAGTTCGCAATCACGATGTCGCAGATGCGGTCGAGCGCGTCCTCGTACTCGCGTGTGTACTGGCGCAGTTGCGTCACGTTGGTCATCGCGTTCTCCTAACCTTCCGTCGTTCCCGGCTACGCGTTAATCATACTAGGACGTCGTAGCGGTTGGCTAGCGTTTCCTAGCGCGCGTCCGAGCGCGCGTCGTTGACGTCGGCGGCGAGCTGGTTGCGCACGTACGTTCGCGCCTCGCTGCGCTCGCGTCGACGGGCGCGACGCTTGACGCGACTGGTTGCACCGGCGCGTTGCGTCCACACGTAGATGTGACGCCAGGGACCAAACACGTCGACCTCAGCCGCACTTCGCGTTCGCCGCTTCACGGTGCCTCCCTACTCGACTCGACTCACGGTAACGATGATCCAGAGACCTAGTGTGCCGAGCAGCAGTCGCTCGGTCGTGGGCTCGATGCCAAACGCCTGCAGGACGAGGTACAGCCCCAGCAGCAGGAGTAGGAAGTACACTACCACGACGAACACGATATCGCCCACGACTCGCCACGCCGGGTGTAGGTCGTCGTGTTCGACGTCAGCACAGTGTCGGTTCGTCCGTAAGTGACTCACGCTCTTGAGCTTCACGTTCGCGATCCCTCCTTCTCCACTTGAAGTAGTTGTAGGCGAAGAACGGTCCCACGATGATTGGGCTCAACAGCCAACCCCAGAAGCCGGTGATGACACCGAACGTGCCGCAGGTGATCTGAGCTATGAAACCAATCAGCCAGCCGATCCGCTTACCCTTGCCGCAGAGGAAGACGCTGATACCCACCGTGATCGGAAACGCCACCGAGAGTACCTGCCCAATCAATTGCGTCGTTACATGAATCACGTCGAGCCTCCGTTCGTAGTACCTCCGGTATCGCACTGAGTTCGTTTACCTAAACGTCAGATGATGGGCCAGGACACGCCGCACGCGATGCACAGCTCGTCCCGATCAGTGATCACGATGTCATACGAACCGCACCCCGGGCAGGTCTTGCGCAGCAGGGGCTTGGTGAGTAGTTCGCGCTGGTAAGCGCTGAGTCCACCCCACACGCCGTAGGCCTCAAAGTGATCCAACGCGTACTGGAGACAGT
>Ga0207649_10000060_pt1 | contig 99202 bp, 100 predicted proteins | sample KBSC43metaG_FD_184317 | JGI IMG/M metagenome (GOLD analysis project Ga0207649, IMG submission 184317) | Corn rhizosphere microbial communities from Kellogg Biological Station, Michigan, USA - KBS C4-3 metaG (SPAdes) (version 2) | ecosystem: Host-associated > Plants > Roots > Rhizosphere > Soil... | reverse complement strand
ATATTGTGTTTAACTGCCAGGCTTGTGAATTGGCCGCGTCGGTGTACCTGAACATTCCCGGCTGTGTGTTGAACCGGTTGTAGTCTTCGGTTGACCACAAGAAATCCTGATTGAATCCAGTCTGCGATGTGAATGTTAGAGCAGGCGAAACGTTGTAGTCGGTATTGAGTTCAAGGGTGTCGTTCTTTGCCTTGTAGACCGGGTCAAGCGAAGACTCGATCACGCGCAAATTGCGAGATTGCGTTGTGCTGGCGTAAGGATCGAAAAACTGGATAATTGCGTTATCCAATCCGCCGATGTTGGACGCAAAAGGCAACGAGTAACCGTTGGGGACCTGGAATGCACTGGGCGAATAGAGCGAAGTAGCCTCACAACCTTGGCTAATGTAATAGAGCGGCTCGTATTCAAAAACGCCGTAATAGTGGCCCGCCACCGGTACGCCACCAATGCTCTCAGGATTGGGGGCAGTCTTACAAAGCTGTTTCGATGTACGCATTCGATCGTCATTTTCCTGGAAATGCTCCCAGACGAAATACATTTGCAGGTCTTGAACGGGCTTAATGCCTAGCGTAACGCGGCCCGACCACAAATCGCGCCCATCGATCGAAGAATTTGTGAGTTCATTAAAGCTATAGCCGTTGCGTTTGGTCCATTCGCCTGCGATGCGCAAGTCGGCCCGGTCGTCCACAATCGGAATGTTGAGCATCCCTTCGAAGCGCCGGTTGTGATAGTTCCCGATATCCGCAGAGGCCATGGCCTCGAATTGATCGGTTGGTTTTGCCGAAATGATATTCACTACGCCAGCAGTCGCGTTGCGGCCATAGAGGGTACCTTGCGGGCCGCGCAAAACTTCTGCTTGCGAGACGTCATAGAATTCCTGTTCGAAAAAATGATTGCGAATAAAGGGAGTATCGTTGAACGCGACTGCCACAGCCGGGTCCGTCGTCACCGAGATGGCCTGCGTACCGATGCCGCGAATCTGGATCGAGTAACCAGTGAAATTTGTCTTTGTAAACGTCAGGTTGGGAACCTGCTTGACGAGATCCGGGCCACCCGCCGTTTGCGTCGCCGTCAATTGTTCTTGGCTGAGCGCCGTAATGGCAATCGGAATGCTCTGAACGTCCGCGCCCCCAAGTTTTGAGGAGGTAACGGTGACCGTTTCTACAGCCGCGCGAGGCGATACGGCCTGGGCCAGCTGCAGAGGCTGAAGCTGAACGTCTGTAGCATCGCTGGAAGATATCCCCGGGACGATGGCGATAACGCCAGAGGGATCGCGGCTAGGCTTAAAGCCCGTACCTTTTAAAATGCGTGACAATGCTTCTTCGGCTGGTAGTTCGCCCTTCAACCCCTTTGTGCGTACACCTTTTATTGTCGCATCAGACACGACGACGGGGACGCCTGATTGCACCGAGTAGGCTTTGAGAGCGGCCTGAAGATCTCCACCAGGAATATCGAAATTGCCGGCGAGCGCAGTACTCAGGGACAACACTGAACAGAAGCTCGCCAGGAGTGCAGCTTTCAATTTCCTTGATCTATTCATAAATCCCCCCATTTAGTGGGACTGGGTCCCATACGGTTCATGTCAACTCTCAGGCCTTGCGCGTCAGCGCGAGACCACGACTTCGCCCTCGTGCTGCTTCACCCGAAGGTTGAAGAATTTGGTCGCCAGCCGCGTGAAGGCACCGATATCGGTGGCGGGCAACGCACCACTGATCGTCAGCCGTTGAGCCGCCGATCCTTCAACAACCAGCTTGGTTCTGTTGTAGCGATTGTACTCTCGTGCTACGTCGGCCAATGACGCGTGGTCAAAAATCAGCAATCCGCGGCGCCAACCAAGTTCGTTCGATAAGTCTTGATTGGACTTTCGCTGCAACGAAACCGAGTCTGCTGTAGCTACTATTGTGTCTCCGGGCGTTAGGACGGCTTGTTGGGGCTGCGCCGAGTTTATAGCTGCCTCAAAGCGAGCCTTGCCTTCGAGCAAAGCGACCTGCACACGACCGTCTTCCCGCTGAATAAAAAATTTGGTTCCAAGATCGACAACGCGCTTGTCCCCCAGCGTTACGACAAACGGACGACTCGCATTGTGAATGACGTTAAAAAATGCCTCTCCCTTGTCGAGCCAGACATTTCTGCTAGCGCCGTCGAAAGCAACCCGAACTGTCGTATCGGTATTGAGTTCGATCTGCGAACCGTCGCCCAACGTGAGGGTTTCGCGCGCGCCTACCGGGGTCGTATAGGTCTGTGCGTCAGGTGCCTGAAATAGTGCAAGTGTTCCGGCGCCTGTCAGTGCAATAACCGCAAAGACCGCAGCGATTTTATATAGCGCAGCCTTGCGACCGGGCTTTCCGTTTTTCGACTTCATAGGGCTCGGATTGCTGAGCGCTTTGAGGCGATCCGCCTGCCTCCAAACAGCCTCGGCCCTCAGGAAAGCAACAAGATGGGCCGGCGACTCTGCGATCCAGGTGCCGAACTCTGCTTCATGAACTCCTGTCCAATCGTCGCTTTCGCGTTCTTCAATCCAGGCCGCTGCCCGGGCCTGAATTTCGCGGGAATTTTTGTCCCAGCGCCGTTCTTCCTGCGGGTTGCTCATGAAGCCCCCATTTGTTCGGCGTTGTCCTCATTGAAGACGTCGGCAAGAGCCGCGATGCCATTGGCCAGATGCTGGGCCACCGTTGGCTCCGCGAGCCCCATGCGTTGAGCAATTTCTTTTCGCGAAAGGCCTTCCACCTTTCGCATGACCACCGCATCCCGCCAGCGTTCGGGTAGCTTGGCCAGTGCGGCTTGCAATCTGCGCCAGTCCTGCCGTGCGATTGCCGAGCGATCCGGCGCCGGATCTTCGGACGAGAGGCCAAATGCCTCCAGGTCGGCGACTGCGTCGATTGAAACAATCTGATTTCTGCGAAGCCGGTCTATCAGCAAATTGCGGGCGATGGAGAACACGAATGGTTTGGCGGCGCGTGGCATTTCGTGCTGCGCGCCTTCGAGGGCGCGCACGAAGACGTCCTGGCACATATCACCAATATCGGCTTCATTCCGCCAACCGTTGTGAAGATACCGCCGCAACGAAGCCTCCAAGGGCAACACTTCGCGGACAAACCACGCATTGACCTCCGACGCGGTCATACCCGCCCCGTACCCCTGATCGTCGCTTTCGCGGCCGTTTTCTGGTGTCTCTGCCATGCCCTCGCCAACTCGCGTTTTCAGAGGGACTGTGATCGTCCGGCATTTAAGACGATTGGGGAGGCCAGATGTATGTAGGTTGGGTCAAAAATTATCGGAAAGTCTGGGGTTGGGCGTCGAATTGTTGCGGAGCAACGTGCACAAGGGCGAACAAACGCCGCTGACCTGATTACTTTGTTGCTCGATGTTGTGGGTTACCCGATTGCGCCATCGAACGGATTAGAACCGCCTCGCCAGCTGGCACCTTCGCGTCATGGCTGCCTGACCGCCGCTCCGCTTTGGCCAATCGCCTCCTATGCGCAATTTGCGCAGTCGCGATGCTTCAAATCATAAAATCGCCGTCACAAATCGCGCGAGCGGCGAGAATTAACCGAGAAATTCCAAGCTTTTCAAATGGCATTTCTTAACGCTGCGCGCCAAGCAAACAAGGATATACAAGCGCAAAATTTTATGAGACAAGCGCGATAGCGCGCGAAGCAATTGAACCGCGCGATCAGCAGAAACAAACGAACGATAAATTTTCTGGGCGCATTGTGCCTCGAGATTTGCGGCTGTTTCTGCGAGGCGAAATCCATCAAGGACCGCTTCGCATATTGCGAGGAGAACCATGATGCGATTGCAGGTGATTTACAAAGATCCGAAAGCTCTCAAGCCTCGAGCTGACAATCCCAAAGTCCACTCAAAAAAGCAGATTGGGCAGCTCAAAAAGAGCATTCAAATTTTTGGCTTTGTCAGACCCATTTTGATTGATGATGAAGATGGGATCGTAGCCGGACACGGCGCCACACAGGCCGCACTGGAGTTGGGAATGGCCGACATTCCAACTGTCTGTGTCGCTCACCTCTCACCTGCCGAAATCCGCGCCTACGTCATCGCCGATAACAAACTGGCCGAGAATTCCGGGTGGGACCGCAGCTTGCTGGCGCTGCAGCTCAAGGAACTGGAAGTCAGCCTCGACTTCGAAGTGACTGACTTGGGATTTGAGACTGCCGAGGTTGACCTGTTGATAAGCGATTTGGACCAATCAACAGATGCGGCAGATATCATTCCCGAAATTGCAACGGATGCCCCTACCGTAACACAGCTCGGCGATATCTGGCGGATTGGTGACCACTTCCTGATGTGCGGCGACTCCACAAATTCGGAGGCCTATCGCCAACTACTGGTGAAGAAACAGGCTCAAGCCGTCTTCACTGATCCACCTTTTAACGTGAAGATTCAAGGGCACGTCTCGGGTATCGGCAAGCAAAAGCATCGCGAATTCGCGATGGCTTCTGGTGAGATGTCCAAGACCGAATTCATCAGGTTTCTATCGAGTGTCGTCTCGAATCTGAAGGCTTTTAGCGTAGACGGTTCACTCCATTACCTATGTATGGATTGGAGGCATATGAGCGAGCTTCTTGAAGCCGGCTCGGCTTATACGGAATTCAAAAACCTATGCGTCTGGGCCAAAACCAATGCAGGGATGGGAAGCCTGTACCGATCTCAGCATGAACTCGTCTTCGTCTACAAAAACGGCACCTCCGCGCACATCAACAATATCGAGTTGGGCAGATTCGGGCGCAACCGAAGCAATCTTTGGACATATGCCGGTGTGAATACCTTCTCCAGGGATCGTGATGCCGAACTATCAATGCACCCAACTGTGAAACCCGTCGCGCTGGTGGGGGATATCATTCTGGATTCTACGAAGCGCGACGGAATCGTGCTGGATGCGTTCGCGGGCAGCGGCACTACGCTAATCGCGGCTGAAAAGACAGGCCGTCGCGGATACGGTATCGAGCTCGATCCAATCTACTGCGACACGATCATTCGCAGGTTTGAACAGGTTTACAACATTCAGGCTGTTCATGTTGAAACGGAAAAGAACTTCTCAGAAGTGAGCAATTTGAGAAAGCACGAGGTCGATCATGTCCAACAGCAGTGACACATCCAAGCGCACATCCCTGGGACGCTTCGCCGAGGGGACTTCTGGAAACAAAGCGGGCCGTCCCAAAGGGGCCAAGAGTCGATCGGATATGATCTATGCAGTCTTGCAGGAGAATATCCCGGTCCAATTGAAAGGACGCAAGACCAAAGTTCCGGCTGGCGAGGCCATGTTCCGCAAACTCATGGTGAATGCATTGAACGGCGATACGAAAGCGATTGTTACCGTCATGCGAGAATGGGCAGCGACAGAAGCTCATAATCAGGAGCAGCAGAAGCAGTATCCGATTTCAGACAAAGACAAGGAAGTGATCGATGAGATCCATGCTCGCATGAAAGCGTGCGAGGAGCCGAAGTCGTGAACGGCCACACGCTTGCGAAATTTGCGGATATCCTGCGTAACGATTTCACCGCATTCACGCATAGAGCCTATGTCGAGCTACGGGGCACACGATCTTTAGACTTCAATTGGCACTTCGACGTTTTGGCGGAAAAGCTCGAGGACGTCCGCGTTGGTCGGTCTACACGGCTGATCATCAATCTACCTACGCGACATCTAAAATCCTTTATGGGATCCGTGGCTTTCCCCGCGTTTTTGCTCGGCCACAATCCCACGGCTGAGGTCCTCTGTATCAGCTACGGCCAAGATCTCAGTGATCCGCTAGCCATCGATTGCCGCAATCTAATGTTAAGTGAATTCTACAAGTCGATCTTTCCAACACGACTCGTTTCCGAGCAACAGGCGGTCGACGAACTGAGGACCAAGGAGGGAGGGATCAGGCGAGCGCGAGCCTTGACTGGTAGCATTACGGGCATTGGTGCCGACTACATAATTATAGATGACCCGATAAAGGCAGCCGAAGCCGAGTCGCAAGCTCGACGTACCGCAGTAAACAATGCGTTCTACTCAACGATCGACAACCGACTGAACGACAAGGAAAAAGGCGCCATCGTGGTAATCATGCAGCGCCTACATCCGGAAGACTTCACGGCGAGCATTCAAGAACGAGAAAAATGGGATGTCGTCGCATTACCGGCTCTGGCGGAGGCTAACGAGAACTATTCTATCCGAACCCCTTATGGAGTTCGAAAAATTGCCCGCAGGCAAGGCGAGGCCCTCCATCCTTCTCGTGAGTCTGCAGAGCGGCTCAACGTCATTCGCCAGAAAGAACCTTATGTTTTCTCGGCCCAGTATCAGCAAAATCCAATGCCGCGAGACGGCGGCATCATAAAGGCAGAGTGCCTCAAATATTATCCTCGGGGTTCGCTATCTAATCTCGACCGCATCATCCAGAGTTGGGACACTGCCAACAAAGACGGCGAGAAAAACAGTTTCAATGTTTGCACCACTTGGGCCGTTAACGGCCGCCAGTTTTATTTGTTGGACGTGTTTCGCGAACAAATGCTTTTCGACCGATTGAAATCAAATGCCGAAAGACTCGCTCGCCAGTTTAATCCGACAACTATTGTTATAGAACCTCAGGCCACAGGGGCCGCATTGTTAGCGGAAATGCGCCGCCAGAATTTTCCCGTTCAAGCGGCTCCTGCATCTGGTGATAGCAAAAGATCGCGTCTTGAAGCGAAGATAGATTACTTCACGGGTGGCTGCGTTCATCTTCCGGACAGTGCTGTTTGGCTCGCCGACTATGTCGATGAAATTACTCGTTTTCCTTACAGCAAATTCTCGGATCAGGTGGACTCGACAGTTCAAGCGTTGGCGATGGTCGAGCTGGCAGAAAACACCTCGTACTCCAATGCAATTGGATGGCTGCAAATGCAGATTGACGAGCAGAAGCCCAAACGTATGCGCGTACGTTTTCCGCCCGGCCATGGAATGGTCATTGGTCGCGACGGTCATCAGATCCCGATTATCAATGGCATTGGGGAAATCAATGCAGAAGACTACGGGGGCTTTCTACGGGTGTTTCCAAAACTGGAGAAGCTTTAGTCTGAAGGGATCGGAGACATCCATCGACGACCCCCGTCCAAACCGAGGTCACTTGTGCGCCGATCCAGATGTCATTTGAACGTCGCACATACCGGCAAAATGTGCAATTTTGCTGAACGTCCACCGATTCCACTCGACTTCCGAGGCAAGCAGAGCATGCATGCGCGGGCAGTTGAGGGCATATGGAGATGGAAGTCGACAAACGCATGACGCGCCGCAACAAGGGCGGATTGCCGGCAAATATTGAAGCGGAAGTGCAGGAATTTGCTGGCCTTTCAATCGCAGAATTGCGCCGACAATGGCGGGCTCGACTTAATTCTATACCCCCGCCTCTGCAGTCCGCTGACGTGCTTGCCGCAATGCTGGCGTGGACCATTCAGGCAAATGCTTGTGGCGGGCTCGATGCATGGACCGAGCGTCGGTTAAGCGAGATTGCCAATGCCCTCAACCGCAACGGTCAATATGAGCCACGGGGTGCCAAACGGCACAACGTTGGAACGATATTGATCCGTGAGTGGAAAGGCGTAAGGCATCGCGTGACGGTGGAAGCTGATGGCTTTCATTACAGCGATAACCGGTATGGCAGTTTGTCGGATGTCGCACGGGCGATTACTGGCACGCGTTGGTCCGGTCCGCGGTTCTTCGGCCTCGAGATACGCAAACCCAGACGGCAGTTGGCTTCTGCGGGAGCAGTGCTGTGACAATCAAAAAGCAAATCCGATGCGCGATCTATACACGCAAATCAACTGAAGAGGGTCTTGAGCAGGAGTTCAATAGCTTGGATGCCCAACGAGAAGCAGGCGAAGCCTATATTGCCAGTCAGCGTTCTGAGGGCTGGATATGCGGTTTGGATCGGTATGACGATGGTGGATTTTCGGGGGGAAACTTGGACAGACCTGCACTGAAGTCACTTCTGTCCGATGTGGAGGCCAACAAGATTGACGTTGTGGTCGTTTACAAGATTGATCGCCTCAGTCGATCTTTGATGGATTTTGCCCGCCTGGTGGAGATATTTGATCGCAAAGCGGTCACCTTCGTATCCGTTACGCAGTCGTTCAATACCACCACGTCGATGGGAAGGCTCACTCTCAACATTCTTCTATCCTTCGCACAATTCGAGCGCGAGATCATCGGTGAACGGGTTAAGGATAAGATTGCCGCTTCCAAGAAGAAGGGAATGTGGATGGGCGGAAGTGTGCCTCTTGGCTATGACGTCAAGGATCGCAAGCTGGTCATCAACGAAGCAGAGGCCGGGACCATTCGAATGATTTTCCGGCGGTATGTGGAGCTGGGATGCGTTCGGGCTTTACGTGATGATCTCTCCGCAAAGAACGTCACTTCCAAGTCCTGGGTATCCAGTACCGGCAGATCGCATAGAGGCGTTCCATTCCAACGAGGTGCCCTCTACTGGCTTCTCAGGAACCGAATCTATCTCGGCGAGATAACGCATAAGGATAAAATCTATGGCGGCGAGCATGAGGCCATCGTTGCGAGGGAGCTTTATGATAAGGTCCAAAAACTTCTGAGCCTCTCGGCAGGACGGCAACGAGGCCACACGTCCCACACGCAAGAAGCGTTGCTGACAGGGCTGATCTTCGACGAGACCGGTCAAGCCATGACGCCGACCTATTCCCGTAAAGCCGATGGGCGCCAGTACCATTACTATGTCAGCCAGGCTCACCTTCAGGGATTGCCGATACCGGCGGGGCTTCTCACGAGAGTTCCGGCTGCAGGCTTGGAGAACCTAGTTAGACGCACGCTCGCGCAGCTTCGGCTGCCCACAGCGGCAAATACCGACGCTATCGGCGCGCGTTCCTTCGTGAAGCGGGTAACCGTTCAAAACCAGTCGTTAGTTCTAAGCCTCGACCGAGAGGCATGCCTCGGCTGGTGGCGCTCAAATATCCCAGGCGCGCGAGGGTTCACTGACGCTGATTTGATCGCCCATCACCAAGCCTATCTGGATAAAGGCGGGAAGCTAAACGACAAGGACGACCATTTCGATCTGACGCTTTCAGTGCGCGCGAAGTTTCGGGGTGGAGAAGCTTCCATGCTGGACAACCCCGGAGCGCCCGCAACACCCAAACCGGATGCCGCCCTGATCACAGCCCTCGCGCGCGCTCACCAGTGGAAGCAGCTGTTGCTCAAGGGTGAGGTACGATCAATCCACGCCCTGGCCAAAAAGGTAGGGCATGAACGACGGCACGTCGGGCAGACCCTCGCGCTTGCCTTCCTCAACCCAGCCCTGACAAAGGCCATTCTCAAAGGCGAGCAACCGACGACTTTGCGTCTTACCCAATTGCTGGATGCCGGCATACCCTGGTCCTGGCGAAAACAGCAGTCCACCTTCCAAGGCTGTTCGTAGAGCGATTCCTCAAAAGACCGCTCAATAAGGAACAGGTGCGGGAAACAGGTCGGCCGCCGGGATTCGCACCTGTTATTGCAAAATAACGCCTGTTATCTCGCAAAAGATTGCCTGTTATTTGCAGGGTACTGAAGCCACTAAACTGGCGCTAAAACACTGCAAGCGCTCGAATTTCGTGGGCCCCACCCCCTTTCTGCAGAAGAGGGCGCGGAAAAATCACCTGTTCTTTTTTCGAAAGGGAACGGCAGAGCAAAGTTGAAAGAAGACGTTTGCCTCTCCAAAAAATCCCCGCCCCCAGTTTGGTGAAGCGAATTGGCGCGACGCTCTGAATTCGGAGACTGGTGGCGGAACAGCGCTTAAATTTGGCCGCTCTCAGAAATCTCCGCCCCCACTTTGCGCCAAACGCTGTGAGAAATGGCCGGTGTTTGGCCGCTTTTTAAAGACGGCTCCAGCATTGGTCGGAAGGAGAAGAATGAATGGCGCGCCCGAAGAGATTCGAACTCCTGACCCCCAGATTCGTAGTCTGGTGCTCTATCCAGCTGAGCTACGGGCGCGTTTTTTCGCGAGGGCCGAGAACCTATGCATCACGACCCCTCATGGCAAGTCTTGGTGGGTCCGTCGCGTGGGGGGCTTTTGGCCGCGCCCGGCGCCGGCCGTGTTTGCCTCCCGGAAAGGTTGTCGGCGATTTCAGGTGCCCGACAGAGCAGGATACATATATAAGTGCGCCCCTCGGGCCCCTCCGGGTGCCCGTCCTTCCACAAGAAATCGCTCACGAACCGGCCAAGTCCAACGCCCACACCGGAAATTCCCCAACATGCCGCATTCTGTGCCCTTGTCCGTGACTGTACCCTTGGTTAACACTCAGGGTCAGGCCGCCTTCGGGATTCGACTTGTGCGGGCGCGGGGCATTGGCGGAACGATCCGTTCGTGAAAAGACACTAACCGCTTGAACGGAGTGCGAAAATGAGGGGTCTCAGGGGTGCAGGAACAGGCTCCGGGCTGAAGCCTGTCGCGAGTGCGATGGCGCTCGCCGCGGCCCTTGCTCTTTCCGGTTGTTCCAGCCTCGACGAAGCCGTTTTCGGCGGCGTCTCCGATGCGGGCTCCGGCGTGCCGGTGGATTCCTCCAATTCGGAAGGCGTTCCCCAGCCGGCACCGGCTCCCGCCCCAGAAGTCCCTGCGCCAGAAGGCACGGCCGCCGCCGGAACATTGCCGCCCGTGGATAGCAGCGGACAAACCACTTACGCGCCGCCGCCTTCGTCTTCTTCATCCGATACGTATGCCGAAGCACCGTCGGGCGCGAGCATGCCGGGAACTTTGCCGCCGGTCGCCGATTACGGCGCAACGCCGGAACCGGTCGAAACGCAAACGGCCGCAACGCCGTCGAACGGTGTGTCGATCACTCCGGTGCAGATCGAACCCGGCACCGACACGGGCACGGCCGTCAGCCAGACGGTGCAGCAATTGCGCGATCAATTGTCGAACCTCGAACAGCGTCTGGCGTCGAGCGCGCAACGCCTGACGGATGTGCGAACGGCCAACGCCTCGTCGGCCACGACCTATCAGGAATCCAAGGCGCAGATCATGACGCGCCTGCAGCTCGGCACCACGCGCGGCAATCCCGAACTGGTGACGCAGTGGAACACCGCGCAATCCGCGCTCGACCAGCTTTCGGCAAACATCAACACGCTGAACGCCGTCGGCACCGACGTGAACACGGATTCGTCGTCGGCGCATTTCGTGCTCGACCAGATCGTGGCGACGTTCAACGTCTCCGGCGCCGTCGATGAGGACCATCGCCAGCTGGCCGTTCTGGAAGACGAAACCAACCAGACGATCATCCTGATCGACCGCCTCTTGAAAAGCGTGGCCGACGACATCCAGCGCCAGACGGCCTATGTCGCCAACGAACGCGCGAACCTGACCACGCTCGCCAACGGCATCAAGAACGGCGAACTCTACAGCGCCGACATGGCGCCGATGATGGGTGCGGCGCGCCCGATGGCAGGCGGCGGTTCGTTCTCGGGCGGCGGCGGCGCGATTGCCGTGGTGCGCAATACCGGCGGCAATTTCCAGCAATCGCTTTACTCCTCGCTGAACCAGGCGCTGGCATCGAGCCCCAATTCGAATTTCGAGATCGTGGCGGTTTCGCCCACCCGCGGCACCGCCAACGCCGTGCAGATCGCGCAAACCACCACCAAGCGCCGCGCGCAGGAAGTATTGCGCGCAATGACCGACATGGGCGTTCCCGCCTCGCGCATGCAGATATCATCCTCCACCGATCCGGGCCTTTCGACCGGTGAAGTGCGCGTTTATCAGCGGTAAGCAATTAAAACTGTCATCCCGGCCAAGCGATGCGTCAGCATCGCGTAGAGCCGGGACCTATCGTGCGGCATCTCAATGGGTCCCGGATCGCGCGAAGATGCGCGTCCGGGATGACAAATTGAGCGAAGCTAAACTCGCTTCACCCCACCCCGTGCTCGCGCATCCATGCGAGGCAATGCTGCCAGCCAATTTCCGCGTCCTTGGCGTTGTAGCTCGGCCGGTAATCGGCGAAGAAGCCGTGCTGCGCATCGGCGAACACATCGATCCGGCAATCGGTTTTGCCCGCCGCTTTCAACGCCGCGCGCATAGCTTCGACGTCGTTCGCCGTGATGCTCTTGTCGAGGCCGCCATATTGGCCGAGCACCGGCGCTTTCAACTGCGCGGCCACATCGATCGGGTGAACGGGCCTCAGATCGCTTTTCTCGCCCTTCAGCGGCCCATACCACGCCACACCAGCACGCACCGCATTGGAATGCGCGCAATAAAGCCAGACGATACGCCCGCCCCAGCAAAATCCGGTGATGCCCAGCCGCGCAAGATCGGCGCCGTCGCCACCGGCGAATTTCACCGTGGCATCCAGATCGCTCATCACTTGGCGGTCCGGCACTTTGCTCACGATGTCGGTGAAAAGCTCTTTGGTGTGCGACAGATCGTATTTCCCCGGATCGCCCTGCCGCGCATAAAGCGACGGCGCCACCGCGTAATAACCCAGCTTGGCAAAACGGCGGCAGATGTCGCGGATATGTTCATGCACACCGAACACTTCCTGCACCACCAGGATGGCAGGCGATTTCGCAGCACCCTTGGGCTTGGCGCGATAGCCGGGAATGACGCCATCGGAAACCGGGATCGACACCTCGCCCGCATCCAATCCATTCGCATCGGTGACAATCGCATCGGCCCGCACCGGCCCACCGGCCAGCGCAAACCCCGCCACCAATCCGGTGGCTGCGAATGTTCTGCGGGAAAGGGGAATGTCCGTTGCGTGTTTCATGGGCGTCTCCTCGTCAAGGGAATTTGTCGCGATACGCGCGCGTCGCCCCCAATGTGCGCGCTTCATAGATACCGCGCGCAATCGCGCGCGCGATGCAATCCGCCGCCATATGCCCCAATCGCAAAATCTCATAGGCGCGAAACGGTGCCTCGATCGTCTTTGCCCCCGTCGTAAGCGCGAACACGATGTCGCCGTCGAACGGTGTGTGGATGGGGCGAAGCGCACGCGCAAAACCGTCATGCGCCATGATGGCGATGCGTTTCAATTCCACGCGCGAAAGCTCCGCGTCGGTCGCCACAATCGCAAGCGTGGTGTTCTCGCCCACGCGCGCGCCTTTCATATCGGGCGGCAGATCGAGATCGACAGGCGGCAACGGCCCTTTCGGTTTGCGCCCGCCGAATTCGTTTCCCTGCTCGAACGGATAGGCCCAGAAAATATCGGTGCCCGGCACCAGCGCCGAACCCACGGCATTCGCCGCCGCCAACGCGCCCACCGTAATGCCGCTGTCGGCCACAGCAGACGCGCTGCCCAATCCGCCCTTCAATCCGCCGCAGCTTGCGCCGTAACCCGCACCCGCCGTACCGAGCGCGAAATCCTCCGACGCCGCAATCGCGGCTGCGCGCCCCAATGCGCGATAAGGCGGAAGTTCGCCCCAGTTCTTGTCGCCGCCATTGGCAAGATCGAACAGGATCGCCGACGGCGTGATCGGAACAAGCGGCGCACCCGGCGCAATCGCAAAGCCGCGCCCATGCGTGGCAAGCCATCCCGTCACGCCGCCTGCCGCATCGAGCCCGAACACCGATCCGCCCGACAGCACCAGCGCATCGACCGGCGGCGCCAACATCACCGGATCGAGACCTTCGATGTCGCGCGATCCCGGCGCGCCGCCGCGCACATCCGCCGCCGCAATAAAAGGTGCGTCCGCCAGCAACACGGTGACGCCCGTGCGCGCGGCTTCATCATGCGCCGCGCCCACGCGCAGGCCTGCGACATCGGTTATGAGATTTTTGCGGCCCGGCTTTGCCATTGAAAGAGGCTAGCGCGGTTTGCATTTCCTTGTCATTCCCGGCCAATCTGGCCGCATCGAAAATATCGAGAGCGCCATGAAATCCCTGAAATTTGCTGTGCTTTTCGCGCTTGTCGCCGTGTGGCCCGCGCAATCAATAGACGCACTGGCCTTCGAAAAGCCCGCGCAGAAACACATGATCGCGGCGGCAAGCCCCTATGCAACCGAAGCGGGCCTCGAAATCCTGCGCCAGGGCGGTTCGGCGGTGGATGCGGCCATCGCCGCGCAGATGGTGCTCACATTGGTAGAACCGGAATCGTCGGGTATCGGCGGCGGCGCGTTCATGCTGCTCTACGACAAGAAATCGAACCGCGTGACGAGCTTCGATGGCCGCGAAATGGCACCGGCATCCGCCACGCCCACCATGTTCCTCGACGTCAACGGCAAGCCGCGCCCGCATTTCGATGCCGTGCCCGGCGGACTTTCGGTCGGCGTGCCGGGCGACATCGCGATGTTCGAAATGGCGCACAGGAAATACGGCAAGCTTGCCTGGGCGAAACTTTTCACACCCGCGATCAAGCTATCGGAAAAAGGCTTCAAGGTGAGCGCCAAACTCGCCGCCGAAATCCGCGAATTCCCGCAGATGGCACAGATGCCGGATTTCAAAGCGTATTTCTATCACAAGGACGGAACGCCGCTGGAGGAAGGCGAGATACTGAAGAATCCCGAACTTGCGAAAGCCCTGCGCCTGATCGCCAAGGGCGGCTCGAAGGCGTTTTATTCCGGCCCGATCGCGCAGGCGATCATCGACAAGGTGAACAACGCGCCGGTCAATCGCACAACGATGACGCTCGCCGATCTCGCAAATTATCGCGCCATCGAACGCGAACCCGTTTGCGGCCCCTATCGCACTTACAGGATCTGCTCGATGGGTCCGCCGAGTTCAGGCGGCATCGCAATTCTGCAGATTCTCGGCATGCTGGAGCGCTTCAACGAAACGCAGCTCAAGCCCAATTCGCTGTCGGAGGTGCATCTCTCCGCCGAAGCCAGCAGGCTCGCCTATGCCGACCGCGCCAAATATCTGGGCGACCCGGAGGTCGTGAACGTGCCCATCGCGGGCCTGATCGACCGCAACTATCTGCGCCAGCGTTCCAAGCTGATCGACGAGAAGCACGACATGGGCACGGCCCCCGCGGGCACCCCGCCGATGAAGCGCGCCGACTATGCCCCGCAGCGCACGCCTCAACTGCCCGGCACCAGCCATCTTTCCATCGTCGACGACCACGGTCAGGTCGTCTCCATGACCACCACCATCGAATTCTCGTTCGGTTCGGAGATGATGGCGAACGGCTTCTTCCTCAACAACGAACTGACCGATTTCTCCTTCGAGGCCGAACGCGACGGCAAACCCGTCGCCAACGCGCCAGGGCCCGGCAAGCGCCCGATGAGCGCGATGGCCCCCACCATCGTCTTCAAGCCCGACGGCAAGTTCTGGATTTCCACCGGCTCGCCCGGCGGCCCCGTGATCATTGCTTACGTCGCGGAATCCCTCATCGCAATGATCGACGGCCACATGACGCCGCAACAAGCCGCCGCCCTTCCGCATCACGCCAACCTGAACGGCCCCACGATTTTGGAAGCGAACACGCCCATCACCGCGCTCCAGCCCGATCTGGAAGCGATGGGCCACACGGTGCGGACCGGCGCGCTGGAAAGCGGCCTGCACATCATCGAAAAAACCAAATACGGCTATATCGGCGGCGCCGATGTGAGACGGCCGGGAAATGTGCGTGGGGATTAGAAAACAAACCCTCCCCTTGAGGGAGGGTGAGATCACTTCCCAGCCACCGCAAACAATCTCTGAAACGGAAACAGCGTCTTGTGGTCGGCGCGTTTGGGATAGGCGTGACGCAAACGCAGACGATAGGCTTGCGTGAACGCCTCGCGCTCCGCATCCTCCAGCGCCTGCACGAAGGGCCGCAACCCCGTGCCGCTCACCCAATCGAACACGGGATCGTCGCCTTCCATCACTTGAAGATAAGTCGTTTCCCAGATGTCGAGCGTGCGCGCGAGCGGCGAAAGGATGTCGTAATAGGCCTCGGGTGCGAGAACGCTCGCCTCGCGCACATTGCGCAATTTGGCGGCCCACGGCCCTGATTCCGCCACTTCGCGCATCAGCACATGCGACGGCGCATTGAAATTGCACGGCACCTGAAACGCGAACGTCCCGCCCGGCCGCACGAAGCCGAACAGACGCGGCAACAACGATCTGTGATCGGGCAGCCATTGATAGGTCGCGTTGGAAAACACCACTTCATAGGTCGCTTCCGGTGTCCAGCTTGCGAGATCGGCGAGAATCCAACGCGCGGGCACGCCTGAGATGTGCGCCTGTTTCAACATGGCGTCGGAGGAATCCACGCCGTCGATATGCGATCTCGGCCAGCGCGCGGACAGTAGCGCGGTTGAGTTGCCCGGCCCGCAACCCAGATCGGCGACACGCATGGGAGCTTCGCCAGGCACGCGCGCCAACAAATCCGCGGCCGGCCGTGTGCGTTCGTCGGCATATGAGAGATATTTTTTCGGGTCCCAGCTCATATCGTTCGATCCGGAATGAAGACACAGAATTTCGTACCACCCGCGCCGGTTTCGCCCAACGTCACATCGCCACCATGCAGCCGCGCCAGATCGCGCGCGATGGAAAGGCCGAGCCCCGATCCGCCCGGCTTGGCGGCGGTCGCAAAAGGCTGGAAGAGCTTCTCCCGCATCGCTTCCGGCACGCCCGGCCCGTTGTCGCAAATCTCGATTCTCACGCCGCCTTTCTCGCGCGTCGCCTGAACCGCAATCGTCCCGTTCTTGCAGGCGTGCAGGGCTTCCGCCGCGTTGCGTACCAGATTCAACAGGATGCGATGCAACTGTTCGGGATCGGCGTCCACCTTCAGCGCCGGATCGACCTTGTTCTCGAACGAGAGCGTCGTTGCCAGTTGCACCGCCTCGCCCACATCGGCCACCACCGGCGCCAGCAGAATGGATTTTCGTTCCGGCGGCCGTTCATCCGTGCGGCCATAGCGCAGCGTGTTGGTCGCAAGCGCAACCGCACGATCGAGCGACGCCACCAGCCGCGGCGTCAACCGCTTCACCACCGGATCGTCGATCGCCGTGAGGCGTTCCGACGCCAGTTGCGCGCTCGACAATATATTCCTGAGATCGTGCTGGATCTTCGCGACCGCCGAACCGAGCGCCGCCAGCCGCGTCTTCTGCTGCAGCGAGCCATAGATATCGCGCTGCATCGCCGCCAGTTCGCGCTCGGCGATTCCGATCTCGTCGCGCCGCGCCGTGGTGGACACGATGCGCGAAGGATCTTCGGGGTTCTCGCGGAAGCGCACCATGGCGTGCGTGATCCGCGCAAGCGGCCGCACCAGCACGAAATACAAACTCAAAAACACCAGCACCGCCGCCACGATGGAGATCAGCAATCCCACCAGCAAGGTGCGCTCGGAATAAACCAACAGCGCCGCCCGTATCGGCATCTCGCCCACGATCACTTCCACGGTCTCGGCTTTGGGAATCTGCGTGCGCGAGATGATGCGCAGCATCCGGTCGCCGCCCATGAAAAGGCAATTCGCCGCTTCCGCGATCTCCGGCCACAAACCGGGCCGCGACAGGTCGATGGTGCGATCCAGCCTCTCCGGCATCCCCTGCACCAGGAACAGTTCGCGCTGGTCGTGCCGCTTGAGCATCACCGCGTCCGCGCCCGCGCGCATCAGCAATTGCCGGCGCAGCGAGGAGGAAAACTGTTCGCCGCCGATTTCGGTGAACGGCAGGATCGCGATCTCGGCGGATTCAATGTGGGTGTCGAGCAGTTCGCGGTGATAGCGCGCGATCGTCGGCACCGAGATCACCGCCTCGCTGATCAACACATAAAGAAGCGTGAGCAGCAGCAACCGGCCGGACAGGCTGTGCGCGACGAGCCTGTAGGGCGCTGCCAGCCTTGAGCGGAAAGGGCGAACCATCCAAAGGAAGAAAACAGGCAAGCGATGGAGAAATAAAGCGTCCCCGAGACCCCTCATGCGGCCCCCACCGCCGCACGCATGGCTCGCCCACTAGCCCCGGTTGACAGCCTCGCCGCCCCTCCCCTAGAAGCACCGCTCTTTTTGAAGGCCAGAAGCCCATGAAGCGCCCTTTTCAGCCCTCGAAGATCGTCCGCAAACGGCGTCATGGCTTCCGTTCGCGCATGGCTACCGCCGGCGGCCGCAAGGTGCTGGCCCGCCGCCGTGCCCACGGCCGCAAGAAGCTCTCCGCTTAATCCATAAGCCTTTGGATCGGCTGAAGAAACGAGCCGATTTCCTGCGCGCCCAGAAGGGCGTCCGTCAGGTCCGCGGCTCGGTCACGCTCGAAATCTGTGCCAACGACCAGCCCGATCTCCGGGTCGGCTTCACCGCCACCCGCAAGATCGGCGGCGCGGTCGAGCGCAACCGGGCCAAGCGGCGGCTGCGGGCTGCGGCGCAGGCGCTTCTTCCCCTTTATGGGCTCAAGGGCCATGACTATGTTCTCGTTGCCCGCGCTGGCACGTTGACCCGCGACTATCCGGGCCTTCTGGACGACCTGAAGGCCGCCCTGACCCAGGCCCATCAAAGGCTTGGCCCAAAGGACCCCGTTTCCTGATGGCCCGAACGCTTGCGATTGCACTGCTGGCCGCGCCCATCCGGGTCTATCGCGCGCTCATTTCGCCGATGCTGCCGCCGACCTGCCGCTTCGAGCCGACCTGCTCGGCCTATGCGCTGGAAGCCCTTCACGTTCACGGCCCCATCAAGGGCCTCGCACTTTCCGCACGCCGCATCGCGCGGTGCCATCCCATCACCTGGCTCGGCGGTTCGTCGGGCTTCGATCCGGTCCCGAAAAGATAGACATGAACGAAAACCGCAACCTGCTTCTCGCCATCCTGCTCAGCGCCGCCGTGATCTTCGGCTGGCAGTATTTCGTGGCGGCCCCGCAGATGAAGGCCGAGCGCGCCAAACAGGCGACGCTTGCCCAACCGGAAAAGAAGACGCCCGAACTGGGCACGAAGACGAAAGCGCCCGGTGCGGCCGCACCCGCCGCGCGCGAAGCCGTGCGGAAGGACAGCGGCAAGCGCATCGTCATCGACACGCCGACGGTCGACGGCTCGTTCAGCCTGACGGGCGCGCGCTTCGACGACCTGCGCCTGAAGAAATACCGCGAGACCGTCGATCCCAAATCGCCGGAGATCGTGCTGCTCGCCCGGCAATCGACGGCCTATCCCTATTACGCCGTGTTCGGCTGGGTGGCCCCGCCCGGAAACGCCACGCCCGTTCCCGGCGACGACACGCCATGGACGTTGAAAAGCGGCGACAAGCTCTCGCCGGGCCGACCCGTCACGCTCGAATGGAACAACGGCCACGGCCTGATCTTCACGCGCACCATCGCGGTGGACGATCAATACATGTTCACCGTCAACGACACGGTGAAGAACACGGGCACGCAGGCGGCAACGCTTTATCCGTATGCTTACGTCGCGCGCGACGGCCTGCCGCAATCGCAACATTATTGGGTGGTGCATGAAGGCTTCGTCGCCTATGCGGGCAGCGCGAAATACACAAAATACGATGCGTTGAAACCCGACAAGCCGACGGAGACGTTCAACTCCACCGGCGGCTGGGTCGGCATCACCGACAAATACTGGATGGCGACCGTCATCCCGCCGCAAAACGAGGCCTATCAGGGATCGTTCGCGATCTCCCAGTCGAACGGCCGGACCGATTACCAATCCGATTATCGCCTGGACGCGCGGCACATCGCGCCCGGCACGAGCATCAGCGTGAACCAGCGCATGTTCGCGGGCGCCAAGGTGGTGAAGACCTTGCGCGACTACGAAACCAAATACGGCATCCACGGTTTCGACTACGCCATCGACTGGGGCTGGTTCTTCTTCATCACGCGGCCGATGTTTTTGGTGCTTGACGAATTCTACAAGCTGGTCGGCAATTTCGGCATCGCCATTCTCCTCCTCACCATCTCGGTGAAGCTGTTGTTCTTCCCGCTGGCCGATGCCTCCTACCGCTCGATGAGCCGGATGAAGAAGCTGCAGCCCAAGGTCGAGGAAATCCGCACGCGCTTTGCCGAAGACCGCGTGCGCCAGCAGCAGGAGATGATGGAGCTGTACAAGCGCGAGAAGGTGAACCCGGTCTCGGGCTGCCTTCCGATGCTGATACAGGTTCCGGTGTTCTTCTCACTCTACAAGGTGCTGTTCGTCACCATCGAAATGCGCCACGCCCCGTTCTTCGGCTGGATCAAGGATCTCTCGGCGCACGATCCCACCTCGATCATCAACCTGTTCGGCCTTCTGCCCTATCAAGTGCCCGTCTTCTTCCACGACCACCTGACGTTCCTGTCCATCGGCATCTGGCCGATCCTGATGGGCTTCACGCAATTCGTGCAGACCAAACTGAACCCCGCGCCCGCCGACCCCATTCAGGCGCGCATGTTCCTGTTCATGCCGCTGATCTTCACCTTCATGCTAGCGACCTTCCCGGCAGGCTTGGTGATCTATTGGACGTGGAACAACCTGCTCTCGATCCTGCAGCAGATCGTCATGATGAAACGCACAGGAACGCCGATCCAGATTTTCGAGGATTTCAAATCGTCACGGGCGAAACCGGCGGCGGGGGAGTGAAGCGAGAAATCTAAAGAGAAGGCTTTGCTTAATTCTGATCACTAGTTGAATTGTCATTTAGGAAGCTAAACCAACTTCGTAGATTTACGTGCAAATGGAAAACTGAGACAAATATCATTGCTATTGACCATACTGCGAACCCGATCGAAAAAAGCGCCGCATATACTTCGTCTACCAAGCCTAATGTGAATTGCAGAACGGCGGCTACGAGCGATACAAGGACAGAAAAGAAAAGCAGGGCGGCGAAATTCTCCAACGCCTGGTATCGTTTGAGTTTGGAATTCACCGCTAAGAGCTCTTTCCATTTCTTTTCATAAGAAGCCGTTCCATAGACATTCTCTTTCATCGTCACGATAATGAATGTCTTCAGCGAAAAGAGAAATGCCGCTACGGTTAGAAGCCCAACAAAAAGCGGCTCCCTCAAATGATCCTGAAAGAACTCCAGAACGATCTGAAGATCGCATAAAGAGAGAAGGCGCCATGCAGCCAGGGCCGGAGCAATAGATATGCCTCCGGTTATTAAAAGGATCGATTTTGCACCCAGTCTACTCATCTGGTGTACAGAATAGCACCTTATTGTCGCGAGCAGCAGCAAGTAGATTCTTTATTACTGGAGATGCCGCGAAGTCTTTGGCGAGATCATCCAGCTCTATCTCGCTTGTAACTTCGTCAAAATCGAATTCTCCAAAACCGTCAATGTTTTTCGTCAGGTAGACGGGACGCACTTCATCATTTGCGTCAATCGCGATCACTTTTCCACGCGCAATGTGTTCTTTCTTTACGAAGCTCCCTATGGCGTTGGATAGTTTCTCAACCAGTGTGCTATTCGCGAAAGCAAGGCTTTCCTGCCTGCGCTTCAATTGGATGTCGGGAGAAAAAACGGACTGCACCGCTGTCTTCGTGGAAATGTCGAATTGAAATTGTTTTATCTCCTTCATCTCTTTCAGTATCTTTTCAAAGTCGTCCGGCTTGTAGAATAGATGAAATGTCATTAACTTTTTAAAAGACTTTCTCGCCTTGGCTTCCGCGGTTGTCGCATCTAAACCTTCTGCTTGCATGAGTTCTTTTGTTTTTGCAGTTATCCGCGATTCCTTCTCGGCCTTCCAAAAGAAATAACGGAGAAACACGCCAAACTGTGAGGTGCTCAACGATTCGTGGTAGTGTTGATAGACGCCGCAAAAGGTTGCTTTGTTCAATACGAAGAAATTGAAATCCATTAGCCGAGAACCTTCGGCGAGTTCGGATACCTTGATGCTTAACTTCCCTTTGTTATTTCGCAACTCCGGAAATGTTTTTTGATCCTTGGCCGTAATTAAAAGACCCGTATAGAATTCTGGATCGGACTTGTCTTCGAAAAGGAACAATCTGTTATGATTGTTAAAATTATGCTCGGTAACGGCGCTCGAATTTTTCACTAGCACGTCACCAAACTCGGGCAGCGTTATTCCGTCCCCCGCATATAAACGGAAGCCCTGAAAAGTGATCTTCATCAATTTCTCCAGATAAATTATTCCAAGGACTAAATATTCCGAATGATCGGATTGAATAACTTAGTCTTTACATCAGGATTAATTGGACATCTAAACGCTTGTTTCTTGTAGTTCTGGACGATTTTCCCATTTCATTCAAAGCCTAAATATTTGCTGAAGTAGGCTTGTAATCCCAGTAAAAATACCTATACTTCTTTCCCTATGAAGGAGAGAAGTCATGTCACAAACTGCCATTTTATCCCCTGTTTCCCTGGCGGAGGCCGAAATCGTGGCCCAGCTTGGGCTGATGACCGCCGCCATCGGGCGCTGCTTCGAGCTGTCCGAAGCCGAGGATCACACCGCCTATCAAAACCAGCGATCCTATGAGATCGGCCACGCCGCCCGTCTGATCTCGCTGACGGCCGAGATGGGCCATGCGCTGGCCAAGCTCCGGGGCAAATTCGAGCATCAGATCAACGTGGTACGCGGCCCCGACGCGAAGCGCGAAGCCGCGCGCGCACTGACCCAAGTGATCGAGGCCGAACCCCTCCCCACCCCCTCCCCCAAGAAGTGAGGTTCAAAGGAACTTTTCTATTTGCGTTCTCCCTCGCCCCCACGGAGTGGGGGAGAGGGCTGGGGTGAGGGGGCCTCGCCACCAGTACAAAGGCCGGATTGATTGGACCGCTACCGCAATGCTTGAAACGGAATCGCCTGTTGAGGCACCCCCTCACCCCGACCGTGCTTCGCTGGCACTCAGCACCCCCCAAGGGGGGAGAGGGAGAGATGATGGGTTGCCCCCGCCCCACCTGCCCAAGCGCGGCGCCGCCTTTCGCAACACGAACCGGCTGAAACACGGCCGTTACAGCGGCGTCCGCATCGCCCGGCGTAAGGAGATCATGCAGCTCGTCCGCGAGGGCCGCGCGCTGATGCGCCGTCTCGCGGGCGAACTGCCCAACGCGGACCGAACCGTGTAAGCACTCGGCCCATGACAGAGAGCGAAAACGAACAGCCCGTCGATCCCGAAACCGCGCGCAAATTCTTCGCCGGGTCTTGCGATTTCTTCTGGGGCGCATCGTCGGCCGACAATCTGCCGCCGATCACGCTGCCGGAGATTGCCTTCATCGGGCGCTCCAATGTCGGCAAGTCCTCGCTCATCAATGCGCTGACGGGCAGGAAGGCGCTCGCGCGCGTGTCGAACACACCGGGGCGCACGCGCGAGATCAATTTCTTCCGCCTCAACGACAGGCTGATCCTCGCCGACCTGCCGGGCTACGGTTATGCGAAGGCGTCGAAGGCGCTGGCCGCGGAATGGCAGAAACTGATCTTCGCCTATTTGCGCGGGCGCGCGAGCTTGCGGCGCGTGGCGCTTCTGATCGATGCGCGCAGAGGTGTGGGCGATGTGGACCGCGAGGTGATGGGCCTGCTCGACAAGTCGGCGGTCTCCTATCTCCTCGTGCTCACCAAGCTCGACCAGTTGAGCGCAGGCGAAGCCGCGCAGGTTCTGGAAACGACGCTCGCCACTTCGCGCAAGCATGTTGCGGCCTATCCCGGCGTGGAGGCCACTTCGGCCCTGAAAGGCCAAGGATTGGAAGGGCTTCGCGCACATCTGGTCGCGCTGGCGGCCCCCTGACTTTGCCGCTATAACCCCCGCGCTTTTGCCAAGGCAGCACCCCTCAATGGCCCTTCAGGACGACACGACACAGGACCGGAATTTGCGGGTGATGGCGCGCTGGCGCTCCACCGCCCGCGTCCTCGTCGAGGCGCTGCCCTTCATCCTGAAATACGACAACAAGACCATCATCGTGAAATATGGCGGCCACGCCATGGAGAACGGCGTCAGCGAACATTTCGCCCAAGACATCGTGCTGATGAAACAGACGGGCATCGATCCCGTGGTGGTGCATGGCGGCGGGCCGCAGATCGGCTCCATGCTCAAGAAGCTCAACATCGCATCGAGCTTCGTCGACGGTTTGCGCGTCACAGATGCCGCTGCGGTGGAAGTTGTCGAGATGGTGCTGACCGGCTCCATCAACAAGCAGATCGTGAGCGGCATCAATGCCGCCGGCGGGCGCGCCGTCGGCCTTTCGGGCAAGGACGGCAATCTCGTCGTCGCGCGCAAACTCGAACACAAGACCAATGGCGGCACGCCCGTCGACCTGGGTTTTGTCGGCGAACCCGAAAAGGTAAGCCCGCAGATCCTGCGCACCATTATCGCATCCGACCTCATCCCCGTGATCGCGCCCATCGGCGTGGGCACGAAGGGCGAGACCTTCAACATCAATGCCGACACGGTGGCGGGCGCGGTTGCAGGCGCGATGCAGGCCGAACGCCTGATCCTTCTCACCGATGTCGAAGGCGTGCTAGACCGCGAACGCAAGCTGATCCCCAAACTGTCGGTGGCGGACGCGCGCGCGCTCATCGCCGACGGCACGATTTCGGGCGGCATGATCCCCAAGATAGAAACCGCCATCGACGCGGTGGAATCCGGCGTGAAAGCGGCGGTCATTCTCGACGGCCGTATCCCGCATGTGCTGATGCTCGAACTCTTCACCGAGCACGGCGCCGGCACCATGATCACGGCGGAATGACGGCACCGCGCGCAACAGCACTCCTTCTTTTTTTCGCTGCCATGCTTGCAGCGGCGCCCGCAAACGCAAGCCTCAAGCTCTGCAACCGCACCAGTTACATTTTGTATGCAGCCGTCGCCGCCACCGCCAAAGGCAACACGGTCACCCAGGGCTGGACGCGCATCGCACCGGGATCGTGCGAAACCGCCATTCCCACGCCGCTCAAATCCCCGCCTTACTATGTCTACGCGCAATCCTCGCGTTCCCATTCCGGCCCGTCGCGCGCTTGGGGCGCGGGCGGCAAATTCTGCGTCAAGCACGGCAATTTCACGCTCACGGCACCGATGCGCAGCCGCTGTGCGGAAGATGCCTTCGATGTCGGCTTCAGCGAGATCGCGACCAAACGCAAAACCGATTTCACCCAGACGCTGACCGAGAAATCCTCGCTCGCCACGCTGGATCAGGCGCGCATCGCGGGCCTTCAGCGATTGCTTTCCGACAACGGCTACAAAATCGCCGAGATCGACGGCAACGACGACAAGACCACCGAAACCGCGCTCGCCAATTTCCGCCGCAAGGCCAAACTCAAACGCAAGGCGACCGACGCCGATCTCTTCAACGCGCTGGAGAAGAAGGCTGGCGAAACCGCGGCGCCCGCGGGCTATTCGGTGTGCAACGCCACCGCCGCACCGTTCTGGGCCGCAATCGGCCAGAAGAACGGCAAGGATTGGGTTTCCCGCGGCTGGTGGAAAGTGCCGCCGTCGAACTGCGCCACCGCGATCACCGATCCCCTCGATACCGACCGCATCTATGTGCTGGCCGATCTTCCCGGCAAGAAGCCGCTGGTCACGGGCGCCAACAAGTTCTGCGTCACTGACATCGCGTTCGAGATCCAGGGCCGCAACGACTGCAAGAAGCGCGGCATGCGCGAAGTGGGTTTCGCCGAGACCAATGTGAAAGGCGCTGACGGCTATGTCGCCAAGATCGGCCCCACGGGCCTGATCGCTACACCGGCACGTCGAAATAGCTCAAGTGCCAGCGCATCTCGTCGTCACTGAGCGGAAACCTCACCCCATCGCGCGCAGGCAGCAATTCCGAAGCGGGCAATTTCATAACGAAGCGCTGGATTCGAAACGCCACCCGCATACTGAGCTTGGCCTTCCAGACAAGTGCGGTGATCGGCTTTGCGGATTTGAATTGCAGAATTTTTCGAACCGTCTCCGGCTGGACACTGGCGAGCGCGGCCAACGCAAGCATTACGACCTCGCGCTTGCCCGCCTCGGCGGCTGCATCGACGAAACCGTCATCGAGCTTTCCCTTGCGCCGCGCGGTTTCGACTTCGCTTACCGCGTGTCCTTCTTCGTTGCGCTGTGCGTCGTCGCCTGTCTCGATGCGGTGGCGAAGCTGCTGATTGAGATGACTGCGCGTCTCGGCATCGATCTTGTGGTGCTGGCCGAGCATCTCGATCAACGCCGCGCCCACGAACGACGCAATGCGCCGAATCGCACGCTGGGACAGGTCGGCGCGCAGGACCAGCGGCTGGTGCCAGGCTCTGATCTTCTCCGCCCGCGCGATGATGTCGTCGAGTGCCTCCGCGCGCACCTTCGCATCCGGGTTGGCGAGCAGTGCGGCAACAGCGGGCACGTCGAGCGAGGTGACGATCGCATCCGCCACATTGGCGCTCAGGAATTTGCGCTTGGCGATTGCCGTGAGCGCCGCGCTCGCCTTGGCTGTGGCGATCACTTCCATCAGATCGGCATCGGAGAGGAGCGGCGAATATTCGAGGATGGGAGCTGCGACGATCATCTCCAGATCGACCGCCAGTCTGCGGATGATCTTCTTCGGCACGCAGTCGAGCGACTTGATCTCTTCGGCCAGGATCGCGCGCACGCGCGGCAACTGGTCGTTGGCGAGTTTCTCCAGTGTCTCGATGGTGAGCGCGCGAAGCTTCTCGCTTTCCTCCCTGTCCAGATCGGGCATCAACCGGCCGATCTTGCGCGCCAGCTCGACGCGCACCTCGTCGTCCTCGTCGTCCGCAAGCAGGCGGTTGGCTTGCGCGGGCGTGCCCATATTGGCGGCCACCGCGCGGCGGATCACCGCCGCACCCTTGGTCGCCAGATACAGCAGCACGTCCGGCCCCGCGTCGGTGCGGGCCGCCAGTTCGTGGTGGGCGGACTTCTCGCGCTCTTCCAGTATCTCAAGGACCTGATCGCGCGAGAGCTTTTCCGGTGCGTCGGACTTGGCGCCCCTGGCCGTCATGGCTTTCCTCCGGTTCGGCGAAGTTTCGCCAGGACGGCCTTAAGGTTCCTTGAAGGGACTTGGTTACCGGCCCGGCCTTGCGGGCTTTCCCGCCTTCGCCCATCGTCCGGCGCCATGCCGACCGCCCCCGACTTCCGCCATATCCGGACTTGGATCTTCGACCTGGACAACACGCTGTACCGGGCCGATTCCGACCTTTTTGCCCAAATCGACCGGCGAATGCAGGCCTTCGTCATGCGCTTTCTGAACGTCGACGCCGAGGAGGCCCGCCGCATCCAGAAAGCCTATTACCGGGACCACGGCACCACGCTGACCGGCCTCATCAAGCTCCATGACGCCGACCCCGAGGAATTCCTGGCCGAAGTCCACGACATCGACCTCGCCGCCATCGACGTCGACGCCCGCCTGGTCGAGGCCATCGCGGCGCTGCCGGGCAAGCGCTTCGTCTTCACCAATGGCTGCCGCCACCATGCCGAGCGCGTGCTGATCCGCACCGGGCTGACCGATTTCTTCGAGGACATCTGGGACATCCGAACAACACGGTTCACACCCAAGCCGCTGGCCCAATCCTACGAGCACATCCTGGCCCATTCCGGCGTGGAGCCGCGCGAATCCGCGATGTTCGAAGATATCTCGCGCAACCTCGTGCCCGCCCATGCGCTGGGCATGACGACGGTGTGGGTGAAGAACGATTCGCACTGGTCGAAGCAGGGGCCGGAATTTCCCGTCGCGGGCCCCGGAAATATCGACTATGAGACCTCCGACCTCGGCCACTTCCTAAGGACGATACAAACCAAATGACTTCGCTTGCCGACGCCGAACGCATCATCGACGACGCCTGGGAAAACCGCGACGCGCTTTCCTTCACCACACGCGGCCCCGTGCGCGAGGCGGTTGATGCCGCACTCGATGCGCTCGATTCCGGCAAGGCCCGCGTGGCGGAGAAATTCCAGGGCGAATGGCATGTGCATCAATGGCTGAAGAAGGCCGTGCTTCTGTCCTTCCGCCTTAACGACATGAAGCCCATCGAAGGCGCGCCAGGCGGGGCTGCGTGGTGGGACAAGGTCGATTCCAAATTCGTCGGCTGGACGGAAGCGCGCTTTCGCGAGGCAGGGTTCCGCGCGGTGCCAGGTTCGGTGGTGCGCCGTTCGGCCTTTGTCGCCAAGGGCGCTGTGCTGATGCCGAGCTTCGTCAATCTCGGCGCCTATGTCGGCGAAGGCACGATGGTCGACACCTGGACCACCGTTGGTTCCTGCGCGCAGATCGGCAAGCATTGCCATCTCTCCGGCGGCGTCGGCATCGGCGGCGTGCTGGAGCCTTTGCAGGCAGGCCCCGTGATCATCGAAGACAATTGCTTCATCGGCGCGCGCTCCGAAGTGGCCGAAGGCGTGATCGTGGGCGAAGGGTCAGTGCTATCGATGGGCGTCTATCTTGGCCAATCGACCAAGATCGTCGACCGCGAAACAGGCGAAATCTTCTACGGGAAGGTGCCGCCCTATTCCGTTGTCGTCGCAGGCACCATGGGTGGCGGAAACGGAAAGCCGTCGCTTTACTGCGCGGTGATCGTCAAGCGCGTGGACGAACGCACACGCGCCAAGACGTCGATCAACGAATTGCTCCGCGACTAGCTTCGCCCTTGTGCCATCGCAGCCAGTGTTTCGGCATCGACGCCGAGCGCCTGCACGATGGGCGCAAACACCGAAAGCTGCGTGGCGCCAGCCGGACCCAGGGTTATTCCGCCGTCCACCGTCAGCGCCTGCCCCGTGACCCAATCCGAACCGTCGCTCGCGAGATAGAGCACGGCTTCGGCGATGTCTCGCGGGCGCCCGCCGCGCGGAATGGGTTGCGAATTGGCGGAAGCCTCGGCAATCGCATCGACGCGCGTTTCCGCGATCTGGCTGGGAAGGCCGAAGGCTCGCGCAAAGATGTTGGTCGCGATCAGGCCGGGACAGACGCAATTCACCCTTATGCGATGCGGTGCAAGCTGGGCCGCCGATACTTTTGTCATGTGGATGATCGCGCCCTTCGCCACCGAATAAAGGATGGGGCCGAAACCTGCCTGCAGACCCGCAACGGAAGCGGTAGAGACGATTGACCCGCCGCCATTCGCCTTCATAACCGGCACCGCATACTTCATTCCGAACAATGCCGCGCGGACATGCAGGTGCATCACTGCGTCGAATCCTTCCGCCGTCACGCCGTCGGCGGGATCGTTGGCGCCGCCCGTGCCCGCATTGTTGAAAAGGCAATCGAGCCGGCCGAACTTCTGGGTGGCGGCTTCGACCGCCCTGGCGATGTCGGCTTCCTGCGAGACATCGCAGCGGACATAGACCGCTTTTCCCTTGTGCTCCTCCTCGATCCGCGCGCCTTTGTCGTCCTGGATGTCGGCGGCAACGACGCGCGCGCCTTCACTCACGAAGAGATCGACCGTGCCCCGGCCGATGCCGCTTGCCGCCCCGGTGACGACGGCGACCTTGCCTTCCAGACGTCCTGCCATGTTCTTCGCCTTTCCCAATTGCTTTCATTGACCCAAGCCTAGCCGACCGCCTAAATCGCTGCCATGCCGCTCGACGCCGCCGCCCTATCGCAGGCCCTCATCCGCTGCCCTTCGGTGACGCCGGAGGATGCGGGCGCGCTGGCCGTTCTGGAAGCCACGCTCAAACCATTGGGTTTTTCCTGTAAGCGATTGCGGTTCGAGGCGGCGGACACAGCACCGGTCGAAAACCTCTATGCGCGCGTCGGTTCGGATAGCCCGCATTTCTGTTTTGCCGGCCATACCGACGTGGTGCCTGTTGGCGACGCCGCGCAATGGAAGAACGAACCGTTTGGCGCGCGGATCGTGGACGGCACGCTCTATGGACGCGGCGCGGCAGACATGAAGGCGGCCATTGCCGCCTTCGTCGTGGCCGCTGAACGCCACCTTGCGAAAGGCAAACTCAAAGGTTCGATCAGCCTTCTGATCACGGGCGACGAGGAAGGCATCGGGGTCAACGGCACCAAGAAAATGCTGGGTTGGCTTTCCGAAAACGGTGAGCGCATCGACCATTGCATCGTCGGCGAACCCACCTCCACAACGTCTTCCGGCGACACGCTCAAGATCGGCCGCAGGGGTTCGATCAATTTCCGCGTGGCTGTGCGCGGCGTGCAGGGCCATGTGGGCTATCCGCATCGCGCCCTCAATCCCATTCCGATTCTCGCGGTACTGGTGAACCGGCTGTCGGGCGAACCGCTGGACAACGGGACGCCCCATTTCGAACCCTCAACGCTTGCCTTCACCAGCATCGACGTGGGCAACGACGCAACCAATGTGATCCCGGCGGAAGCCACCGCGCGCTTCAACATCCGCTTCAACGATCTGCACACACCCGAAACGCTCAAGCATCGCGTCGAAACGAAAGCCAAAGACGTAGCGGACGAGATGGGCGGGGAAATCTCCGTGACCTCCCAGACGAGCGGCGTGGCCTTCCTCACCCAGCCGGGCCCGTTCACTGAGCTTGTTTCAGACGCGGTGGCGAAAGTGACTGGCAGCAAGCCTGAAACCTCCACCAGCGGCGGCACGTCGGACGCTCGCTTCATCAAGGACCATTGCCCGGTGGTGGAGTTGGGGCTTTCCGGCACGACCATGCACAAGGTCGACGAATGCATGCCTGTTTCCGAGATCCACCGGCTGACGGACATCTATGAGTCCGTGCTCGACGCCTATTTCGCGAGAAAATGAACGCTTCTCCTATCGGCGTATTCGATTCGGGCATGGGCGGTCTCACCGTCATGCGCGCGCTGACCGAGCGCCTGCCAAAGGAAAGCTTCCTGTATCTGGGCGATACGGCGCGGCTTCCATACGGCACCAAGAGCGCCGATACGGTGAAACGCTATGCGCTTCAAGCATCCCGCGCGCTGATGGAGCGCGGCGTCAAGATGGTCGTGGTGGCGTGCAACACGGCTTCGGTCGCGTTGCCCGCATTACAGGAGGCGCTTTCGCCGCTTCCCGTGATCGGCGTGATCGAGCCGGGCGCGGAAGCAGCACTCGCCGTCGCACCCGACGGACCGATTGCAGTGATCGCAACCGAAGGCACAGTGAAAGGCGGGGCCTATGTGCGCGCGATACAGGCGCGGCGCGCGACGCCGGTGGTGCAGCAGGCATGTCCGCTCTTCGTACCGATGACGGAAGAGGGATTGGTTGCGGGGCCCATCGCCGACGCGATCGTGCACCGCTATCTCGATCCGCTGCTGGCAACCGTTCCCAAGCCGAAATGCCTGCTGCTGGGCTGCACGCATTATCCGGCGCTGAAGCCGGTGATCGCGCGCGTGGCGGGTGACGTGACATTGGTGGACAGTGCGGTCACAACGGCCGCGGCCGTTGAGAAACTGCTCAAAGAGAAAAATATCGCGAGCAGCGGCGGCACCGTTTCGCGGAAATTTCTCGCGACGGATGCGCCGGACAGGTTTGCACGGGTGGGCGAGATTTTCTTCGGTGCTGCGATAGATCCGGGCGATGTCGAGCTGATCGATCTTCAGTAATCCACCTTCACCAGATAGAGGCCGTCCGCAGGCGCAACGGGACCGCAGGCAGTGCGATCTGCTGCCTCCAGCGCGCGTTTCAGGTCGCGGGGCTGCCATTTGCCTTCGCCGACAAGTTTCAGCGACCCCACGATGGAACGCACCTGATGATGCAGGAAAGACCGCGCCGACGCCGTGACCTGGATTTCATCGGCGAGACGGCGCACATCGAGAACATCCAAGGTCTTCACCGGCGATTTCGCCTGACATTCGGCGGCCCGGAACGTGGTGAAATCGTGGCTTCCGATCAGCGCTTGCGCGGCAAGGTTCATCGCGTCCGCATCGAGATCGCGCGACAGATGCCAGGCATGGCCGCGTTCGAGGACGAGCGGCGCGCGGCGGCAAATGATGCGATAAAGATAATGGCGCGCCTTGGCCGAAAAGCGGGCGTGGAATTCGCTGTCCGCGATGCTTGCCTCTAGCACGGCGACGAGGGCGGGCTTCAGATGATAGTTGAGCGCATCGCGTACGGTGTCGGGCGCGAATTCCTTTTCCAGATCGAAATGGGCGACTTGGCCGAAGGCATGCACACCCGAATCCGTACGGCCCGCGCCGGTGACGGTGACGGTTTCGCCGGAAAGCTTGTGGATCGCCTCTTCGAGCGCGCCCTGCACCGACGGCCCGTTATCCTGCCGCTGCCAGCCGGAAAACGGTCCGCCGTCATATTCGATGGTCAGGCGATAGCGCATCACACAAGCTTCGTGCCGCGCGGCAGTTGGAAGCCGCGCAGCAAGTCTTCCGCGTTCATTGGTGCGCGGCCCGCGCGTTGCAGGCGGGTGAGTTTCAGCGCGCCATCGCCGCACGCGATGGTGAGCTTGTCATCGAGCACTTCGCCCGGCGCGCCGCTTCCTTTCGCTGGTTCGCCGTAAAGTATTTTCAGGCGTTCGCCATTCGCTTCGGTCCATGCACCGGGGAAAGGTGACAGACCTCGGATGTGGCAATCGATTTCGCGCCGCGACTTCGTCCAGTCGATTCGGGTTTCTTCTTTCAGGATTTTTTTGGCGTAAGTCGGTTCGCCTGCTTGCGGTTGCGCTTCGATGCTGCCGCGTTCGAGTGCTGCCAGCGTGCGCACCATGAGATCGGCGCCGAGATGCGAAAGCTCGTCATGCAGATCACCATAGGTCTTCCGGCCGATGGCAACGCGTTCGGCCATCAGCACGGGGCCGGTATCCAAACCCTCTTGCATCTGCATCGCCATGACGCCGGTTTCGGCATCGCCCGCCATGATTGCGCGCTGGATGGGTGCTGCCCCGCGCCAGCGCGGCAATAGCGAACCGTGCAGGTTCACGCATCCCAAACGCGGTGCGTCGAGGACGGGTTTGGGAAGCAGCAAGCCGTAAGCAACGACCACCGCCACATCGAGATCGAGAGCGGCGAATGCGGCTTGTGCTTCGGCAATTTTCAGCGAAACAGGATCGCGGATTTCGAGCTTGTTGGCGCGGGCGAGTTTGGCGACGGGGGATGGTTCGCTCGTCAAACCACGGCCCTTCGGGCGGGGCGGCTGCGTATAGACGGCAACGATCTCGTGACCTTGTGCAATCAGCGCGGCGAGCGTGGGCACGGCGAAATCCGGCGTGCCCATGAAAGCAAGCCGCAAACTCACAGTTAACCGGCGTCTTTCAAACGCTTTGCCTTGGCGAGCTTGCGCAGCGCGATCGACCGCTTGAGCTTGGAGAGATGATCGAGAAAAAGAATGCCCTCGAGGTGATCCATCTCATGCTGCAAGCAGCACGCCAGCAATCCGTCGGCCTCGAGCGTTTGCAGCTTGCCGTCGCGATCCTGATATTCGGCGCGGATATTCGCAGGACGTTCCACATCGTCCCAGATCTCGGGAACGGAGAGACAGCCTTCCTCGAACTTCGCCATTTCTTCCGACGCCCAGACGATCTTCGGATTGATGAAGACCATCGGTTCGCGGCTACCCTGTTGCTGGGCGATGTCCATCACCAGCATGCGCTTGGGGACGCCCACCTGCACGGCGGCAAGCCCGATGCCGTCGGCGGCGTACATGGTTTCGAGCAGGTCGTCGGCCAGTTTGCGCGTCTCGTCGTCCACCCTGGCGACGGGTTCGGAGACCGCTTTCAGGCGCGGATCGGGCGCGGTAAGGATGGGGCGTATCGTCATGGGCTGGAAATAAGGTCGCCGGCTCCTTCGGTCAAGACAACCGCCGGGAAACGCTTAAAAACGCTATGGATATTGCCCTTATCGTTCTTGCCGCGGCCATCGTTGCCGCCGCTCTGATTCTGGCGTTGGCGCGCAAGCCGGCACCGGTGGAACCGCCCAAAACCGACCCTCGGCTCGACATGGTGATTGCGTCGCAAGGCGGGATTGCGGAGCGGTTCCAGCAGGCCATCGAGAGCCAGGCCGCGTTGCAAAAGGCGCTTTCGGAACGGATGGATACGCTGAACCAGCGGCTGGGCGAAAGCTTGAGCGAGAGTGCGGCGAAGACCGCCGAAAGCCTGGGTGGAATCCAGACCCGTCTCACGGTGATCGACGAGGCGCAGAAGAACATCACAGCGCTTTCCGGGCAGGTGGTGAGCCTGCAGGAAGTGCTTTCCAACAAGCAGTCGCGCGGCGCCTTCGGACAGGCGCAGATGGAAGACATCGTGCGCGACGGCCTTCCGCCGACGTTCTACGAATTCCAGGCCACGCTTTCCAACGGCACCCGGCCCGATTGCATCATCCGGCTTCCCAATGCGCCGGGCGTGATCGTGATCGATTCCAAATTCCCGCTGGAATGCTTCACAGGCCTGAAAGGCGACGATCGCAAGGGCGCGGAAGCGCGCGTGCGCAGCGACGTGGGCAAGCATGTGAAGGATATTTCGGAGAAATATCTTCTGCCGGGCGAAGTGCAGAACCCCGCGATCATGTTCGTGCCGTCGGAATCCATCTATGCCGAACTGCATGACGGATTCTCCGACGTGATCCAGCGCGCGCACCGCGCGGGCGTGATGGTGGTCTCGCCCAATATCCTGATGCTTGCGATCAACACGGTGCAGACGGTGGTGAAGGACGCGAAGATGCGCGAGCAGGCCCACAGAATCCAGCAGGAGGTGGGCGTGCTGCTACAGGATGTGCAGCGGTTGGGCGAACGCATCCAGAAGCTGCGCACACATTTCGACGGCGCGGCCAAGGACATCGAGCAGATCGAGACCTCGATGCGCAAGATCGATTCCCGCGCGCAGAACATCGCGAAGGTCGAATTGTCCGCGCCCGAAGAGCACAAAGCGCTGGCGGCGGACTGAGATCGCATTCGGTCCACGCCAGCACCTGTTCCAGCAGGAAGCGGCTTTGGCGCTTGAGCGCGCGCAGCCCTCTGCGGCGCTCGCAATGGGCGCGCGAATAGAGGCCATGCACCAAGCGGTTCCTGTTGCCGAATGGGGCACCGCGTTTGTTGCCGGTGCGCTTGCCCATTTGAACCTCTGCCTCAGACGGTTTTTTCGGCGGCGACGTCCCGGTCCAGCTCGTGGGCCAGGTTGGCCGCCTGCTGGTAGCGTTTGCGGACTTTCGACAGCGAAACGGCGACTTCGCGCGAAAGGCGCAGCAAGTCGGCGGCGATACCGGCTTCCTGACGGCGCTGGTCGCGGAATGGGGTGAGGTCTTCGGTGCCCATCTGGGCAAAGCAGCCGGCAATGGCGCCCGTCATAAGCGCAAGCTGCTTTTCCAGCTCGGCCTCGCCGGGGCTTTTGGTGGCGTAAAACTGGGCGATGTCCGCCTGTGATGGTGACATGTTTCTTCTCCTTTGTGTGCCTATATAGGATATTAGTCTGAATTACGCAAGGCATAGGGAGAAGATTTATGATATATTTTCCTATATCATTGAAAAAGAAGGTATTTTTACAGCACCCGCGCGGAGCGCCGGTCCCTAGTCGGCTTCGAATTTGGCTTTCATGGCTTTGACGCCTTCGTCCATCTGGCCGGAGATGTGGGTCGCCACAGCATCCGGCAGCAGATCGGTGATCCAGACGAAGCGGCAACCCTTTCCATCGGCAAACACCTGTGCCGATGCGCCGTGATAGCTGAGCCGTTCGCTGGGGATCGTGTAGACGAGGCGGCGGTGTTCGTCGTCGATGCTCACCAGCACCTCCCGCGCCACCGAACCGTCGAAGAAGGTCAGCACGCGCGCGCCGGGCTCTCTTTCGAGCGCGATGAGGAAGCCGGGCGCGAGCCGTTCGTGCACCGCATAGAAATCGCGCAACGCATCCCACACCTCTTCGACGGATGCGTTCAGATGGAATTCCTTGCGAATGCTGGCCATGGGTGTTTCTCCGTCGATCCGAAGATGAGGATGCTGCGAGCCAGCGGTCCGGTCTGGCCGGATTCGGACATCATCGATTTGGCAGTTCAGAGCGGCCTGCGCGCCCGGAAGGCGGCGTTGAGCGTGCCTTCGTCGAGATAATCGAGTTCGCCGCCGACGGGTACGCCGTGGGCGAGGCGCGTGACCTTCACGCCCCTGGGTTCGAGCGCGTCCATCAGGTAATGCGCGGTGGTCTGGCCTTCGACCGTTGCGTTCATCGCAAGGATCACTTCGTCCACGCCTTCGAGACGCGCCATCAGTTGCGGCACGTTGAGGCGTTCGGGCGTCACGCCGTCGAGCGCGGAGAGCGCGCCGCCCAGCACATGATATTTGCCGCGGAAGACGCCCGCGCGTTCCAGCGCCCAGAGATCGGCCACGTCTTCCACCACGCAGAGAATATGAGAATCGCGGCGCGCATCGCGGCAGATGGAACAGGGCGACGTTGTATCGAGATTGCCGCAAGTCTCGCAAGTGCGGATGGCGGACGCCGCATCGCGCAGCGCAGCCGTTAGCGGATCCAGCAATGCTTCGCGCTTCTTCAGCAATGCAAGCGCCGCACGGCGCGCCGAACGCGGGCCGAGGCCGGGAAGTTTCGCGAGCAATTGGATAAGACGCTCGATTTCGGGACCGGCGGGGAGAGAGGACATTAGTGTAACCTTGTTGTCTCCCCCGTGAAACGGGGGAGGTGCCTCGCGCAGCGAGGCGGAGGGGGCAAGTGTCGCATGTGGAACGACTGCCCCCCTCGACCGCTTCGCGGCCACTCCCCCGTTTCACGGTGGAGACAACGACACGTCGTCACTTTCACGAGAACATTCCACTCAATCCGCCGGGCAATCCCATTTCGCGGCTCATCTTCTGCATCTCGTCGGCAAGACGGCTTTCGAGTTTTACTTTCGCATCGGCGTGTGCGGCACGGATAAGATCCTCGAGCATCGTCTTGTCTTCGGGCTTGAGCAGCGACGGATCGACGTCGAGACGCTTGAGGTCCGATTTTCCGGAAAGCGTGAGCCTGACCATGCCGGCGCCCGATTGACCTTCGACTTCGATGCTCTCCACCACCTTCTGCATTTCGGCGGCGCGCGCCTGCATCTCCTTCGCCTGCTTGAAGAGATCGCTCAGATTCATGACGCGTCCTCTTCGGTGGGGCTCGCGATCTCCTCTTCCACCAGATCGCGCACGGCGACGATTTCGGCGCCCGGAAACCGATCCAGCACCGCGCGTACCAGCGGCTCTTGGCGCACGCGGTCGAAAGTGGCGTCGCGCGCCATGCGCCTGGCTTCGGCGATGGTGGGTGCGCCGCCTTCGCGGGCGACCGTCACCATCCAGCGCGTGCCCGTCCAGTCTTTCAGTTTCTGCGCGAGATCGGCGGAGAGCGTGCGCGGCGCGCGTGCCGACGGACGGAATTCGATCTGGCCCGGTTCCAGGCGGACGAGGTGGATGTCGTTCTCGATATTCACCTTCAACACCGGCGCATTGTTGGCCTGCGCAAGCGCTGCGATATCTTCGAGCGAGCGGATGAGCGGCGCGGATTGCGCATTCGCGGTCGGCTCCGGCGCACGTTGAACGCTGGCAGAGCTTTCGCCAACCCGGACAGCCTGCGCACGCGCATTGCCGCCGCCCGATGATGGCGAAGATGTCGGCGTGCTCCGGGCGGGCGGCGCGCCCGCGCCATCCATCACATCGCGCACCAGCTTGTCGGTAGGTGGAAGATCGGCGGCGTAGGAAAGACGGATCAACGCCATCTCGGCGGCGGCGATGGGGCGGGTGGCGTCGCGAACTTCGAACAATCCTTTGAGCAACATCTGCCAGGCGCGCGTCAGCGACGGCACGGAAAGTTTGCCGGCCATCTCGGCGGCGCGCTTGGCTTCCGCCGATCCGCCGTCGAAGAAGCCTTCGGCGCCGGGCGCCACTTTCACGCGGGTCAGGAAATGCGTGGTCTCCAGAAGGTCCTGCATGATCGCGAGCGGATCGGCGCCGCGATCATAAAGCTCGCGCAAATCGCCAAGCGCTTCGGCGATCCGACCGCCCAGCGTCTTTTCGAACAGATCGAGGATGCGGCCACGATCGGCGAGCCCCAGCATGGCGCGGATGGACTCCGCATCGATCGTGCCTTCCTCATGGGCGATGGCCTGATCGAGCAAGGAGAGACCGTCGCGGACCGAACCCTCGGCGGCGCGCGCGATCAGCGCCAGCGCGCCGTCTTCGATGTTCACCTTTTCCTGTTCGGCAATCTTCTTCAGATGCTGGGCCAGTTCGGGCGTTTCGATGCGGCGCAGGTCGAAACGCTGGCAGCGCGACAGCACGGTGACCGGCACTTTGCGGATTTCGGTGGTGGCGAAGATGAACTTCACATGCGGCGGCGGCTCTTCCAGCGTCTTGAGCAGGCCGTTGAACGCCTGCTTCGACAGCATGTGGACTTCGTCGATGATATAAACCTTGTAGCGTGCGCTTGCCGGGGCATAGCGCACGCCTTCGATGATCTCGCGGATGTCGTCGATGCCGGTGCGCGAGGCCGCGTCCATCTCCTGCACATCGACATGGCGGCTTTCGGCGATGGCCACACAGGGCTCGCACACGCCGCAGGGGTGGATGGTGGGTTCCTTCCGCGTGCCGTCCGGCCCGATGCAGTTGAGCGCGCGCGCGATGATGCGCGCGGTGGTCGTCTTGCCCACGCCGCGAACGCCGGTGAGCATGAAGGCGTGCGCGATGCGGCCCGTGGCGAAGGCGTTGGACAGCGTCTTGACGAGGGCTTCCTGGCCGATCAGCCCGGTGAAATCCGAAGGGCGGTATTTGCGGGCAAGCACCCGATAGGCTTCCGCCTTCTGCGGCGGGCTATCGAGGCCGAGCGAATTTTCCATCTCATCCATGGGCGCGACTATAGCAAGGCGGCGCCGGTGGTCGCCCCTATCCTTCCGGCTAATTTGTGGAAAGGTGAGAGGCTGACAACGACCCGAAGCGGATTCGTTACGGCTGCTTCCTTCCGGACCTGACCGGGTTCGCGATTGCGTCGTCCGCCGCCAACCTCTCAAGGCCGATATAGAGCCGGTCGCGGCGAAATGCGAGTCGTCCGATTAAGCAGGTTTAACGGCCGGGAGGGTTGACCTCGCCGGTTTGTGGATTAAATCCCTGCCGTCCGCGGGGGAACCGTTTCGCCCGCGCACAAGAGGACCCCAATGCCCAGCGAAAGTCCCAGCAGCGACTGTCCAAGTCGATCGTGCCTGCCGTCTGGACGGTAGTGGGCCAAGGGTAACCGGCTCACTCCCGCTCAAGGCGGCGGTCCAAGGATGTGAGCCATGATTCAACAGCTTCTTGCGGTGACCCGCGAGCCTTTCGATCTCGTTCGCCGCCTGGCGCGCGAACGCACGCCCGATATTGCCGACGCGCTCAACGCGGAAAGCCGCGAAGACGCCGCGCGCATTCTGGACGCGCTGCCCGACGAGCGCGTGGTGGAGGTGTTCGACCAGCCCGGCCTCGATCATGCCGGCGAGTTGATCGCGCTTCTGCCGCGCCCGAAGGCGGCACGCATCCTGACCGGCATGTCGTCCGATCGCGCGGCGGAAGCATTCCGCCAGCTCGAAGAACCCGTACGCGGCGGATTGTTCAGGCTGCTGGATGCCGACACCAAGGCCGCCCTCAACCGCGTGCTGCGCTATCCGATGCACAGCGCGGGCTCCATCATGACCACCGAATTCGTCAGCGTGCCCGCCAATTGGACGGTGGCCGAAACGCTGGACCATGTGCGCCGCGTCGAGCGCAGCCGCGAGACGGTCTATGCGATCTATCTGCTCGATCCCGAGCACCACACGCTGGTGCAGAGCGTGAGCCTGCGCCGGCTGATCGCAGCCGAGCCTGACGCAAGCGTGCTGTCGGCGGCCCCGGAAACACAGCCCATCACCGTGTCACCGCTCGCCGATCGCGAAGAAGCGGCCCAGCTGATTTCCAAATACGACCTGCTGGCCGTGCCGGTTGTCGAAGAGGGTCACGTCATCGGCATCGTCACCGTGGACGACATGATCGACGCGATCCTTCAGGAAAGTGCGGAAGACGTTCAGAAGTTCGGCGGCATGCAGGCCACTCCCGAGCCCTACATGCAAATCGGTTTCGGCCGCATGATCGGCAAGCGCGCGGGCTGGCTGTGCGCGCTGTTCCTGAGCGAGATGCTGACCGCAAGCGCCATGCAGCATTTCGCGGACGAATTGCAGCGGGCCATCGTGCTGACGCTGTTCATTCCGCTGATCATGAGTTCGGGCGGCAATTCGGGATCGCAGGCGACCTCGCTACTGATCCGCGCGCTTGCGCTTCAGGAGGTACGCCTGCGCGATTGGTGGCGCGTGGCCTTGCGCGAAATCCCCACCGGCATCGCGCTGGGCGCGATCCTGGGCGTGGTCGGCATCGGGCGCATCGTGCTGTGGCAGACGCTCGGCATCTACGATTACGGCTCGCACTGGTTGCTGGTCGCCGTCACGATCGGTACGGCGCTGGTGGGAATCGTGCTGTTCGGATCGCTGTCGGGTTCGATGCTGCCCTTCATCCTGAAACGCTTCGGCTTCGATCCGGCAAGCGCGTCCGCGCCGTTCGTGGCCACGCTCGTGGATGTGACGGGGCTCGTCATCTATTTCTCGGTGGCGCTTCTCATCTTGCAAGGAACGCTGCTTTAGTTTCTGTTTGGCCGATGATCCCCTTCACCGGAAACCCGCTCGACCGGGCGAGCGAAAAACGCCCCGACACCGGATGGATCGAGGCCAAACGGCGCGATCCTTCCACGCTCGTCCTGCCGATGTGGCGGCTGCAGCCTTTCCTGCGCGGCCCCGACAGCGCACCCGCGCCGCTGGAATTGGGATTGATGCGGCCCGGCCTGGCGGATTCGCTTGCGGCACCGGGCGCGCCGTGGGTGTTCCTGGGTCTCGAAGGGCGCAACGCCATGTTCGCGCTCGACATCAGCGCGGCCCAAGATCCCGCCAATACGGGACCGCTTGCGGGGTTAGGACATTTCCGCGAAGCGCGGCAGGCCGCGATGATGCTCGATCCGCGCGATGCGGCGATCATGGGTCAGGCAAAAGCCATGATCGACTGGCATCAACGCCACGGCTTCTGCGCACGCTGCGGAACGCGCACCACGATGGCGGATGCGGGATACAAGCGCGTCTGCCCGAATTGCAACGCCGAACACTTCCCGCGCACCGATCCCGTCGTGATCATGCTCGCGACACATGGCGATGCGTGTCTCGTTGGCCGCGGCAAACAATTCCCGCGCGGCATGTTTTCGGCATTGGCCGGTTTCATCGAACCGGGCGAGACCATCGAGGAAGCGGTGCGGCGTGAGTTGATGGAAGAGGCGGGCCTGAAAGTGGGCCGCGTCACCTATCACACGACACAGCCCTGGCCGTTTCCCTCATCGCTGATGATCGGCTGCTACGCCGAAGCCGAAAGCCGCGACACACGCGTCGACGAAACCGAAATCGCCGAAGTGCGCTGGCTCGAACGCGATCTCGCACGGCGGCTGGTCAAGGGCGAAGGCGTGGACGGCGTGTGGGTGCCGCCGGCCATCGCGATCGCACATCACCTGATCAAGGATTGGGCGGAGCGATAACGCTACCGCCGCGTCGCGATATATTCCGCTTTCAGTTTCCAGCTTCCGAACCTGTCCGAGATTTCGCGGCGCCAGCGGAAGGACGCGGCGTCGATGCCGGAGAATGTCTCGCGCACGGTGGCACCGTTTCCATCAATTGCCGCCTGCACGATCTGCCGGCCTTCCTGTTTGGCGGTGAAGGCTTCCTCGGTCTGCGTGGTGGGATTGAAGTAATGCACGCGCCACATCCCGCTTGCCGGATCGAAGACACGCAACGTGGTTGCACAGCGATTTCCTTTCGCGAGCGCGCCATTCCTGCGTTCGCCGCGCGGGGGCACCATTAAAACGTCCTGCATCGCACGGCCTTCCAGAATCCATGCGAAATGCCATTCGCCGCGCGAAACGCGGCGCGCGCCGTCGCCTTCGAGATCGAACACTTCGACGTCCCACGAACCGACGAACGGTGCGTAGATCGCATTCGCGCTCTGCGCGATATCCGGATGCGGACCGCGCGCGGCCAGCGCTTCGAACATTTCATTCCCGTTCATTCCGACCTCCCTGTCGCGCGCGCACGGGTAACGGGCCGCGAACGGCCCTGTGCGACGTGCCAGTCGTGTTTCTTGCGAGCGCTCCGCGATGCCAACGGCACCGCGAGAACCGGTAGAATCCCGGCGCTCCCAGATAAAACGGCTAAACCGAATTGGAGGTTCCAAATGCTGGAAGGACGGTTCCGTGGCCGGATTGTGGCGCGATTGCGTTACGGCATGTTCGCGCGGAAGGGGTGAGCCTTGTAGACACCAAGCACGGTGAGCTTGCTGGTGAAGAATTGCAGTTCTTCAAGCGCCAGCCGCACCGAACGGTCTTCAGGATGGCCTTCGATGTCGGCATAGAATTGTGTCGCGTTGAACGATCCGCCGAGCTGATAGGATTCGAGCTTGGTCATGTTCACGCCGTTGGTCGCAAACCCGCCCATCGCCTTGTAGAGCGCGGCGGGCACGTTTCGCACACGAAAAACAAATGTCGTCACAACCGGCGTGCCGTCATGCGCGGCATCGTCCGGTTCGCGCGCCATGATGAGGAAGCGCGTCATGTTGTGCGGTTCGTCTTCGATATCGGCTTTGAGGATATCGAGGCCGTAGGTCTCGCCCGCAAGCGACGAGGCGACGGCGGCGAGCGAGCGATCCTTCGTTTCGGCGACATAGCGCGCCGAGCCCGCCGTATCGTGCCAGTTCTGCGCGGTCCAGCGCATGTCGCGAATGATCTTGCGGCATTGGCCGAGCGCGGGCGCCTGGCTCATCACGGTGCGGATATCTTCGAGACTGGCGCCCTTCACACCCAGCAATTGATGGCGGATGCGCAGGAAATGTTCGCCGACGATATAAAGCCCCGCTTCCGGCAGCAGGTGATGGATGTCGGCGATGCGCCCGTGCAGCGAATTCTCGACGGGAATGATGCAGAGATCGGTGTCGCCCGTGCGCACCGCTTCCACCGCGTCCTCGAAAGTGGGCGTCGGAATCGCCTGTGCATGCGGCAGCGCCTCGCGCGCGGCAAGATTGGCATAAGCCCCCGGCTCGCCCTGGAAGGCGACGCGCTTGGCATTTTCGATCAATGTGCTCATTTCCGTCCCAACAGCGCCCGTGCCTTTTCAAGGTCGGCGGGAGTATCGACAGAGAGGGGCACGCTGTCCACGCGCGCCACCGTGATCGTCATTCCCGCTTCCAGTGCGCGCAACTGCTCCAGCTTCTCGCGCTTTTCAAGTGGCGACGGCGGCAGCGAGACGAAACGCGCGAGGCTTTCGCGCCGGAAGGCATAGATGCCGATGTGATGGAACAGCGCACCTTCGCCCGACGGCGCAGGGCTCCGCGTGAAATAGAGCGCGCGGCCCGAAAGCCCGTCGGCCTGCCACGCCACCACCGGTTTGACGACGCTCGGATTGGTGCGCTCTGCGGGATCGTCGATCTCGGCGGCCAAAGTCGAGATGTCGGCATCGCCCAACGCTTCGGCGACGATGCGAATCTGCGCGGGGTCCAGCGCAGGCAGATCGCCCTGCAGATTCACGATCACGTCGTGCGCGCCTTCTGGATCGACCGCGTTCAGCGCCGCAAAAACACGGTCGGAACCGGACGGCAGGCCGGGATCGGTGAGCACGGCCCTGCCGCCTGCCGCCTCCACTGCGGCCACGATCTCGGGTTCCGCGGCGGCCACCACCACCGGGCCGATATTCGCCGCCACCGCCTGCCGCCAGACACAGACGATCATGGGCACTCCGCCTATGGGGGCCAGCGGCTTGCCCGGCAGGCGCGTGGAGGCCATCCGGGCCGGGATCAGCACGATGGGGTTGATGACCGGGTTCCGGGAGACGCTCATTCGGTTTTCCGCCAAGTCCTTCCGCTACTTATGCGACGCTTCGCCGCGAGAAATGCGCGGTGTCCGGCGGCTAATGTCGCCGACGATTTTCGGGTGGGCACCTTATGGATTCCTGGGAGTGGAACAAGATCGCGGGCGCAGTGCTGGGCACGCTGATCTTTGTCATGGTTGTGAAGATCGCCACCGAGGCGATCTATGAGGTCGAGCCGCCCGCCAAGCCCGGCTATGTCGTCGAAGGCGTGACGGAAACCGTGGGCGCCGGTCCGGCTGCTGCACCCGTCGAAGAACCCGTGCCGGATTGGGGCACGGTGCTGGCCAGTGCCAATGTGAAGGCCGGCCAGGAGATCAGCCACAAATGCGAACAATGTCACGACCTGAGCAAGGGCGGACCCAACAAAATCGGTCCCAATCTGTGGAGTGTCGTTGACAGTCCGCGTGGCGAAGGCCGCAACGGCTTTGCTTTCTCCAGCGCGATGAAGGCCAAGGGCGGTAACTGGACGTTCGACGAATTGTTCCGCTTCCTGAAATCGCCGGGCAGCTACATTCCCGGCACCAAGATGAGCTTTGCCGGCATCAGGAGCGCACAGGAACGTATCGATCTGATCGCGTATCTGCGCACGCAATCCGATTCGCCCGCGCCGATCCCTGCACCCGCACCGGCCAAGCCTGCTGAAGCTGCATCTGCCGCTGCTCCCGCTGCCGCCGGTGAAAAGGCTCCGGCGACGCCTGCACCGAAGACGCCGTAAGACTTGAAGCGCGTCACGAAACGCGGGAGCGTGTGCTGATGAGCACGCGCAAGAAGACCCTGTTGTTCGTGGTGCCGGTGAACTGGGCGCCGCTTTGGGAAGGCCAGATACAGGCGGCCGATCCTTCGCTTGTCATCAAGGTGCATGGGCGCGACGAGTATGCGCCCGAAGACGTGGACTACGCGCTGAGCTTCCGCCCGCCGCCCGGCCTCTTCAAATCGCTGCCGAATCTGAAAGCCGTGTTTTCCCTCGGCGCCGGTGTTGACGGTTTTCTGCTAAACAGCAGCTACCCGCGCCATGTGCCGCTGGTGCGTTTCGTCAACAAATGGCTGACGCTCGAAATGGCGCAATACACCGTGCTCCACACGCTGATGCATCACCGCCAGCAGCGCATGTTCGACGCTTTCCAGAAGGCGCGCCAATGGCGGCAGGGGATCCCGCAGCGCAAGACCGCCGATACGCGCGTGGGCATTCTGGGCTTGGGCGAGATCGGCCAGATGGCGGGCGAGCGGTTGCGCGATCTGGGCTTCCCCGTCGCGGGATGGAGCCGCACGAAAAAGGATGTGGCAGGCATCGAAAGCTTCGCGGGCGATGCGGATCTGAAACCGTTCCTCGCGCGCACCGACATTCTCACCTGTCTCTTGCCGCTGACGCCCGCAACGCGCGGCATCCTGAATGCGCAAGCCTTCGCGGCGATGCCGCTGGGTGCGGCCGTCATCAATGCGGCGCGCGGCGGCCATCTCGTCGAACGCGATCTCATCGCAGCGCTCGATTCCAATCACCTGTCGGGCGCGACATTGGATGTGTTCGAGACCGAACCGCTGCCGGAAGACAATCCGCTCTGGACGCATCCGAAGGTGACGGTCACGCCGCATGTCGCGGGCCTCACCGATCCGCGCGAAGCCGCGCGTTTCGTGATCGACGGGATGGGCAAGGTGGAACGCGGCGAGAAACTTTCCGACATGGTGGATTTCGAGCGAGGATATTAAAGCCGCCGCAAGCTCGTCACTTCACTCCCCGATTTCGCGATGCGCATGATCGCCTCGGACAGCCGTTCGATAGTGACGTTCATTGAGTGAGCGTTGGCGTGGAGCATGCGCGCCCCGTCGAGCATGATGCCGACATGGCCTTTCCAGAAGACGAGATCGCCGCGCTGCGGACGCGACAGATCCTCGACCGCATGACCCAACGCATTTTCCTGCATATCGCTATCGCGAGGACAAGCGATGCCCGCCGTCTGCAGCGCCGTCTGCACAAGACCGGAGCAATCGAGACCTTCATAGGTCTTGCCGCCCCAGATGTAAGGCGCACCCAGGAAGCGTTCTGCAATCGCGACCCAATCCTTCTGCCGGTCGTCTAGCGCGACGAGATGATCCGCAAACACAAAACCGCGTGACGCCGTGCGTGCGAAACGGCCTTCATGGCCCGCGACGCGGACTTGCGCGTTCATGGGCAGAAGATCGAGCGCGGGACGTTTCACGTCGGGTGCAGGCAACAGCGGCGTTGAGGTCGCGATGACGCGATGGGTGGGTTTCGTCGGCTCTGCCAGCGCATCCTCGCGCACATAGCCGACATACCGGTCGAGCGCGCATTGCACCCAAGCCCAGCCGTCGCGCCGCTCATAGACGGTGACGGTTTCGCCCAACAGCACTGCGCTCGCCATGCCGGAAGTGGCCGAAGGACCGGCCCGCAACGCCGTGCGGCCGATAGCGACGCTTTGCGTCTCGCCATCCACGAACGATTTCGCGTCGACCTTGCCGCGCAGCGCCGACGCCGCGAGATCGCCGCGCGCCGGTGTGATGCGGGAATCGAGGCTCATGCGTAGCGCGACTTCAAAAGCGCATAGAGGGCGCGCGCCGTGTTGGCTTCCGCGCCCTTGCGGCGGCCGGGTTTCGGGCGGTCGACCCAGGCCGGGATATCGAGATGCATCCAGCTTTTGGATTTCTCGACGAAGCGGTTGAGAAACAGCGCCGCGGTGATCGCGCCCGCAAGATTGTAGTTCGGATTGTTGGTGAGATCGGCGATGTCGCTCGACAGCGCGGATTCATAACCGCGCCACAACGGCAGACGCCAGACGTGATCGTTCACTTCTTTTCCGCAGGCCGCGAAATCGGCGGCAAGCCGTTCGTCGTCGGTGAAGAAAGGCGGCAACTCCATGCCCGTGGCGCTGCGCGCAGCACCCGTGAGCGTGGCGAGATCGATCAGCAAATCCGGCCTGTCGTCGTCGGCAAGCGAAAGCGCATCGGCGAGCACGAGCCGTCCTTCCGCATCGGTGTTGCCGATCTCGACGGTGAGACCTTTGCGGCTGGAAAACACGTCTCCGGGACGATAGGCGCGGCCCGAGACGGAATTCTCGACCGCCGGAATCAGCACGCGCAGGCGCAGTTTCAGTTTCGCGTCCATGATCATGTGCGCGAGACCGAGCACGGTAGCCGCCCCGCCCATGTCCTTCTTCATCGTCAGCATGGCGGATGACGGCTTGAGATCGAGGCCGCCGGAATCGAAACACACGCCCTTGCCGACCAGCGTCACCTTCGGTCCGCTGCCCCAGCTTATGTCGATCAAGCGGGGGCCGCGCTCCGAGCCATGGCCCACGGCATGGATCAGCGGGAAGTTTTGCTTCTTCAGCGCCTCTCCTTCGATGATCGATATCTTGGCGCCGTGTTTCTTCGCAAGTTCTTTGGCGGCAGCGGCGAGTTCGGCAGGCCCCATGTCGTTGGCTGGCGTGTTGATAAGATCGCGGGCCAGGAACACGCCTTCGGCGATACGCGCGGCTTCCGCCGCGTCGGCTCCCGCCGGAACCGCAAGCTTCGGCGTTTCGCGTTTGGCTTTGCGATAGCGGTTGAATTTGTAGGTGCCGAGCGCCCAGGCGATGAGTGCCGTCGTGCCGGCGAACGCCTGCGGGACATCGCCCAGCGCATAGGTGCCGGCGGGAAGCGTTTCGGAGAACGCGGCGAGTGCCAGCGAATCCTCTCCCTTGCCGAGGCCGAGAACCGCGCAGGCCAGACCGCCGGAGGCATCGGGCACCAGGCGGATCTCGCCGTCCTTCGCCGCGAAGCCCGAACGCTTCAGCCAGTTCGCCTCGCGCTTGCCGCGGCCGGAGAGGAATTTCGCCAGATCCGCCGATCTCACCGCGTGGAGCGGCACCGCTCCCTTTGCGCGCGCGGCAAAGCTCTCATGCATGAAGATGCCTATTCTTGTCCGAGGTGGAATTTAGAATGGTTTTCGGCTTGTGCAATCATTCCGTTCTTAATGAAAATCAGGTCGTCCGCGCCAAGCAGGCGATAACTATGGTTCAAGGATGCAAGGAGACGCCATGACCGCTCGCTACACGCTCGTCATCGGAACGAAGGATTGGTCGAGCTGGAGCCTTAGACCCTACATGGCGCTGCGCCATATCGGGGTGCCGTTCGAGGAGGACCTGATCCGGCTGCGGCGGGATTCGACCACCGAGGAGGTGCAGAAGCGTTCGCCATCCGGCCGGGTGCCGCTGCTCAAGATCGAGGAGAACGGCAAGGCGTGGAGCGTTTGGGACAGCCTTGCGATCTGCGAAACGCTGGCCGAGCGCCACCCGGACGCAAACCTCTGGCCGGACGATCCGCGCGTCCGCGCCGAAGCGCGCGCCGTCTCGGCCGAAATGCATTCGGGCTTTCCCGATGTGCGCGACCAGTTGCCGATGGATTTCGCGCGCAAACTGCCGACGCCCGATCTGCGCGACAACACCAAGGCCCAAATCGCGCGCATCCAAAAAATCTGGACGGACGCCCTCGACGCGCATGGCGGGCCGTTCCTGTTCGGAGGATTCTCCATCGCCGATTGCATGTATGCGCCGATCTGTTCGCGCTTCCGCACCTATGGCATCGAAACGCCCAAAGCAGCGCAGGCTTATGTCGAACGCATGTTCGCGCTGCCTGCAATGGTGGATTGGAGCAACGCCGCGAAACGAGAGGTCGAAGAGGGCCTGGCCTAATTGGCCTTGTTCTGCGCCAACTTTCCCCGTTCGCGATAAAACTTTTCCGCACCCGGATGAAGCGGTGCAGGAAGATCGCGTGCTGCGGTATCGAGGCTGATGCGGCGGGCGCTCGCATTTGTCCGAAGCGATTGGGCGTTGCCGGATTCGAACAGTGCGCGCGTCATCTCGTAGACAAGCTGCAGAGGCTGCTTGTCGTTGACGATCCACAGCGCGCGGGTCTTCACCGTTTCGACCTTGCCCAATCCCGGATAGGTGCCTGCGGGGATCGTGTCGGCGGAAAGACTTGGACTTGCCTTCAGCAACCGCGCGCGCCCGTCGCCGTCGATGGACACAAGTCTCGCCTGTTTGCGAGCGATCAGGTTCAGCATCAGCGGCACGGGCGGCCCGCCGACGAAGAAGAACGCATCGAGTTCGTCGCGTGCGAGCTTTTGCGCGGCGATCTCCGGGGGATCGAAACTCGCCTTGAGATGGCGTTCGCGCAGGCGCCATGCCGCCAGCACCGCGCGTGCGGTGACCAGGCTTCCTGAACCTTCCGCCCCCAGAGAAACGCGCTTGCGCCTGAGATCGGAAACCGAAGCGATCTTCGAGGAGGCCGCCACCACCAGATGCACGTCCTCCGGAAAAAGGGCGGCGATGACCCTTATGTGCTTGCGCACGCCGTCCTTCTTGAAGGCGCCCTTCCCGGCCACGGCCTCGGCCACCACATCTGACTGAGCCAGCCCGGAGGTGAAGGTGCCAGCGTCGACAGCCCGGACATTGGCCACGGCCCCATCGCTGGTCCGCGCGGTCACGATCAGGCCGGGTGGCCCGCAAAGCGTTGATTTCTCACATCTTTGTGCACCGGCGGGGTGGCTCAGAAGCCCCGCGATCAGCTCGCCGACCGGGAAATAGGTCCCTCCCGTCGAGCCGGTGCTGATCTGGAAGGCGATGCGCGCGGGTTGGGCCAAGCCGGGAACCAACCCGGCAAGCCAGAGGCAAAGCGCGAGACCCGCGCCCGTGGCCACAGAAAGGGCTCCGCGTGGCGTCATGGCTGCCATTCCAACCGTCGATTGCGACAGGATTTGGACCCGCAAAGCGCCTCGCGCAACCCTTTTGTTCCGGCTATGGCCTTTGATCCGCATAATGAAAATCGGCCTCTTATGCTTAAAGGTTTGTTGACTTCGCCTGCCCCATGATCGGCCCGTCCGTTCAAGGGGAAATCCATGCGTTCCTTGCGTTCCGGTGTCGCCATGACCGCCGTCGCGTTGATGTGGTCGAGCGCCGCGTTCGGCTTCAACCTCTTCGGGTCGTCAGACGATTCCGACAAAAAACCCAAGCCGGCGCCGCAGGCGCAAACCCAGCCGCAACAGAACCCCGCGGAAACGGAATCGACCAACCTCGCCAAGACGCTCGCCGCCAATCTCGACAGCGAGATCGAAAAGGCGAAAGCGCAACGCCTCGCCGGCGATCTCGGCGGCGCGGCGCATGCCTTCGCGCAGATGGTACTGGTGGCGCCCGACGATGCGCGGGTGTGCGGGGAATACGGCAAGACCCTGGTGTCGCTCGGCCGTTCCGATGACGCGGTCGCGTTCCTGAAACGCGCGATCGAACTGAGGCCGGACGACTGGACGCTTTATTCCGCGATCGGTGCGGCCTTCGACCAGAAGAGTCAGTTTGCCGACGCCAAGACCGCCTATCAGCGCGGATTGCAACTGAACCCGACGAGCGCTGCACTTCTCAACAATTACGCGATGTCGCGCATGCTGGCGGGCGACCTTCCCGCCGCCCAGGCGTTGATCGCGCAGGCCCAAGCCGCCGGCAACGATCCGAAGATCGCACACAACGCCGCCCTGATGGCGAATTTGCGCGGACAGCAGACCGCCGATGCGGCACCGCCCCATCCCGTGACGCCTTCGGCCGTCCCGCCGGCGGCGCTGCCGAAGCCTGTGACGGCGGCGACGCTTCCTCCTCCCGCCGCGCAACCGGTGAAAACGGCTATAGCCGCTCCCACGCCGGTGAAAACAACGCCCACACCGATCACGCCATCGACGGTCCCTGCGGCGGCCCTGCCGAAGCCTGTGACAGCGGCGACGCTTCCCGCTCCTGTCCCGCGACCGGTGAAAACGGCTGTGGCCGCTCCCGCACCGGTGAAAACAGTGCCCACACCGATCACGCCGTCGACGGTCCCGGCGGCAGCTCAGCCCAAGCCGGTTGCAACGGCCACGATAGCCGCGCCAGCGAAACCAGCGCCTGTCGCGCCCGCGCCGCAGCCCGTCAAAACGGCGATCTCGACGCCTGCGCCCGTGAAACCGGCACCCGCGGAAAAGCCCGTGATCGTGAAGACGGAAGCCGGCCGCGTGATGATGCAGGCGGTGCCGAAAGATCCCGAAGCCGGTCCGGTGAAGACAGCCGAAACCACAGAACCCGCGAAAACGGAAATGGCGCCCACGCAGGAAGCGAAGGCCGAAGCGACCGGCACGCCGCGCACGCTCGCATCCGCAGCGCCTGCCGCGACCGTGCGAAACACGCCCGACCTGCGCGCCGCCTCGGACTGAATTTTACGGCAGTCGAAAATACAGAACGCGGCGCACTTCAAATGCGCCGCGTTTTTTATTTGCTTCCCTTTCGCATTTGTCCCTGCGGCGCAGCACGACAAGCAAGACAGGGCTTTGAGGGTTCGGGGTAGCCGGTGGCCCGCCACCCAGAAATTCGTGGAACGCTGATGGCGGATGAGGCGGAAGAGATGCTTCTCAGTGATGCATCGTGTGCATGATCTTGATGATCGCCGGGCCGAGGATGACCACGAAAAGGCACGGCAGGAAGAACAGGATCATTGGCACGGTGAGTTTGGCGGGAAGCGCCGCGGCTTTCTTTTCGGCTTCCGCCATGCGCTGTTCACGGTTTTCCTGCGCAGTCACGCGCAGCGCCTGTCCCATCGGCGTACCGTAATGTTCGGCCTGGTTGAGGGCGGTCGCCACCGCCTTGACGCCGGAATGGCCGGTGCGGCGCGCCAGATTGTCGAACGCCAGACTGCGGTCGGGCAGGTATGACAATTCCGCGGTGGTGAGCCCCAGTTCCTCGGCGAGCTCGGCCGAGCGCGTACCGATTTCGGCGGCCACGCGGGTGAAGGTCGATTCGATCGACATGCCCGATTCCACGCAGATGAGCATGAGGTCGAGCCCATCGGGAAACGCCTGCATGATGGACGCCTGGCGTTGCTGGATCTTGTTGGTGAGATAAAGGTCCGGGAGGTAATACCCCAGAATACCGATTCCGAGCGCCGCAGAGAATTTGGTGAGCGCGGGCCAATGAACGTGACTGATCGCAAAGAAATAGATCAGCGCCAGCACGAACACGATGAACGGCACGACAAAGCGGAAAAACAGAAAGGCGATCAGCGGCGCCTGTCCGCGATGCCCGGCGCGCGCGAGCTTGTCGCGCGTATTGGGGGATTCGAGGATGTTGGAGAGATTGAACCGCTCCAGTGTCTCCTTCATGAAGCCGACGGGCTCGGTGCGCAACGAGGCACGCTTCTGAAGGGCGGCGTGATGGCGGGCGCGCAATTCCTCGCGCCGTTCCGAAACCGTCTTGAGCCGTTTGGTGAGCGCCGAGCGTTCCATCATCGGCAAGCCGAGCGTGACGATGGTGGCGAAGGCCACGATGGCGGCGGCCGCGGTCGCTATGAAGTTCGGATCGAACAGTATCTCGAAGATGCCGACGCTCAGCATGGAACCCCTCAGAACTTGAAGCTGATCATCTTGCGCATCACCGCGATGCCGATCGACATCCACACCGCGCAACCGACAAGCATGAGGTTGCCGATCCGCTCCTGGAACAGCAGCATGATGTAGCCCGGCGTGGTGAAATAGACGAGCAGTGTCACCGCCACCGGCAGCGAGCCGATGATGCCGGCCGAGGCTTTCGCTTCGGACGACATCGCCTTGATCTTGCCCTGCAGGCGCTTTCTGTCGCGCAGCACGCCCGCCAGATTGGAAAGCGCTTCCGAAAGGTTGCCGCCCGATTTCAACTGGATCGACATCACGATCGCGAAGAAGCTGACCTCGGCCGTCGGCATGTTATCGTGCATGCGCGTCAAACCCTGGTCGAGCGAGACGCCGACCTTCAGGCCTTCGACGAGGGCACGGAATTCGCTGCCCACCGGATCTGGCGCTTCCTTGGCCACGATCTTGAGCGCTTCGTTGACGGGAAGGCCCGACCGCACCGAACGGACGATGACGTCGATCGAGTTGGCGAATTCCTCGGTGAATTTCTTCTGCCGGCGCGCTGTGAGAAAACCGACGATCCAGCGCGGCAGGCCCGCTGCCGCGCCGAAGCCGGCCAGAATGTTGGCGTACCACGGATAGCCCATGACAAAGCAGAAAACCGTCACGACAACGCCGGTGACGGCGCTGCATATCCAGAATGCGCGCGGCCCCATGCTCAGTCCCGCACGCGTAAGCCGGCGGCGCAAAGTCGGCCGTTCCTTGCTTTGCTCCTGCTTCTTCTCGATTTCCTTGAGAAGGTTTGTGACGTTCTTGCGCCGCTGGCCGGGATCTTCCTTGCCGCGCAGCACCGCCGCCAGGCGACCGCCGGTTTGCACCTTGGCCACCGAGGCGACGCGCTTTTGCGTCTTGCCGCTCATGCCGCCCGCGAACGCCAGACCAACGCCGCCCACCGCGCCGAAGATCAACAGCGCCGTCAGACCGTAGAGAAGGGTCTCGGTCATTCCACTTGCCCTTTACGCCTGGCAGGCGTCGAGCGCCTCGGCGAGTTCGCGTTCAAGGCCGAAATAGCGCGCACGCTCCCAGAAGGATGGACGCACGATGCCCGTACCGATGTGGCGACCGCGCATCCGGCCGGTTTCGTCTTCGCCCATGATTTCGTAAGTCAGCAGATCCTGAGTGATGACGACATCGCCTTCGGTGCCGATCACCTCGGTGACCTTGGTGATGCGGCGCGAACCGTCGCGCAGGCGCTCGGCCTGCACGATCACGTCGATCGAACCCACGATCATTTCGCGAATGGTCTTGGTGGGAAGCTGGAAGCCGCCCATGGTGATCATCGCTTCCAGACGCGACATGGCTTCGCGAGGACTGTTGGCGTGGAGCGTGCCCATCGAGCCGTCGTGGCCGGTGTTCATCGCCTGCAGAAGGTCGAAGGCCTCGGGTCCGCGCACTTCGCCCACGATGATGCGTTCGGGACGCATACGCAGACAGTTTCTTACCAGATCGCGCATCGTGATCTGGCCCTGTCCTTCGAGGTTGGGCGGACGGGTTTCGAGACGCACGACGTGAGGCTGCTGCAGTTGCAATTCGGCGGCGTCTTCGCAGGTGATGACGCGTTCTTCGGCGTCGATGTAAGCGGTCAAGCAATTCAGCAATGTCGTCTTGCCCGAGCCCGTACCGCCGGAGATCAGGATATTGCAACGCGATCTCCCGATGACGCCGAGCACGCGCGCGCCCGCCGGATTGATCGAACCGAAGCGCACGAGGTCTTCAAGAGTCAGTTTGTCCTTCTTGAACTTACGAATGGTGAGCGTTGGCCCGTCGAGCGAAAGCGGCGGCGCGATCACGTTGACGCGGGAACCATCGAGCAGGCGCGCGTCGCATATCGGCGAGCTTTCGTCGACGCGGCGGCCGACCTGGCTCACGATACGCTGGCAGATGTTCATCAGCTGCGCATTGTCGCGGAAGCGGATTGGCGTGAGCTGCACCTTGCCGCCCACTTCGATGAAGACGCGGCCCGCGCCGTTGACCATGATGTCGGCGATATCGTCGCGCGCAAGCAGCGGTTCGAGGGGGCCGTAACCCAACACGTCGTTGCAGATGTCCTGGAGCAGGTGTTCCTGCTCCGCGATGGACATCACCACCGCCTTGATCGAGATGATCTCGTTGACGATGTCGCGGATTTCCTCGCGCGCGGAATCGGGATCGAGTTGCGCAAGCTGCGCGAGGTCGATGGTGTCGATCAGCGCGTTGAAGATCGTCGTCTTGATCTGATAGTAGTCCTCGCCGCGGGCTTCCGGCATGCGCTGCGGCGGCGCCGTCGGCGTTGGCGCTTTCTGCACGCGCGGAGGCGGCACGCTCATCGCCGCGGGCTCTGACCGCGCCGGCAATTCGAGATCGGAGCCTTGCGCGGATGCGCGGGGCGGTTCGGGCGGCGGCGCCTTGACGGGCGGCGCATCCTGGATGGCTGTGCGTTTGCCGAACATCGTTAAGCCTGCTTGCGCCCTTTGAGGAAGGTATCAAGGAAAGGAAGCACGCTCTTGGGCGCTTCGACCGGAGTGGCCCGCCCGGTGATCAGTTCGGCCAGGCGGCGGACGGAGTCGCCGACGGGGCTCTTGGGCTGCACTTCGAGCAGCATCTGCCCGTTGTTGGCAGCCTGTCCGAACAGTTGCGGATCGAACGGCACGACCAGCGAGGGGGACACGCCGACGGATTCCGCGAAATCCTTGGTGGGGATTTCGGGACGCTTCGGAACGCCGATCTGATTGAGCACGAGCTTGGGCGGCTCGTCGTTCGGGCGCTGCTGCTTCAGCAGATCGATCATGCTCTTGGCGGTGCGAAGACTGGCGAGGTCCGGCGTCGCGACGACCACGATGTCGTCGGAAGCAAGCAGTAGATCCTTCACCCAGCGCGTCCAAAGATGCGGAAGATCGACGACCACGCACGGCGTGGTCTGGCGCACGGCATCCACCACCGCTTCGAAGGCGCTGTTCGGCGCGTCATATTCGCGTTCAAGCATCGCAGGCGCGGTGAACAGCGAGAGATGGTCGCTCGACTTGTGCAACAGGCGGTCGAGCAGCACATCGTCAAGACGTTCGGGCGCGGTGAGCGCGTCGGCCACGCCCTGGCTCGTGTCCTCGTTGAAATTGAGGCCCATGGTGCCGAACGGCAGGTCGAGATCGACGATGGTGGTGTTGATCCGCAGCATCTCGGCGACGCACCAGCCCGCATTGTGGGCGAGCGTGGAGGAGCCTACGCCGCCCCGCGCGCCGACAAAGCTGACGACGCGGCCGATGGGCTCGGCCTTGGGATCGAGATAGAGACCCGAAATGACCTCGGTCAGATGCAACGGATTGAGCGGCGCCACGAGATATTCGCTCGCGCCCCTCTTCATCAGCTCGCGGTACAGTTCCACGTCGTTGACGCGGCCGACAACGACGACTTTCGTTTCGGAATCGCAGACTTCCGCCAGACGGTCGAGCTCGGCCAGCGCCTCGTTGCCCTGCAACCGGGTTTCGACGATCAGCAGATTGGGCGTCACCTGGCCGTGATAGTGCTCGATGGCGGCCTGAAGACCGCCGAGCTGTACCGTCAGATGCGCCTTCGCCAGACGGCGGTCGCCGCCCGCGCGCTGCAGAGCCGCGCCCGTGTCGGGAAACTCGCAGAAGGCATGGATCGAAATGCGCGGCACGGGACGCTCATGCGGAGCCGCACCGAAAGTCTCGTCGCCGTTTGTCAGCCCTTTGTCCGGCGTCATCGCCATCACCCTCTTTCGATTAATTCGACATCTGTGAAACGGTCGCCGATTGCTCCGGCGACTTGGCGGCGCCGGTGGCTTCGCCCTTTTCATACTTGCCGATGACAGTGGTGCGGCGCGTGGCATCGGCCGGTCCCTGATCGCGCGGTCCCAGAAGATCGCGCGGATCTGCGACCATCGCCGCGACGTTCTGCTGCGTGGCGCAGCCGAAATTGGGCGGGGGCAGATTTGTAGCCGATTCCGACATGTCCTGAGACCAGTCGGTGCAAGGCGCCGTGCGAGCGACATAAGCCACATAGCCGATCTCGACGCGGCTATCGCCGCCGGTCACGTCATGCGTGCCGACAAGAATGTGCGATCGCGGCACGCCGAGATTGGCAAGACGCTCGCCGAAGAAACGGATCGCTTCCGCGGCACCGGGACCGGCAGGCGCGGAAATCGAGATCGAACCGTTGCCGCGTTCCTGATAGCCCGCGACGAAGGAATCGAATTTCTCAGCCTCTTGCGTCGACAGTCCGTCGCCCGCGTAGGAAACGCGCAAGGTGCGCATGTCCGGCGCCACGCTGATCGGATGATTGAATTCCGGATCGGCGGTGATGCTTCCGTCGTTCCTGGGTGCGGCGCAGCTTCCGGCGAGCAGCACGGCGGCAATCGCGCCCATGCACATCATCTTGTTCGTCTTGGTCATGGCTCTCACCCCTTACTGCACGATGTATCCGACCGGGCCGTTGGAAGCCTGGCGGATCTGTTCGGGCGTCTTGTGATAGACGGTGTTCAGCTTGCCGAGCAGGATGGTCTCCAGATCTGTCGGCGGGACGAAGCCGTCGGTCGGAAGCGCGAGCTTCTCGCGCGAGGTCGGATTCACCAGATAGGCGCTGACCAGCACGACGAGTTCGGTTTCGTTGTTCTGGAAATCGCGGCTTCTGAACAACGCGCCGAGTATCGGCATCTGGCCGAGACCGGGGAAGCGGTCGATCTCCTGCTTGGTGGTGTGCTGCAGAAGCCCCGCGATCGCGAAGCTGCCCCCCGAAGGCAGTTCGACTGTCGTTTCCGCGCGGCGCACGTTCAAGGCAGGGATCGTCAGACCGCTCGTGGTAGTCGTCGAGCCATCGCTGTTCGTAACCGTACCTCCGCCAAGCGTGAAAGCGCCGGTGTTGGTGAGTTCGCTCACTTCGGTGGAGATCTGCAGCGAAATGCGGTTCTCCGACAGCACGACCGGCGTGAACGCAAGGCCGACGCCGAACTGCTTGAACGAAACCGTCACGTTGCCGTCGCGGTCGCGGCTGGCAGGAACGGGGAATTCACCGCCGGCGAGGAATTTCGCCGTTTCACCCGAAACGGCGGTCAGATTCGGTTCGGCCAGCGTATGGATCAGGCCGATGTCCTCGAACGCCTTGAACGATCCCTGGACGTTGTTGGGATGAATGGTGCAGAGGCCGCCAGCAAGCGGATTGGCGCCGCTGCTGCAGACCTGTCCGACCTGACCTCCGGCCAGATCGTTGATCGCGCGGCCGAGCAAGCCGAACGGATTAGAGGTGGACACCGCAATCGGTACGCCGTTGGAAATCGCGGCCGCGGCGAGATCGACACCGAACTGCTTGGCGACCTGACGCTGCATCTCGGCGACGCGCACTTTCAGCATAACCTGCTCGTTGGCCGCGATCTTGAGCATGTTCACGACCTTGTCGGGGCCGCCCGCATAGCGTCCGGCGAGATCGACGGCGCGCGTGGCGTCAGCCGCGCTCGTCACCGTGCCGCTCAGAAGCACGCTGCCGTTGACCGAAGACAGGCGGATGGTCGCATCGGGCATTTCCGTATGCAGCAGGGCCTGCAGGTCCGTCGTGTCGCGTTCGACATGGATGTCGAGCGAAAGGATCTGATGGCCGGCGCTGTCGAAGAAGAAGGCGTTGGTCTGTCCCGCCTTCATCGCGAGCAGGAAGATCCGGCGGGGACTGCGCACCACCGCATCGACGATCTCGGGATTGGAGACGAGCACATCGCGCGCGTCGGCATTCAGTTCGATGATCGCCGCCTTGTCGAGCGCGAGATTCATCTTCTGATTGACGGTCTGGCCCGCGCGCGTGGAGATGGAGATGACCTTGGTTTCCTTCGGCGCCGGTTTCGGCGCCGCCTCGGCGACTGTGAATGCCCCGCTCAACCATGCGGCGCCCAAAAGAACGGCCGCAACGATGCCCCTTCGCATGGTCTCTTACTCCTTTGCCTGGATCGCAGCTTGCGCGCTCACGACCCCGTAACGAATGATCTGCACGTCGCCGCCGTAGGACTTCATGTCTTCGTCGCGCGCGACGTTCTGGTTCTTGACGGCAAGCGAGCGCAGCGCGAGCGAAAGCGTTCCGCTGGCGGAAGCGCGCGCGATCAGCTTCGCCTGGTCCGGCGTCAATTCGAGCGTCGCGGTCTTGCCGATGATGGTTTTCTGGTCCTTGTCTTCCTTCGCCGTCTGGTCGATCGAAAGCACGCGGACATTTTCAAGGATCACAGCCGAGCGAAAACGGCGCTGACCTTCAGAGGAGGAATCGGTCTTGATGACGTCGACACGGTCGTTGGGCAGGATGAAACCGCCCGCGCCCGTTTCCACCGAAATACCGACGGATACCGCGCGCATGCCGGGCGTCAACGTCGCGGCCATGAAGCCTGCGGTGTCGGACTGGACAACCTTCATATCGGTGATCGGTTCGCCGGAGACCAGCGGCGCGCGCACCACGGCCTTCTCCGAATATTTGGCGACGTCGGGCACGGTCTCGTGCGTGAGGAACGAGGCGTCGACCGACTTCTTGGGCCATTCCTGCCAACGCACCATCGCGGGATCGAGCTTGGTGCCCGGCTGCAGCGCGGATGACGCAACGAGAACTTCGCTTGTCTCGACTTTCGGCTGCGGAGCGGCGGCGACTTTCGTCGTGCCGCCGCCCAGGAGCGCGCGCATCAGAAAGATGGCGGCGATAGCGGCGAAGGCTGCACAACCAACGACTATGAGACGGCGTCTATCCATGAGGGTGGCTCCTTTGGACGGAATTGGAGCACGCCACCCTTTAGAAATTACTTAATAAGGCGCTGCGAAATCGTCAGACACCGGTTGCCGCGAGATGAAAAACTTCCGTCTGCGGAAGAATGAGAAAAAGACCCGCTGCAAGTGCGACACCGTAAGGCACGCCCGCTTTCGGATCATGAAGTCTTAACACCCATGAACGCCGGGCAAGAAAGGAAGGTAGCGGCAATTTTCTTAAAGTAAGAAGGGCAAGCGACAGGCCGCCGCCGAGCACGCAGGCGACAAGCGTATAGGCGGGAAGATCGCGGAACCCAAGCCACAACGCGATACATGCGAACAGCTTGGCGTCGCCGCCGCCGATATAGCCGAACGCGAACAACGTAAAACCTGCGACAAGCCCTATGGCTCCCGCCAGAAGATGGGTTCCAAGCGCCGGGACGGGAACATGGGAAACCAGCGCGAAACAGATGAAGGCCAATATGAGGCCAACCTGCAGAAAATTCGGGATCGTGAAACTTGCGAGATCCCAACCGGCCGCCACGGCAAGCAGCACGACGAGCGGAACCAGCGCGATCCAGGATGCTATCATGGCTGAAAGATCGTCTGAAAAACTAAAGATGCGCTTAAGCACAAAAGCAAACGGCCGCCCCGGAAGGAGCGGCCGTTGCCCATTCGAAGAACCAACGATTAGCTGGCGTTCGCGGTGGACAGGCTGGTCTTGACGCTCGTGAACGTCGTGGACAGCTGCGTACCAAGAGCCGACAGAACGCCGATGATGGCAACCGCGATGAGCGCCGCGATCAGGCCATATTCGATGGCCGTCGCGCCGGACTCGTCCCGGACGAAACGTGAAAGAAGATGAGACATGAGAACCTCCACTTGAGTGACACCCTTAGAAATCCATCGAGTACGGTCTCTCTCCGCCTCCAGAACATGGACGGCGCCAGATTACGGGGCGTCGATTAATGCCGATTTAAACGCGGCGCCGCTCAAAAACGCCGGCTGTACCGGCACGGCACAAAAAGGGGCGTTTGCAATCAAGGCAATGTTAAACGGTGCAGGATTGTTTACCAGGTAGCCGGATTCCGTCGCCGGAACCATCGTCGTCCGATCAGTACATCCACTTCGGATGGATGCCGCAAATCTGAAAAACCGCCGCGACAACAACAACGACGAGAATAGCCGTCAGACCGTATTCCGCCTTTTCTGCCAGGGAACGCTCCGGATTCCCTGAAGGGATTCGCGACCTCATGGCTTCTCCAGGCTGTCTTTGGCGCCTTCGAGCGCCCCCATTGCTGGTTTTGGTGCAAACTAGGCAAGCTTCATTAAGACCCTCTTAATCGGAGTTGCATGGACACTTCCCGATGAAGCATCGCTCTCAATGCTCCCGGGCTCCGGGAACGGCCATTTAAGCGTTCCTTTACGCGGTCGTCTTAATCTTCGCCGTAGCATCGCCTTACGAGGAACTCTCATGCGCCGCGCCCTTATGAGCTTCATCGCCGCCACCGCCTTCGCGGGCGCCGCCCACGCCGCCGACATCGCGGTTCCGTTGGACGAAGTGCGCATCGTCGCGTTCAAGCAGCCGATCTCGACGGTCTACATGGGAAATCCCACGATCGCCGACATCACCACCATCGACGCGCAGCACATCTTCGTGCTCGGAAAATCGTTCGGCGAAACCAACATGATCGCGCTCGGCCGCGACGGCCGCCCGATCGCCAACGACCATGTCACTGTGTTCGGTCGCCGCATGGGCGCGGTCACCGTGCAGAAGGGCGCACAGCAATTCACCTATAGCTGCACGGCCGCACAGTGCCAGCCCGCGCCGGTGGTCGGCGATGCCACCGACTATCACAAGAACATCCACGAAGAAGTCGCCGCCCATTCGGATGCGCTGATGAAGGCGGCCGAAGCCAGCAAATAATACCGATGGCGAAAGGCGTTTTGCGCAGTGTCTGGCAAGGCGTGGAGGCTTGCGCCGGTTCGATCCGCCGTACTTTTCCGCACAATGCCATACTCTACGGCGTTGCGATCGCGATGCTCGGCGCCACGCAGGTTTTCTTGTCGTACTACAAACTGACGGTGTCGCTGAAGGCGGTGCCCATTTTGCTCAACATGGCCGGTATCTGGATACTGCTCTGGATAGTTGTTTTACCGGCCATCGATCTCCTTCATTTCTGGCGCAACGGCGCACCAAGGGGCGTGATCTTCCTCATTGGCCGACGGATGGCAGCACGCCTGTTCGAATCCGACCGTATCGGCAACGCGATTCACGCCTTTGTTATTCTGATACCGCTGATCATCGCGTTCGGCGCGCTCAAGGAAGATATAGCGATCGTTCATCCGTTCGCATGGGACACGACCTTTACGCAATGGGATCGCGTCCTTGGGATGGGCCGCATGCCCTGGGAAATCCTGCAGCCGTTCCTCGGCGTCCCCGCGATCACCATAGCGATCAATTTCTGCTACGACGTCTGGATCTTGGTAATGTTCATTGTCCTGCTGTGGCAGGTTTTCTCGGTTTCGCTGCAGGCGCTACGGCTGCAATTCCTGCTGTCGTTCATTCTCATATGGTTCTTCGGGGGCTCGGTGCTGGCGATGATCTTTTCGTCGGCGGGGCCTTGCTTTTACGACTACCTTTTCCCGGGTGGTTCTCCCTACACGGCACAGATGGCCTACCTGCATGGTATTGGCGGAGATTGGATTTGGTCGCTCACCGTTCAAGACGATCTGTGGCGCACTTATACAACCGGCGTGGGCGACATACGGGGCATCTCGGCGATGCCGAGCATGCATGTCGGCATCGCCGTTCTGCTGGCGATCTTCGGCTGGCGCAAAAGCCGTAGGCTCGGATTTGCACTTTCAGCGTTTGCAGCAATCATCCTTGTGGGATCTGTGCATCTGGCCTGGCATTACGCCGTCGACGGATTGGCCGCCATTGTCATTGCCTTCGCCTGTTGGGCGACAGCGGGTGCGATGACGCGGCGCTGGCTCGAATTTCTGGAAGGCCGTCGCGCATCGCGCCCCTATATCGCGGTTTTGCCGGAAAGAGACGCGCCCCAGGGTGCTGCGGCCCTTCGCCAGTTTCAGTAAAGCGGCAAGACGAGTAACCGCGAGACGAAGCCCGGCAGGAGCACTCAGTAAAGTCCCGGCAAAACTCGCCAGGTGCGCCGCGCATAATCGGCGTATTCGGGAAACGTCGCGGCGAGAACTTTCTCCTCGCACGACATCCGGTAAAACTGAAGCGCGATCTGCACCGCGAACACGAAAATCGCGACGGGCGAGAGATATTGCAGCATCACGCCTGCGATCGCGACCTGCTCCCCCAAATAGAGGGGATGGCGCACGAACCGGTAGGGTCCGCCCGTCACCAGTCTGCGCGCCTCGGCAATAAGGCTCACCGAGCGTCCGAGATAGAACACCGCCCATGCCGCGAAGCTCATCCCGAAAAACACCAGCAGCAGCGAAAAGCTCATGACCGTGACCGATGTTGTCGTGGGGCTGGAGAACATCACGAGGCCCACAGCCAGATAGGTTCCGGCAATTGCGGCAATACGGGGCATGATCCCTGGGGCTCGCGCGATGGCGGGCGGCCGCATAAGCACGGAGACGACGAACACCAGCGCCACCGACAGGACCGAGACGTCGGTGAGCAGCGTGAGAAACTTCCTGAAATCGAATTTCGCCGGATCGAACGTGGCGAACGCTTCGATCAGCGCACGCACCTTGTTGTTGGCATTGAAGGCATAGATCAGGACGAGCGGAGTGCCCGCGAGCAGATCGCGGGTCTTGGTGCCCTGGCGCAACGCCGGAACAAGCGCAAAGGAGCGGCGAAAAAAAGGAAACGAAGCCATGCCGCAAGGCTAACGGGTAAAAATTAAAATTCGCATGCCCCGCGCGCCTTAGAGGGAGACGCGCAGATTGGTGATCTCCGTGCCGATCTGCTTGAACGTTTCGTCGATCTGCGTGGCCGCGGTGAGATGGACATAGTGGCCGTCCGTCGCGCAGTCCTTCAGCACTTGCGACTCGCCATCGGCGCCCGTGTCCACCTGGACCGTGTAGATGGTGATGTTGTTCTCCTCCCTGTTGATCTGGCTGCAGATGGCTTCGGTCCGGTCGTCGATCGTGCCCTGGCTTCCGGACCAGCGGTTCTGGGTGTTCAGTCCGTCGGTCAACAGGATGATCACCTTGCGCGTGTCCTCCGGCAGATCACCCGGATTGTAGGGATCGCTGTTGGTCAGCGTCTGCCAGCCCCAGGCCAATCCCACTGTCTGATTGGTGTTGCCGTTCGCGGTCATGGCATCGACCTGGCTCGACAGCGTGCTCCAGGCCGAGGAGAGCGGGGTGATGGTGCCCGGCAGGCAATAATTGGAGTTCTCCGCCGGAAATTTCGCCGAACCGGAGGGAGCGGTATTCAACGTGTCGTAGTCCTGCGCGCGATCCATGATGCAGCCGGTCCAGGTGCTGTGCGCGTTGGAATGCCATGTGTGATTGTAAAGCTTTGTCTCGGTCGTGACTTTCGGCGTAGCCGAGCAGCTCGGGTAGCTGTTCCTGCCGACCTTGCCGCAGGTGCAGCTGGTCTGCTCGGTGGTCGTGGTGACATTTCCGGAGACCGAAACGGTCGTCTTGCAATAATTTTGCGTCGTACAACTGCTCTTGTTGTCGCAAAGCGTTTGGTTCGACCCCGTGTTGGTCGTGGTCGTGTCGCTGGCGACCGTGCTGTCGTAGCAGCCGTTGTAGTAGTGACTGGCGGCATCGAGTTTCGTCGAGCCGTCGCCGGAGTTGTAGTTTCCGTTGTCCATGCTCGGACAGAGATAACCGCTATAATCCGCAGGCTGCGCCGTCCAATAGCTGGGATAGCTTGTCGGCTTGCGATTGCTGCCGCTTTTGATGGAGATATAAATGGTGCCGCTATAGGTCACCTGATTGCCCGTGCTGTAACTCGTCGCCGAATCCCACGTGACCGGGATGGAAGGCACCGTACTGACCGTGGTGCTTCCGTTCACCGGGCCAATCATGCATTTGAACCCGTCATTGCTGCTGGACCACGGACAGCTTGAGCCCGGCCCGACGGTGTTGCCCGGCACCGCGTTAGGCGGTGCGGCATCCCAATCACTCCAATCGATCCATGTTTCGTCGACCTTGCCCGTGCCGACATTGACGTCCTTGCTGAACGGGACGATCGACACTTTCACGTCACCGTCGTTGGAGGCGGCATTCTGGAGCATCTGCAAGAGACTGTGCGTCGCCGTCTTGAGCGCCACGATCTTCGAAGCGGGGTCCGGCGTCGGACAGGAACTGATGTTGGGCGCGGCCGGGTACTGACACATCGAGCCGGTGTTATCGAGCACCAGCGCCACCCACAATTTGGTTTGGCCCCAGGTGATCTCCGACTTCGCGGCGACGTCCATGGTGTCGATTCCCACGATGCGCATCAGGATGGTCGGCATCTGCACTTTCGTGCTGAGCGTGATGGTCTGCGAGCCCTCCGGGCGGTCGAGGGTCACCTCGGCGGGCGTGCCGTAGGACTGTTCATCCGCCGTGTAATTCTGCTTGAAATATTCGCGCGCCAGCTTCTGCATGTCGTCCTGGGTCATGCTCGGCTGGCTGCCGACGGCAAGGCCCGCTGCATCGAGCGCAGTGCCCATGCGGGCGCGCGTGATCATCGCGCGCGACATGTCCAGCCCGACACCCACGGCAAGGCAGATCGGGATGAGCGCGAGCCCGAATATCATCGCGATGTTGCCACGGGTGGCCTTCGGGAAAACCCGCAGGCGATTGACGAGAGTTTGAAGCACGATGCCGATACGCATCCCCAGCTCCGCTTCCTTCCGACGCGCTCGCATTATCGGGGAGGCAGATGAAAATTCGCTTGCTATCGGAGCCGCTGGTTACCGGCGCGCTACCACATCCCCCGCAACTTGCCTCAACATCAACCTTGATTAACGCAAGGTTGCCGTTTTCCGCGATTTTCGTTCAAATCTTAACGGCCATTTTGGGACGCTAACGCTTCCTTTATCACATCCCGCCCTTTGGCTTCGTTTTGGCGCTAGCCCGCGCTAATGACAGACTTCAAGAAGGGCGCATTGCGCGAAAAAGCGATGTTGTTGCTGGGTGCATTCGCTTCACGTTTAAAGGCCGCTCACGCGCGGATGCGCAAGGATTCGCGCCGTGGTTCCGCCGCCGTCGAATTCGCGATGATCGCGCCGGTCTTCTTCCTGTTCATGTTCGGGATCATCGAGACGGGCGTGCTGTATTTTGCGCAGTCCACCCTCACAAACGCGATAGAAGACGCCGCGCGCGTTGTACGCACCGGCCAGTTGAAGGGCACCATCACGGCCGACCAGATGAAGACGGCCGTTTGCAACGGCATCGCGTCTTCGCCCTCCGGCACGCCGTCCGACGAGGCCCATACGGGATTGATGGATTGGACGACCTGCATGACACAGCTGCAGGTGGATATGCGCGTGTTCGATGGCTTTTCCGGCGCGGCCTATCCCAACGTCATCAAGCCGGACGGTTCACTCGACGTCAACAACATGACGGTCCAGGCGACGGATGCCTGCAAGGTCGTGCTGTTTCGCGCTTATTATCCGTGGCATGTGCTGACGCCGTTTCTGGCGTCTTTGATGTCGAACATGCCAAGCGGCGACGAATTCCTGCTGGGGTCGGGCGCCGCGTTCCGCACCGAGCCTTATCCCGACGCAGGCCGGCAGGCGACCACCACATGTTGAAACGCTTGCGCAAATTCACGCACGGTGCGAGCGGCATGGCCGCCGTGGAATTCGCACTGATCGCGCCCATCATGATCCTGCTCTTCTTCGGGCTCGTCGAACTCTGCAGCGCGCTCAACGCACACCAGAAAGTGACATCCGTCGCTTCCACCGCAGCCGATCTCGTCGGCCAGGCCAAGGAAGTGACGGCCGCCGATCTCGACGACGTGTTCGCGGCGTCCTCCGCCATCATGACGCCGTTCTCCAACAACGACGTATCCATCATCATCACCAGCATCGGCGGCAGCGGCCAACGCAACGTCGGCACGGTGCTGTGGAGCGTCACGAACGGAAAAGGCACCGCTCACACCGCGGGAGAGCCAATCGATGTGGGAGATCCGGCGGAACTCGGCGATGACGACACCGGCCTGTTGCCCGCGAGCTGCGCCAGCGGCGCCGAATGCTCGCTGATCCTTGCCGAAGTGAGCTATACGTACAAATCGTCCTTCGCCAAGGTCATCACCGGCGATTTGCCGATGAAGGACACCTTTTACATCAAACCCCGGCGTGTCATCGCGGTGGCATGCGATCAGTGCGGCGGTTGACACCGTTCAACCGGGTTTTCGTTCAAGCGGGTTTTCTCTGGCGCATCAAACCTTCCTGTGTCACCGAGGCGATAAGCGTTCCGTCACGCTTGTAGATCGCACCGCGGTTGAAGCCCCGCGCCCCTGACGCGCTGGGCGCATCCTGGGCGTAAAGCAGCCATTCGTCGGCGCGGAACGGGCGGTGAAACCACATCGCGTGGTCTATACTTGCGATCTGCACATTGCGGTCGAACCAGGCGACCCGATGCGGACGCATGGCGGTGTCGAGCAACGTCATGTCGGAAGCGTATGCGAGCACGCATTGGTGCAGCGACAGGTCGTCGGGCAATTTGCCGGTCGCGCGAAACCAGACGTTCTGGTGCGGTGGCCGCATCCTGGGCTTGAAGAACTCCACCGGCTCGACGTGGCGCATCTCGATGGGCTGAGGCCGGGTGAACCAGCCACGCTCCTCTTCCGGCAATTTGTCGACAACCTGCGCGCGCAATTCGGATTCCTGCGGCAGCGTCTCGGGATCCGGTGTCTTGGGCATGTCGAACTGGTGTTCGAATCCCTCCTCGACCGCCTGAAACGAAGCGGCGAGCGTGAAGATCTGACGGCCGTGCTGGATCGCCACCACGCGTCGCGAGGTGAAACTCGCGCCGTCGCGGCTCCTGTCGACTTCATAGAGGATCGGCACTTTGGGATCGCCCGCGCGCAGGAAATAGGCGTGCAGCGAATGGCAGACGCGGTTCTCGACCGTGCGATAGGCCGCCATCAACGCCTGGCCCAGCACCTGCCCACCGAACACGCGCTGCATCCGGTCCTTCGGCGAGACGCCGCGGAAGATATTGACCTCGATCGGTTCGAGATCGAGCAGGTCCAGAACGTCGTCGAGGGGGGATTTCGGGGAAGCGGTCATGCGGGTCTGATAGGGCGACACCCCAATTCGCGCAAGAATGCCCCAATAAAAGCCGCGAAAGGAATCGCCCGGACCACCCCGCCGGGGCGCAGGAAGCAATCAAATTCTCATAAAGTATTGAATACAATGTCATATTCCGTACCTTTGCCCGCATCATCCGCAACCTGCGACCTTCCGGCCTGGCCCATCCCGGCGGGGTTGTGCGTTTTCCTTGTTGGGCCGTGGAATCACAATTTCCGTGGCGGCTTAGAATGTTGCAGACCGGTCACAGCACCCCGGCAAATCCGACCATTTTCCCGCTAAATAGCCGGATAACATGGACAATCGAGGGAGACTTTCGGCACATTGGCCGTTATATATCGACTTGGTCCGGACGACCGGCGGGGGATTTCCTGTCCGTCGACTTCTCTAAAGCGAGGGTAAAATAATGAAACTCCGTTTGATCGCCTTGGCAGGCGTGGCTGCGCTTGCCATCTCGAGCCCGGCACTCGCCGGTAGCGAGACAGGCTGGTACTTCACGATTGGCGCCGGCTGGGATCAACTCCAGGATGTAAAGATTACGTCGCCGTCTCTGCCCGGTGCAGAAGACGAAGCGCCGTTCAACAACAGCGCGGTTGTCGCCGGCGGCGTTGGCTACAAGTTCAGCGAGATTCCGATCCGTCTCGAAGCCGAAATCGGCTACGATTCGCATGGCATCAACGGCGATGCGGTCAACGCGGCGCTCACCGATTTCAATGTAGCGCTTCCCCCCAATTTCGGTCTGCACGGTTCCGCTTCGCTCCGTTCGGCGATGGTCAATGCGATCTATGACGTTCCGCTGACGCCGTCCCTGGATCTGTCGCTCGGCGCCGGTATCGGTGCGGGCAATCTGCGCACCGACATCCGCGAAACCTCGACGGGCCTCACCGTCGCATGCTGCGGACATTCTGGCTTCATGTGGCAGGCCATCGGTGGTCTCTCCTGGCAGGTCGGCGACCAGTGGGATCTGTTCGGCGAATACCGTTTCCGTCAGGCCCATATCGATTCGACCTATGGCTCTGATTTCCTCGTTCCGATCCACGTCAACAACGTGAACGAGCACATCATCATGGCTGGTCTGCGGTTCTACGTCGGACAGGAAGCGCCTCCTCCGCCTCCGCCTCCTCCTCCGCCTCCTCCGCCGCCGCCTCCTCCGCCCCCGCCGCCGCCTCCGCCGCCGGTCAAGACGTTCATCGTCTTCTTCGACTTCGACAAGTCGGATCTGACCACGGAAGCACAGCAGGTCGTCAGCGAAGCGGTGAAGACGGCGAAAGCCAACCAGATCGTGAAAGTGGTCATCACCGGCCACACCGACACGGTCGGCTCGCATCGCTACAACCAGGGTCTCTCCGAACGCCGCTCGGCGTCGGTGAAGGACGCGATGGTCGCCCAGGGCATGGACGGTTCGTCGATCGCGACGTCCGGCAAGTCCTTCGACGACCCGCTCGTGCCGACCGGCCCGGGCGTCCGCGAGCCGCAGAACCGGCGCGCGGTCATCGTGCTGGGCGACGGCTCGGGCACGTAAGCCCGGCCTTCACGGCCAAAGACAACAAAAGGCGGACCTCACGGTCCGCCTTTTTTGTTTGTGCGGGGTTGCGCAGGCGTAGAGCGTGACTTTTCTAAACGCTCCCATTCAATTCCGTCATTGCCCGGCCTTCATCCGGGCGCCCGCGTTCCTTCAACAGAAGCTGCATCGAAAGAATGTCACGCGGAGACGCGGAGAATACAGGCCCCTCCGTGTTCTCCGCGTCTCCGCGTGAACCCAAACGATAAAGTGTTTAGTTCGCCGGATACGCCACCGAAGCCGTGCCTTCCGGCTTCTTCCAGATCGGGCTAGTGCTTCCGGTTCCGGCCAACGCCGTGCCGCCGAACTCCGCCGGCTTGGGAGTCGGAACGATGTCGGGGACGGGCCCCGCGCCTTTCATGCCCACCGCCACGCGGATGTTGCAGGAGCTGAAGGGGCTCGTTTCCTGAACCTGCACCCCCGAAACAAACACCGCCAGCGTAGGCTTTTGCCCGTTCAGCGCTGCTGCGAACACCGTCTGAGCGGCGGCGCAATAGCCCTGATTGTCATGGATGCTGCGCATGGACGAATCGTTGGCGAGACGGGTCTTGAAGGCGTGATATTCGCGCTCGCCGCTGCGGCCGTAAAAGCGTTTGAACATCTTCATCAAATCGGCGTCGGAACGGCGCAATTCCCTGCCGTAACCGACCTGAAAGGCGTTGAAGTTCGCCACCGCATTGCACGTCAATGCGGCCACCATGAGTTGCTGCTGAATAGAGGCGGCCTGGATGGCCGTCACTTCGCTGTCCTTCGCACATTGCGGCGCGGCAAGCACAGGTGCCGCTGCCATAGTCCACGCGAGCGCACAGGCGCCCATCCTGAACGTCCGTCCCATTCGACTGCCCGTTTTATATGCTACGCCCATCAGCATAGCATGAGCCGGCGCGGGTCTCGATAGCCCGTCCACGACAGATGGCAGCAGGCATGAGCGAAAAAGTTCCCGGAACCGTCGATCTCTCGAACGAACGCATCCATTGGGATTTGCGGGAAACGATGTCCTACGCGGATTACCTGCATTTGTCGGAACTTTTAGCGTGTCAGCGCCCGCTCACCGATCGCCACGACGAGATGCTGTTCATCACCATCCATCAGTCGAGCGAACTCTGGATGAAGCTCTGCCTGCACGAGATCACCGGCGCCGTGGCTGCCATTCGCGGCGACGAACTGGGCGCCGCATTCAAGATGCTGGCGCGGGTGGCGCGCATCCAGGTCAATTTGATTCAATCCTGGGAAATCCTCTCGACGATGACGCCGTTCGACTATGCGGGCTTTCGCGAAAGCCTCGGCAAGAGTTCGGGCTTCCAGTCGTTCCAGTACCGCATGCTGGAATACCGCCTCGGCAACAAGACGGCCGAGATGGCGCGGGTGTTCGATTCCCATCCCGAAATCGCCGCACAGGTGAAAGCAGCCCTCGAAGAACCGGGCATCTACGACGAGTCGCTGGCACTTCTGGCGCGGCGCGGTTTTCCGGTGCCGGAGGAAATCCTGAAGCGCGATTTCTCCAAACCCTATCACGCCGACAGCCGCGTGACGGAAGCCTGGCGGCTTGTCTATCGCGATGTCGAAACGCACTGGGATTTGTATGAATTGGCCGAAAAGCTCGTCGATCTCGAATACCGCTTTCACCTCTGGCGCTTCAGTCATATGAAGACGGTCGAACGCATCATCGGACACAAACCGGGCACCGGCGGTTCGAGCGGCGTATCCTATTTGAAGAAAGCGTTGGATTTGACCTTCTATCCCGAATTGTGGGCGGTTCGCACGGAGATCTAGATGGGCGCGCTATCGCATATCCGCGTGCTCGATCTGAGCCGCGTGCTCGCGGGCCCTTGGGCAACGCAAATCCTTGGCGACCTGGGCGCCGAGATCATCAAGATCGAGAAACCCGGCGAAGGCGACGAGACGCGCCATTTCGGGCCCCCCTTCCTGAAAGACAAGAACGGCGCCAAAGCCGACGCGACCTATTTCCTTTCCGCCAACCGCAACAAGAAATCCGTCGCCATCGATCTCGCCAACCCGGAAGGCGCGGGCCTGGTGAAACGTCTGGCGCGCCGCGCCCATGTGGTGGTGGAGAATTTCAAGACCGGCAGTCTTGCCAAGTACGGCCTCGATTACAAAAGCCTCTCCGCCGAAAACCCTGCGCTGATCTATTGCTCGCTGACGGGCTTCGGCCACAGCGGCCCGTACAAGGACAAGGCGGGTTACGACTACCTTGTTCAAGGCATGGCCGGATTGATGAGCATCACCGGCCAGCCCGACGGCGCACCCGGCGCCGAGCCGATGAAAGTGGGCGTCGCCGTTTCCGATCTTTTGACCGGCCTCTACACGACAATCGCGATCCTCGCAGCCGTCGTGCATCAGGGCCGGACGGGTGAAGGACAGGAAATCGACATGGCGCTGTTCGATTGCCAGACAGCAGCCCTTGCCAATCAGGCGTCGAACTATCTCGCGGGGCGCATGGTGCCGACGCGGCTGGGCAACGCCCATCCCAACATCGTGCCTTACCAGGTGTTCGCGACCGCCGACGGTTTCCTGATTCTCGCCGTGGCGAACGACGCACAGTTTCGCCGCTTTGCCAAAGCCGCCGGCATCGAGCACCTGGCAGAAGACGCGCGCTTCAAGACCAATGCGGATCGCGTGCACCATCGCGAAACGTTGATCCCGCTGCTCCAGCCCGTTTTCGCCGCGCGCAAAACCGCCGACTGGATCGCGCTTCTCGAAGCAGCCAATGTGCCTTGCGGCCCGATCAACCGGGTGGACCAGGTGTTCGCCGATCCCCAAGCCATCGCTCGCGGCCTCACCGTCTCGATGGCGCACGCGACCGGCCCGCTCGATCTCGTCGCAAGCCCGCTCAAGCTGGCAAAGACTCCGCCAGACTATCGCCTGCCCCCGCCGCTTCTGGGCGAACACACCGACGAGGTGTTGCGGGAGGTTTTGGAGTTGGAAGAAAACGTCGTTCGAAGTCTGCGTGAAAAAAGTGTGATTGCATAATACTTACCTCCCCTTACGCGGGGAGGTCGACGCGCATCAGCGCGGCGGGTGGGGACGTGCAACAAACTCCGCGTGTGAAAGCCCCACCCGGTCGCGTGCCGATGCACGCGCCCGACCTCCCCGTAAAGGGGAGGTAAGAATAAGAAATGGATCGCTCTCACGCTTCGTGCATTTTCCGTTCGATGGCCTACGAACTCCACTATTGGCCGACCATCCAGGGCCGCGGCGAATATGTCCGCCTTGCACTGGAAGACGCCGCCATCCCCTATCGCGATGTCGCGCGCGGCAAGGACGGCGACGAAAAGCTCTCAAAGGAACTGGATGACCGGCGGATGGAGCATCCGCCCTTCGCGCCGCCCTTCCTGAAAGCGGGCAAGCTCGTCATCGGGCAGACGGCGAACATCCTTTTGTTCCTCGGCGAACGTCACGAACTTGCACCGAAAAGCGATGCCGGGCGCTTCTGGACGCATCAGCTGCAACTGACCATCGCCGATCTCGTGGCCGAGATTCATGACAGCCATCATCCCATCGCAAGCGGGCTCTATTACGAAGACCAGCAAAAGGAAGCCGCCAAACGCGCCAAAGATCTGCGCGAAAACCGCCTGCCGAAATACTTGGGCTATTTCGACCGCGTGCTGAAGAAAAACGGCACCGGCTGGCTTGTCGGCCGCTCGCGCACTTACGCCGATCTTTCGCTGTTCCAGATCGTCGAAGGCCTGCGCTACGCCTATCCCGTCGCGACAAAGAAACTCGAACGAAAATTCCCCTCGCTCACGGAATTGCGCGATCGCGTGGCGGCAAGGCCAAATATCGCCGTTTATCTCAAATCCGAACGCCGCATCCCGTTTACCCGTGAAGGCATTTTCCGCCATTATCCGGAGCTGGACGGCTGAAATTAAACATGACCGCGAACGTGATTTGCGAAACGAAGCGGTAAGGCGGAGCGTTTACACTATGTTCGTCTAAAGGCCGCTCGTGATGCGCGCTGACCGGGCATTATCGCTTCTCCTCGCTGCCGTTTTCGCCGGTTTCTCAACCGCGGCCTATTGCCAGGACGCGATGGGCTGGCAGGACCAGCGCACGGTGGCGCTTCAATCGCCCGGCCGCTCCATGTCGATGCTCCGCCTTCTCGACCGCAACCACGATGTGGGCCGGCGCGAAACGGGCGATGAAGTCCGGCTTGGCCACGATGTGACCATTCGGGAGGGTCGGGCCTACCTCTTCACCGCCCGAAGCGACGATTTCCCCCTCGCCCAATTTTCCGGCGCGGTGGACGGCAAAGGCCTCCATCTCATCATGTCATGGCCACCATGACGGACCGGGCGGCCTGACGCACTTTTCTAACCAGCCCGCATACAGTATGTGTCCCCGCCCCGGCATGAAGCCGGGCTGGAGAAAGATTATGTCGTACAAAGTCGCCATCGTCGGCGCGACCGGCAATGTGGGCCGCGAGATGCTGAATGTGCTGGCCGAGCGCCAGTTTCCCGTGAGCGAAGTGGTGGCGCTGGCCTCCACGCGCTCCATCGGCACGGAAATCTCGTTTGGCGACAAGACGCTGAAGGTGAAGGCGCTCGACTATTACGACTTCAAGGGCACCGATATCTGCCTGATGAGCGCGGGCGGCAAGATTTCGAAGGAATGGTCGCCCAAGATCGCCGCACAGGGTTGTATCGTCATCGACAATTCCAGCGCCTGGCGGATGGACCGCGACGTGCCGCTGGTGGTGCCCGAGGTGAATGCCGCGGCGCTGGACGGCATCAAGAAGGGCATCATCGCCAATCCGAACTGTTCGACCGCGCAGCTCGTCGTGGCGCTGAAGCCGCTACACGACGTGGCGAAGATCAAGCGCCTGGTGGTTTCCACCTATCAATCGGTTTCCGGCGCGGGCAAGGAAGCGATGGACGAATTGTTCACGCAGACGCGTGCGGTGTTCGTGGCCGATCCCATCGAGAAGGGAAAGTTCACCAAGCAGATCGCGTTCAACGTGATCCCCCATATCGGCGACTTCATGGATTCGGGCTACACCAACGAAGAATTCAAGATGATGGTCGAAGTGCAGAAGATTCTCGATCCGGACATCCAGACCACCGTCACCTGCGTGCGCGTGCCGGTGTTCGTGGGCCATTCGGAAGCCGTGACAATCGAATTCGAAAAGCCGCTGACGGCATCGGATGCGCGCAACATCCTGCGCCAGGCGCCGGGCGTGCTCGTCGTCGACAAGCGCGAGGACGAAGGCTACATCACGCCGGTCGAATGTGCCGGCGAAGACGCGACCTATGTCAGCCGCATCCGCCGCGACCCCACCGTCGAACACGGCCTTTCGATGTGGATCGTCTCCGACAATCTGCGCAAAGGCGCCGCACTGAACGCCGTGCAAATCGCCGAATGCCTGATCAACCGGAAGCTGCTCAAGAAGGCCGCGTAAATTTCTCACCTCCCCCTTGTGGGGAGGTAAGAGGAGTGCGACATGGCTTCACTCTCTCAGGACGAATTCAAAAAACTGATCGAACGCTTCTCCGCCGCCGCGACAGCGGGCGACGGCAAGGCACTTTCGGAATGCTTCACGCCGGACGGCACCTATTTCGATTACATCTACGGCCCGCACAAAGGCCGCGGTGCAATCGCCGACATGCTGGAAAATCTGTTCCATCGCGACGCGGCGGAATATGACTGGACGTTCTACGACCCTGTCGTGAATGGAAACATCGGTTACGCGCACTCGCTTTCGACCTTCGTTTCCAAAGTGCCGGATTATGCGGGCCGCGAGATCGTGATCGACGGCATCAGCCGCTTCGTGCTGCGGGAGGGCCTTATCCACGAATACCACGAGAGCGTGAATGGCGGCGTGGCGCACGCCCAACTTGGGCTCGCGCCCGAACGCATGGCGAAAGTGATGGCGCGCTGGGCCAAATGGCTTCGCGACCGTCCCGATGTGGAAGCCTACCGGGCAGCGGTGCGCGCCCGCTACGCCAAGTGATGTTCGCCCGCCTTGCCGCAATCGCAACGCTCGCTGTGCTGCTCGCAGCCTGCGTCGGTTCCCGCCCTGACGGCGCGATGTGCCCTGCCATACAGACAGAAAATTCCGCCTATAGCACCGCCCTCTCATCGTTCGCGACGCAAAGCGACGTCCCTGCGCGGTCGCAGGTGAACATCCTCGTGCTCTCGGGCGGCGGCGCGTGGGGTGCGTATGGCGCGGGATTCCTCAACGGCTGGTCGGCACGCTATCCACAATTGGGCGAACCGCGACCCCAATTCGACGTCGTCACCGGCGTCTCGACGGGCGCCATCATCGCCCCATTTGCGCTGCTCGGCCCCGATTACGATCGGCGCATAGCCGACGCCTTCCGTGGCGTATCGAGCGACACGCTCTTTCGGCAGCGTTCCGTCTTCGGGTTGCCGTTCTGGAATTCCCTCAAAGATCCCGAGCCCATGCGCAAGGAAGTCGCCGCCGCGCTCGATGACGATGCGATCACGCACCTCGCCCATGCCGCAGCAGAACATCGCTCGCTCTGGGTGGGGGCGGTCAATTTCGACAGCGGCGCCTTCACCGAATTCGATCTCACCGAAATCGCCGCAACCAAACCGGCGGACGACGCACGCAAGGCAATGGTCCAGCGCATCCTCGCGGCCTCCGCCATTCCGGGCTATTTCCCCCCGCGTTTCATCGGCGGCTGCATGTATATGGATGGCGCGGTGCGCGAAAACCTGTTCCTCGCGCAGATCGGCGACGCCATCAGGGCTGCGATGGGCGGACGCGCCGGCAAACCGACCGTGACCAACATCTATGCCATCATCAACGGCCCGATGGCGCCGCATCCGCATCTGACCGACAACACACTTGTCGGCGTCGGCGTGCGCGGGTTCGAAATCGCCGCCGACCAGATACAGCTGGCCTCGTTGCGCGAGGTCCATGATTACGCCAAAGCCCACGGTTATCGCTTCGCCTGGACAAGCGCCGACGACGTGATCGCCAACCCGGGCGAAACGCCATCCGCCGATCGCTGCCAGGCGCCCGAGACCACAACCGCTCAGTTCACCGCCGCCTTCACTGCCTGCCTGTTCGATGCAGGACAGCGCAAGGCGATGGCCGCGACCGCGCCCTGGCGCTCCGACCGGCCGTAACCCGGGATTGTGCGCCGCATAGCCGCTTGGCCGTGGGTGGCCCAAAATGCTAGCAGTTTCGGGAAATAAGGGGATTTTCCATGGCACATATCCGTCCGCGCCGCAGCGTTCTCTACATGCCGGGATCAAACCCCCGTGCGCTTGAGAAAGCGCAAACGCTACCCGCCGACGCGCTGATCCTCGATCTCGAAGATGCCGTGGCGCCCGACGCGAAGGATGCGGCCCGCCTGCAAGTCTTTGACGCGGTGAAGGCCAAAGGCTTCGGCAAGCGGGAGATCATCATCCGCATCAACGGCCTTTCGACACCCTGGGGCGCGGAAGACCTGAAGGCGGCCGTCGAAGCGGGCCCCGACGCCATTCTCGTTCCGAAGATTTCCAAGCCCGAAGACCTGCACGAAATCGACAATCGCATCGGCCATAAAAGTGCCGTGCGCGTCTGGGCGATGGTGGAAACGCCGCTTGCCATCCTCAACATCCAGGCCATCGCATCGGCCGCGGGCAGACTTTCGTGCTTCGTGATGGGCACCAACGATCTCATCAAGGAAGTGCGCGGGCTGCACACGCCCGACCGCATGAATCTCTCGGCAGCGCTTGGGCTTTCCGTGTTGGCGGCGCGTGCCAACGGCCTCGCCGTGATCGACGGCGTCTACAACGACATCCAGAACACCGATGGTTTCGCCGAAACCTGCCGCCACGGCCGCGCCTTCGGCTTCGACGGCAAGACCCTGATCCATCCTTCGCAACTCGACGCCTGCAACGACATCTTCGCGCCGTCTCCCGCCGAAGTGGACGCCGCGCGCAAGGTGATTGCCGCCTTCGAACTGCCGGAGAACAAGGGCAAGGGCGCCATCAAGGTGGACGGCCGCATGGTCGAATTGCTGCACGCCGAAATCGCGAAAGCGACCGTGGCACTGGCGGATGCGATTGCGGAGATGGCGAAGTGAAAACCAACTCAGGCAATTTCTTCGAGGATTTCAAGCTCGGCCAGACGCTGCATCACGCGACGCCGCGCACGCTCACCGAAGGCGACCGCGCGCTTTATACCGCGCTTTATGGTTCGCGGTTCGCGCTGCAATCGGGCGATGCGTTTGCCAAGCATCTCGGCTTCCACAAAAGCCCCATCGACGATCTTCTGGTGTTCCACACCGTGTTCGGCAAATCGGTGCCGGACATTTCGCTGAACGCAGTGGCCAATCTCGGTTACGCCGAGGGCCGCTTCATGAAACCCGTCTATCCGGGCGAAACGCTGTCCGCCGTTTCCGAAGTGATCGGGCTGAAGGAGAATTCCAACAAGCAGACCGGCGTCGTTTACGTCCGCACCCGCGGGCTCAACGAAAACGACGAGATGGTGCTCTCCTATGTGCGCTGGGTGATGGTGCGAAAGCGCGACCCGGAAGCGCCCACCGAAACCTCGGTGCCGAAACTCGCCGACAGTGTGGCGGCGGAGGAATTGCACGTCGCCCCGCACACCGATTACGCCACGCTGTTCAATACGCAGCTTTCCGGCAGCAACCATCGCTGGGACGATTACCAGCCGGGCGAGAAGATCGACCATGTCGACGGCATGACGGTGGAGGAAGCTGAGCACATGCTGGCGACGCGGCTTTATCAGAACACCGCCAAAGTCCATTTCAACCAGTTCACCGAGAGCAAGGGCCGCTTCGGCCGCCGGCTGATTTATGGCGGCCACGTCATCAGCCTTGCCCGCGCATTGTCGTTCAACGGTCTGGCGAACGCAGTGTCGATTGCGGCGATCAATGCCGGCCGCCATGTCAATCCGCTGTTCGCGGGCGACACGGTGTTCGCGTGGAGCGAAGTCCTCGACAAAGCCGAGATTGCCCATCGCAAGGATGTGGGCGCGTTGCGCCTGCGTCTGGTTGCGACCAAGAATCTTCCTTGCGAAACCTTCCCCGACAAGGACGACAAGGGCGCGTATCCCGAGAACGTGATCCTCGATTTCGATTATTGGGCGCTTCTGCCGAAGAAGCTCTGATGCCGCTTCTGGAGCGTTATCGCGCACTCGTTGCCGAAAAGGCGCTCAAGCCGGATGCCGAACAACAGGCAGCCGCACAGAAACTCGACACGCTCGCCCGCGCGTTGAAATCCTACAAACCCGGCGGCTGGTCGTTGTTCAAGAAGCCCGGGCCTCCGCGCGGCCTCTACATCTGGGGCGATGTGGGGCGCGGCAAATCCATGCTGATGGATCTGTTCTTCGACGCCGCGCGGGTGGGCGCGAAAACCCGCGTGCATTTCAACGCCTTCATGGTGCAAACCCACGCCCGCATCCACACCGAGCGACAGAAAGGCGAAAGCGACGATCCCATTCCGCCCGTCGCACGCGCCATCGCGAGCGAGGCGAAGCTCCTCTGCTTCGACGAATTCCAGGTCACCGATGTCGCCGACGCGATGATCCTGGGGCGATTGTTCGAACAGCTCTTTTCGCTCGGCGTGGTGATCGTGGCGACTTCCAACACGCCGCCGGAAAAACTCTACGAAGGCGGTCTCAACCGCCAGCTTTTCCAGCCCTTCATCGCGCTGATCAAGGAACGGCTGGACGTCCTCAATCTCGACGGCGCCGTCGATTACCGTCTGCAGCGCATGGCGGGCATGAAGGTCTATCTGACACCGCTGGGACCGGATGCCGATCGCGCGATGGACGAAGACTGGCGCAAACTCACCGACGAAGACCGCGGCACGCCGATGGAGCTGACGGTGCTGGGCCGCGAACTTCCCGTGCCGCAGGCCGCGCGCGGTGTGGCGCGTTTTTCGTTCGACGACCTGTGCAAGGCGGCGTTGGCCGCCGCCGATTATCTGACCATCGCGCACACCTTCCGCACGGTGATGATCGACCGCATTCCGGTGATGGGGCCGGAGATGCGCAACGAAGCGCGGCGCTTCGTGCTTTTGATCGACACGCTTTATGACGAAGGCGTAAAACTGATCTGTTCGGCCGCCGCACCACCCGAAGCGCTTTACACCGATGGCGACGGCGCGGAAGCCTTTCGCCGCACCGCCTCGCGACTGGCCGAAATGCAGAGCGCGGATTATCTTTCGCGTGGCCACAAGATCGAAATGCCCACGGCGGACATCGACTGATGCGCGACCTGCTCTATATGGCGGCGCTGTTACTGATCCTGCTGCTCGTGTTTGGCTATCGCGAACGCATCCTTGAAGCCTTGCGCCGTTTCGACCGACGCAACATCGAACGCCAGCTCGAGCAGATGAACGAGCGCAACGACCCCACCGCGCATTTCAGGCACACGATGAAACTCGCCGACGAACAGGTCGAGGAAATATTGGAAATCGAAGCCCTTGACGAACGCACCGCCACGCCGGTGACGCGCTACATCTTCCAGGGCGAAACCTTCGCCACGCGCGGTGAAGCCGAGAAAGCCCGCGCCGAAACCGTCGGCCAGATCGCGCGGGGCTTCTATGCCGAATTGCCCAAGGCGCTAGCTGCCCGCGGCAACGGCAAATTAGGTCGGGAATAGTAGATCCAACCTGTCATCCCGGATGGCGCTTGCGCCAATCCGGGACCCATAGTGCGGCGGCTCGATAGGTCCCGGCTCGCGCTGCGCTTGGCCGGGATGACAAAGGTGTGGAAGAATTCGCGATACGACATCGGAGAAAACAAATGCTCGATCTAAAGAACAGGCGTGTATTGGTCGTCGGCGGAAGTTCCGGCATCGGCGAAGGTGCCGCAAAGGCGGCAGCCGACGCGGGCGCGAAAGTTATGATCGCCTCACGCTCGGAGGAAAAGCTGAAGGCCGCAGCCATGCGCATCGGGCGCGGTTGCGAACACGCCACCATCGACACCCGCGAAGACGCCTTCGTCGAAGCCTTCTTCGCCAAGACGGGCGCTTTCGACCATGTGGTGATGAGCGCCGCACAGGTAAACATCCAGCCGGTGAAATCGTTTTCGGTTGCGGAAGCGCAGGCCTCGATGAATTCGAAATTCTGGGGCACCTATCGCGTCGCCCGCAGCGCCCAGATCAATGATGGCGGCTCACTGACCATGGTTTCGGGCGCCGCTGCCGTGCGGGCCACCAAGGGGCGCGCGCTGCAAACCGCGATCAACGCGGCGGTGGAAGCGCTTACCAAAGGCCTCGCGCTCGAATTCGCGCCCGTGCGCGTGAACACGGTCTCGCCCGGCATTGTGGAAACGCCGATCTGGGGCAATCTGGATGAAGCGCGCATCGCCCAGATCAAACAGATGGCAAGCCGCACCGCCACCGGCCGCGTGGGTCAACCGGAAGACATCGCGCAACAAATCCTCGTCTGCATGACCAACCCGTTCATGACCGGCAGCATCGTCTATCTGGACGGCGGTTATCTGTTGTGAAGACGAAACGCTCGAAAGCCTCGGCGGTGCAGGCGTCTGGTCAATGCATTTGCGGCGCGGTCAAATTCGAGATCGACGTTCCGGCGCGCTGGGCCTGGCACGACCATTCAGAAGCCAGCCGCCGCGCGCACGGCTCGGCCTATGTCACCTATGTCGGCAGCTACAAGAGCCGCTTCCGTATCCTGAAAGGCAGCGAAAACATTACGCGCTTCGAGGACAAGCCCGGTCGCGGCGTCAGAAGTTTCTGCACCAGATGCGGCACGCCGCTCGCTTATGAACGCGCGCACGCACACGAAATGATCAACATTCCCCGCGCCTTGTTCGAAGCCCGCACGGGCCGCGAACCGCGCTATCACCTTCATCTCGAACAGGCGCCGGAATGGGCTTATCGGGGCGAAACGCTGGCGCCGCTCAAGGGTTATCCCGGTGTCATGTGGGAGCGGCCGAAGCGAAAGAAACGCGCGGAAATGCTGGACCCCATGTTCTGACAACGCATAGCCAAAAGCGCAACGCGGGCGTTAGACTGGTTCATCGCTATTTCACCAAAACGGAGAATGGATATGGCCCACGAGCCTTATGTGCCCCCGAAGATCTGGACCTGGAACAAGGAAAGCGGCGGCCGTTTCGCGAACATCAATCGCCCCGTCGCGGGCCCCACGCACGAGAAGGTGCTGCCGGTCGGCAAACATCCGCTGCAGCTTTATTCGCTCGGCACGCCCAACGGCGTGAAAGTGACGGTGATGCTGGAAGAGCTGCTGGCACTCGGCCACAAGGGCGCGGAATACGATGCGTGGCTGATCAATATCGGCGGCGGGGATCAGTTCGGCAGCGGCTTCGTCGAGATCAATCCGAACTCCAAGATTCCGGCGCTGCTCGACCGCAGCACCAACCCGCCGACTCGCGTGTTCGAATCGGGCTCCATCCTTCTCTATCTCGCGGAAAAATTCGGCGCGTTCCTTCCCAAAGATCATGCGAAGCGCACCGAAGCGCTGAATTGGCTGTTCTGGCAGATGGGCAGCGCCCCCTATCTGGGCGGCGGCTTCGGCCATTTCTATGCCTATGCGCCGATGAAGCTCGAATATCCCATCGACCGTTTCGCGATGGAGGTGAAACGCCAGCTCGACGTGCTCGACCGCAATCTCGCAACCCGCGAATATATGGCGGGCGATGAATATACGATTGCCGACATCGCGATCTGGCCGTGGTACGGCGCGCTCGCCAAAGGTCTCGTCTACGACGCGGGCGAATTCCTGCAGGTGAAGGACTACAAGAACGTACAGCGCTGGACCGACCAGATCGGCGAACGCCCCGCCGCCAAGCGAGGGCGAATGGTCAATCGCGTCTATGGCGATCCGTCGACCCAACTGCGCGAACGCCACGACGCGGGCGATTTCGAAACGAAGACAGCGGATAAGCTGGAGGCGGCGCAGTGACCGTCTGACGTCCAACTCGTCATGGCCCGCGAATGCGGGCCACCCAGTTGGGTTCTGCACAATGGAAATTTGCACGCGGAGACGCGGAGTACGCGGAGGATTGATTCAACTCCGCGGACTCCGCGTCTCCGCGTGAGTCGCCTTCACAGGTTTCAGCTGGGTGGCCCGCATTCGCGGACCATGACAATGAGGTTATGCGAAAAAGCCTTACGCCGCTTCGCCTCTCAGCAATCTCGGTAATTTTCCGATTTCGCCGCCTGCGTGCCGCATGAAGAAACGGCGCGCAGGTCCGATGCGATCAACGATGCCAAGCCCCAGATCGCGCGCGATGCGCAGCGGCGCGATGTCGTTGGAGAACAGCCGGTTCAATCCATCGGTTGCGGCGGCCAGCATGAAGGAATCGAACCGCCGCCAGCGCTCATACCGCTTGAGCACATCCAGCGCGCCGATATCGAGGCCAAGGCGCGCCGCATCGAGCACGCTTTCGGCAAGCGCGGCCGCATCCTTCAAACCGAGATTGAGCCCTTGTCCCGCAATCGGATGGATGCCGTGCGCGGAATCGCCGGCGAGCGCAAAGCGCGGCCGCACATAGGACCGCGCCAGATGGAATTTCAGCGGATAGAACCAGCGCGGTCCAGCCGCTTTCGTGGCGCCCAGATGCGAGCCGAAACGACGTGAAAGCTCCGCTTCGAATTCCATCTCGCTCGCCTTCAGAATCTTCGGCGCCAGCGTGTCCTTCTCCGTCCACACCAGAGACGAACGATTGGATTCTTTATGGCCTACCGCTCCGCTACTTGAGGCCGGGGTCATCGGCAAAATCGCGAAAGGCCCCGAAGGCAGGAAATGTTCATACGCCACGCCGTTGTGCGGCCGCGAATGCTCGACCGTCGCCACGATTCCGATTTGCGGATAGGACCAGCCGACAATGCCGATGCCTTGCGCATCGCGCATCGCGGATTCACGTCCGTCAGCGGCAACCGCCAACTTCGCGCGCACGCTCTCGCCATTCGACAATGTTGCGACGATGGCAGCGCCATCCTGCGAAAGCGCCGTCATCGCGGCGGGTGAAATGAGTTCGATGTTCGCGCTCGCGCCCGCAGCCTTGTAAAGCGCGGCGCGGATATGCCGGTTCTCGACAATGCGCCCCAACGGTTCGCCGATCTCGCGATGATCGAAATGCAATGAGAAGGGCGAGGCCTCGCGGTCGAGCTTTGCATCGGTGACGAGGATGTCGTTGATCGGTTGCGCATCCGCTTCCAGATCGGGCCACACGCCGAGCGCCTGGTACATCCGCACGGAGGCATAGGCGAGCGCGCTCACCCGTCCGTCGAATTTGGCGGCGGTCAGGGCGGCCTGCGGCATGGGATCGGCGACCGCCACCTTCAGCCCGCCCTGCGCCAGCGCAAGCGCGAGCGTCACGCCCACCATACCCCCGCCCCCGATGATGACGTCCGTTTCCCGTGCGCTCATGGCTTCAGCCTATCCCTCGCCTCACGCGCCCGCGCAAGCCTGATCAAAAAACAGGCAGCCAAACGAATCTGCACAAAGAAATGGCTTTTCCTGCCGCCAATCTCTCCCGCGATTCCGAATAATCAAATTATTCCAGTTACTTAAACTTTCGCTGCACTGCGGCACGCTTCTTGATGAAGCACTAAGGCCCATGGCGTTCGCGGGGGCAGAACTCAATCGGAAGGACATCGGATGAAGCTCATCACGGCGATCATCAAACCCTTCAAGCTCGACGACGTGCGGGAGCAGCTCTCCACGCTGGGCGTCCAGGGCATGACGGTGACGGAAGTCAAAGGCTACGGGCGGCAGAAGGGCCATACGGAAATCTATCGCGGCGCCGAATACGCCGTGAGCTTCCTGCCCAAACTCAAAATCGAAGTGGCGGTGAAAGCCGAACTGGCGAACGCGGTGATCGACGCGATCGTCAGCAAGGCCAAGACCGGACAGATCGGCGACGGAAAGATCTTCGTCACGCCGGTCGATCAGGTCGTGCGCATCCGCACCGGCGAAACCGACGGCGACGCGCTCTAGGCGTTCACAAAAATTCAGAAGGGGTTCCAACAATGAAAATTACTGGGTTGAAAAAATTGGGGATGGGAGCGCTTGCCGCGGGCGGCTCACTCGGCCTTTCCACCGCCACGGCGTTCGCGGCCACCGCGCCCAAGATCGACACGGGCGACACCGCGTGGATGCTCACCTCCACCGCACTCGTGCTGATGATGACCATTCCGGGCCTCGGCCTGTTCTATGGCGGCATGGTGCGCAAGAAGAATGTGCTGGCGACGATGGCGCAAAGCTTCGGCGCCACCTGCCTTATCACCGTGCTCTGGATGATCATCGGCTATTCGCTGGCGTTCACCGACGGCGGCAGCCATCAATCGTTTCTCGGCGGCTTTTCCTACGCCTTCCTGAGGCCGATGGGCATCAACGCGCAGGCTTCGCTTGCGGGCACGATTCCGGAATCGGTCTTCATGACCTTCCAGATGACGTTCGCCATCATCACGCCCGCGCTCATCGCGGGCGCGCTCGCCGACCGCATGAAGTTCTCGGCCTTCATGTGGTTCATGGGTGCGTGGCTGATCCTCGTCTATTGCCCGATCGCCCATTGGGTGTGGGGCGGCGGCTGGCTCGGTTCGCTCGGCGCGCTCGACTACGCAGGCGGCTCCGTCGTGCATCTGAACGCCGGTACGGCGGCACTTGTCACCTGCCTGGTGCTCGGACCGCGCAAGGGTTACGGCACCGAGAACATGGCGCCGCACAACCTCGTGCTCAGCGTCATCGGCGCGGCCCTCCTTTGGGTCGGCTGGTTCGGCTTCAACGCGGGCTCGGCCGTCACCGCCAACGTGAACGCCGGCATGGCGATGGCCGCGACGCAGATCGCGACCGCCGCAGCCGCGCTCGCCTGGATGTTCGCCGAATGGATCATCGCCAAGAAGCCGAGCGTTCTGGGCATGATCTCGGGCGCGGTTGCCGGTCTTGTGGCGATCACCCCGGCGTCGGGCTTCGTCGATCCGATGGGCGCGCTCATCATCGGCCTGGTAGCGGGCGTGGTCTGCTACATCTCGGCGGTCCATATGAAGAAGCTGTTCGGCTATGACGACTCCCTCGACGCCTGGGGCGTGCACGGCGTGGGCGGCGCGTTGGGCGCCATCCTCACCGGTGTGTTCGCCAACAGCGCGATCAACTCGCTCGGCAAAGGCTGGCTGATCGACGGCAACGGCCACCAGATGCTGATCCAGCTCTACGATGTGCTCGGCACCTTCGTGTACTGCGCCATCGTCACCTTCATCATCCTGAAAGTGATCGACCTGGTGATCGGCCTGCGTGTCTCCAAGGAAGTCGAAGTCGAAGGTCTCGACATCAACCTCCACGGCGAAACCGTGCACGGCTAAAGCGGGCTTTCTCCCGGCAACTGGGGCGTCCCTCTGGGGCGCCCCTTTTGTTTTGTGCTACGATTCGGCCGGATCAAAAGAAACACGAGTACCGCGTGCTGCCCGGACGATTAGCCGAACTGCCGCCGTCGTCCTTTGCGCGGCTGGCAAACCTTCTTGATCCGCACAAGCCCGGCAAGCCGCCGCTCAGCCTTTCGGTGGGCGATCCGCAAGGTGTGCCGCCCGCCTTCGTGCTCGATGCCATTGCCAAGAACGTGGCCACGTTCGGCCAATATCCCGCGATCAACGGCACCGCCGACTGGCGCGATGCGGCGGGCGGATGGTTGCGCCGCCGCTTCAATCTTCCCGACACCAGCATCGATCCCGAACGCCACCTGCTGCCGCTCAACGGCACGCGCGAGGGATTGTTCCTCGCCCCGCAGATCCTCACGCCGGAAAGGAAGGCGGGCGGGCGCCCCGTCATCCTGATCCCCAACCCGTTCTATCAATGCTATGCGGTCGCCGTGCTCGCCGCTGGTGCCGAAGCAGTGTTCGTGCCTGCAACGGCCGAGACCAATTTCCTTCCCGATTTCGAAAACCTTCCGAAGGATGTGCTCGCGCGCACTGTCGCCGCTTACATCTGCTCGCCGTCCAACCCCGAAGGCGCGTGCGCGAGCGAAGCCTATTGGACGAAATTGTTCGCGCTCGCCGACGAATATGATTTCACCGTCTTCGCCGACGAATGCTACGCCGACATCTATTTCGACAAACCGCCGGTCACCGCTCTCGACACGCGGCTCAAGCGGAACGGAAATTTCGACCGCTTGCTGACGTTTCATTCGCTGTCGAAACGCTCCGCCTTGCCGGGCTTGCGCTCCGGGATCGTCGCGGGCGATCCGGCGCTAATGCAGAAATTCCGTTACCTGCGCAACACGGCAGGACCACAGGTGCCGACGCCGTTGCTCGCGGCATCCGCAGCCGCGTGGCGCGACGAAGACCATGTCGCCGCCAATCGCGCGACCTATGCCGAACGCTTTGCAGTCGCCAAACGCATCCTGGGCAACCGCACCGGCTTTCGGATGCCCGATGGCGGTTTCTTCCTCTGGCTCGATGTCGGCAATGGCGAAGAGATGGCGCTGCGCCTGTGGCGGGAGGAGGGGATCAGGGTGCTTCCCGGTGCTTATATGGGCCGCGAGACTATCCCGGGAAAAATCCAGTCAAACCCTGGGTTTCGCTACCTTCGGGTGGCGCTCGTTAGTGATTTGGTAACTATTTCGGCCGCACTCGAAAGGCTGGCCGAAAAACTGGGCGGGGACAGATGAGCCGTAGCCGTTCGATGGGTGTCTACCAGCCGCGCGCACGCAAGATGGCGTTCGCCGATGCGATGGCCGATGCGCGTCTGACCGTGATGCGCGCGCTGCGCAACGCGATGTACCGCACGACCGGTCTCGCCCTCTTCCTGTTTGCGATCACCGGCATCGTTGCGCTCGCCACATACAATTCGCTGGATCCAAGTTTCGACAACGCCACCGCGCGCGAGGCGAGCAATCTGCTCGGCCGCTACGGCGCGATCGAAGCCGACCTGCTGTTGCAGATATTCGGGCTCGCAGCTCTCGCCTTCCTCGCCGCACCCGCCGTCTGGGGCTGGCGCACGGCGATGGGCCGCATGATGCCCTACACATTGCTGCGCGCGCTTGCCTGGCCGTTCGGTTCGATCCTGCTGGCCGCAGGACTAGGCGTGATGCCGGCCGTCGTTTCGCTTCCTGCGGGTGCGGGCGGTTTGATCGGTCTGGGCTGGGCGCAGCTTTCGCAAGTCATCGCGCACAGTTTTGGCATGAACTGGCTGGCTTACGTTCTGCCGCTTCTGCTGCTCGCGGCGGGCGCATTCCTGTCGTTCCTCGCAACAGGCCTGGAATTCCTGCCGCTCGCGCGCGGTGCGATGAACATTCCCGCTTTCCTGGTGTTCGCGGGCGGACACGCACGCAACGTGCGGCTGCCCAGCTTGCCGAAATTCGGACGCAAAGCCTCGGGCGAACAGATCGAACCTTCCTTCGGCGACGATGACGACGAAGAGGAAGATGGCGAGGACGAAGAAGAGGACGACGACGAATATGAGCAGGACGAAGACGAATTCGACCTGCGCGAAAAACCCGGCCGCGACCGCGCGATCCGCGTCAAGCGCGAGGAACGCAAGCCCCAGCCGCAGAACGCCAAGCGCGCGCACCAGCCAGCGCTCAACCTTTCCAGCGACGAATACGAACTTCCCTCGCTCGGCCTTCTGACCGAACCCGTACATATCGCCGACCAGAGCGCGCTTTCCGACGAGGCGCTGGAAGAAAACGCCCGCATGCTCGAATCCGTGCTGGTCGATTTCGGCGTGCGCGGCCGCATCAACGCCGTGCGCCCCGGACCGGTTGTCACGCTTTACGAATTCGAGCCCGCCGCCGGCGTCAAATCTTCCCGGGTCATTTCGCTCGCCGACGATGTGGCGCGTTCCATGTCGGCGGTCGCCGCCCGCATCGCGGTGATACCGGGGCGCAACGTGATCGGCATCGAGCTTCCCAACCACACGCGCGAGACCGTCTATCTGCGCGAATTGCTGTCGAGCGGCGATTTCGAGAAGGCGCGCGCGCCGCTCACGCTGGCCCTCGGCAAGACCATCGGCGGCGAGCCGGTGATGGCCGATCTCGCGAAGATGCCTCACCTGCTCATCGCCGGCACCACCGGTTCGGGCAAATCGGTCGGCCTCAACACCATGATCTTGTCCTTGCTCTATCGCATGCCGCCCGAGCATTGCCGCATGATCATGATCGATCCCAAAATGCTCGAACTCTCCGTCTATGACGGCATCCCGCATCTGCTCGCCCCCGTCGTCACCGATCCGCGCAAGGCCGTCGTCGCGCTCAAATGGGCGGTGCGCGAGATGGAAGACCGCTACCGCAAGATGTCCAAGCTCGGCGTGCGCGGCATCGAAGCCTTCAACGAGCGCGTGAAGAAAGCCGCCGACAAGGGCGAAAGCCTGAAGCGCACGGTGCAGACGGGCTTCGACCGCGAGACCGGCAAACCGATCTACGAAGACGAAACGCTCGAACTCGAACCGATGCCCTTCATCGTCGTCGTGGTCGACGAAGTGGCCGACCTGATGATGATCTCCGGCAAGGAGATCGAAGGTGCCGTGCAGCGCCTCGCACAGATGGCGCGTGCGGCCGGCATCCACCTGATCGCCGCCACCCAGCGCCCATCGGTCGACGTCATCACCGGCACGATCAAGGCGAACTTCCCCACCCGCATCTCCTTCCAGGTGACGAGCAAGGTCGACAGCCGCACCATCCTGGGCGAACAGGGCGCCGAACAGCTGCTCGGCCAGGGCGACATGCTCTACATGATGGCGGGCGGACGCATCCGGCGCATCCACGGTCCGTTCGTCAGCGACCACGAAGTCGAAGACGTGGTGAAATCCCTCAAGGCCCAGGGCGTGCCCGAATATCTCGACGCCGTCACCGAAGAACCCGACGAGGAAGGCGAAGATCCTTACGCGCTCTATGGCGGCGGCAACGGGGATTCCGGCGACGATCTCTACGACCGCGCGCTCGCCATCGTCGCGCGCGAACGCAAGGCCACGACCAGCTACATCCAGCGCCGCCTGCAGATCGGCTACAACCGCGCCGCCCGCATCATCGAGCGCATGGAACAGGAAAGCGTGCTCTCAAAGCCCAATCACAAGGGCGTGCGCGAAATCCTGCTGCCCGATCACGGCGAGGACGATTGACCTAAAGGCGCTTTACCGCGCGTTCCAGCGCATCGTTGATGCGCGTCTGCCAACCGCGCCCCGTGGCGCGAAACGCGTCCACCACTCTTGGATCGAGGCGCAACGTCACGGGAATCTTCGGATTGGGAACCTTCGGCCGTCCGCGGCCGCGCTTTGCTTCCACGATCTCCGGGATAAGTTTTGCGGCAGGCCGGGCACGGCGAAAATCCTCGCGCGTCCAATCCGGATTGTCGTTGAACCGCGCTGGCGGCTTGGGCCGCGCTTCACGCTTTGCGCCACTCTTCTTCATACCATCTCACTTCCCTGGCCTTCGTCTTTCTGAGGCTGATGATGCGAACATCGCGTCCCCTCGGCGTGAAGACCATCACATGCAGTCGCCCACGGATGAAGCCGAACGCGCGAAGGCGGGTTTCGCCATAGTCGTAACGATCGTCTTCCACCACCAGCGCCGTGTCCCACTCGAACATCGCCTCTTCGGCGAAATCGATGCCGTGCTTGCGGCGGTTGGCGGCACGCTTGGCTTCATCCCATTCGGGCATGTAATTTATGTAGTACGAAAATTCGTGAAATGCAAGGCTAAGCCGCCTTCAGCTTGCCTTCGTAATAGGCCGCCAGCCCTTCCAGCTCGGCCGCGCAATCGCCTTCGAAGCAGGTACCGTGCATCACCGCGATGCGTTTCGGCTTCAGGTCTTTCAGCGCGCGAATGGTCGGCCCGGTCGCGGGCGTGAGCGCGCTGGCGTGAAAACCCTCCTCAGCCGCAATCGCCGCATCGACGATGCTCTTGCCGCCAATCGCAGGCCCATCTCCCACTTGCGTGAACAGGTCGCCGGAGAACAACGTCCCCGTTGTTTCCTCGAACATCAGCCCGGATTCCCATGCATGCGGCACATGCGGCGTATCGATGTAGCGCACGCGCTTGCCGCCCAAATCGAGCACTTCGCCGTTCTGCAACGGCCGCGGCGGGCGATCCGCCAGATCGTTGAGCGAGACCATGCAGGCGATCATGCCGTGAGCCACCTGCGCGTTCGGCGCGGCCGCCAGCCATTGATTCATGGACCCGCACTCGTCGGATTCCACATGGCCAAACGAAATCCAGCGAAGTTTCTCCAGCGGCACCACCGTCGCAGCCGCAGCCGAAACCAGCGGAAATAGCCCCCGCCCGCCGCAATGGAACAGAAGCGGCTCGTCGGCACGCACGAGATACTGATTGAACGTGAAGCCGACCGGCGGCACCTCCGCCACGAAAGTGGAGAGACGGAAAATCCCGTCGGCGATTTCATCGACGCGCGTTTGCATGGGAAGCCTCTTCCTCAAAACGGGCGCAATACTAGGACAAGTCCCTTTCCCAGCAAGCGCCAAACCGAATAGTCTTCCGCCCGACCAAAGGGGAAGCTGGATGTCCTATATCGACAAGTCGCTGGGCGACGGCGAACGGCTGGTGGCGCGCGCCGAGTTTCACTGGTGGTACACGTTCAAGGCCGTGCTCGCGCTCGTGGTGCTGGGCATCGTCCTTATCGGCATCGTGATTTTCTTCCGCATGATGTTGCGCAAATGGACGACCGAGATCGGCATCACCACCCATCGCTTCGTCGAGAAGACAGGCTGGCTCACGCTCAGCACGCAGGAGATCGCCCTTCCCAACATCGAAGGCGTGAAGGTGACCCAGAACTTCTGGGGCAACATCCTGGGCTACGGCAAGATCCGCATCGAAGGCACCGGCATCGACGCCATCGAACTGCCCGACATCGCCAATCCGATCGAATTCCGCAGGGCCATCGAATCCGCGAAGGAAGGCTCGGGCATGTTCCGCAGATGATGGCGGACAATAAACCGCGCTGCCGGAAAGACCGTGCTCGATTAGAAACGGCACGTAACGCAACCGGAACCAGCGCATGACGAAAGCATTGAGCAGCATCGTTCTGATAGCCGCGTGTCTTACTCCGCTTGCCGCGCAAGCCGGGGGCGATGCGGCCAAAGGCAAGGGCTATTTCACGCGCTGCGCCATCTGCCATTCCAACGCCAAAGGCGCGCCCAACCGTATCGGGCCGAATCTGTTCGGCGTTGTCGGACGCAAGGCCGCATCCCTGCCGGGATTTTTCTATTCGGGCGCGATGAAGCATTCGAACATCAAATGGACCCACGAAAAGCTGGAGGCCTATATCTCCAAGCCCCAGGCCGTGGTTCCGGGCAACCGGATGGCCTTCGCAGGGGTCTCCAGCCACCAGCAGGTCGAGGACCTGGTGGCCTACCTCGAGACCCTGAAATAACCGGGCTGCGGCGGAATGACGCACCCGCGCGCTTATGCTGCGGCGCGAAGGCGGGGCGGGCGACATTGCTTCGTTGACAGGCCCGACGCCTCTTGCCTAGTTTTTGCGCCGCACAACAGACGGCCTGAAGCGCCAGTCCTTTCGGCGCCGGAAGTGGGATTAAGGCCGCTATAGCGGGAAGGCATTCTGAAACGATGAAGGTACTGGTCCCCGTCAAGCGGGTGATCGACTACAACGTCAAGGTTCGCGTCAAAGCGGATCAGACTGGGGTCGACCTCGCCAACGTGAAAATGTCGATGAACCCCTTCGACGAAATCAGCGTCGAGGAAGCGGTTCGCCTCAAGGAAAAGGGCAAGGCGACGGAAGTCATCGCCGTGTCCATCGGGCCGCAACAGGCCGGCGAAACCATCCGCACCGCACTCGCCATGGGCGCGGACCGCGGCATCCTGGTGAAGGTGGACGGCGATGTGGAACCGCTCGCCGTCGCCAAGATTCTCAAAGGCATCGTCGAAGCCGAACAGCCGGGTCTCGTGATCCTGGGCAAGCAGGCCATCGACGACGACTCCAACCAGACGGGCCAGATGCTCGCCGCCCTTCTGGGCTGGCCGCAAGGCACCTTCGCGCACAAGCTTGAACTGGGTGACGGCTCCGCACAGATCGAACGCGAAATCGACGGCGGCCTGCAGACCGTCGAAGTGAAGTTGCCCGCGATCATGACCGTGGACCTTCGCCTCAACGAGCCGCGCTATGCGTCGCTTCCGAACATCATGAAGGCCAAGAAGAAGCCCATCGACGAAAAAGCCCCCGGCGATTACGGCGTCGACACGACACCGCGCCTGAAGGTGCTGAAAGTGACCGAACCGCCCAAGCGTCAGGCCGGCGTGAAGGTGAAGACCGCCGCCGAACTCGTCGACAAGCTCAAGAACGAAGCGGGAGTGATCTGATGGCTTCGCTCGTCATTGCCGAACACGACAACAAAAATCTCAAAGACTCCACCGCGAAAACCGTCACCGCCGCCGCTCAGGTTTCAACGCCCGTGCATGTGCTGGTCGCGGGTTCCGATGCGGGCGCTGTTGCGGAAGCCGCAGCGAAGCTCGGGGGCGTCGAGAAAGTGATCCTCGCCGACGATCCGCTCTATGCGAAGCTCGTCGCCGAACCGATGGAAAAGCTCATCCTGTCGCTCGCCGACAAGTATGACGCGATCCTCGCGCCCGCCACCACCAACGGCAAGAACTTCATGCCGCGCGTGGCGGCCAAGCTCGACGTGCCGCAGATCTCCGAAATCCTCGCCGTCGAAAGCGCGGACACGTTCCGCCGCCCGATCTATGCGGGCAACGCGATCGCGACCGTGCAGGCGCCTGCCGGCAAGAAGGTCATCACCGTTCGCACCACGACGTTCAAAGCCGCCGAAGCCACCGGCTCCGGTTCGGTGGAAAAAATCGGCGGCGCGGGCGATCCGGGCATCTCGAAATTCGTCGGCGAAGAGCTTTCGAAATCCGAGCGCCCCGAACTCACTTCGGCCAAGATCGTCATCTCCGGCGGTCGCGGCATGCAGTCGGGCGACAATTTCCACATGCTCGACAAGATCGCCGACAAGCTGCACGCAGCGGTCGGCGCATCGCGCGCAGCGGTGGACGCGGGCTTCGTGCCCAACGACTACCAGGTCGGCCAGACCGGCAAGGTCGTCGCACCCGATCTCTACATCGCCGTCGGCATCTCCGGCGCGATCCAGCATCTGGCGGGCATGAAGGATTCCAAGGTGATTGCCGCCATCAACAAAGACGAGGAAGCCCCCATCTTCCAGGTCGCCGATTACGGCCTTGTGGCCGATCTCTTCAAGGCGGTTCCTGAGATGGAGGAAGAACTTACCAAATTGGGGTACTAATTCGCCCCGTTAGGATACACTCGGAACCCGCATGAGCATCGAACGCGTAGGAGTGGTAGGCGCAGGCCAGATGGGCACCGGTATTGCCCACGTCCTGTCGCTTGCGGGTTTCGACGTTGTCCTCGAAGACATCAATCAGGAAGCGCTCGACAAAAGCCAGCAACGCATCGAGCGCAACATGCACCGCCAGGCTGCGCGCGGTTACATCAAGGAAGACCAGATCGCGCCGGCGCTGGCCCGCATCCGCAAAAGCCAAAGCCTCGACGACATGAAGGACCGCGACCTCATCATCGAGGCCGCGACCGAGGACGAGCCCACCAAGCGCAAGATCTTCCAGGATCTCTGCACGCGCATCTCCGACAAGACGCTGCTCGCCACCAACACGTCTTCGATCTCGGTGACGCGCCTCGCCGCCGCCACCGACCGCCCCGAACATTTCATCGGCCTGCATTTCATGAATCCGGTGCCGATGATGCAGCTCGTGGAAGTGATCCGCGGCATCGCCACCGACGACACCACGTTCCAGGCCGCCCTCGATGTGGTGCGCCGCGTCGGCAAGACGGTCGCCTACGCCGAAGATTTCCCCGCCTTCATCGTCAACCGCATCCTGATGCCGATGATCAACGAAGCGGTCTATACGCTCTATGAAGGCGTCGGAAACGTCGAGGCCATCGACACCGCGATGCGTCTGGGCGCCAATCATCCGATGGGTCCGCTGCAACTGGCAGACTTCATCGGCCTCGATACGTGCCTCTCGGTGATGCAGGTGCTCTACGAAGGCCTCGCCGATTCCAAATACCGCCCGTGCCCGCTGCTCGTGAAATATGTCGAAGCAGGCTGGCTCGGCCAGAAGACGGGCCGCGGCTTCTACGACTATCGCGGCGAAAAGCCCGTTCCGACGCGCTAAAGCAAAAACTCAACCCACTCACGCGAAGACGCGGAGGAAAGCTCAACTCCGCGTTCTCCGCGCCTCCGCGTGCAAATTTCTATTTGTTGTTAGCGCATCAACACCGCAGCAAACTCCGCAGGCGGTGCGCCTTCCGGCCAACTCGCCACGCCCGGCGGAATGTCGATGCCCGACACTTTCCGTTTGGCCCAGATATGCGCGACGATATTGAGCTTGTCGCTGTCATCCAGCGTGCCCGCGCGTATCACCGCCAATCCGGGCCGCGCGCTGTTGGTGTTGTAAACGCGCGTGAAGCAGGTGGAGCAGGCGCGTTGATAGGACGTGCGCGCACCATCCGGCGTGACACGTTGGTAGAGCGCCGGTGTCCCCGCCGTAATCTCCAGCGCGCCTTCCGGCACGATCACCTGGGTGGAAAACGCGCTCCCCGACCACGTCTGGCAATCCAGGCAATGGCAGGCATAGGCGTTGGGCCATCTGTCGAGCGTCAACCGGTAGCGGATCGCGCCGCAACGGCAACCGCCTTCAATCGTTTTGCTCATGGCCGGTCCTCCGGTTCCATCGCTGGCATTGTCGCACAGGATCGCCCATCATCAAGCTGAACGCGTTCTCCGCAATGGTCGTTACGATTTTTCCATGACACATCCCGACGGCCTCCCCTTTCCGCAACGCATCTGGGCCATCGCCACCATCGGCCTCGGCATCACCATGGCGGTGATGGATTCGGCGATTGCCAACGTCGCGCTCCCCACCATCGCCATCGACCTTCACACCGACGCAGCCTTCTCCATCTGGATCGTCAACGGCTATCAGCTCGCAATCACGATTTCGCTGCTGCCGCTCTCCGCGCTGGGCGATATTATCGGCTATCGCAAGGTCTATCTGGCGGGATTGGTGCTGTTCACGCTTGCATCGCTCGCCTGCGCCTTTTGCTCCACCCTGCCCGAACTCGCCGCGGCGCGCGTGATCCAGGGTTTCGGCGCGGCGGGCATCATGAGCGTCAACACCGCGCTGGTGCGTTTCATCTATCCCCATCACGCGCTTGGCCGCGGCATCGGCATCAATGCGGTGATCGTTGCGGTATCCGCGGCCGTCGGCCCGACCATCGCATCCGGCATCCTCTCGGTCGCAAGCTGGCCCTGGCTGTTCGCGGTCAATGTGCCGTTCGGAGTCGCAGCGCTCGTCATCGGCTGGGGCAGCCTGCCGCTTTCACCGCTCGGCAAACATGATTTCGACTGGATCAGCGCATTGTTGAGTGCGCTCACCTTCGGCCTTCTTATCGGCAGCATCGACTTGCTGGGCCATGGCGAAGCCTTTCCATTGTTCCTGCTCGAAATGCTGGCGACCTTCGGCATCGGCTATTGGCTGGTGAAGCGCCAGCTCGCCCAGCACGCCCCACTCCTGCCCATCGACCTGATGCGCATTCCGATCTTCGCGCTGTCGGTCGGCACCTCGATCAGTTCGTTCGCCGCACAAATGCTCGCGCTTGTTTCGCTGCCGTTCCTGTTCCAGCTCGAACTGCATTACTCGGCCGTCGAGACCGGCCTCTTCATCACGCCCTGGCCCATCGCCATCGGCATCGTGGCGCCCATCGCAGGCAGGCTCGCGGACAAATATTCTGCAGGGTTGCTCGGCGGCTTCGGCTTGCTAATCTTCGCCGCTGGGCTTCTGTCGCTCGCCTTCCTGCCCCCCAACCCGACGCATTTCGACATCGTTTGGCGCATGGCGCTGGCCGGTATCGGTTTCGGCTTCTTCCAGTCGCCCAACAACCGCGCGATGATCGGCGCTGCCCCGCGCGAACGAAGCGGCGGCGCCAGCGGCATGCTCGGCACCGCGCGCCTGCTCGGCCAGACGACGGGTGCGGCCATCGTGGCCCTCCTTTTTTCGCGCCTGCCCCACGGCGCGCCCACCGTCTCGCTGATCATCGCGACCGGCTTCGCGCTGGTGGCCGCCGGTGTGAGCTTCGCCCGCCTCTACGACGACAGCGGCGATCCCCGCTCCCGCGCGCCCAACCCGGAAGCCGACCCCGCGATGCATGCAAGCGTGCTGCGTCAGAAAAAAGAAGCACCCTCCCCTTGAGGGAGGGTCGAACAAATTCGAAGCGCAGCGAAGAATTTTTCGGGGAGGGGTCTGCGGTGCAGCAATAACCCCTCCCCGAAAAATCCTGACGGATTTTTCGACCCTCCCTCAAGGGGAGGGTAAGATGCTGCGTCTCTGGATTCTCACTCCATGAAATGGGTCCGCTGGAGCGTTGTCTGTGCCGCCGCCGCACTCGCGGCCTGCGCCACCTATACGCCCGACGGCAAGAGGCTTCCCGACGCGCCGCGCTTTCTCTTCTGGTCCGCTACAGAACAACCGCTCGGCTACCGCTTCATCGAACGCATCTTCCCCACAAGCGACGTCGAACGCGGCCACACCGTCTCGACGCTCCCCCTGCGCCTGATGAAATACGACGTCCGCCATCTCTACAAAGGCGAATTCTGGAACACCGACCGCTTCATGAAGGCCAATCGTGTCGCGGGATTGCTGGTGCTGAAGGACGGCCACATAGCGCTGGAACGCTATGCGATGGGACTGACCTCGACGGACAGATGGGAATCCTTCTCCGTCACCAAATCCATCACTTCCACGCTCATCGGCGCGGCTATCGCAGACGGCTACATTCACAGCCTCGACGACAAGGTCAGCCGCTACCTGCCGGAACTCGAAGGCAGCGTCTACGACGACGTGACGATCCGCGATCTCATCACCATGACCTCGGGCGTGAAGTGGAGCGAGCGCTACACCGATCCCAATTCCGACGTCGCGAAATTCTCGCAACTGATCTACGAATTCTCTTCGAGCCCCGAACTGCGCTACATGGCCAAGCTCGAACGCGCCCATCCGCCGGGCAAGGTGTTCAACTACAACACCGGCGAAACCTCGCTCGCGGGTTTCCTGGTCGAACGCGCCGTGCACAAACCGCTTGCCCAATATCTTTCCGAAAAAATCTGGAAGACGATCGGCGCTGGCCGCGACGCCGTCTGGATGGACGACATCCGCGGCCACGAGATCGGCGGCTGCTGCCTGTCCATGACCTTGCGCGACGCAGGCCGCTTCGGCCAGTTCATCCTCGACGGCGGCGAGGGCGTGTTGCCAAAAGATTGGGTGAAGGAAGCCACCAGCAAACACATCGATAGCGACAATGGCCGCCTCGGCTACGGCTATATGTGGTGGACGCGCCCCGACGGCACGTTCGCCGCCCTCGGCTTCTTCGGACAGATGATCTACATCGACCCGAAGAACAAAATCGTCATCGTCACCGACTGCGCCTGGCGGCAGGCCGCCGATATGAAAGCCTTCGACGTGCTGGACGCCTATATCGCCGCGATAACGAAAACGCTGACTCAAGAACCTTCGAAGGCAAAGGTATCGGCGCTGCGCGCACACAAGCGCCTCTAGATTTCGATCCGACCCATCTGTCATCCCGGCCAAGCGGCGAAGCCGCGCAGAGCCGGGACCTATCGTGCAGCTTCTCGATGGGTCCCGGATCGCGCTGACGCGCGTCCGGGATGACAAGCGGGCATGTATCCGGAAATTCGAATCAAAACTCTTTCAACAATCGGTCGATGTAATCGAGTTCTTCCTTCGGACGCCCGCGTTCGGCGGCGCGGCGGCGCAGTTCCTTCAGAATCGAACGCGCCCGTTCGAGCGTCATCTTGTCGGGCACTTTGACGTTGTTGCCGAACATCGCGCCCGTGCCGCCCTCCTCGCGCCCCAGCGGATCTTCCTGCCCGGAACGTCCGGGCATGCCCTGGCCCTGCCGGTTCATCAGCGCCTTTGCCAGTTGGTCGGCGCCGCTGCGCAGCGCATCGAGCGCGTTCTTCTGGCTGCCCGACGCGCTTTCCATGTCTTCGCTGCCAAGCTGGTTCTGCGCATTGCCCATCGAATTGCCCGCGCGGCCGAGATTGTCGGGCTTCTGGTTCTGCGCGCCCAATCCTTTCTGGATGTCCTTCAGCGCATCGCGCAACTCGCCCTGTTTCTTCGCAAGGCCCTTCGGCCCGCCATCCTTCGGATCGGGCACGCCTTCCTGCTGGCGCAACGTCTTGTCGAGCAGTGCACGCTGCTTGCCCATCAGATCGCCGAGCTTGCCGATGGCGTCCGACATCGCCTTGTCTTCCGGCGATTGGCCGGCTTTGCCGCCGCCGCCCTGGCTCGCCGTCATCTGCATGTTCTCGAGCATGTTCTGCAGCATGGCGAGCATCTGGGCCGCCTGATCGCGCGCGCCGGTCTGGGCCAGTTGCTCGATCGCCTTGAGCAGCGTTTCGAGATCGTCCTGGCTCAACACTTTGGTATTCGGCGGCAACGGACCGCCGCCGGGCTTGGCGTTTTCGGCCATGAACCGCATGTAGCGTTGCAGCGCCTCGCGATAGCGCTGCAGCAGCGCGTCGATCTCATCCTGCGGCGCGCCACGCGCCAGCGCTTCGGTGAGCGCCTGTTGCAGGCGGCGCAACTCGGCGGCCGCAAGCGTCAAGCCGCCCTGCTCGATCGCAAGGGCCGTCTGCCACAGCAAATCCTCGGCATGCTGGAATTCTTCCGGCCGGCTCGCGGTCTTCGTCGCCCAGCGCGCGGCGCGGATGGCGAGATAGACCCCCGACTTGCCCTGATAGAAATGTTCCGGCGCAAGCGTCAGCGCATCCAGCGCATCGGCGACCTTGTCCTGCACCTTGTCTTCGCCGCTTGCGAGGATCTGGCGCTGCTCGATCAGCGCGCGCGACAGCGGATTGGTGAAAAGCCGTGCGGGCAGTTTGAACCGCGCGGGCTTGCTGAGGCCCCTGTTGCCCGCCGCATCGCGGGCTTCCAGCACGATGTTCACGTCCATCCCCGCATAGGGATGGTCGGTGAGATCGCGATAGATGGTCTGCGAAACCGTTTTCGCCGACGTGTCGGAGAGCGGCAGATCGACCGGCAGCGGCTTCGCCTTGCGGCCCACCGGCGTGATGATGGCGCGCGCGGCGACCACCCCGTAATCGTCACCGGCCGTGAAGGACAGTTTGAGCGCGTTCTGCGGCGTCTTCGACGGCGGATTGGCGAACGCGATCACCGGCGGTTCGTCGCGCACGATTTTCACCGACCACGACCCGATGCGAAGCCCGTCGGCCCGCACCGAAAAATCGGATGATTTCGCAAGCTTCACGGTTGCTGAATATTCGCCGCTCTCTCCGGCGAAGCGCACATCCTGCGCAGGATCGATGCTTGCGCGCGGCCGCGTGCCGGAATTGTGCACGCGAAAATGGACGAGCGAATTCTGCGGCGCGGTGACCGTTTTGGAATTCTGCGTGAGATAGATCGGCGCCTCGCCCGTATAGGCAGGCGGATCGACCCAGGCATCGAGCGTCGGCACCGACGCACCGCTGAAGGTGCGCGGCGCAAGCGATCCCAGCAACCTGTTGCTCCAGTCGTTGCCCGCGACGAAGACCGCGCCGATCAGAAGCGCGAGCGCCGCAAAGCGGATACCATAGGGGTCGCGCCGCCACAGTCCCGGCTTCGGTCTGTTCAGTTTCAGCGCGCCGAACGCAGAAAGCACCCGGCGCATATGCGCGGCCCACAATTCCTCGGCATACGCATCGCCTTCGC
>Ga0207649_10000055_pt1 | contig 103054 bp, 102 predicted proteins | sample KBSC43metaG_FD_184317 | JGI IMG/M metagenome (GOLD analysis project Ga0207649, IMG submission 184317) | Corn rhizosphere microbial communities from Kellogg Biological Station, Michigan, USA - KBS C4-3 metaG (SPAdes) (version 2) | ecosystem: Host-associated > Plants > Roots > Rhizosphere >... | reverse complement strand
CGTGATACATTTCGAACGCCTGGTTGGCGGAGAGCAGATATTCGCTGATCGCGGTGGCGACGACCTGCGGAAGGCCCTGGCCGCCAAACTCCTCGGGCGCCGAGAGGGTCGTCCAGCCGCCGGCGACGAACTGGTCCCAGGCATCCTTGAAGCCCGGAGGCGTGGTCACCGAACCGTCGTCGTGGCGGACGCAGCCATGCTCGTCGCCGATCCGGTTGAGCGGCGCCAGCACCTCGGAGGCGAATCGGCCGCCCTCGGTCAGGATCGCTTCCACCATGTCTGGGGTGGCGTTCTCGAAGCCGGGGAGGTTCGAATAGCGCTCGAGGCCGAGTATCTCGTCGAGGACGTAGCGGGTCTCGCGGACGGGGGCGGTGTAGCTGGGCATGGTACCTCTCTTAGTGTCCGTGGGAACCGGCGGCCTCGACCATGTCGATGAACCGCTCGAGCTCGGCGATGGTGGCGTCGATGTCGACCCGCTGCTTGGCGAGCAGGTCCACCCGCGCGCGGCATTTCTCGAGCGTGACCCGGCGCTGCGAGGCGCGGTCGTCGCCGAGGTCGTAAAGGTCGATCATCTCGCGTATCTCGGCGAGCGAGAAGCCGACCCTCTTGCCGCGAAGGATCCAGGCGAGCCGCGCCCGGTCGCGTCCGGAATAGACCCGCGACAGGCCCTGGCGATGGGGCGAGATCAGCCCCTCGTCCTCGTAGAAGCGGAGCGCTCGCGGGGTGACGGCGAACTCGTCGCACAGGTCGGTGATCGAGTAGCGCGAGTCGCTCGATTCCGGAGTATCGAAATCGGAATGGAGCGCGGTCTGGGGCATGTCCCGCGACTAGTTTACGTTCACGTCAACGTCAAGGTGGGGAGCGTGGAGGGAGAAGAAGAAGGGACGCGGCGACGTGCCCCTTCTCCCGCTCGCGGGAGAAGGTTGGGATGAGGGTCTTTTCGTCCCGCCTCACCCGCAGAGCGGGTCGCCGGCTATGTCGGTCGCTTTTCGGGCGGCGGCGGCGCCTCGCCCCTGCTGGGTGAAGGTGGCGCCGTCGAAGCGGGCGGCGTGGCCGCAATAATAGGTCTCGCAGCCCGGCCCGGCGGCGCGGCGGAAGACGATCCGACCCGCTTCGACTCCGGCTTCGATCGCGCAGGCCGAATCGCCGTTCATCCGAAGAGTGATCCTGTCACCCTTCCGCTCCGCCTCGCCGGCGCCGGCGCAGCTGTTGAGGTTCGGCCCCCAGACGACCACTCCGAACTGGGTCTTGCCGGCCTTGTCGACCATGCAGAGCTGATCGCGGTGGTCGGCGGAGCCGCCTTCCCACAGGCCGGCGAGGCTCGCGGGACCGCCGCTTCGCGCCGACTTCTCCGGAGCCGCGGACCCGCCTGTACCCGCCGGCTGCCCGGCGGCGGGCGCCGCGGACCGGTTCGCCGCCGGGTTGGACCCGCCGCAGCCGCCCAGCAGGACCAGGGCGAGTAGAATCTTGCGCATCAGGCTCTCCACGCCGCCCCGAATGACAGCCAGCGACGGTTCAGGCAAACCAAGCTATCGGTCCAGCCGTTCCATAATCCACATCAAATCGGCCGGGCCGGGGCGACAAGCCGCCGCCTTGAGCCTATATCGCCGGAGCGAGACGGCGAAGCGCGCGGGGCATCTGTCGACATGTTGACCACCCATCCGTTCGAGGACGACAAGCTGCGCGAGGAGTGCGGCGTGTTCGGCATCTGGGGCGCGGATACCGCGTCGGCGGTGGTGGCGCTGGGTCTCCACGCGCTTCAGCATCGCGGCCAGGAAGCGGCGGGGATCACCAGCTTCGACGGACGCCAGTTCCATTCCCATCGCGCGATGGGCCATGTCGCCGGCAATTTCGACAAGGACGAGGTGATCCGCCGCCTCGCCGGGCAGGCGGCGATCGGTCACGTCCGCTACTCGACGGCGGGGGAAACGGCGCTCCGCAACGTCCAGCCGCTGTTCGCCGAGCTCTCGTCGGGCGGCTTCGCCGTCGCCCATAACGGCAATATCTCCAACGCCCTGAAGCTCCGGCGGGACCTCAACCGGCGCGGCTCGATCTTCCAGTCGACCTCCGACACCGAGGTGATCATCCATCTCGTCGCAACCTCCAGCTACCGCACCCTGCTCGACAGCTTCATCGACGGCCTGAAGCAGGTCGAGGGCGCCTATTCGCTGGTCTGCCTGACCGGCGAGGGGATGCTCGCCTGCCGCGACCCGCTCGGCATAAGGCCGCTGGTCATGGGCCGCCTCGGCGACGCCTATATCTTCGCTTCGGAGACGGTGGCGCTGGACGTCGTCGGAGCGACCTATATCCGCTCGGTCGAGCCGGGCGAGCTGATCGTCGTCTCAGCCCAGGGCATAAAGTCCCACCGGCCGTTCCAGGAAGTCCGGCCGAGGCCCTGCATCTTCGAGCATATCTATTTCTCGAGACCCGATTCGGTGCTCGACGGCGCCTCCGTCTACGCGATGCGGAAGGCGATCGGAGCCGAGCTGGCGCGGGAGAATCCGGTGGAGGCGGACATCGTCGTCCCGGTGCCCGATTCGGGCGTCCCGGCGGCGATCGGCTACGCTCAGGAGAGCGGGATTCCCTTCGAGCTCGGGATCATCCGCTCCCACTATGTCGGCCGGACCTTCATCCAGCCGAGCGACTCGGTCCGCCATCTCGGAGTGAAGCTGAAGCACAATGCGAACAGCGCCCTGATCGAGGGCAAAAGAATCATCCTGGTCGACGATTCGATCGTCCGCGGAACGACCAGCCTGAAGATCGTCCAGATGATGCGCGACGCCGGCGCCCGCGCGGTCCACATGCGGATCGCCTCGCCGCCGACCCGGCACAGCTGCTTCTACGGGGTCGATACGCCGGAGCGCGCCAAGCTTCTCGCCGCGCAGATGGACGTGGCCCAGATGAACGAGTTCATCCGCGCCGACAGCCTCGCCTTCATCTCGATCGACGGACTCTACCGCGCCGTCGGCGAGGAGGTGCGCGACGAAACGCAGCCGCAATATTGCGACGCCTGCTTCACCGGCGCCTACCCCACCCGCCTCACCGACCTGGAGGAGGCCGACGCCCCCGACCAGTTCGCGCTTCTCGCGGAGCGCTACGGCTAATTGAGGACAGCGACTATTTTTTCGCCGCCGCCCCGGCGCGGGCCGCGGGCGTGGCCGAAAAAATAGTTACTGTCCCCATTTTCTCCTTCGCCTACAGCCGCCTCATGTCAGAAACCTTCCTTTCCGGCCGCCTCGCCCTCGTCACCGGCGCGAGCCGCGGAATCGGCGCCGCGACCGCCGAAGCGCTTGCCGCGGCCGGCGCCCATGTGATCCTTACCGCCCGCACGGCCGCCGGGCTCGAGTCGGTGGAGGAGCGGATCCACGCCTCCGGGGGAAGCGCGACGATCGCTCCGCTCGACCTGACGGAAAGCGACAGCGTCGCCCGCCTCGCCTCCGCGGTCGCCGAGCGATGGCCCGCGCTCGACGTGCTGGTGCTGAACGCGGGAATCCTGGGCTCGCTCACGCCCGTCGCGCAGATCGACGGGGCGGAGATGGGCCGGGTGCTCACTCTCAACCTTCTCGCCAACCAGGCGATGATCGCCGGCTTCGACCCGCTTCTGCGCGCCAGCCCGGCGGGACGGCTCCTCGCCGTGACCTCCAGCGTCGGCCGCCGCCCGCGCGCCTTCTGGGGCGCTTACGCCGCTTCGAAGGCGGCGCTCGAGACCCTGGTGCTAAGCTATGGCGAGGAAGTGAAGAACCTGGCCCCGCTCAAGGTCGCGATCGTCGATCCCGGCGCGACCGCCACCAAGATGCGCGAGCGCGCCTATCCCGGGGAGGATCCCGCGACTTTGAAGGGGCCGGAGGCGGTGGCGGAGGCGATCGCCGCAATGCTGGCCCGCGACTTCGAGAATGGGGAGCGGCTGGAGCTAGGCCGCTAAACGTCGTCCCAGCGCAGGCTGGGAGCCCAGGGGGTGAGAGGCGCGGTGTTCTTCGCCCCCGGGCCCCAGCCTTCGCTGGGGCGACGGTTTCAGGTTTTCACGAGCGTCACCTGCGCCACGTCGATTCCGCCGCCGCGGAAGCCGCCTTCGCAATACATGAGGTAGTAGCGCCAGAGCCGGTGGAAGCGTTCGTCGAAGCCGGCGGCGAGGCGGCCGTCGGCGACCGCTTCATCGTAGCGGTCGCGCCATCGCTTCAGCGTCTCGGCATAATGGCGGCCAAAGCCTTGCCTATTCCGCCAGGAGAGGCCGGCGCCGGCGGCGAGGCGGGCGAAGCGCTCCTCGCTGACCAGCATCCCGCCCGGGAAGATGTAGGTCTGGATGAAGTCGGCGCTCGCCGCATAGGAATCGAACAAAGGCTCGCGGATCGAGATGAACTGGAGGGCGGCTCGGCCGCCGGGCTTCAGAAGTCCGGCGATGGCGTCGAGATAGGCCGGCCAATATTCCTGACCGACCGCCTCGGCCATCTCGACCGAGACGATGGCGTCGAAGGCCCCCACGGCGTCGCGATAGTCCTGGAGACGGATCTCCGTCCGTTCCGCCAGGCCGGCGGCGGCAAGGCGGGCGTCGGCATAATCTTTCTGAGCCCGCGAAAGAGTCAGGCCGACGACCTCGATCCCATAGTCGCGGGCGGCGATCTCGGCCAGCGAGCCCCAGCCGCAGCCGATCTCCAGAAGCCGCTGGCCGGGCGCCAGCTCGAGCCGGTCGAGCAGGAGGCGGATCTTGCGCGCCTGCGCCGCCTCGAGCGGCTCGCCGGCCGAGAGGGGCTCGGCGAACACGGCGCTGGAATAGGTCATGCCCGGGTCCAGCCAAGCCCGGTAGAAGTCGTTCCCGAGATCGTAATGATGGGCGATGTTCTCGCGGGCCCCGTCCTTGTCGTTGCCGCGCAGTCGGTGGGCGAGCCGGTTGACGAGCCGGAACAGACCTTTGGCGCGGGCGGTGTCGCCCAGGGTCTCGCCGTTCAGCATGAACAGCTCGAACAGGGGCACCGGATCGGGCGAGGACCATTCCCCCCGCTCCCACGCTTTGTACCAGCCGACCGAGCCAGAGGTCGCCAGCCGGACGAGGCTGTTCCAACTGTGGAGGTGGACCACCGGCACCGGGCCCGGGGCGCGCCCGCCGAGGCGCCGGGTGCGGCCGTCCGGAAGCGTCGCCTCGATCGCGCCCCTCGCGAGCCCCGCATCAACGCGATCGAGCACATGATCGAACCGACCGCCGATCAGCCGCGCCGCCAGGCCGCCGCCGGTGGCGAAGCCGCGGTCCGCGGAGACGAGATGGCGGCCGCGCTGGGGGGCGTTCATGGGCGGCTGAGTGGCGCGAAGTTGCGTATTGCGCAACCTCCACATCGACGTGAAGCCCCCGATCCGCTATCGTTTCGGGGGCGATTGGAGGGGAAAGGCATGTCGAGAGCGATACGCACTTTGCTGTTGCTGGCGGCGATCGAGGTGATCCTCGCTTGCCTGTGGTTCTATCTCGCCCAGATGGCGGCGCAGTCGCCCGGCGCCAATCCCGACGCGGCGCGAACGATTGGAACCACCATGGGCGCCGCAATGGGCGTCGTCCTCGGCCTTTCGCCGTTTCTCTATCTGCTGGCCCGAAGCAACGACCGCAAGGCGGCGGCGGCGGGCAAGGAATAGCCCCTTCCCGTACGAAAGGCCCGGTGCGCTAGATGACGTGCGGTTCCTTGGTGACCATCCAGCTCTGGCCCTTCGAGACCAGCGCCTGGAGGTCCGGCGTCTTCCCGGCGGCGGCTTCCGCGTTCTGGCGGACGACGGCGCTTTCGAAGGTCGGCGCCGGGTCTTCGTAAAGAACGCCCAGCGCGGTCGGGAAGCTGCCATAGGGCATCTCGACCAGCATGTGGGCGATCGAGCGGTTCTTCGGATCGTGGACGAGAACGCCCGCATTCTGCCAGTCGCCGCCCTCCACCTCGACCACCTTCAGCGCAAGCGCGTCGCGGTCGAGCGCGATGCCCTTGGCGCCTCCGGCGAACAGCATCGGCTCGCCCGGCTTCAGCCAGAGCTGGTTGCCGCTATTCTCCTTGGCGGTGAAGGGCGCGAAGACGTCGTCATTGTAGACGATGCAATTCTGGAAGATCTCGACGAACGAGGCGCCCCTGTGCGCGTGGGCGGCCTTGAGGACCTCGGGCAGGTTCTTGTGAACGTCGATCCCGCGGGCGACGAAGCGGGCTCCGGAGCCCAAGGCGAAGGCGCAGGGGCTGGCGGGGCGATCGACCGAGCCGAACGGAGTCGACGGACTTCGAGTCCCGACCCGGCTGGTCGGCGAATATTGACCCTTGGTGAGGCCGTAAATCTCGTTGTTGAACAAGAGGATCTGGCAGTCGAGGTTGCGGCGCAGGACGTGCATCGAATGATTGCCGCCGATCGACAGGGCGTCGCCGTCGCCGGTGATGATCCACACGTCGAGCTCGGGATTGGCGAGCTTGATCCCGGTCGCGAAGGTCGGCGCGCGTCCGTGGATGGTGTGGAAGCCGTAGGTCTCCATGTAATAGGGAAAGCGGCTCGAGCAGCCGATCCCCGACACGAACACGACGTTCTCCGGCCGGACTCCAAGCTCCGGCATGGTACGCTGAACAGCCTTCAGCACCGCATAATCGCCGCAGCCCGGGCACCAGCGCACCTCCTGGTCGGTGGCGAAATCCTTGGCGGTGAGCTTGGTCAGTTCGTTCATGTCAAACTCCGTCGCCCCGGCGGAGGCCGGGGCCCCAGGGGGTGAAAGGCGATGACGGGTGTGCAGCGCTGCATTGGCGCCGGCGCTCTTCACCCGCTGGGGTCCCAGCCTTAGCCGGGACGACGATGTGGGGGATCATCCCAATGCCTCTTCGATCGCCGCCTCGATCTCGGCGATCTTGAACGGCTGGCCGCTGGTCTTGGTGACGGGGCGGGCATCGACCAGATACTGGTCGCGAAGCACGGTCTTCAGCTGCCCGGTGTTCATCTCGGGGACGATGATCCGCTCGTAGGAGCGCAGCAAAGCGCCCAGATTGCCCGGCAGCGGCCAGATGTGGCGGATATGGACGTGGCTGACGTCGAGGCCCCTGCCCCGCGCGCGGCGCACCGCCTGATGGATGGGACCGTAGGTCGAGCCCCAGCCGACCACGACCAGCCGCCCCCCTTCCTGGCCGAGGCACACCTCCTGGTCGGCGACCGCCACGCCGAGCACCTTGGCCTCGCGCGTGTCGGTCATCTTCTGGTGGTTGGCCGGGGCATAATCGATGTGGCCGGTGCCGAAATTCTTCTCGATCCCGCCGATCCGGTGGGTGAGGCCCGGCGTGCCGGGCTTTACCCAGATCCGGGCGAGCTTCTCGTCCCGCGCATAGGGATTGAACCCCTCCCCCTCCCGAGGCGCGTCCTCGAAGAAGTTCACCGGGAACGGCGCATAGGTCGCCATGTCCGGCACCTTCCACGGCTCGGCGGCATTGGCGATGTAGCCGTCGGTGAGGAGCATCACCGGGGTCATGTACTGGACCGCGATCCGGCAGGCCTCGATCGCGCAGTCGAAGGCGTCGGCGGGCGAGCGGGCGGCGATGACCGGCATCGGCGCGTCGCCGTTGCGGCCGTAGACCGCCTGGTAGAGGTCCGACTGCTCGGTCTTGGTGGGAAGCCCCGTCGACGGTCCGCCGCGCTGGGAATTGACGATGACGAGCGGGAGCTCGGTCATGATCGCGAGCCCCATCGCTTCGGCCTTGAGGGCGATTCCGGGACCCGAGGAGGAGGTGACCCCGAGGCTTCCGGCATAGGAGGCGCCGATGGCGGAGCCGATGGCCGCGATCTCGTCCTCCGCCTGGAAGGTCGTCACGCCATATTCCTTGAGGCGCGACAGATGGTGGAGGATCGCCGAGGCCGGGGTGATCGGATAGCCGCCGAAGAACATCTTGAGCCCGGCGAGCTGGGCTCCGGCGACCAGCCCGAGCGAGATCGACTCGGCGCCGGTGACGGTTCGGTAGAGCCCCGGCTCGGCGGGCGCCGGATCGAGGTGGCGCTGCGGGATCTGGCCGCCTATCTCCGCCGTCTCGCCGTAAGCGTGGCCGGCGTTGAGCGCGGCGATATTGGCCTCGGCGAGGCCGGGCGCCTTGGCGAACTTGCTCTTGAGCCACGCCTCGATCGGTGCCCGGTCGCGGTCGAACATCCAAAGCGCCAGGCCCAGCGTCCACATGTTCTTGCAGCGCAGCGCCTCCTTGTTGCCGAGTCCGAACGGCTTCACGGCGTCGAGGGTGAGCTGCGAGATGTTGAAGGCGATGACCTGCCACTTGGCCAGGCTTCCGTCCTGCAACGGGCTGGCCTCGTAACCCGCCTTGGCGAGGTTGCGGGCGCCGAACTCCCCTTCGTCGGCGATGATCAGGCCGCCGGGCTTCAAGTCGGCGACGTTCACCTTGAGGGCGGCGGGGTTCATCGCCACCAGGACGTCCGGAGAGTCGCCCGCGGTCTCGATCGCGGTGGAGCCGAAATTGATCTGGAAGGCCGAAACCCCGAAGGTCGTGCCCTGCGGCGCCCGGATCTCGGCCGGGAAATCCGGGAAGGTGGCGAGGTCGTTGCCGGCCAGCGCGGTCGACAAGGTGAACTGCCCGCCGGTCAGCTGCATTCCGTCGCCGCTGTCGCCGGCGAAGCGCACGACGACGGCTTCGGGCGCGGGGTGGGCGCCCGCTTCTTCAGGGGTGAGGAGGTGGGTGGCAGTCGCCATCTTATGTCCTGAACGTGTTCGGCCGGCCCTTGTAGCCGGAGATGCCGGTTCTCCCAAGGGTCATATCCGGGGGAGCGGGAAACGACGACGGCCGCGACGCCCTCGCGCCGCAGCCGCCATTTCTCATCGGCCTCATGCCCGCCGCTCATCGCGGCGAGCCTGGGCGGCGCCTTACTCGATCGGCGTTTCCGTCCGGGTCTGCGGCGAACCGTTCTGCTGGGCGACGTTCGGATTGCGCGCCCACTCCTCGCGGGTGCGGCAGACGAGGCGCGCGCCGAGCCGGCTGGCCGAATTCTCCGTCGGCTTGCAGATCTTCTTTTCCTTGGGCTGCTCCGGCTGGTCCTTGTCCTTCGCGGCGGCGGCGCCGGAAAGAAGCAGGGCCGCACCGATGACGGCAAGATTCAGAGCACGCATGTAATCCCTCCCAAAAAACGAGGCTCGGCAATGCCGCCTGTCCACGAATTTGTCAATCCGAATAAGCGCTTAGTTCGTTTTCGAACACTTGCCGCGGAACCGGGGCAGGCGCCTTGGCGGATCGGCGCGCATGCCATAAGGCGCGGCCTTTGCAGGAGAGAAGATGAGCGACCCATTCGTTCGGCCCGACGTGAGCCTGTTCCTCGACTATCTCAACCGCCTCCCCGGGCCTCGGAGCCACGAAGTGGGGGCCGAGGAGGCGCGCCGGATGATGCTCGCCTCGCGCGACGTCGCCGACGCGCCGGTCGGCGAGCTCGCCGTGCTTCGCGACCTCTCCTGCCCCGGGCCGGGGGGCGACATCCCGCTCCGGCTCTACGATCCGCGCGCGGAACGCGGGCCTGGGCCGCTCCTGCTCTTCTTCCACGGCGGCGGCTTCGTCCTCGGCGACCTCGACACGCACGATCCGTTCTGCGCCGAAGCGGCCCGCCAGCTCGATCTGCCGGTGCTCGCGGTCGACTATCGCCTGGCGCCCGAGCACCCCTTCCCCGCCGGTCCGGAGGATTGCATCGCGGCGGCCCGCTGGGCGGCCGGAAGCCCGGCCGCGCTCGGGCGGGACGTGACCGGGCTCGTCACCTGCGGCGACAGCGCCGGCGGCAATTTCGCCATCGTCGTCAGCCTCTCGCTTCGCGACGAACCGGCGGCGGTGCCGGTCGTCGCGCAATGGCCGATCTACCCGGCGGCCGATCCCGCCAAAGGCTATCCCTCCTACGAGGATTTCGGACAGGGCTATCTTCTCACCCACGAGGGGATGGACTGGTTCGAGCAATGCTACCGCCCCGACAAGGCGGACTGGCGCTATTCGCCGATGCTGAAGAGCCAGGAGGGCATGCCTCCGACGCTCGTCATGACCGCGAGCCTCGATCCGATACGCGATCAGGGCCGCGCTTATGCGGCGGCCTGCGCGCAAGCCGGAGTGCCGCTGGTCTTCCGCGAGGCGAGGGGAAACATCCACGGGCTGATCAACCTTCGCAAGGCGGTTCCCTCCAGCCAGGCCGACGTCGACGGCGGGCTCGCCGCGCTGAAGCTGATGCTGAAGGAGATCGGCTCTTGAGTACCCTCCCCTATCGCCCCGGAGCGGGCGTGATGCTCGTCAATCGCGAGGGCAAGGTATTCGTCGCCCAGCGGCTCGATTCGACCCTCGAAGCCTGGCAGATGCCGCAGGGCGGGCTCGACGAGGGCGAGGATCCGGAGGACGGAGCGCTTCGCGAGCTCGAGGAGGAGACCGGCATCCGCCGCGACAAGGTGGAAGTGATCGCGCGCTGCCCCGAGCCGCTCACCTACGATTTGCCCCCCGACCTGGTCGGCAAGCTTTGGAAGGGCCGCTGGCGCGGGCAGAAGCAGCATTGGTTCCTCGCCCGCTTCCTCGGCGAGGACGGCGACATAGATATCGCCACCGCCGAGCCGGAATTCCGCGCCTGGCGCTGGGCCGATCCGGACGACCTTCCGGCGCTGATCGTGCCGTTCAAGAAGAAGCTTTACGAGGACGTCCTCGCCGCCTTTCGCGACAAGCTCTGAAGCCCTCGCGACGTCGAATCCTCCTTTTCCCCTCCCGATCGCGGGAGAGGGTAGGGTGAGGGTCTTGCTGCGCTCGAACGGCGCGAGCATCCGAAAAGAAGAAGACCCTCATCCCGGCCTTCTCCGGCGAGCGGGAGAAGGGGAGGCGGGGCGGGCTTTACCCCTGCCGCGAGCGTTCCCCCGCCGGTGTGGCCTCGGCGCGGATCGTCGGCTAAAGCCGTGCCGATGCGGGGCCTGACCAACGAGGAGAGCGCGGCGGTCGAACGTTGCGCCGGCGCGCCGATGCGCGGCCAGGTCGAGGATTGGGCGCGGATCAACAGCGGCTCCGCCAATCTCGACGGGCTTGCGCGGATCGCGGGCGTGCTCGCGGACGCGTTCGCGGGCCTGCCCGGCATCCTGACCCTCGAGGAAGCGGAGCGGGTCGACGCGGTCGAGCCGGACGGACGGCTTCGCCCCCTTCCCCACGGACGCAATCTCCATCTCGTGGTCCGGCCCGAAGCGCCGGTGCAGGTCCTGCTCACCGGCCACATGGACACCGTCTACGCCGCCGACCACCCCTTCCAGCGCCTGGAATGGCTCGGCTCGAAGGTGCTTCGAGGCCCCGGAGTGGCCGACATGAAGGGCGGCCTGGCGGTCATGCTCGCCGCCCTGAAGGCGGTGGAGGGCGGCGAGGCGGCGGCCCGGCTCGGCTATGAGGTGGTGATCAATTCCGACGAGGAGGTGGGATCGCCCGGCTCCGCGGCGCTGATCGCCGCGGCGGCCCGGGGCAAGAAGGCGGCGCTCACCTACGAGCCGGCGGCCCTTCCCGACGGCACCCTCGCGGGGGCCCGGCCGGGCAGCGGCAACTTCTCGTTGGTCGTGGCCGGCCGCAGCGCCCATGCGGGGCGCAATCCCGAGGAGGGCCGTAACGCCCTGGTCGCCGCCGCCGAGCTGGCGGTCCGGCTGGATCGGGCGAAGCGCGCCGGCTTGAGCGTCAATCCCGCCCGGATCGACGGCGGCGGCCCGAACAACGTGGTGCCGGATCATGCGATCCTGCGCATCAATATGCGGCCCGCCTCCGCCGCGGACCAAGATATGGCGCGGGCGGCGCTGGAGGAGGCGATCGCGGAGGTCTCGTCCGCGCGCGACGTCCGCATAACCTTGCACGGCGGCTTCGGCCGGCCGCCCAAGCCCCTCGATACCGGAGCGGAGAAGCTTTTCGAACTCGTCCGGCGCTGCGGGGCCGACCTCGGCCAGCCGATCGCCTGGCGCGACAGCGGCGGAGTGTGCGACGGCAACAACATCGCCGCCTGCGGCGTGCCCGTGGTCGACACGATGGGCGTTCGAGGCGGAGCGATCCATTCTTCGGACGAATATCTGATCGTCGAAAGCCTGGAGGAGCGGGCGAAGCTTTCCGCTTTGACCCTCCTCCGGCTGGCGCAAGGGGAGGCATTGTGAGCTTCAGGGTAAGGCCCGCCGGCAACGACGATTTCCAGGCGATATACGAGATGGCCAAGCTGACCGGCGGCGGCTTCACCAACCTTCCGCCCGACCGCGGCGCGCTCGTCGCCAAGATCGTCCGCTCGGAGCAGAGCTTCGGATCGGGCGCAGCGGAGCCGGCCGAAGACCTGTTCCTGTTCGTCCTCGAGAATGTCGACACCGGCCAGATCCGCGGCACCTGCCAGGTGTTCGGAATGGTCGGCATGGAGCATCCCTTCTACTCCTACCGGATCGGAACCCTCACCCAGACCTCGAAGGCGCTCGGCAAGACGTTCCGGGCGCAGATGCTGAACCTCACCACCGATCTCGAAGGCTCGTCGGAAGTGGGCGGGCTGTTCCTTCATCCAGGAGAGCGCGCCGGCGGGCTCGGCCTGCTGCTCGCGCGCAGCCGCTACCTGTTCATCAAGCTGCACCGGGCGCGCTTCGGGCCCCGGGTGATCGCGGAGTTGCGCGGAGTCATCGACGAAGGCGGAGGCTCGCCCTTCTGGGATTCGATCGCCGGGCGCTTCTTCGGAATGAATTTCCAGGAAGCGGACGAATTCAACGCCGCCCACGGCACCACCTTCATCGCCGACCTGATGCCCAAGACGCCGATCTATACCGCCATGCTGCCGGAATCGGCGCGCGCCGTGATGGGCATGCCGCACCCGTCCGGCCGGGCCGCGATGAAGATGCTCGAGCGCGAAGGCTTCCACCATGATTGCTACATCGACATCTTCGACGGCGGCCCGACGATGATCGCCGCCACGGACCAGATCCGGACCGTCCGCGAATCGCGCGAGTTGGTTCTGGCGGGAGTGGAGGATCGGGTCGAGGGCCCCAGCGCGATGCTCGCGGCGGGCCGCGGAACCGGCTTTCGCGCCTGCTGCGGCGCTTTGAGCATAGACGACAATGAAAGGGCGATACTGGACCGGCGGACCGCCGAAATGCTCGAAATCGAAGCCGGGGATGCTTTCCTGTCGATGAGCCGGTGATGACCCTGCGTGAGATCAATTTCGACGGGATCATCGGGCCGAGCCATAATTATTCGGGCCTTAGCCACGGCAATCTCGCTTCCGCGACGAACCGCGGCCTCGTCTCCCATCCGCGCGCGGCGGCGCTGCAGGGCTCGGCGAAGATGCGGCACAATCTTCGCCTCGGCCTGGCGCAGGGCTTCCTGCTTCCGCACCGGCGCCCCGACCGCGCCTGGCTGGCCGAGCTCGGGACGAGCGCGGAGAAGGCCCCCGAATCGCTTCGGCCCGCGGCCTTTTCCGCCTCGGCGATGTGGGCGGCCAACGCGGCGACCGTCTCGCCCGCGCCCGACACCTCGGACGGGCGCTGCCATCTCACCGTCGCCAATTTGCGGACGATGGCGCACCGAAGCCACGAATGGCCCGAAACCCTTGCCCAGCTCCGCACCGCCTTCGCCGACCAGGGCGCCTTCGCGATCCATCCGCCGGTTCCGCCCGCGTACGGCGACGAGGGCGCGGCCAACCACATGCGCCTCGCCGCCACCCACGGAGCGGCCGGAGTGGAGGTGTTCGTCTACGGCCGGAGCGGCGGCGCCTTTCCCGCCCGACAGCATGACGAGGCAAGCCGGGCCGTCGCACGCCTCCACGGGCTCGATCCGGATCGAACCTTGTTCGTCTGCCAGTCCGAGGCGGCGATCGCCGCGGGGGCCTTTCACAACGACGTCGTCGCGGTCGCCAACGAGAATGTTCTGTTCGCCCACGAGCAGGCCTTCGAGAATCCCTCTGATTTCTACGCCGATCTGAAGCGCGTTCTTCCGGAGGCGGAGATCGTCGAGGTGCCGGCGAGCGCGGTGCCGCTCGAAGAGGCGATCCGAAGCTATTTGTTCAACGGCCAGCTGGTCACCCTGCCCGGGGGCGGGATGGCGCTGATCCTCCCCGGCGAAGCGCGAGAGACTCCGAGCGTCTGGGCCTGGTGCGAGGCGATGGCCGCGGGCAACGGGCCGATCCGCAAGCTGTTCGTCGTCGATGTGCGCCAGTCCATGGCCAACGGCGGAGGCCCAGCCTGCCTTCGCCTGCGGGTCGTCGCCGATCCGGAGCGGGTCGATCCCCGCTTCCTCGCCGACGAGGCGAAGCTCGACCGGATCGAGGCGGTGATCGAGCGGGAGTGGCCGGAATCGATCGCTCCGGACGATCTGCTGGATCCGGCGCTCGCGATCCGGATCGAGGCGGCGCGGCGGGCGCTGCTCGAGACGCTCGACCTCGCGCTTCTCGGCTGACGTTCAAGCGGCGTACAGGCTGGACCCGCCACCGCCCGAAAACCTTTCTTCCGGAGATCTGTAATGAAGAGCCTGATCCTCGCCGGGGCTGTCGCCCTCGCCGCGCCCGCTTATGCTCAGGGCGCGGCCGCCGTGGCCCCGCCCGTCTCGGTGCCGCCGGCCGCGCCCGCCGCGCCGGAAGCGATCTCCCGCGCGTCGCTCCAGCAGACCGACAAGGACCGCTTCGCCGAGATGGACTCGAACAAGGACGGCTTCGTCACCGCCGCCGAGCTCGGCGCCGCCGCCGGACCGGAGCGGGCGGCCCAGATCGTCGGCAGCCTCGATTCGAACAAGGACGGCAAGGTGTCGCTCGCCGAGCTCGATGCGATGATGCTCGGCATGTTCGACAAGGCCGACTCCAATCGCGACGGAATGGTGACGGCGCAGGAGCAGGCCGCCGCTCGGCGCGCCAACTAGCGTTGTTCCGGTACAGTTGAGGCGCCTGTTCCCCGGCGAAGGCCGGGGCCCAGCGGCCCGAACGGAGGGGCTGGGTCCGGGCCAAACGGTTCAACCTCGCAACGACGGATCAGGCGAGGACGATGGTCCCTAGCGCAGCAGGGTCACCTGGACGACATTGCCTCGGTCGCTCCGCACCTGCTCGGTCCGGCCGCTTCGGAAGGGCCGGTCGTGCGGCCAGCATTCGCGGTAGCTCGCGCCCCAGGTGAAGCAGAGCCGCGCCTCCTCCTGCTCCCAATGGCCGCGGGTCTCGCGGCCGTTGAAGCTGGCGACGACCTCGCCGCCGCGCTGGAAGGTGAGGTTGGTCACCTGCCCGTTGGCGGCCTCCACCCGGATCGTGCGGCCGACATATTCCGGCTCCCACGCGCCGCGGTCGCGGCTGCCGACGCAGGCGCTTAGCGCCGCCGAAAGTCCCATGATCAAGGCAAGCTTGCGCATCGTCTATTCCTCCGCGCTCCAGAAGATGTCCACCGGCACTTCGATCGAGGAGAGCAGCCGCCCGATCGGGACCGAGGAGAGCGGCCCCTCCTTGATCGCCTGCTCGAGAACCCGTTTCTTCTCGGCTCCGGCGATGACGATCATGATCGCCCGAGCCGTGGTCAGGGCGGCCGCGGTGAGGGTCACCCGGTCGACCGCCGCGCCCTCGGGCATCGGCTTCGGCCGGACTCCGACCGCCCGGCGCTCGCGCGGGCCGGCGACCGCGCGCTCGAAATCCGGTCCTGGGAAGATCCCGGCGGCATGCCCGTCGGCGCCGATGGCAAGGCAGGCGAGGTCGAGCGGCCAGCCGATCAGCGACAGCCGCGCGTCGGCGAGGCGTCCCGCCTCCTGCGCATCGCCGATCGCCGATTCATCGACCAGCGAGACGAGGTTCGCGCCCTTGGCGCCGAAAAAGCCCTCGAGCCGCCGGTAATTGCTTTGCGAATCGCTCAGCGCGACGAGCCGGTCGTCGGTCGGAACGATGGTCACCTTCGACCAGTCGATCGCCTTCGACTTCACGAGCTGGCCGTAGAGCGGCTCCGGAGTCGTTCCGCCGGGAAGCGCGATCCGGGCGCCGCCATGGGCTTCGATCGCGCTCTCGATCACGAAGCCGATGTCCCCGGCCGCCTGCTCGGCCATCTCGCGGGCGGTGTCGAACTCCCACCACTCGATCTCATCCATGAACGCGCCGCTCCTGTCGTGGCCGAAAGAAGGAACCGCGCGCCGCGGCGGCGGGTTCCAGAAGGCGTGCCTTAGGAGGACAATCGATGCCTGCCAAATCGAAAGCGCAGCAGAAAGCCGCCGGAGCCGCCCTGTCCGCCAAACGCGGCGACACGCCCAAGAGCAAGCTCCAGGGCGCGTCGAAGGGCATGGCCGAGTCGATGAGCGAGAAGCAGCTCGAGGCGCTCGCCTCGACCAAGCGCAAGGGCAAGCCCGAGCATGTGAACTGACGATGGGCGGCGACAAATCTCCGGGGACGGAGCCGCCCGACGGCCCTGACGGCAATAACGATCTCGACGACGCCGCCGAGGAGGCCGCGCGCGAGATCGAGAAGCGCCGTGACGGCAGCGGCGGCTTCGCCGGCGAGGGGGATATCGGCTGACGCCGCTCATTATCGTGCCCGCCGACCCGCGGGCCGCCGACCTCGAAGCGCTGCTCGAGCAGATCGAGAAGCGCGGAGAGGCGCTGGAAGCGGGGCTGCTCGCCGGCCGGCCGATCCTTTTTCGCGGGTTCGACATGGCGGAGGCCGAGCGCTTTCGCCGAGCCTCGTCGGCGCTCGCCGGCGGAAGGCTTAGAGACTATTCGGGCGGCGCCTCTCCGCGCCGGGCGATCGGCGAGGCCGGCGGGCCGGTCTACACATCGACCGACTATCCGCCGGAGCTCGCCCTGCCGCTCCACAACGAGCTGTCCTATTCCGACGCCTATCCCGACCGGATCTATTTCGGATGCCTCGTCGCGCCGTCGTCCGGCGGCGCCACCACCCTGGGCGACAGCCGCCGGATCCTCGAAGCCTTGCCGGCGACCGTCCGGGACGCCTTCGAGGCGAAGGGGGTCGAATATATCCGGCTGCTAAGCGCGGAGAGGGGCTCCGGCTATGCGTGGCAGGACGCGTTCCGAAGCGACGACCCGGCCGAGCTGGAGCGGCGCTGCCGCGAGACGGGCGCGCGATGGGAATGGCTCGCCGACGGCTTCGTCAGGATCGTCGAGCGGCGGCCCGCCGTCGCGCACCACCCCTCCACCGGAGAGGCGGTGTGGTTCAACCAGGCCTCGGGCTTCCACCCGGCCGCGCTCGACCCCGCCACCCATGCCGCGCTGATCCGTCTCCACGGCGATGAAAGCCGGTTCCGACTCAACGTCCGATTCGGCGACGGCTCCCCGATCCCGGAGGAGACGGTCCGCGCGGTCGCCGCCGTCCTCGCGCGCGAGGCGGTGCCGCACGCCTGGAAGAGAGGCGACCTCCTGATGCTCGACAATCTCCTCACCGCCCACGGCCGGGCGCCGTTCAGGGGCGAGCGCAGCATCGCCGTCGCCCTGTCCTGATCGCGCCGCGCGGCCTGGACCGGGTGATCAGATCCAGCTTCGGCGGCGGGCGTGGAAGACGGCGAGAAGCGCGGTCAGGGCGAGAGCCGAGGTGACGGCGAGGAAGCCCCGGAAGCCGGTTTGGAAGATCGCCAGCTGGAAGTTCATCCCGAGCAGCCCGGCCACGGCCGCGCAAAAGCCGATGATCGCCGTGACGAAGGTGAGGATCTTGACCAGGTCGTTGGTGAGCTGGCTGCTTCGCGAGGTGAACAGCTCGAAGCTTCCGGTGACGAGATCGCGCGCGCGCTCGACCTCGTCGAGGGCGCGTTCGAAGCGGCGGGACAGCGATTGGTAGAATTCCGCCGTGCCCGACTCGGTGACCAGTGCGAAGTCGGGGCGGGAGAGGCCGTAGAACACGTCGCGCTGGCTGACGAGGAGGGCTCGAAGCTTCGACACGCGCCGGCGCATCGCGACCATCCGGCCGAGCAGTCCGTTATGGCTTATCTCCCGCAACACCCGCTCATCGAGCTTGTCGACGGACGATTCGATCCTCGAGACTTCATCGAAGAAGGCTCCGAGATGCCAGTCCATGAGCGAGGCGGCGAGCGCCTGCGGGGAGAGCAGGCCGATCATCGTGTCGGCCTTGTCCTGGAGCCTGAAGCGGGTGAGGCAGGCGACCGGGCCGTCGTGGACCGTCAGGAGGATCTGCTTGCAGACCACGAAGTCGATGCTCGGGGTGCTCAGCGCCTCGTTCGGGCGATCCGGCTTCAGCTCCAGGCTGGGCTGCTCCCCTTCGGGAAGGTCCTCGCGATGCTGCGGCGCCGCGTTGACCCGGAAATGGAAATGGCCGCCATAATTGTCGAGCGTCGGTCGGGCTCCGTCGCGAAGCTCGAAGATTTCGGCTGACGCGCCGATCAGGCCGGCGACCCGGGCGAGTGCTTCGTCGGTGCGGTCGTCGCAGTCGATCCAGAGCAGGCTACGCTCGTCCAGCCCGGAGAGGATCGAATCGTCGATCGGCACCTCGCGGTCGCGGCCGCCCGCGTCGTACAGATAAGCTTTTATAGCCATCTCGGGACCTTTCCGCGCAGCTGTCCTGGGAAGTCGATTGATCCAGATTAGCGGCGCGGCGTTGAGCGAGGGCTTAACGAAAGTGACAGGCGACGTTCACGCCCGGGGAGGCGCGGCAGGCCGGCATCTCCACCCGGGGGCGGCCGGGACAGGCGGCGGTCCGGCAAGTCTCTGAAGAGGATTGGCGCGCCCGGAAGGATTCGAACCTCCGGCCCTCAGATTCGTAGTCTGATGCTCTATCCAGCTGAGCTACGGGCGCTTGGGAGACGGGCACATAGGGGCAAGGCGCGAGGCGCGCAAGAGCGTTGCGGGGGCGGCGGGGGGCGCATAGAGCGGCGCGATGAGATGCGCGCCCGCCTTCCTGCTCCTCCCGCTCGCCGCGGCCGCCGCGGCGCTCGGCGGCTGCGCCCAGGAGGGCCCCTTCCCTTCGCTCGCCGTGCGGCCGGCGGAGCGTCAATATGCCGAGGAGGCGCGGCGCGAGCCCACCGCTCCGCTCGCTCTGCCCGACGATCCAGCCGTCGCCGAACGGGTCGCGGCGCTCGCCGCCGAGGCGCGCCGCGGCGAAGGCGAGTTCAACCAGGCCTATGGCGCCGCGGCGGCGCTCGCGGCCCGAGCGGGCGCGGCGGGATCCGATCTCTGGTCCGAGGCTCAGCAGGCGCTCTCCCGGGCGGCGGCGGCGCGCGGCCGGACGACGGCGGCGCTGGCCGACCTCGACGCCTTCGCGGTCGAGCAGGCCGGGACCGGCAAACTTAGCGATTCCGACCTGGCCCGGCTTCGCTCGGCGACGGCGGAGGTTCAGGCGCTGGCCGATTCGCAGGCGGAGCGGGTCGATCGTCTCGAGGCGTCGCTCAGCCGCGGCTGACGGCCTCGCGATGCGCCCTGGCGAGCGCGACGTAATGCGCCACCCCGGCGAGGTTCGCCGACTGCTCCTCCGGCGACAGGTCGCGGATATATTTGGCCGGCCGCCCCGCCCAGAGCTGCCCCGACGGGATCCGCTTGCCCGGAGTGAGCAGGGCCCCCGCCGCAAGCATCGCGCCGCTCTCGATCTCGCAGCCGTCCATGACGATCGCGCCGAGGCCGACGAAGCTTCGGTCGTGGAGGATGCAGCCGTGGACCATGGCGAGATGGCCGATCAGCACCTCCTCGCCGATCAGGGTCGGCTGCCCCGCCCCGTGCCCGGGCCTGGGCGAATCGACGTGGAGCACCGAGCCGTCCTGGATGTTGGTCCGGGCGCCTATCCGGATCCGATTGACGTCGCCGCGAAGCACGCAATTGTACCAGATGCTCGCCTCCGCCCCGATCTCGATGTCGCCGATCAGAACGGCGCCGGGGGCGACGAAGGCGGCGGGATCGAGGCGCGGCGCGTGGCCGCCGAACGGGATGAGCTTCATGGCCGGTCCTTCACGTAGACGATGTGGGCGCGCAAGGCGTGGCCCTCCGGCAGGAGGGGGTGAAGGAAGTCGAGGTCGGGGCGGCGGACCATGCCGAGCCGTTCCATCAGACCCCAGGACCGGCGGTTGGCCGGGACCGTGATCGACACCACCCGCGGGACGGCGAGACTTTCGAAGGCCCATTCGAGGCAGGCCGCCGCCGCTTCGCGGGCGTAGCCTTGGCCCCACCAGGCCGAGCCGAGGCGCCAGCCTATCTCCACGTCGCCGGCGATCGGGCTGTCGGCTACGCCGTCGCGCAGCCCGCAGAATCCGAGCAGAACCCCATCCGACTTCCGCTCGGCCGCCCAGAAGCAATGTCCGAGCCGCGCCTGAAGTGCCTGCTGTCGGGCGACGCCCGCCGCGCTTTCCTCCAGAGTGCCTTCGATGCCGAGATAGCGGCGGACTTCGGGATCGGCGTTGATCCGGGCGAAGGGCGCCGTGTCGGAGTCCCGCCAGCGCCGGAGCCAAAGCCGCTCCGTCTCGATCATCCCCGCCAATCCTCGCGCGCGATCTCGTAGACGATGGCCGGCCCCTTGGCCCAGGGCGCGCCCTCGAAGTCGAGGTCGGCGCGCCGCCGCATTCCGAGCCGCTCCATCAGGCCCCAGCTGCGCCGGTTGCCCGGCACGGTGAGCGCCACCACCCGCTCCGCCCCGAGAGTCCTGAAGGCGTAGCCGAGCGCGGCGAATGCCGCTTCCTTGGCATAGCCCTGCCCCCAGCTGTCCTCTCGAAGCCGCCAGGCGATCTCCAGATCGCCATTGACCCGGCTTCCCGGCTCGTCCGAAATCTTGATTCCGCAAAAGCCCAGCAGTGCCTGGTCGGCCTTGCGCTCCACCGCCCAGAGGGTGAAGCCGCGCTTCTCCTGCCAGTCCATGAAGCGTTCGAGGACGATCGAATCGTGCTGCTCGCGGCTCATCGTCCCGCCCAGCCAGCGCATCACTCCGGCGGTATTGAGGTGGCGATGGAACGGCTCGACGTCGTCCGCCCGCCAGTCGCGCAGGAGAAGTCGCTCGGTGTCGATCACGCTCGGTCGCGCCCTACGCTCACTGCCGCCCGCTGACCGCCGGGAGCCAGCTCCGCCAGTCGGCGAGCAGGGGCAGGATGCTGGCATGGTCGTCGGTCCAGCCCCGGAAGCCCGGCCGCTCGGAGAGCGGAAGCCAGAGCATTCCGTCGCTTCCGCTCGCCTCGCGGAGCCGCTCGATCGCCTCGCGACGCGGCGACAAGGCGACCCAGATAGACATCGACATGTTGTGCGCCGCCTCGATCGGCTCCGGCACATATTGGTAGATGGCGCCCGACCAGCCGTCCGCCTTCGCCGCGGCGGCGAGGACGGGCTCGAGATCGAGGTAGCGGTTGGAGATGTGCATGAGGAGCAGCCCGTCGGGCGACAGCGCCCGCCGGTAGACTGCCAGCGCCTCGCGGGTCAGCAGGTGCATCGGCACCGCGTCCGAGGAAAAGGCGTCGACGGCGAGGATGTCGAGGCGATGCTCGGGTTCGCGGGCGAGGCTTAGCCGCGCATCGCCGATGACGATCCTCGAGTCAGGCGCGCAGCCCGGGAGGAAGGTGAAGCGGGTCCTCGCGATCCGCACGATCTCGGGATCGATCTCGAAGAAGGTCCAATTTTCTCCCGGGAGGTGGTAGCAGGCGAGGGTGCCGGAACCGAGGCCGACCACGCCGATCCTGGCGGAATAGCCGTAGAGGACCTGCGCCGAGCCCATGGCGTGCCCCACGCCCGAGCGGCCGGCATAATAAGAGGTGGGGACCAGCTCCTCGCCGGGAATGACGCTCTGGACTCCGTGGAGCGTGGTTCCGTGGGTGAGTATGCGCGCCGGCGGGACCTTGCGGTTGGTGACGGTGTAGATCCCGAAATAGGAGCGGCTTCGGACCCCGGCCTCGGACTGGTAGAGCTTCGCCCAGCCGCCATAGCTTAGCATCAAGGCGAGCAGGCCGAGGGTGAACAGAATCCGCGAGCCGATGAAGTGGAGCACGATCAGCGAGATGACGACGCTGATCGCCGCCGACCAGCCATAGTCGATCCACGCCAGAGCGCGCGTGTCCCCGACCCAGGAGAGCAGGAAGGCGGCGAGAAGCATCGCGTAGAGAAGCCATTTCGGAAGGTCCGGCGCCCAGGGCACGAGGGTGCGCTGGCGGACCAGGAGCGCCGCTCCGAGCAGGAGGATGGGATGCTCGTAGGCCCAGTCGTAGATGCTGGGCGCGACGATCGCGCAGAAGATTCCGCCGATCACGCCCCCGGTCGCCATGACGAGGTAGAAGCCGGTGAGCCGCCCCGCCGCCGGCCGCAGCCGGTAAAGCTCGGCGTGGAGGGCTACGGCGGTGACGAGGAGCAGAACGAGGCCGATCGTCGCGTTGAACAGGGGCTGGCCCGAGCCTTCGCTAAGCGCGAAGCCGCCGCCGATGAGGAGCACCAGCGGAGCGATGTTGGTGAGCGTGTCCGCGGCGCCGCGGCGGTCGGCGAAGGCGATGACGAAGCTAAGCAGATAGAGGCCGAGGGGGACCACCCAGAGGAGCGGGACGGCGACGATGTCGGTGGTGAGGTGCGTCGTGGTCGAGAGCATGAGCCCCGACGGAACGGCGGCGAGCGCCATCCAGTGGAGGATCGTGCGGAGCGAGGGCGCCGGCGATTCCTCCCGAGGCCGCTCCTCGACCGCGCGCGCGGGGATGGTGAGCGCGCAGGCGGCGACGAGCAGGATCAGCAGGGCATAGCCGCCGGTCCACAGCAGGCTCTGCTGGCGTAGGGTGAGGAGCGGCTCGACGAGCAATGGATAGGAGAGGAGGCCGCCGAAGCTTCCGAGGTTCGAGGCGGCGTAGAGCGCGTAGGGTTCGCCTCGCGCCGATTCGAGCGCATACCAGCGCTGCATCAGCGGCGCCTGGGCCGAGACGATCAGGAACAGGGGCCCGATCGAGCTCAACAGGAACCAGGGCGCCCAGACGGCCGGCGAAGCGTCCGGCGGAAGGGTCGCGGCGGTCAGCCCGAGCGGTAGCCATAGCGCCGCGACGGCGAAGGCGGCGAGATGGACCCCCGCCTGAAGCCGAGGCCGGAGCCGCGACAGGAAATGGGCATAAGCGTAGCCGGCGAGGAGGAGCGCCTGGAAGACGACCATGGCGCTGTTCCACACCGCCGGAGCGCCGCCGAGGCGAGGAAGCGCCATCCGGGCGATCATCGGCTGCGTCAGGAAGAGGAGGAACGAACCGGTGACGATGGTGGCGAGGAACAACGGCCGTGCGAAGCGCTCGGCGAGGAAGGCGTCATCATCCGCCTGCTGACCCGCCACGCTCATTCCCCCTCCATTTCCAACGCGAGCCGGCACAGCACGTCCACGGTTTCGTCGATATGCGCAAGGTGCGTCCGGAAGGAGAGGATCGCGCAGCGCAGCCAGTCCGCCCCGCCGATGCGGGTTCCGCTCAGGAACACCCTGCCCTCTTCCTGGACGCGCTGCAGAAGCCGGCGGTTGAAGGCGTCGACGTCGCCCTGCGCCGGGCGGTAGCGGAAGGCGACCACCGACAGGTCCGGCGCGGGTCCGGCATCCCAATCGTCCAGTTCCGAGAGCCGCGCGTGGAAGTAGCGGGCGAGCTTGATCTTCTCCGACTGGGCGGCCCGGAAAGCCGCCACCCCCGCGAGCTGAAGCGGAAGCCAGAGCCTCAAGCCCCGGAAATGACGGGTCAGCTCGACCGACAGGTCTCCCGGCTCGGGGCCGACCGAGCTCGGCCCGAGCGGCTCGAGATAAGCGGCGGTGGCGCTGAACGCGTCCTTCAGCGCCTGCCCGTCGCGGACCAGCGCCGCGCCGGTGCCGTAGGGCAGGAACATGGTCTTGTGCGGGTCGAGCGCGAGGCTGTCGGCGCGCTCGATCCCGGCCAGCGCAGCCCGCCCCTCCGGGCACAGCATGAACAGGCCGCCATAGGCGCCGTCGACGTGGAGCCAGGCACCCTGGGCGGCGCAGAGCTCGGCGATCTCGGGGAGGGGATCGACGGCGCCGGTGTCGACCGTCCCGGCCGAGGCGATGACCAGCCAGGGGCGGATCCCCTCGGCCCGGTCCCGCTCGAGCGCCTCGGCCAGAGCGTCGGACCTCATGCGGTGGCTTGCATCGGTCGCGATCCGCCGGTGCGGCGAGCGGCCGCGGCCGGCGATATGGAGCGCCTTGTCGAGGCAGTGGTGGACGAACTCGGTCGAATAGATGGCCCCACCCCCGTCCGAGTCGCGAGCCTCGCGGGCGGCGACGATCGCGGTGAGGTTGGCGACGCTTCCGCCCGAGGTCAGGGTGCCGGATGCCTCGCTCGGATAGCCGACGACCTGGGCCAGCCAGGCGAGGAGCGCATTCTCCATCCGCACCGCGCCCGGCGCGGCGGAGGCGAAGCCGGCATATTTGTTCGATGCGGCGGCCAGGAAATCGCCGAGCGCCGAGTGGAATAGCCCGCCGCCCGGAATGTAGCCCATGAAGCGCGGCGAGGCGGTCGTGATGCCCGGCGAGTCGACGCAGGCCGAGACGAAGTCGAGAGCCTCGCGCGGGGCCCGTCCCTGCTCGGGAAATTCAGGTTCAAGGCGCCGGGCGAAGGCTTCCGACCGGTCGCGGTTCGACGGCCCCTCCGCCAAGCCGTCGAGGAAATTCTGCGCATGGCCGAACGCCAGGGCCATCAGCGCCTCGCGCTCGCCGGAGTCGGGCTCGAGCGGCGCCGCCGCCGCGCCGAGCGCCGTCAGCTCCGCCCGGAGGGCTTCGATCATCGCCCGGCGAGGAGCCGCGCGGCCATCGGCGCGTGGTAGGTGAGCACGCCCGAGCAACCGGCGCGCTTGAAGGCGGTCAGGGTCTCGACCACCAGGGCGTCGCGGTCGCCCGCACCGGCGGCGGCGGCGGCCTCGATCATCGCATATTCGCCGGACACCTGGTAAGCGAAGACCGGCACCTCGAACCGCTCCTTCACCCGGCGGACGATGTCCAGATAGGGCAGGCCCGGCTTCACCATCACCGTGTCGGCGCCCTCGGCGAGGTCCATCGCCACCTCGCGAAGCGCCTCCTCGGCATTGGAATAGTCCATCTGGTAGCTCTTCTTGTCGCCCTTCAGAAGGCCGCGGGAGCCGACCGCGTCGCGGAACGGGCCGTAGAAGGCGGAGGCGTATTTGGCCGCATAGGCCATGATCTGGACGTTGTGATGGCCGCGCTGCTCGAGCGCCTGGCGGATCGCCCCGACCCGGCCGTCCATCATGTCGGAGGGTGCGACGATGTCGGCTCCGGCCTCGGCCTGGACCAGCGCCTGCTCGACCAGCAGGGCCGAGGTGACGTCGTTCATCACATAGCCGCGCTCGTCGACGATCCCGTCATGGCCGTGCGCGGTGTAGGGATCGAGGGCGACGTCGGTCAGGATACCGAGCTCCGGCGCCGCCGCCTTCACCGCCCGGACCGCCCGGCAGATGAGATTGTCGGGATTGAGCGCCTCGGCCGCGTCCTCGGTTCGAAGCTCGACGGGCGTATTGGGGAACAAGGCGATGCAGGGGATGCCGAGGTCGACCGCCTCCCGCGCCCGCTCGCACAGACGATCGATCGACCAGCGCGAGACTCCCGGAAGGCTCCCGATCGGCTCCTCGATCCCCCGCCCTTCCGCGATGAAAAGGGGCCAGATCAGGTCGGACGCGGTCAGCACCGTTTCGGCGACGAGGGCGCGGCTCCAGCCGGAGGCGCGGGTTCGGCGCAGGCGGGCGGCCGGAAAGGCGGCAAGGCTCATGGCCGCAGGCTGTAACGCGCCGCCGCCGCCCTGCAAAGCCGCCCTGCAAAGCCGCCCCGCACCGGCACTCCGCCGAGCGGTTCTTGTGCCGGGGGCGGAACGGTGGCATCCTCGCTCCTCATCTCGCTGTGGGGGACAGTCGATGAAGATCAGCCTGAAAGCTCTGACCGCCGTCGCCATCGGCTCGGCCGCGATCGCGGGACCGACCGGAGCGCAAAGCCCGGCGCTTCCGAACCCGATATTGTACCTGACCGGGTCCGAATATTATTCGGCGAACGGGAAGAACTGGGTCCGCCACATGTACGACGTGTTCAACAAGGACAAATATCCCGCCGCCATGTTCGCCCAGGCGCCGGCGCTTCCGCCCTGCGGCCTCAACGCCAAATCCTCGCGCACCTGGGTGGATTTCTTCGACTCCACCGGCAAGCGCCTCTACGGCTTCTGCGCGCTCGGAAGCCCGAGCGACCTCGGCAAGATCTGGTTCGCGACCGAGGACGGAGTGATCCCGCCGAGCTACGTCTACATCGAGATCAACGACCGTCAGACCAACACCAAATACAAGTCAAACCTCGCCGACACGACGATGTAGGCATTTCCACGGGAGGCCCGGACAGTCACAAGCGACTGTGCCCGTTGGACCTTTGCACCCGGTGCGGAGTTGGCTGCGGAATGTCCGCGTCCCGCCCAGTCCCCCGCCAGGCCGTCCTGATCGTCAACGTCCACTCCCGCAAGGGGGAGGATTTGTACCGCGAGGCCGAGCGCAAGCTCAAGGAGAGCGGGATCGAGCTGATCGCCTCCCACGGGGTGCGCGATCCGCGGCGGCTGAACAAGATCGTCGACCAGGCGGTGGCCGACGGCGCGCCGATGGTGATCGTCGGCGGCGGCGACGGCTCGCTGTCCTGCACGATCGATTTCGTCGTCCACCACGAATGCGTCTTCGCGATCCTTCCGCTCGGCACCGCCAACAGCTTCGCCCGAACGCTCGGAATCCCGCTCGACCTCGACGGGGCGATCAAGACCATCGTCGAAGGCCGCCGCCGGCGCATCGACCTCGGGCGGATCAACGGCGACTATTACGCCAATTGCGCCGCCTTGGGCCTCTCCCCGATGATCGGCGACACCGTGCCCCACAAGCTCAAGCGCTATCTCGGCCGCTTCGGCTATCTGATCTGGGCGGCCTGGTGCTTCCTGCGTTTCAGGCCTTTCCGGCTCACCGTTCGAAACGAGGCCGGCGAGGAGACCCTTTGGGCGACGGAGGTGCGGATCGCCAACGGCTCCTTCCACGGCGGAGTCGAGCATATCGAGGCGGCCGAGGTCGACAGCGGCGAGATCGTCATCCAGGCGGTCGCCGGCCGCAGCAAGTGGCGGCTCGCCTGGAACTGGATGGCCAAATATTTCAGGCTTCCCGCGCGCGAGGCGGTCACCCGCGAGTTTCGCGGCCGCAAGCTCCGGATCGAGACCGAGCCGAAGCTTCGGATTTCGATCGACGGCGAGGTGCTCACCCGCACGCCGGCGGACGTCGAGGTGGCGAGCCGGGCGGTCGAGGTAGTGGTTCCGGCGTAGCTAGGATGCCGTCATCCCAGCGCGGGCTGGGACCCCAGCGGGTGAAAGGCGCGGCGGTCTTCACCCGCTGGGGCCCCAGCCTTCGCTGGCGCGACGGGGCGGGGCGCTCGGCCTTCACCCGCGGCGCAGCCTAGCCCGACGGAGTGAGCCGGCCGCCCGGCTCGGCCGTTGCATTGGCTTCCTCGACCGCTTCGTGCGCGTCCGCCTGCCGCTGGCCCGGAACCGCCATCCGGCTCTTGCGCCAGGCGCCGTGGCGATAGAAGCCGATCGCCATCGCCATGTTGGCGAACGAGCTGACCGGGAAGCTTAGCCACAAGGCATCGGCGCGAAGCCAGGGATAGGCGCCGAGCGCGAAGCCGAGGCGGACCGGGACGAGGCCGACGAACAGGATGACCAGCGGGCCGATGACGGCGCCGTTCGCCCGGACCGTCCCGAACAGGACGAGCGTCACCCCGAACAGCAGGAAGCTCCAGGTGGCGAGGATCTGGATGTGGCGGGCGATCGGCAGGGCCGGGCTCGAGCCGCCGAGGAACAGGGCCAGAGCGGGCCGATCGGCGACGGCGAGGAGGACGACCAGCACGGCGGTGATGGCGAGGGCGGCGCCGACCCCGGAGCGGGTGATGGCGCTGACCCTGTCCCAGCGGCCGGCGCCGATATTCTGGGCGACCATCGCGCTGACCGCCGCGCCGAGCGCCATCGCCGGCATCTGCAGATAGGTCCAAAGCTGCATCGCCACGCCGAAGGCGGCGGTCGTCTCCACGCCCTCGCGGTTGACCAGGCCGACGAGGAACAAGGCGGAGGCCGAGATGACGATCATCTGGAGCCCCATCGGCAGGCCCTTGGAAACGATCGTCTTGAGCAGGGCCGGGTCGGGCCGGAGGAAGGCGAGCTCGCGGCCCTTCAGCCGAAGCGGCAGGTCGCGCGCGTAGATGTAGACGAGGGTCGCGGCGAGGCTGACGTAATTGGCGATCACCGTCGCGGTCGCCGAGCCGGCGATGCCCATCCTGGGGATCGGGCCGAGTCCGAGGATGAAGACGGGGTTGAGGCCGCTGTCGAGGATCACGGCGAGGATCATGAACCAGAGCGGAGTCAAGGCGTCGCCGCCGCCACGCAGGCCCATCATCAGCAGGATGAGGAGAAGCGAGCCGGGCATGGCGAGGAAGATGACGCGCAGATAGGCCAAGGCGAGCGGCGCCGCGCCGGCCGGGGTGCCGAGAATCTTGAGCAAGGCGGGCGCGAAGAACCAGCCCGCCGCGCCGATCGCCACCGCCACCCAGAAGAAGGCGCCGATCGCCGTCCCGAGAACCCGCCGTGCTTCCACCACGTCGCGGCGCCCGAAGGCCTGGCCGATGAGGATGGTCGAGGCCATTCCGAAGCCGAAGACGAAGGCCATCAGAAGGAACATGACGATATTGGCGTTGGAGGTCGCCGCGAGCGCATTCTCGCCGAGGAAACGGCCGACCCAGACCGCGTTGATCGAGCCGTTCAGCGACTGGAGGATCGACGAGAAGAGCGTCGGAAGGGCGAAGGCGAGCAGGGTGCGGGTGATCGGCCCGGAGGTAAGATCGCGCCCGCCGCCGGGTCCGGGCCCGCGAGCAGGGCCGGAGTCGGGGCCGATTCCGGGCGGGCCCGGCCGCACTTCTGATGATGTATCGGTCATCGCCCGTGCTTAGCCGACGAATATCCGTTCGTCCCGAGCGAAGTCGTGACTAGCCGGCCATCGCCTATCTCCGTCGTCCCAGCGAAGGCCGGGGCCCCAGGGGGTGAAGAACACCGCGCCTTTCACCCCCCCGGGCCCCAGCCTTCGCCGGGGCGACGATATGGGTCAACCCAGACGCTTCAGCGCGGCGCGATAGCGCTCCGCGTCCGAAGCTTTTTCCGCGTGGTCGGCCCGAGCCTTCTCCACCGCTTCCGGCTTGGCCCGCTCGACGAAGCTCGGATTGGCGAGCCGCCCGGCGAGCGAATCCCGCTCCTTCTCCGCCGCCTGCGCCGCCTTCTCGAGCCGCGCCTTCTCGGCGGCGATGTCGATCACGCCTTCGAGCGGAAGGATGAAGGTGGCTTCGTCGACGACCAGCTGGGCGGCGCCGCCGGACGGGGCGTCGCCCTCCACGCCCTCGACCCGCGCCAGGCGGGCGAGCGCCGCCTCGTTGCGGGCGAGACGCCCCTGCGTGCGAGGACCCGCTTCACGCACATGCAGAGGAAGCCGTGCCCCCGGCGGAACGCCGAGCTCGGTGCGCGCCGCGCGGATCGCGCTCACCAGGCGGATCAGCCAGTCGATCTCCGGCCCCGCCTCCGGATCGAGCGCGCGCGCGTCCGGCATCGGCCATTTGGCGAGGATCAGCGGATAAGGCCGAGGGTCGGCGTTCCACAGCTCCTCGGTGATGAACGGCATGAACGGGTGGAGCATGACCAGGATCTGGTCGAGCACCCAGGCGGCGACGGCGCGGGTTTCTTCGGACCCGTTCCCAGGCGAAGGCCGGGGCCCGGGATCCGAATCCGCGTCCGCGTCCGCGTCCGGGCCCCGGCCTTCGCCTGGGAACTGCGACAGCACCGGCTTGATCAGCTCCAGATACCAGTCGCAGAAGGTCGCCCAGACGAAATGGTAGATCGTGTTGGCGCTCTCGTCGTAGCGAAGCTCGGCCAGGGCGAGGTCCAGCGCCTGGACCGTCCTCACCGTCTCGCCGACGATCCAGCGGTTGACGGGAAGCGTCGCCTGCGGCGGCTCGATCGAGGCCGAGGCGCCGATCCCGTTCGACCGACAGAAGCGCGCCGCGTTCCACAGCTTGGTGGCGAAGTTGCGATAGCCCTCGACGCGTTTCTCATCGAGCTTGATGTCGCGCCCCTGGCTTTCCATCGCGGCGAGCGTGAAGCGAAGCGCGTCGGCGCCGAAGCGGTCGATCAGGCCGAGCGGATCGACCGTGTTGCCCTTCGACTTGGACATCTTCTGGCCCTTGGAGTCGCGGACCAGTCCGTGGAGGTAGAGCGTCTTCCAGGGCCGCTCGCCCATGAAGTGAAGCCCCTGCATCGCCATCCGGGCGTCCCAGAAGAAGATGATGTCGAAGCCGGAGATGAGCACGTCGTTGGGGTAATGGCGGCGCAGGGTCTCGGTCTCCTCGGGCCAGCCGAGCGTTCCGAACGGCCACAGAGCCGAGGAGAACCAGGTGTCGAGCACGTCGTCGTCCCGGCGAAGGGCGACATCCTCCCCCGCCTCGGCCCGCGCCTCCTCCTCGGTCTCGGCGACGTAGACATTGCCCGCCGAGTCGAACCAGGCCGGGATCCGGTGGCCCCACCAGAGCTGGCGCGAAACGCACCAGGGCTGGATGTTCTCGAGCCAGTTGAACCAGGTCTTCTTCCAGGTCTCGGGGACGACCCGGATGTCGCCGGAGCGGACCGCCTCGATCGCCGGCCCCGCAAGCGTCTTGGCGTCGACATACCATTGGTCGGTCAGCCAGGGCTCGATCACCACTCCCGAGCGGTCGCCATGGGGGACCTGCACGAGCCGATCCTCGACGCGTTCGAGGAAGCCTTGCGCCTCCAGCCGCTCGACCACCCGCGCCCGAGCCTCGAAGCGGTCGAGGCCGATCAGGTCCGCCGGCACCAGGCCGTCGGCCGTCTGCGCCACCCGAGCCTGCGCATCGAGCATGTTGAGCATGTCGCCCGCCGCGATCCCGGCCCTCCGGCCGACGTCGAAATCGTTGAAATCGTGGCCCGGGGTGATCTTCACCGCGCCTGAGCCGAGCTCCGGATCGGCATGCTCGTCGGTGATGACCGGAATGAGGCGCCCGGTGATCGGGTGCTTGAGCTTCTTCCCCACGGCATTGCGATAGCGCTCGTCGTCGGGATGGACCGCCACCGCCATGTCGGCGAGCATCGTCTCGGGCCTAGTCGTGGCGACGTGGATGAAGCCGGAGCCGTCCTCGAACGGATATTTCAGGTGCCAGAACTTGCCCTGCACCTCCCTGGTCTCGACCTCGAGATCGGAGATGGCGGTTCCGAACCTGGGGTCCCAATTGACCAGACGCTTGTCGCGGTAGAGCAGCCCTTCGCGATAGAGCTGGACGAACACCTTCACGACGGCGCGGCTGAAGCCCTCGTCCATCGTGAAGCGCTCGTTCGCCCAGTCGCACGAGGCGCCCAGGCGGCGAAGCTGGCGGGTAATCGCCCCGCCGGACTGCGCCTTCCACTCCCAGACATGCTCGATGAAGGCCTCGCGGCTCATGTCGGTTCGCTTGACGCCCTGGCCGGCGAGGTTGCGCTCGACCACCATCTGGGTCGCGATGCCCGCATGGTCCGTGCCGACCACCCACAGCGCATCCTTCCCCTGAAGCCGGGCGTGGCGGACCAGCACGTCCTGCAGGGTCACGTCGAGAGCGTGCCCGATGTGGAGCGACCCGGTGACGTTGGGCGGCGGGATGACGATGGTGAAGGGCTCGGCGTCCGGCCGATCGGGGCGGAACATCCCTTCCGCTTCCCAGCGGGCATACCAGCGCGATTCGATCTCGGCCGGGTCGAAGGTCTTGGGCAGCTCGGTCATGCGCGGGCGTTAGCGAAGAGGCTCGGACGACGCCAGCGCCTGCCGTCGTCCCAGCGAAGGCTGGGACCCCAGCGGGTGAAAAGCACGGTGATCTTCACCCGCCGGGGCCCCAGCCTTCGCTGGGGCGACGGGATTCAATCGGGCGCCCCGTCATCCCGGCGGAGGCCGGGATCTCGGCACGAAAGGTCACGGACCTGCCCATGGAGACCCCGGCCTTCGCCGGGGTGACGTCCCGTGGACGTCAAAAGCTCTTTCCGACGATCCGCGCGATCTCGCGGGTGACCAGCTCCTCGACCAGCTCGGGCAGGTTGCGGTCGAGCCATTCCTTGAGCATCGGCTTGAGCATCTCGCGGACCACCGCCTCCAGCGGTCCGTCGCCGGCGGGAAGCGCCTCGCTGCGCTCCTTCAGCGCCGAAAGCGCCGCGAGCGACTGCCGGCTCGCCGCGGCGGCGTCGACCGAGACGAGGCTCTCCTCGGAGTCCGAGACCGGGTCGCTAAGCTCGAGCACGTCCTCCTCGGCGGCCGGATCGGCGCGGGGCGCCTCGAAGGGACGCGATCCGCGTGCCGGACGCGCGGACGCGGCCCGGCCGTCCTCGGCGATCACGCGCTTGATGGAGGCGAGTATCTCCTCCATCGACGGTTCCTGGTTCGCTTCGCCCATAACGTCGCGATTATCGCTTATCGCCGAGGCGGTGTCACGCTGTTGTTTCCCGCGGCCGGGGCGGGGGCGGCCGGCGCGGGCGTCGTCACCGTCCGGGTCGAGACCGGCTGAGGCGCCGCATCGTCGCGCCAGTCCGAGGCGCGGCGCGACACCTGGCGGTAATGCACCATCGGATCATACAGCGCTCCGCCGTCGAAGTTCATGTCCTCGGCGTCCGCCTGGCCCATCGCGTTCAACAGCGCGAAGCCGGCGACATATTCGTCCCGCCGGGCCGTCACCAGGGCGACCTGGCTGTTGAGCAGCTCCTGCTCGGCGTTGAGCACGTCGAGCACGTTGCGGGTCCCGACCGTCTGCTCGGCCCGCGTGCCCTCGAGCGCGAGGGTGTTGGCGGCGACGGCGGTCTCGTTGGAGCGGATCGCCAGTTGCGCCGCCTGGAAGCTGGCGAAGGCGGCGCGCGCCTGGGCCACGACGGAACGCTCCACCTCGACTCCGCGCTCGAGCAGCTGGGACTGGACCGACTGGAGCTGACGGACCCGCGCGCCGACCAGCCCACCCTGATAGATCGGGATCCGCGCCTGGACTCCAAGGCCGGTGCTCACCGTGTTGTTCGGCGCGAGCGGCCCGAACTGGGTGTCGGCCGTTCCGAGATAGTTGGTCTCCCGGCCCGAGCCGATCGCGTTGACGGTGGGCAGCCGGTCCGCCCGGGCGACGCTGACGTCGAGGCCGGACGCGCGGATCTGGGCGGCGAGCGAGGCGACGTCCGAATTGTTCGCGAGGGCGATGTCGACGGCCTGGTCGGGCGAGGTGGGAAGCGCCGGGAGGGTCGGCGGCGGGGCGAGCTCGTCGGGGAGATCGCCGATCACGCGCCGGTAATTCTCCTCGCTGCCCTGAAGGCGTCCTTCCGCTCCGGCGAGGTTCGACTGGGCGAGCGCGAGCCGGGCCTCGGACTGGGCGACGTCGGTCCGGGTGAGGTCGCCGACCTCGAATCGGTCGCGGGTCGCCTGGAGGTTGGTCTCGAGCACCCGCACCTGGTTGCGGTTCAAATCGACGATGGAGCGGTCGCGGATGACGTCCATATAGGCTCCGACCGCCTCGGTGAAGATGTCGCCCTCGGTCGCCTTGAGGTTGGCCCGGCCGGCGAGGACCCGCTCGTCCGCGGCGCGGATCGAGTTTCGCACCCGGCCGCCGTTGAACAAGGGATAGCTCACATCGATTCCGGCGCTAAGGTTGCGGCCGTTGCCGCCGCCGGTTCGGGTGAGGTCCTGGTTGACCCCGGCCGTTCCCGAAATCTGCGGCCGTCCCTGGGCGCGGGCGATCGCGACTCCTTCGTCGAGCGAGCGCAGCTGGGCGCGCTGGCCCATGATGGTCGGATTGCTGTTGTAGGTGCGCGCGAGCGCGTCGCGCAACGATTCGGCCGCGCTGGCGGCCCCGCCGACCGTCAACGCCGCGACCCCGATCGCAGCCAGATACCCACCCCGCATCAATCCCACTCCGCTCTCAAAACGATCTTAAAAGGTAAATGTCCGGGGCCTTGCGAAACCCGGCAGGACCGCCGCCGCCGCGTCGGCGAAGGCTGCCATCGCGAAACCCTCCCCCGCCTTGCGGCCGAGCGCAAGCCGGGTCACGCCCTGTTCGACGATTCCCCCCGCGATCCGGCCGTCGTCGGCGAGCTGGGCGACGAGCGAATCCGGGACCCGCTCGACCGCGCCGTCGATCAGGATGAGGTCGTAGGGCGCCCCCTCGCCATGCCCGGAGGTCATCGCGCCCTCGATCAGCTCGACCCCGCTTCCGGCGAGCGCGACGCGCGCCGCGGCGGCGAGATCGGGATCCTCCTCGACGGCGACGACATGGGCGACGAGGCGGGAAAGGACGGCGGCGGCGTAGCCGGTCGCCGCGCCGATCACCATCGCCCGATCCTGCTCGCCCGGCGCCGCCTCGGTCAACAGCCGGCCGAGCGCCATCGGATTGTTGAGCTCCCGCCCCGCCTTCAGTGGGACGAGGGCGTCGGCATAAGCGGCCGCGACGCGCCCTTCCGGCACGAAGCGCTCGCGCGGCACCTCGCCCATCGCCGCGAGCACGCGCGGATCGTTGGTTCCGGTCGTGCGCAGCTGGCTCGCGATCATGGCGCGGCGCATATGCTCGAAATTATGCTCGGTCATCGGATCTCAATCGCACAACTGTCTTATGGATGCAATACACCTGGACGGTCCCTGCGCTTGTATCGGCAAGGCCCGGATAGGCCAAGCCTATAGTCTCGGCCCGCCAAGCCCTTGGCGCCAGGTTCAGCAAGAGCCGTGCCAGCCCCCTTCGCTTTCCGAACGCCGCCCGCCGCCCCGGGCGCTGTCCGCAACCGGACACCGGGCGTTCGGCGGCGGACAGGCGCGGCGGGTTGACTTGCCCGCCGATCCCTCACAAATCCCGCCCGTGGCCCGATGGCGGAGTGGTTACGCAGAGGACTGCAAATCCTTGCACGCCGGTTCGATTCCGGCTCGGGCCTCCACTCCCCCGTTCGATTCATCGAAATCAGCAGCTTTGGCGTTGCCAAGCCCTCTGAACGACAATTAGAAGGACTCCCAAAGCGCCCCCCAGAAGCGCTTAGGGTCGAATTAGAAAACGAAACAGGGAGTGACTCAATGAACACGTCCAAGATCCTCGTGCGCAGCCTGATCCCGGCGGCGACCAGCCTCATCGCCATCGCCTATGCAAGCCCCGCCTCGGCGCAGGGCGCGACCTGCTCCACTTATGCGGCGGGCGTTCCCGTTGCTCCCGCGCAGGGCGTCGCGACCGGCACCCTCTCGACCGCCTGCGGACCGACCGCGACCGCGACCGGCGCCTCTTCCACGGCCGTCGGCGACCGTTCGGCCGCGACCGGCAACTTCTCGACGGCGGTGGGCGACTTCGCCGCGGCGACCGGCCTTTCCTCGACCGCGATCGGCGATGTCGCCAGCGCGACCGGAATCAACGCGACGGCGACGGGCGCCAACGCCAATGCCACCGCCAACGACGCGGCCGCCTTCGGCGCCGGATCGCAGGCGACCGGCCTCGCCTCGACGGCCCTGGGCAGCAGCGGCGCGACGACGACCGGCTCCACCCGGCCGAACATCGCCGCGGCCGGCTTCAGCACCGCCGTCGGAACCGGCAACCAGATCGCCGCCGGAGCCACCGGCGCGGTCGCGGTCGGCGACGGCAACACGGTGGCCGCGGCCGCCAGCTTCGGCGCCGCCTTCGGCTCCTTCAACTCCGTCAGCGGGCAGAGCGGAGTCGCGGTCGGCAACGGAAGCACCGCAAGCGGGCAATCGGCGAACGCGGTCGGCCAAGCGGCGCTCGCCTCCGGCGCCAGCTCGATCGCGGTCGGAACGCTCGCCTCGGGCACCGGCGCCCAGTCGACCGCCGTCGGCAATCGTTCGCTGGCGAGCGGCGCCTCGTCCAGCGCGTTCGGCGACCGTGCCGCCGCCCAGGGCGATTTCTCCACCGCCATCGGCGACTTCGCCGCGGCGACCGGCTTCCAGTCGACGGCCGTGGGCGACACCGCCAGCGCGACCGCCCAGAACAGCACCGCGACCGGCCGCAACGCCAACGCCCTCGCCGTCGGAGCGAGCGCCTTCGGCGCCAACTCCACCGCCAACGGCCTCACCAGCACCGCGCTCGGCAACCTGGCCTCGGCGACCGACGAGGACGCGGTGGCAATCGGCGACCAGGCGCTCGCCAGCGGCTTCCACTCCTCGGCGGTCGGCGGCGAATCCGTCGCCAGCGGCCGCGGCGCGCAGGCGTTCGGCTGGCAGTCCCAGGCCACCGGCGCCACGTCGACGGCGGTCGGCCGCCAGTCGGTCGCGAGCGGCGTGAACAGCGTCGCTCTCGGCGACAACGCCAAGGCCACCGCGGCCGGCGCGACCGCGCTCGGCCAGGGCTCGACGGCGGCGTTCGCCAACTCCACGGCCGTCGGCTTCGGAGCGGCGTCCACCGCGGCCAACCAGGTGACCCTCGGCGGCGCCGGCTCCAGCGTCCGCTTCGGCGGCTACACCACGGCCGGCGTGCTGGTGAACGACGTCAACGGCAACGTGACGACCAACACCACGCTGCTCGGCACCGTCGCCGCCAACACCGCGAACATCGCCACCAACACGGCGAACATCGCGACCAACACGGCGTCGATCGGCACTTTGAACACCCAGGTCGCCGCGATCCAGACGGTGAACAACAACCAGACGTCGCAGATCAACACGCTCAACACGAACGTGACGACCCTTCAGAACCTCACCAACATCAACATCCGGGACATCCGCAAGGCCAATGAGGGCGTCGCCATGGCGCTGTCGATGGAGACTCCGTACCTCCCGGCCGGCACCAATTTCGGTGTCGCGGGCGGCCTCGGCTACTATCAGAACCGGATCGCCGGAACCGCCTCCATGGCCGCCCGGATCGGCACCAACGCCTCCTTCTCGGCGGGCGTCGGAGTCGGCTTCGACAGCGGCGAGGTCGGCGCCCGCGCCGGCTTCCAGGCTGCGTGGTAAGCCTTCGATCGAAGGTCGAGGTCGGGCCGGGGCGGAAAGCCCCGGCCCGGCTTTTATTGGCCGCCTTCCTCGCCGCCGCGGCCGCCGCTCCGGTTGCCGCCCAGGCTCCGGCGCCGGCCGCCAGTCAGGCCGCGGTTCCCGATCCGATCGTCATCGACAAGCTGATCTGGTCGGCGATGGCGGCGCTCGACCAGGCCAATCAGACCGGAAACTATTCGGTTCTTCGCGATCTCGGGGCGCCGAGCTTCCAGACGGGCAATTCGGCGGCGACGCTCGGCGGGATCTTCCAGGCGCTGCGCAACCAGCGCGTCGATCTCGGCTACACCCTGGTCGTTTCGCCGACCCTGCAATTCCCGCCCGCCATCGTCCAGGGCGGCCTGCTCCGAATCCGGGGAAGCTTCCCGCTTCGACCGGCGGCGATCGGGTTCGACCTGCTTTTCCAGAACATTTCCGGACAGTGGAAGCTTTTCGGCATCGCGGTCGCGCCAATCGTGCCCGCCGCGCCACAATCAGGCTCGACAAGACGTTGAAAACCCCTGTAAAGGGCACCCAATCTTGCAAGTTTCCGCAGACCCGTTAAGCCATCCGAATATCAGGGAGATTTTTCGATGAACCAGTCTCAGAATGCGCCCGGAACTCCGAAGCGCGATTGGATCCGCCCGGCGGTCAAGCGCCTCGAGGCCGGTGCCGCCGAGAGCCAGCGCGGCGCCACGGCCGACGGCGGCGGCGGCAACCAGGGCTCCTAAGCTCTCGCTCCAGCGAAACATGAAGCCCCCTGCCTCGCGGCGGGGGGCTTTGTCATGACGGCGATCGCGGGCTTCTGGAACCTCGACGGCGGAGCCGCGCGCTCGGACCGTTGCGGCGCGATGATCGAGGCTCAGTCGCGCTACGGGTCGCGGCCCGGCTCAAGCGTCCTCGGCGACCTCGCCCTCGCGGTTCGGCTCCACCCGCTCCTGCCGGAAGACGCGTTCGACGTTCAGCCGCTGACCGGCGGCGCGGGGCGATTCGCGCTGGTGGCCGACATCCGACTCGATAATCGGGAGGATCTCGCCGGCGCCCTGGGGCTCGAGCCCGGCCGGGTCGCGGCCATGGCCGATTCGACGCTGCTTCTGCACGCGCTTGAACGCTGGGGCGAATCGGCGGCGGAACGGCTGCTCGGCGACTTCGCCTTCGCTTTTTACGACGCCCACGAGCGCCGGCTGCTCCTCGCCCGCGACCCGCTGGGCCAGCGGCCGCTCTTCTGGCACCGGGGCAAAAGGTTCGTCGCCTTCGCCTCCATGCCAAGCGGGCTCCACGCGCTCGACTCGATCGATCGGCGGCCGGACGAGACGACCTTGCTGCGTCATCTCGGCGGGCTCGGGCGCGCCGGGCCGGGAAGCTTCCATTCGGATGTCGAGCGCGTGGAGCCCGGGCATGTCGTCACGGTGAAGCCGGACGGCGCGACCCGCCGGCGCTATTGGCGGCCCCGCCGGCGCGCGCTCGGGCTGAAGAGCTTCGAGGATCATGTCGAGGCGTTCCGGGCCGAGCTCGACTCGGCGGTCGCGCGGCGGCTCCGCGGCGCGGGCGACGTCGTGGCGGCCCATTTGAGCGGGGGCTGGGACAGCAATGCCGTCGCCGCCACCGCCGCCAGGCTGGCGGCGCCGTCGGGCCGCCGGGTGATCGCCTTCACCCACGTCCCCGGCCGCCCGGGATCCGAGCCGATGCCGTTCGACCGGCTGGGCGACGAAGGCGGGCTCGCCGCGGCGACGGCCGCCCTCCACCCCAACATGGAGCATGTCTCGCTGCCCGGCGCCGGCCGTTCGCCGCTCGCCGATCTCGACCTTTATGCAAGCCTGTTCGAGCGCCCCGTCTTCAACCTGTGCAACCACGTCTGGCTGTCGCAGATACGCGAGGCCGCGAGCGCGGCGGGCGCCAAGGTCCTGCTAAGCGGCGAGATCGGCAACTGGACGATCAGCGCCGCGCCCAACGCGCTTCTCGCCGACTTCCTTCGCGAGGGCCGCTGGCGCGCCTGGTCGGGCGAGGCCCTGCACATGGTCGCGAGCGGCCGCGCCCGCCTCCGCGGAGTGGCGGCCAGCTCCTTCGCGCCGTGGCTTCCGGCTGGATTGCTGAGCAGGCTGGAACGCTTCTCCTCCGCTCCGGACGCCTCGCTCATGAACCCCGTTCACCCACGGCTTCGCGACGCGATCGCCGCCGAGAGGACGTTGGAGGCCGCCCCCGGCGGACGTGGAAAGGATTATTTCGCGGAGGCCGCCGACGCCCTGATGGAGATGGACTGGGGCGAGCACCGCAAGGGCATCCTCGGCGGCTGGGGGATCGACAAGCGCGATCCGACCGCGGATCCGAGGCTGATCGATTTCTGCCTCTCCCTCCCGCTCGACATGCTGATGAAGAACGGAGTCCGCCGCCCGCTCGCCCGGGCCGCCCTTTCCGACCGGATCGCGCCGGCGGTGCTCGACGAACGCCGCAAGGGCTACCAGTTCGCGGACTGGCACGAAGGGCTTTCGAGGGATCGCGCCGGAGCGGCCCGATTGCTGGACTCGATCGCCTCGGACCCGACCGCTTCCAGCCTCGTCGACGTGGAGGGGTTGAGCGCGCTGGTTCGGGACTGGCCGGCGGGCGGCTGGGAAAAGCCGAGCATCGTCGGCGCCTACCGGATCGGTCTTCTTAAGGGTCTGACGAGCGGCCATTTCGCCGTGGCCGCGGGCCGCTGACGGCTTTATGGCCCGGGCCGTGAAGAATTCTTCTCCAGCTCGTACCTATCGCCTGTTCGGCCTCGGCCTGCGGTCCGAGATCGGTCTCGCCGGCCTCGCCCCGATGGCCGAGGCGGGCACGCCCGACGTCGAGATCCTGGTCGGCGCCGTCGCCCCGGGAGACCATCCGCCGGGCTATTCGAGGATCGCCGAAGGCACCCTGCTCTTCATCCCGAAGGTCGGCCGCTTCCTGATCCGCGACGGGGCCGAGATCGTCGTCGATCCGGCCCCGGAGGCCTCGGAGCGAAATCTGCGCCTGTTCCTGCTCGGCTCGGCTTTCGGGGCCCTGCTCCACCAGCGCGGCCTTCTGCCCCTCCACGCCAACGCGATCGACGTCGGCGGCCGGGCCGTCGCCTTTTCCGGCCATTCGGGGGCGGGCAAGTCGACCATCGCCGCCTGGTTTCACGACCGCGGCGATCCCGTCCTCGCCGACGACGTCTGCGTGATCGGCTTCTCGCCGGCCGGCCGTGCCCTCGCCTACCCGGGAATACCCCGCCTTCGCCTGTGGAGGCAGGCGCTGGAAGCGAGCGGGCGCGACTCGGGCGCCTATGACCGCTCGTTCGACCAGCTCGACAAATATGACGTCCCGACCCGAGCCGACGCCGCGCTCGAGCCTCTGCCGCTCAACGCAATCTACCTGCTCCGCCAGGCGGAGGCCGGCGATCAGGCGGGGATCGAGCGGCTGAACGGAGTCGACGCCGTCGAGATGCTGGTCGAGAACACCTATCGCGGCGGCTACCTGAAGACGATCGGACGGACCGGCGAGCATCTTGCCGCCTGCGTCCGGATCGCCCGGAGCGTTCCGATCTTCCGCGCCTCGCGCCACTGGGGCTTCGATCGCTTCGACGTCGAGGCCGGACGCCTTCGCGACCATGCTCTGGCCCAGGGAAGTCCGGGCTGATCCGTCACGGGCCGAGGAAGATCCGGCCGTTCTTCATCACCATTCGGACCTGGCGGACCGCCGCCACGTCGCGAGCCGGATCGCCGGCGACGGCGACCAGGTCGGCGAGCAGCCCCGGCTTCACCGCCCCCAACCGGTCGGCGAGCCCGAAGATGCGCGCATTGCCCGACGTCGCGGCGACCAGGACGGCCGGGGCGGGCATTCCGTAGGCGGCCATCAGCTCCATTTCGCGGGCATTGTCGCCATGGCTGAAGACTCCCACGTCACCGCCCATGCACATCGTCACGCCGGCCGCCAGAGCGGCCTTGAAGCTCGCCCGCTTGTCGGTGATCCCGGCGGGCTCCGGAGCGGCGCCGTTCCAGCCGCGGTAGCGGGCGATCGCGTCGCCCGCAGCGACGGTCGGGCAGAAGGCGACGCCCTTCTCCTTCATCAGCCGGAAGATCTCGGGCGTGCCGCCGTCGCCATGCTCGATCGTGTCGACCCCGGCGAGGATCGCCCGGCGCATTCCCTCGGGCGTGCTGGCGTGCACCGCGACCTCGCGGCCGGCGCTGTGCGCAGCCTCCACCGCGGCCCGGATCTCGCTTTCCGAGAAGGTCGGCCGGCTCGGCTCGCCGGGGCGCCAGCGATAGTCGCCGTAGAGCTTCACGACGTCGGCGCCGGCGCCGATCTGGTGGCGCACGGCGGCGACCAGGGCCGGCCCGTCGGCCTCCTCCGCACCGCGCGCCGCGAATTCGGGATCGCCGCTCTTGGGGCCGTAGGCGCCGGTCGCGACCAGGGCGCGGGTCGCCACCAGCATCCGCGGCCCGGGCACGATGCCCTGCTCGATCGCCTGGCGAAGGCCGACGTCGGCATAGCCCGCGCCCTCGGTGCCGAGATCGCGGACGGTGGTGAAGCCGGCCGCCAGGGTGGCCCGCGCCTGCGCGACCGCCCGCGCGGTGCGCAGCGACAGCGGCTCCTTCAGGACCTGATCGTCCCAGCTCGTCTCGTTATAAGGGTGGAGGAAGAGGTGCGAATGCCCCTCGATCATTCCCGGCATCAGGGTCGTTCCGGGCAGCTCGACCACCCTTGCGCCCGCCGGCACCGTTACGTTCGGGCCGGCGGCGACGATATGGTCGCCGCGCACGAGCACCGACCAGCCTTCGTGCGGGCGCGGATCGACTCCGTCGAAGACTCGGGCGGGATGGAGAAGGATCGGCGGCTCCTCGGCCGAGGCGGGCTCGGCGGCGAGGAGCAGGACGAGGAGGGCGAGCAAGCGCATGGATTCTCCGACGGGCAGCGTTTAGGGCGGCGCCCGACACAATAAGGGGGCCGGGCCTTGGCGCAATATGAGCTGATCTCCGGAATCGAAGTGGACCCGGCGCTTCGCCGCTTCCTCGAGGAGGAGGCGCTGCCGGGGACGGGAATAAAACCGGCGGATTTCTGGTTCGGCTTTTCCGCCCTTCTTCGCGACCTGACGCCCGAGAACCGCCGGCTGCTTCGCGTCCGCGAGGACCTGCAGGCGCGGATCGACGCGCGTAATCGGGAATCGGGCGGGCGCGCTCCCGATCCGGCCGACGAGGAGGAGTTCCTCCGCGAGATCGGCTACCTGGTCGATCCGCCCCAGCCCTTCACGATCGGGACACAGGACGTCGATCCCGAGGTCGCGGCCGTCGCGGGGCCTCAGCTCGTCGTTCCCGTCAGCAACGCCCGCTACGCGCTCAACGCCGCCAATGCCCGCTGGGGCAGCCTTTACGACGCGCTCTACGGCACCGACGTGCTGGGCAGCCGTCCGCCGGCGGGCGGCTACGATCCGGCGCGCGGAGCGCGGGTCGTCACCTGGGGCCGCGCTTATCTGGACGAGATACTGCCGCCGGCGGAGGGACGAAGCTGGGCGGACCTGGAGGGGCCCGACGCGACGGAGACTTTCCTCGACGCTCGGGAGGCCCGCTATGTCGGGCGGCGGCGGATTAGCGAGGGCGCGGAAGGGCGGCTGTTCAGGAAGAATGGGCTGCACATCGAACTGATCTTCGACCGGAACCACTCGATCGGCGGGGAGGACAAGGCCGGCATCGCCGACATCGTGGTCGAGAGCGCCCTCACCGCGATCATGGATTGCGAGGATTCCGTCGCCGCGGTCGACGCCGAGGACAAGGTGGCCGTGTACCGCAACTGGCTCGGCCTGATGCGCGGCGACCTCGCCGCTCGCGTCCCCAAGGCCGGCGGCGCGGTCGAACGCCGGCTCGAGCCCGACCTTTTCTTCGAGGCGCCGAACGGCGGCACCGTCGCTCTCAAGGGCCGGGCGCTGATGTTCGTTCGCAACGTCGGCCACCTGATGACCAACCCGATGATGCGGATCGACGGGGAGGAGGTGCGGGAAGGCCTCGCCGACGCCGTGATCACCGCTCTGATCGCGCTCCACGATCTTCGCGGCGCGCGCGCCAACAGCCCCGCCGGGTCGATCTACATCGTCAAGCCCAAGATGCACGGACCCGAGGAGGCGGCGTTCGCCGAGCGGCTGTTCGCGCGCACCGAGGATCTGCTCGGGCTTCCGCGCAACACGATCAAGCTCGGGCTGATGGACGAGGAGCGGCGAACCAGCGTCAATCTCGCCGCCTGCGTCGCGGCGGTGAGCGGCCGGATCGTGTTCATCAACACCGGCTTCCTCGACCGCACCGGGGACGAGATCCACACCGCGATGGAGCTCGGCCCGGTGATCCGCAAGGGCGCGATGAAGGGCTCGGCCTGGCTCAAGGCCTATGAGGACAACAATGTCGACGTCGGCCTCGCCTGCGGATTCGCCGGCCGGGCGCAGATCGGCAAGGGGATGTGGGCGATGCCCGATCTGATGGCCGACATGCTGGCGCAGAAGGGCGCACACCCCGAGGCTGGCGCGAGCACCGCCTGGGTCCCCTCCCCCACCGCCGCGACGCTTCACGCGCTTCATTACCACCGGATCGACGTCGCCGCCCGGCAGCGCGCGCTCGCCTCGAGGGCGCCGGCGCGGCTGAGCGACATGCTCTCGGTCCCGGTCTCGCCGGACCGGTCCTGGACCGAAGCGGAGATAAGCGAGGAGCTCGACAACAACGTCCAGGGGATATTGGGCTACGTCGTGCGGTGGGTCGAGCAGGGAGTCGGCTGCTCGAAGGTCCCGGACATCGCCAATGTCGGACTGATGGAGGATCGGGCCACCTGCCGGATATCGAGTCAGCACGTCTCGAACTGGCTTCGTCACGGAATCGTCGCCGAAGCGCAGGTCGATGAGACGCTCCGCCGGATGGCCGCCGTCGTCGACCGCCAGAATGAAGGGGATCCCGCCTACCGGCCGATGACCGCGGACCTCGAGTCGAACCTCGCCTTCCAGGCGGCACGGGCGCTCATCTTCGAGGGCCGCGCCCAGCCCTCCGGCTACACCGAGCCGCTGCTCCACGCCTCCCGGCTAAGGCTCAAGGCGCTTCTTCGGGAATAGGCGAGCGGTCGTACCAGCAGCGCGCGGCGCGGATCCGGCGCGCTTCCCTCTCGGCCATGGCCCGAACGAAGCCCCGGTCCGAAGCCGCCGTCTCGTCATAGAATGCCGCCCGCTCGTCGGGGCCGGCGAGCGCCTGCGCGCGCGCCCGGCAGGCGGCGAAGCGAATCCGGTCGCTCGGATGGCCCCGCGCGAAATCCTCGATCAGGTCGCGTCCATTGTCGCCGCCGAGGCGGCCGGCGAGGGCGACCAAAGTCTCGAGGCCGTTGCGATTGATGATCCCGCTGATCCGGCGCCGCTCCAGGTCGAAGCTGTACTGATCGTAAAAGTCGCTGGCGTCGGACAGGGCGATGACGTTCAGCGATACCGAAAGCGAGTCCGGCGCATGCTGGTTGTGGACGTCCAGGTGGCGCCGATAGAGTAGCACCTTGCCCTCCGAAAGCCGCGAGCGCTCGACGAAGCGCAGATCGACCGCCTCGCCGACGACGCCCGCCGTCCGGGAGTAATCATATTCGTAATAGTCGCTCCAATAGCCCGGGCCGACATAGCCGACCGTCAGAAAGCTGAAATTGTGGTCGTGCGGAACTCCGTAGAAGAAGGCGCGCTCGCCGCTGCTGACGACGGCGCTGTCCGCGGCGGAGGGCCAGAAATTGGCGCGCAGCATGAACTTGCGGCTGGCACCGTGGAGCAGGATCACCTGCGCCCCATAATGGTTGCCGGCGACTTGGCCCGCGCAGCTCTGCTTCAGCTCCTCGATCATCAGATCGCCCAGGAAACGTCGATTTGCCGCCAGCCGGCGCAGGTCGGGCGCGAAGGCCGCGAGGCTGTCCTCATCCTCGGGATCGAATCCGCCAGTCTCCAGAGCTTCGATCAGGTCACCAAGCTCGCTCGCCGCGCCGCTTTCCCCTTCGATCAGGCGAGGCACGACTGGACCTCCTTCGTGGCACTCCGGGCTTCCGGAAAGAAGGTGTGGAGCGTCTGGGCGGCCGCTTCGCGCACCTCGGGATGCGGGTCGGCCTCGGCCAATGCGGCCAGATGCGGAAGCGCCGCCCCGGCGTCGAGCGCGAGAAGCTCCCGCATCGTCTCCCACCGCGTATAGAAATGCTCGGCCTCCAGCATCATGCGGAATACCGGCACCGCGTCCTGCCGGTCGAGGATGCGAAGCAGGGCCAGCATCATCTGCATTCGGGAACTCGCCTCGTCGGTGCTGCTGGCCCCGATGAAGGCGAGGGTGGCGAAATCATATTCGACGCGGACCGGCGCTGCGCCGATCGGCGTGCTTGCCTGGAGGTAGAAGAGGTCGCGCGGAGCGCGGTCAACGACGAACGCTTGCGATGCGCCATCGAGTTCGATCGTCTCGCCATCCTCGACCCTCCGCCGCTCGACCAGCCGGCAGCGGCCGCTGGCGGCGGCGGTGAACGCGGGTCGGATCGGCGGCGCCTCCCAGAACGACAATGTCGCCCCGCCGCCGTCGATGAAACGGAACAGGGCCCGCTCTCCGGAAAAGGCGATCGAAGCGCCACCTGTCCGCTCCGCGCGCTTGGCGGCGATCGCGTCGGCGCGAAGAACCGCGGCCTGCACCGTCAGCGCCGGATGTTCGAACAGCAGCAGCCCGGACAAAACGGGGCTGCCGACGATTGTCGTATGCGGCCTATAGAACGGATCCCGAAGAGCCGCCTCGACGAAATCGCCGATCGCGCGCTCGGCCATGCCGGGCGACTCCACAAAGCGGCGCGCCGCCGCCAGGATCGGCTCGGCTCGCTTGTCACGGATGGCCGCCAGTTCCGCCTCAAGTCGCGCGACTTCGGGCAGGGCCGCGAACTCACGGGCGATGCTCTTGCGCCTCGCCATGGAGCTTGCGCGCGCCGGCCGGTCGCCGAGCCACGCGGCGAACGCCCCCCCGATCATCATCTACGTCACTCCATTTGGTGGGGGAGGAGCGCTGCCGCCCCTCCCGCCCTTCTTACAGTTGTTGGCCGCTCACCAGCGCGATCATGATGCTAGTGCACCCTTGCCCGCCAACCTCCGTCTGCTTGAACGATCCGTGGATTCCGACTGCCGTCTTGAGTTCCGGCACCTTCCTGATGTCAATCTTGTTCATTGGTCTTCCCTCCTTGAGCCCCTTTGCATGGTGGGAGCGAAAAAGCGGCAAGGCTGGCTTCAGCCCCGGCACACTGGCGCGCTCCGTCACGTCTTAAGGGGGATACCGGAGCAAAACCATTCGTCCAGCTCAAAACTTTTTGTGGTTATTCGGGTGGATAATCAGGGGATTCCCTGGGGAAAAGACTCCCCCTCCAGTTGCCCTTCTTCGCTATAATCGCGCTGAAGCTGCTGCAGATGGCGCAGTTCAGCACGACTTCTGCGCCGCGAGGCGATCAGCCACACCAGTACCAATGTCAGGAAGCTGAAGCCGAACCACGCGCGCCACGACATCAACCATGCTCCGATGTCCACGAGCGGGTGCTCCCAAAAATGCTCGTCCCGCAGGTTCATCTTGTAAAGGACGGAGAGCACCATCCCGATCGGGCTGACGACGATGCCGATCATCGCCCGGCGCATCTTCCCGGTGACGTAGCGCATGCTGCTTTCGAGAAAGGCGGTCCGGCTGGTCGTGTTCAGCGTCGACGACATCTGCCGCAGCTTCCGCCGCTGCCAGCTCACCACGGTGGTGAGCGCCACCAGCAGCAGCGCGGCGACGATCATCGTCGGGTGGGGGGTCATAAAGGTACCGAGGGCAAGGCTCGCGACGATCGTCACGCCCCAGGCGAGATCCCCGTAGGCGAGCAGCCGGCCGTGCCGCCGCGCCCGCCGGGCCAGCGCTTCGAAGACCTCCTGCTCGTTATCGGCCGGATCCTGCCACAGGTCGGCGAATTCCTCGAAGCCCGGTTCCCTCATGATCGGCGCTCCATGATCGACTTGAGGGTGCTCTTGGCGCGCTGGCAGCGCAGCATCACGGCATTAGGAGTCACCCCTAGTATTTCGGCCATTTCACCATAACTGAATCCTTCCAGGCAAAGGACGATAGCTTCCCGCTGCGGAATAGGAAGCACCTGGATCGATTCGACGAGCCTGCGTTTCTGGTCGTTCTTCAGGGCGATCTCGTCGGGCGGAGGAGCCGTCGACACGAGATCGACCGGCAGTTCGATCTGGCGCGGCTCCTTCGACTGCTTGGCGACGTGCGAGATGCATCTTTTCTGGGCGATCGAGGCGACGAAGGTCTTGAGCGATGCCTCGCCCCGGTAATTGGGCAGGGCCAGCCAGATGGCGAGCAATATGTCCTGGATGAGCTCGCGCCGAAGCGCCGCGTCCGCTTCGTAGGACAAGGCGATTCGGCTGATCAGCCCGGTAAAGCTCGAAGTAACCTTCTCGAAAAGCTGATCGACCGTGCCGCGGCGGGTCGCCGGCTTCGCCGACGACGGCTGCCGTTCTTCCCAGGGCGGGTCGGTGCCGGATAAGGTAGGCTTGTTCAAACGGGATCGCCCGACGCGGAAAGTTGAGGATGATGGACAGAAGCACCCAGAATAGTGGCACGATGGCGGTACGCAATGCGCATCGTTTCGACGAGACGCGGCTCGAGGACTGGCTTCGCCGCGAAGTGCCGGATTTCAGGCCGCCGCTCGTCGTCGAGCAGTTCAAGGGCGGTCAGTCCAATCCGACCTACCGGCTTCGCACCGGGCGGGGCGACTATGTGCTTCGGCGCAAGCCTCCCGGAAAGCTCCTCGCCGGAGCGCATGCGGTCGAACGCGAATATCGCGTGCTCGCGGCGCTCGGGCGGCTCGGCTTCCCGGTGCCGGCGGTGCACGGGCTGTGCATGGACGAAAGCGTCGTCGGGACCCCCTTCTACGTCATGGACATGGTCGAGGGCCGGATATTCTGGGAAGCCGACTTCCCCCAGGTGCCGAGAGAGGAGAGGCGGGCCTATTTCGACGCCATGAACGCGACCATCGCAGCGCTTCACGCCATCGATCCGGAGGCCGCGGGACTTGGCGACTACGGCAAGCCGGGCAATTATTTCGAGCGCCAGATCGGGCGCTGGTCGAAGCAATATCTCGGGGACACCGAGGCCGGCCGGGTCGAGTCGATGGACCGTCTGGCCGAGTGGCTTCCCGCCAACATCCCGGCGGGCGACGACGAGACCCGGATCATCCACGGCGACTTTCGCTGCGACAACATGATCTTCCACCCCAGCGAGCCGCGCGTGCTGGCGGTGCTGGACTGGGAGCTGTCGACGCTCGGGCACCCGCTGGCCGACTTCACCTATCACCTGATGGTCTATCGGATGCCCGCCGGAGTCTCCACCGGACTGGCGGGTCGGGACCTCGCCGCGCTCAACATCCCTTCGGAGGAGGATTATGTCGCGGCCTATTGCCGGCGGACCGGACGCGACGGGATAAGGGACCTCGACTTCTACATGGCGTTCAACATGTTCCGGCTCGCCGCGATCGTTCACGGCATCAAGGGGCGGCTGGCGCGCGGCACCGCCGCCTCCGCCCATGCCGACCGGATGGCGGCAAGCCTCGAGCCGCTCGCCGATCTCGCCTGGCAGCAGGCGGTCCGCGCGGGCGCGGGTTAGAAGGCGCCGCTCGTTTCGGCGCGGATACGGAATCGTTCGCCGCAAATCCTGTTGAATCGCATGGCGTTGCAGCCCTCCCCGGGCAAGAATCGGCACGGCCCGAGGTGGCCGCTGGGGAGGGACCGTGCTCAACATCCTGATCGTCGAGGACGAGCCGCTGCTCGCCGATACGCTGAAGCGCCTGATCGAGCTCAACCCGCTCTATCGGGTCACCGGCATCGCCGACGATCTCGACAGCGCCCTCGCCGCGGCCGAGGTCGATCCGCCGGAGCTCGCCCTCGTCGACCTCCAGCTCGCCAACGGAAGCTCCGGCTACGGAGTGGCCGCGAGGTTGCACGACCGTGGCATAGCCTGCCTTTTCACGACCGGGCGCGCGCCCGGCTTCGCCGTCTCGGACCTCGCCATGGGCTGCCTGTCGAAACCGTTCCGCGAAGAAGATCTCGTCCGCGCCCTCTCCGAGGCGGAGGACATATTGCGGGACCGGCCGCGGATCGTTCTTCGCCCGCGCCTGCCCGAGCAGCTGCAGATCTATACCGCCGCCCCGCCGGTCGAGGAGCCGACGCCATGGCTGCCCCCGGTCAGGAGCCGGACCTCGCTTTGGGCGCGTCTGCTTCGCCGGGTCCGGCGCACCTCGAGCTTCCGGAGCGCCGCCGGAGCGGGAGCCGATTTCCACGCTTAGCGAATATATTGCTCAGATAATATTTGTTTTACGATGAAAACGTGACATTCTCCGTCCCTGGATGGGGGATGATCCGGATTCGTGGTCGCGAGAGCGGCGATTGGGCGCAACGCCGCCGTCGCGGCCGCTGGTGGTCTCGATCGTCGGGACCCGTCCCGAGGCGATCAAGATGGCTCCCCTCGCCCGGGCCCTGGACCGAAGCCGTTCGCTGCGGCACCGGCTGCTTCTTACCGGGCAGCATTCCGGGCTGGCGCCGCTTTTCCCCGACGTCCGGCCCGAATGCGTGGCGGAGCTTCGCTTCGATCCGAGCCGCCGCACCGCGGTCACGCTCCGCGAGAGCCTTCATCGCCTGCTGTGCCGCACCCTCGCCTCGGGACGGCCCGATCTGGTCCTGGTCCACGGCGACACGACCAGCGCCCTCGCCGGGGCCTTCGCCGCCTGGGACTGCGGAGTGGCCCTCGGCCATGTCGAAGCGGGGCTTCGCTCCTTCGACCTTCGCCAGCCTTGGCCGGAGGAGGGGAACCGGGTGGTCATTGACGCCTTGTCCACGCTCCTCTTCGCGCCGACCGAGCGGGCGGCGGAGAATCTCGACCGGGAGTGGCGGGTGAAGGGGCGGGTGCTGGTGACCGGCAATACCGGCATCGACGCCCTCTTCGAAGCGGCCGTCCGGCTTCCGCCTCAGCCGCCCCTCGCCGGCCGGCGGCGGCCGATCCTCGTCACCTGCCACCGCAAGGAGAATCAGGGCGACGGCGCCGATCGCGTCTGCCGCGCCCTTCGGCAGTTGGTCCGCGAGTTGCCGGTGACGGTCGAGCTTCCGCTCCACACCAATCCGACGACGAGGGCCGCGGTCCAGAGCCAGCTCGAGGGCGTGGCCGACATCCATCTGCACGAGCCGCTCTCCCACGGCGCCATGGTCGGCTTGATGAAGCGCTGCTGGATCATCCTTACCGACAGCGGCGGCCTTCAGGAGGAAGGTTCCGCACTGGGCAAACCCGTCCTCGTCCTGCGCTCCGTGACGGAGCGGCCCGAGGCGCTGGCGACCGGCAATCTCGAGCTGGTCGGGACCGATCCTGCACGGATCCTCGACTCCGTCCGCTCCCTGCTCTCCAGTCCAGCCAAGCTCGCCCGGATGTCGCGGCCCTGCTTCGCCTTCGGCGACGGCAGGGCCGCGCCGCGGATCGCCTCGGCTATCGAGGAGTGGCTGGCCGGACGGGCGTAAGGCTAGCCGGCTAGGGGGCTATCCGGCGATCCGCTCGAGCCGGTCGAGGAGGCGCTCGCGCGCGGCGAGGAGGTCGGCCTGGCGGTCGAGGAGGATGTCGCGGGCGAGGAAGTGACGCGTGATCCGAAGGCCGGCGAGGATGTCGGGCCAATCGGCCGCGGCGCCGGTGCGAAGGAATTCGGGAAGCGCGAACAAGCGGTCGCGATACGCGCCTGCCCCCTCCCGGCTGACGGCGCGGCCGCTTTTAGGGCTGACGAAGGCGAGATCTTCCGTCGTTCCGGTGGCGGCGCATTCGGAAAGGTCGAGCCCGAAGCCCAGTTCCGACAGGAGGAGCAGCTCGTAGCGCGCCAGCGCCGCCGCCCAGGAGCGCGCCGCCGGCGCCGCCTCGATCGCGGCGAGAAGCCCGTCGAGCGCCTCGTAGAGACGCGGATAAGGCTGAGCCTCGGGAAGCGCGGCGGCGGTGAGCGCGGTCACCCAGTCGATCGCGGCCGCCGGGAGCGGCTCGGCGAAGAGCGGAGCCCGGCTGGAGGTGAGCTCGACGCTGAGCTGGGCGAGCTGTTCGTCCGTCCTCGCCCGATATTCCGCCGCGACCAGGTTGCCGGGCATCAGCACCGGACGAAGCCGCCGTGAGCGGCCGCCTCGGACGTAGCCGGGCTGCATTCCGTCGGCGGGCGTGAAGGCGCGGACCACCGCGCCATGCTCGCCATGCGCCCGCACGGCGCAGACGATCGCCATGGCGGTCAGACGCACGTCAGCGCCGTATGCGGCGCGCCAGCCGCTCGAGCCCGAAGCGGCGGACGGCCTTCTTCGCCGCGGCGACGGCGCCGTCGAAGCCGTTGAGGGCATGGCCGGCGAGAAGGTTCGCAACGCCCGGCCGGAGCAGCAGGACATCGAGGCAGTCGACGGTGCCGGTGCCGAACTGGAGCTTGTGCTGCCCCTCGCCCTCAGTGAAGTCGAAATAGGCGAACCGCCCCTCGTCCATCAGCTGCCGCATCGCCTCGAACTGGAGCACCGTTCCCGGCGACAGGTCGGCGGCCGCCGGATCGTAGCCGAGATGCGAGTAGATCAGGGTATCGCCGTCGGCCGGCGCGTAGAGGTAGCTGACCGGCCGTCCGTCGAGGAACAGGACCCACCCCCGCATCTGGTCGCGGGCGGCGAGGGCGCGAATCGACGCGAGCGGCCCCTCCCCTTCCGGAAGCCCGGCGCCGAGCAGCCGCTCCTGGTAGGTGGTCGCCGAGACGGCTCGGGCATGGCGGTAGAAATCATCCGCCTCGGCTTCGGTGCGGTAGAGGCGCAGGTCGAGAGCGCCGCCGGAGCGCTCGGCGAACCGGCGCAGCTTGCGCTTGAGCGTCGAGCGGCTCTTCGGCGAGAATCGGGCGAGATAGGCCTCGAACCCGCCTTCGAGCGACGCGTAGCTTCGCCGGTAACGCTGCCGGACGAAGAGCTTGAGCCCCGGCCGGCCCGCTCGAAGCCGCTCCAGCAAAGGATTGGGAAGCGAGTTGACGAGGAAGCCGTCCGCCCCCTCCTCGAGCGCCGGAAGGTCGGGAAGCTCGTCCGAAAGGACCTCGCGAAGGCCAAGCGGGATCCGCACCAGCCGCCGGCGCAGGCGGAGGATCGTCCGAGCGCCGATCATCATCGGCAGAGCGACTCGCTCCGCCGCTGGAGCGGCCGCGGCCTGGGGGCGCGAGGGTCCTGTCACCGGGAGACCTTAGCCCGAGGGATGGAAATAGTCGTAAATGGATCGCGCCATCGTCCTCGATATGCCCGGCGCCTTCTCCAGATCCTCGAGCGCGGCGCCCCTGACCGCGCGCGCCGTTCCGAAGTGCATGAGCAAGGCGCGCTTCCGGCTCGGCCCGATCCCGGGTACGTCGTCGAGCGGGCTTGCCGTCATGCTCTTGGCGCGCTTCTGGCGGTGGGCGCCGATCGCGAACCGGTGCGCCTCGTCGCGAAGCCGCTGGAGGTAGAACAGCACGGGCGAGTTCGGCGGCAGCTGGAAGTCGCGGCCGTTGGGAAGATGAAGCGTCTCCCGCCCGGCGTTGCGGTCCGGGCCCTTCGACACGCCGACGACCGGGACGTCGTGGATCCCGGCGCATTCGAGCGTCTCGACGACCGCGCTCAATTGTCCCTTGCCGCCGTCGATCAGGAGCAGGTCGGGCCATTCGCCGCGGCTTCGGTCGGGATCCTCCTTCTCGAGCCGGGCGAAGCGGCGGCCGAGCACCTCGCGCATCATCGCGAAATCGTCTCCGGGCGCCGTCTCCGGGCGCTTGATGTTGAACTTGCGATAGGCGTTCTTGCGGAAGCCCTCCGGTCCGGCGACGATCATCGCCCCGACCGCGTTGGTGCCCATGACGTGGCTGTTGTCGTAGACCTCGATCCGCTCCGGCGGCTCGGCCAGCTCGAACAGCTCGGTCAGGGCCCGCATCGTCTTCGCCTGGGTGCTGGTCTCGGCCATGTGCCGGTCGAGCTCCTCCTCGGCGTTCCGGCTCGCCTGGCGGATCATCTTCACATGATCGCCGCGGCGCGGGACCCGAAGGATCACCTTGCGCTCCGCCCGCTCCGACAGGGCCTCGGCGACCAGCTCCGATTCCGGAACTTCGCGGTCGAGCAATATCTGCTTGGGCGGCGGCACCTCCTCGTAGAATTGCATGAGGAAGCTCGCCAGCACCTCCTCCTCCGGAACGTCGGCGGTATGGGCCGGGAAGAAGCTCCTGTGCCCCCAATTGTTGCCGCCGCGGATGAAGAAGGCCTGCACGCACATCGTCCCGCCCTTGCAGGCCAGAGCGAAGATGTCGGCGTCGCCAAGCCCCTCGGCGGCGATGGTCTGGGTGCCCTGGATGAAGGTCAGCGAGCGCAGCCGGTCGCGGAACACGGCGGCGAGCTCGAAGTCCATCGCCTCCGCCGCCTGCTGCATCGAGGCGGCGAGCTTCTGCTGGACCTGGCTCGACTTGCCGGCGAGGAACGCCTTGGCGTCGTCGACCAGCTCGGCATAGGCCTCCGGGCTCACCCGCCCGACGCACGGCGCCGAGCAGCGGCGGATCTGGAACAGCAGGCAGGGCCGCTTGCGGGTGGCGAGGAAGGTGTCGGTGCAGCTTCGAAGCAGGAACAGCTTCTGGAGCGCGTTCAGGGTCCGGGTGACCGATCCGGCGCTCGCGAACGGGCCGTAATATTGCCCCTTGTGGCGCCGGGCGCCGCGATGCTTGCGGATCTGCGGAAAGGCATGGTCCTCGCGAAGGAGGATGAAGGGGAAGCTTTTGTCGTCCCTTAGAAGCACGTTGTAGGGCGGCCGGTAGCGCTTGATCAGCTGCGCCTCGAGCAGAAGCGCCTCGGCCTCGGTGTTGGTGGTGACGATCTGCATCGAGCGGGTCTGCGCCACCATCCGCTGGAGCCGCTTCGAGAGGCGCGACACCTGGGTGTAGTTCGTCACCCGGTTCTTCAGCGCCCGAGCCTTGCCGACGTAGAGCACGTCGCCCTTCGTATCGAGCATCCGGTAGACCCCGGGCCGCACCGGAAGCTGCTTCACCGTCTTGCGGATGGCGGCGACGCCGGTCTCCAGATCCGGCAAATCGCTCCCCCGAACCGTGTAGGCGGACTTCTCCTCGTTGAAGCGGTCGGGGGAGTCGGGGGTGTCGGTCACGGGAGCGATTTAGGGGCCGAAGAGCGATTAGGCCATGGGTGCTTCCCGAGCGGCGGACGTTTCGGGACATGATGTTTCCGAACCGGTCGCGGAGTCGCCGCCGTCGAGCTCCGGATCGTCGGATGAACCCGCCGCCAGGAGATCTGTTGACTCCTAAATCTACATAAGTAGTCTCGGCGGATGTCCCGCGTTCGGCGCCCCTCCCGGCAGATGATCCTGCTTCTCGCCGCCTTGGCCGGGCGGCCCCGGGTCTGGCATCATGGCTATGACCTGATGAAGGAGACGGAGCTGAAATCGGGCACTCTGTACCCTCTGCTGATGCGGATGGGCGAGCAGGGGATCGTCGAGGCCGAATGGCGGGAGCCCTCCCAGGCCGGGCGTCCGGCGCGACATGCCTACCGGCTGACGGCGACGGGCCTTGCGCTCGCACGCGATCTGGAGGCTCGCGAAAGCGATTCCTCCCCGTCCGGAATGTCCATCGCATGAGCGAGACCCTGGCCAGGGCCCTCATGATCCTCGCCCGGCGGTGCCTCGGGACAAGGCGCGATGAATGGGCGCGCGCGATGCAAATCGAGTTCGAAGCCGCCGTGCCCGAGGGGAGGCGATTGGTGTTCGCCATCGGCTGCCTCATCGCCGCGTGCCGCGAAATGCCGCGGCATGACGAAGGGCAGCTCTCACTCGCCCGGCACGCGCTCGCGCTCGCAGGTCTGCTGCCCATGGCGGCGATGCTCTTCACGCAGGCCGGCCGTCTCGGACGTTCCGCCTATGTCTACGGCGTCGTCGATTCCGTGGGATCCCAAAATCCGTTCATGGCCGGGGGCCAATTGGCGGCCGCGCCTTCCTTGCTGTTTCTCTGGCTGATGCTTGGCGCCGCCCACCTGTGCCTCGCCTGGGTCCTGCTCGAGAAGGACTGGAGCCGCGTTTTCAACATCGGAGCGATGATCGTGGCGGGAACCACGACGCTGGCGATCTACTCGGGCGTGCTGTTCGTCCATGACGGCCGGTTGGCACTGGATGCCATAGCGACGACGATCGAACTCACGGCGATTTTCGCGGCCGCGCGATGGCATGGTCGAGCCACTCCGTTCCGCCGCCCGCGAGACTTGTCCTGACCGGCTGAAACGCGGCGAGAACATCGCCGCCCCCGGTCGCCGCGATACAGCCCGCCGGATCAGCTTGACCGATAAGTCTACATATGTAGATACAGGATTCGCCCGCTGTCGCGGGCATCCTGATGGAGGAGGCCCGCCAATGAACAAGGTAGCCGGATACGCGTCGGGACTCCTCTGGTTGCTGACCGCGCCGCCCGCGACGGCGATTGCCTCGGCCCAGCCCGGCGGCGGCGAGGCGCGGCAGGCCCAGACCGATTCCGCCCGCCCCTCCGAAGCGGAAGCCGCCGTCTCACCCGCCGTGAAGCGCGTGAAGGAACTGCTGGAGGCGGTGAACAGCGGCGACCCCGCCATCATCAAGGCCTATGCCGACGCGGCCGCCGCCAAGCCTGGGCCGGAAGCCGTCGCTTACGTGCTCGATATTCAGCGCCGCAGCCACGGACTCGATTTCGTTCGCGTCGCGAGCGTGGAGAAGAACGGCACGGTAGCGGTCGTCCGCAACAGGCTCACCGGCGACGAGCAGGCGCTCGCGCTCGACGTGGAGCCGCAGGCGCCGCACCGGGTCACGGTCCTTCGCGAAGTTCCTTTCGAGCCCGCCGCCGCTTCGGCCCCGACCTCCGAGAAGGCGCGGCTCCAGCAGATCGGATCCTACCTCAAGCGGCTCGGCGATGCGGAGGTCTTCTCCGGAGTCGTGCTGATCGCGAGGAACGGAAAGCCGGTGTTCGAGCGAGCCTATGGCTATGCGGACCGGGACAAGAAGATCGCCAACACGCTCGACACGCCCTTTCTCCTCGGCAGCATGAACAAGCTTTTCACCGGCCTCGCCATCGGCCAGCTCGTCGAGCAGGGGAAGCTTAGCTACGAGGATCCGCTCGCCAAGTTCGTTCCGGACTTTCCCGACCCGGAAAGCGCCAGGCGGATCAAGATCAAGCATCTGCTGAGCCACACCTCCGGGCTGCCCAGCTTCGACCCGACTTTCTCCCCGCCCGGCGATCGCACGGTGACCGTCCAGACGATCCTCGGCTCGATCCGCAGGGAGCCGCCCCGGTTCGAGCCGGGAACGAAGTGGTCCTACAGCAACACCGGGATCCTGCTCCTGGGCCGGGTCATCGAGGTCGTCACCGGACGGGATTATTACGATTATGTGCGGACCGAGGTCTATCGGCGGGGCGGGATGACGAGAGATCCGTTCCCGGATTACAGCCGACATGCCGTCGCGATGGCGAAGCCCTACGAGATAGAGTGGGACGCGACGCGGCCGCGCTGGGCGAGCCAGATGGCGATAACCACCCGCCGCGGCGGCCCGGCGGGCGGCGGCATCGCTTCGGCGCGCGACCTCCTCGGGCTGGGGAGCGCGATGAATGCGGGACGGATCGTCAAGCCGGAGACGCTTCGCCTCCATGCCAGCGCGAAGCCGGAACTCGGGTCGAAACATTACGGCTACGCCTTCTCGGTGCACGCCAGGATGGCCGAACGTCCACTCGTCGGCCACGGCGGCAATGCGCCGGGGCAATGCACGGAATTCGGCGTGCTTACCGACACGCCCTACACGATCGTCGTTCTTTCCAACCTGACCGCGAACACCTGCCTGTCCGTGACCGGGAAGATCCTGCAGGTTCTCCAACCTGTCCAGAACCGCGCGGAGCCGGGGCTTGGCGGCGCTCGGACCGGCGCCTCCGAGAAGCCGGGCACCCTGGTCCGGATAGCCGAAGGCACAACGATCCATATGAAATGCCTGGGTACCGGCTCGCCGACGGTGATCCTCACCGCCGGCTTGGGCGGATCGTGGGAGGATTGGCGACAGGTTCAGCCGCAAATTGCCCGAATGACGCGCGTATGCGCCTGGGACAGGCCCGGCGCGGGCTTGAGCAGCAAGTCGACCGGGCAAGAGACCGTCGCGGAGACGACGGCGGATCTGATCGCGGCGCTCAAGGCTAGCCGGATGAAGGGGCCTTTCGTCGCGGTGGGCCACTCTCTCGGCGCTTACGAGACCTTGCTGTTCAAGGATCGGGCGTCCCGGGCGGTCGTTGGGATGGTGCTGGTCGACCCGAGCATCCCCGATCAAGTCTACCGTCTCAACAAGGCCGCCAACAGGCCGCCCCTCACGGACGAGCAAATGCGCCGCCCCCTTGGAATCAGCACTAAGCAGGTCGTCAACCCCAAGCGCGATTATGGCCGGATGCCCCTCGTGGTTCTAACCTCCACCAAGGGACCGGAGGTGCCGCCCGGAACCGCGGATGTCGCGGCCTTCCTGGCGCCGTTCATACCCCTGACCGCTGAAATGCATCGCGGCCATGCCGAGCTTGCCGCGCTCTCGTCCCGCGGTGTCCAGCGGCTGGTGCCCGACAGCGGGCATTACATACAAATCGATCAGCCCAGCGCGGTCATAGGCGCGATCGAAGAAGTCGTGGCGGCCGCCCGGAAAGGATCGAGAACCAGACCCGGTTCAGGTGCGGACACTCGTCAGACCCATTGAGCGATTTGGCGAGCCTTCGGGAAGGTGTTAGCGGCGAGGTGGCGTGAGCAAGCCTCGCGACCGCGACTCCGCCGCCGGCGCGCCGGGTTGTTCGAGCCGAAGGGGAGAATGCCGATGCCGATGCCGATCCTTGCCGCCGCGCTTGCGCTCGCCGCCGCCGATCCCGCCGCGGCGCCCGGGACGGCGCTCGACCGGGCGGTCGCCGACTATGATTCGGCGCAGGTCCATGGCGACCGGCGCGCGCTTCAGCGGCTGCTGGCGGACGATTACCTCCTCGCCAACAGCGGGGGTGACGTCGAGACCAAGGCCGAGTTCATCGCCGACCTGACCGACCCGGGCTATCGCCTCGATCCCTACGTCGTGCTTCAGCCGGTGGAACGGACCTGGGCCGGAGGCGCCCTCCGCGGCGGCGTGGCGCGGCTGACGGGCACCGCCGCCGGAAAGCCGTTCGACGTCTGCCTGCGCTTCATCGACGTGTGGCGCCGCGAAGGATCGGCGTGGAAGGTCGCCTACAGCCAGGCGATGCGCGCGCCCGGAGCCTGCGAAGCGGGCGCCCAACGGCGCTGACGAGGCATTAAGCGGCAAGCCGGGAGCGGGTGCGGCGCCGACGAGCGTCGCCCGGCTCCTCACCCCGCCAGATATTCGTCCAGCTGGTCGAAGCTTCCCGACCAGCCGCCGTTCATCCCCTCCATCATGCTCGCGAAGAACGCCTCCTCGTCGGCCGTCGAGTCGAGCGGGGTCCAGCTAAGCTCGATCCTGGTTCCCTCGCCTTCGTCGGAGAAGAGCACCGTCGTCAGCATCTCCAGCGGGAACCGTTCGGCGAAGGGAGCACGAATTCGGTTACCCTCGGAGTCCGCGAATCCGTGGACCCAGACGAGACGCGACATCGGCTCGATCTCTCGGAACACGAACTTGCTGTACATGGCGCCGCCGTCCGGAAGGTCCATCCGCCCGCGCCACTCGCCGCCGGGGCGAAGATCGAAGGCGAGCACCGTGCCGCACGTGCCTTTCGGCCCGAACCATTGGGCCAGCGCCTCCGGCCGGGTCCACGCATCCCACACCCGGACCCTGGGCGCGGCGAAGGTGCGGGCGATCGTGAAAACCGGGGTGCCGCTCATCTAGTGTCTCCTTGCGCGGGATCGGCGAGAAAGGCGTCGAGCCGGTCGAAGCTGTCGTTCCACAGGCCGCGAAGCTCCTCGATCCACAGGCGCGCGGAATCGAGCCCGTCGGGCTTGAGCCGGCGCGGGCGCGCCTGGGCGGCGCGCGACTGTTCGATCAGCCCGGCTTCCTCGAGCAGCTTCAAATGGCGCGAAACCGCCGGCTGGCTGATCCCGAGCGGACGCTGAAGCTCGCCGACCGTAGCCCCGCCCCGCGCGAGGCGGGCGAGGATGGCGCGCCTCGTCGGGTCGGCGAGCGCGGCGAATTGCGAGTCGAGCCTGTCCATACCGATGCTGTTATATAACTGTTCGGTTATAATCAAGCCCGCGGTTCGAACCCGGCCTTCTCCGCCGCCCGGGAGGAACCCGCCCTACCCCGCGCGCATTGAGGGGGCAGTCCGCGCGTTATTGCGGACGGTTCAGTGGAGAAGGACATGATCCGCAAAACTGTCACGACGCTGCTCGTCTCGAGCGCGATCCTTACCCTCGTCGCCTGCAACACCGTTCGCGGCGCCGGCGAGGACGTCAAGTCGGCGGCCAACACGGTCGACAACGCCACCTAAGGCGAAACGCCGCCGGCCGTCTCTTTTCGGGCCGGCCGTCGATTCCGCGAAGCGAAGCAATCCAGCCGCGCTCACACGCTCGCTGGATTGCTTCGTCGTTTCCGGCGGCCCCGAAAAGGCCCGGCCTAGAAAAAATCGACGATCGCCGCCGCTTGGGAACTCCCGGCGCCGCCGCGCGATTACAACAGTAATCCAGACCGATCCGGAGGCACGACGATGGCCGAATACCGTCTGAGCGAGTCCGCCGACACCTTCCCCGCGGGCCAGGACGTATCGGGCGACGACCAGATATACGGCGCGGGCGGCGACGACGTCCTCGACGGCGGGGCGGGAATGGACCTGCTCGACGGCGGCGACGGCTTCGACACCGTCACCTACGCCTCGGCGGCGTCGGCCATCTACATCAACCCCCAGTCGCGCGTTCCCCGCAACGACGGTACCGGCGACAGCTTCGCCTCGATCGAGCATTTCGTGCTCAGCGGCTTCAACGACCTGTTCTGGTCGCAAGGCTTCACGACCGGACTCCAGATCGAAGGCGGAGGCGGCGACGACCGCATATACGCGACCGGTTTCGCCGACACGCTGCATGGCGGAGAGGGCAGTGACGACGTCCGCGGCGAGGAGGGCGACGACATACTCTACGGCGACAATGGCAACGACCTGCTGGACGGCGGCGGCGGCCGGGACGTCCTGTACGGCGGAGACGGCGACGACCGGTTGCGCGGCGGCACCAACAACGACGTGCTCGACGGGGGAGACGGGCGGGACTCCGCCCTGCTTTACGGCACGATCGACGATTACGCCCTGGCGCTGCTCGCCGACGGATCGGTCAGGGTCTCCCACCTCATCGACGAATATGAGCAGGCGGGAACGGCGACCGTCACCGGCGCCTACGACATATTGCGCAATATCGAGCTGCTAAGCTTTTCCGGCGCCTATGAGCCGTTCGACCTCACCGCCTGGATCGCCGCCAACGCCGCGCCCCCGGGCTATGCCGTCCTTCGCGGCACGGACTTGGGCGAGACCCTGACCGGAACGGCGGAGGCCGACGCGATCTACGGCCTGGACGGCGGCGACACGATCGACGGCGCGGGCGGCGACGACCTGCTGTTCGGCGGAGCGGGGGCGGATTCGTTCGTCGGCGGCGACGGGCTCGACACGGTCAGCTATGCCAATGCGAGCGGCTACGTCAGGGTCAATTTCGATCCCCGAGGCCCGTTCGGGGACGGGCCGTCGAACGAGGCGACCTTCGACACGTTCGACGGAGTCGAGCGGATCGTGCTCAGCCCCTTCGCCGACACGCTCTATTGGTATGCCGACAGCGACATAGCGGTCGACGGCGGCGACGGCGGCGACTCGATCGTCGGCGGCGCGGGCTCGGATGCTCTGGCCGGCGGCGAAGGCGACGACGTGCTGGTCGGCCGAGGCGGCGACGACCGGATCGCCGGCGGCGCGGGCGTCGACCGGATCGAGGGCAATGACGGCGACGACGTGATCGACGGCGGCGCCGGCGCGGACACGATCGACGGCGGCGCCGGCTACGACACCGTCACCTTCGAGGGCCGCTCAGCCGGAGTCTCGATCGGCTATGGCGACGGCGAGGGCGACGGCTACACCTCGATCGAAGCCTTCCGGCTGACCGACCAGGACGACCGAATCCGCCTCCCCGCCAGCCGCGGCGACGAAGGCGATTCCCCCGCCTCCTACAGCGACGTGTTCGCCGGCGGCGGAAACGACTATGTCGACGGCGGCCCGCTCGCCGGCCGACTTTCCGGCGAGGCGGGCGACGATACCCTGATCGCCGCGGCATACGGCTCCACGCTCGACGGCGGCGACGGCGACGACTTGCTCTACTCGGGCCAGCGCGGCGATACGATCGAAGGCGGCGCCGGCACGGACGTGGTCTTCTACGATCGTCCGCGCGACGAATATCTGATCGAGCGCGATGGCGATACGATCGTCGTCGCTAACCTCGACAGCGGCTGGGTCGATTACCTGACTGGGGTCGAGACGCTAAGCTTCCCCGATCCGGTCTTCGACGAACGGGTGACGGTCGACGTCGCCACCATCGGTGTCCTCGAGACCGCGATGGTGATGGGAACCCTCTCCGCCAACTTCATCGTCGGGAGCGACTCGGCGGACGGACTGTTCGGCCTCGGCGGGGCGGACACCCTGTCGGGCGGACTGTCCGACGACGCGGTCAGTGGCGGCGACGGCGACGATCTGCTCGCCGGCGGGGACGGCCGCGATTCGTTGTACGGCGGCGAAGGGTCGGACCAGCTCGACGGCGGCGGCGGCGGCGACCTGCTGGTCGGCGGCGGCGGGAACGATGTCTATCTGGTCGATTCCGAGGACACGGTTCGCGAGGAGGCGGGCGGAGGCATTGACGAGGTGCGAACCGCCGCCGGCAGCCGCGACGATTATTCCGCGCTCTACGTCCTTCCCGACTTCGTCGAGAATCTGACCGGCACCTCGGCCGCGGCCCAAGGCGTCCGGGGCAACGGCCTCGACAATCATGTCGCGATGGGCGCGGGCGCGGACCTGATCGACCTCTCCGACGGCGGCGACGACCAAGTCGCGGCGGGCGGAGGCGACGATTTCGTCTATCTGGGCGGCGCTCTGACCGGTGCCGACCGGATCGACGGCGGCGCGGGTGTCGACACCGTCGCCTTCACCGCCGGCCGCGACCTCGCCCTCTCGTCCGCCACCCTCTCCGGGGTCGAACGCCTGGTCGTCTACGGCTCCGGGACGCCGGGCACCACGACCCTGACGACCAGCGACGGCAACGTCGCCGCCGGCGGCGAGCTCTATGTCGGGGCGACCTTCCTCGGCGCGGGAGAAGCGCTGATCTTCAACGGCACCGCCGAAACCGACGGCCGCTTCACCGTCGCCGGCGGAGCGGCCGGCGACATTCTCGCCGGCGGCGGCGGGCGCGACTGGCTGGACGGGGGCGCGGGCTCCGACACGCTCTACGGAATGGCCGGTAACGACTGGCTGCTCGGCGGTCTGGGCGCCGATACGCTTCGCGGCGGCACAGGAACCGACTTCTTCGTCTATCGCGACACGGCCGAGTCCACCGCCGCCGCCCAGGATCACATCGTCGACTTCTCGCCTTACGAGCGGATCGACCTTTCCGCGATCGACGCGAGGAGCGGGACGGCCGGAGACGATGCCTTCACGTTCATCGGCGCCGACGCCTTCAGCCACAGCGCCGGAGAACTGCGCGCCGTTCAGCAGGGCGGCGGCTCGGACTGGCTGGTCGAAGGGGACGTGAACGGCGACGGGGTCGCCGACATCTCGATCCTGGTCACGGTGTCGATCCCGGTTCCGGTGAGCGCCGACTCCTTCATGCTGTAGCGACGTTCGGCTGGAAGCGACGGCGCAGATTCTCGTCGTCCCAGCGAAGGCTGGGACCCCAGCGGGTGAAAAGCGCCGGGGTTCCTCACCCCCTGGGGCCCCAGCCTTCGCTGGGGCGACGGTATCTCCTCACCCCCTGGGGCCCCCAGCCTTCGCTGGGGCGACGGTATCTCTTCACCCCCCGGGGCCCCGGCCTTCGCCGGGGCGAGGGTGTGGAAACGTCAGTGGGTGCGGCCGAGGCCTTCGATGGTCTTGTCGACGATGGCGCGGTCGGCGTCGGGACCCATGTCCTCGGAGATGAGGCGGGCCGCGGCGGCCGCCGCCGCGGTGGCGGCGCGGGCGCGGACCTCTTCGATCGCGTGACGCTCGGCCGCCGCGATCTTGTCCTCGGCCATGCGCTGGCGGCGCTCGATCAGCGAAGCGGTGTCGGTCCGGGCCTGCTCGACGATCGAGTCGGCCTCGTGGCGGGCGCGCTCCAGCATGGTCTGGCGCTCGGCGTCGGCGGCGGCCGCCTTCGCCTCATATTCGCCGCGCAGGGCCTCCGCCTCGGCGCGCAGCTGGGCCGCCTCGTCGAGCTGCTCGCGGATGCTTGCGATCTTCTGGTCGAGCGCCCGCCCGATCAGCGCCGGGACCCGCTTCCAGATGAGGATGCCGATGACGAGCACCATCGCCAGGGCGATCCACTGCGGAGCGCCGAGGAAGCCGAAATTGACCGGCTCCGGATGATGCTCGGGAGCGCCGACATGCTCGACGGTGGCGGTCGGGGCGTGCTCAGCCACGGATCACCGCCTTCACCGCCGAAGCGGCCCGTTCGGGGCTCACCGACACTCCGGCAAGCCGCTCGACCATGTCCCGCGCGGCTTCGGCCGCGACGGCCTCGATCTCGCCGAGCGACGCCTGGGAAGCGGCCCGGATCTGCGCCTCGGCGGCCTCGACACGGGCGCCGATCTCCTGGTTCACCGAGGCTATGCGCTGCTCGTTGTCGCGCGCGCTGGAGGCCTTGGCCTCCTGCGCCAGCTTCAGCGCCTCGGCGCGGCTCTCGTCCATCCGGCTGCGATAATCCGCCTCGATGGCGTCGGCCCGCTCCCGCGCCGCCTGGGCGGCGGCGAGATCGCCGGTGACGCGGTTCTCGCGCATCTCCACGGTCGACTGGATCTTCGGCAGCATGAAATGGCCGATGCCGAAATAGATGAGCGCGAGCACCAGCAGCAGCCAGAAGAACTGCGAGTAGGCGACCTCGGCGAGCTGATTGATCTGAGGCATGCTTTCAGCGGGGACGCGTCGCTAGCGAAGCGTCCCCTCCTCCATTCTTAGCGCGCGTAGAGGATGATCATCGCGACGGCGAAGGCGATGAGGCCGAGCAGCTCGGCGGCGGCGAAGCCGATGAACAGGCGGCCCTGCTGGCTGTCGGCGGCGGCCGGGTTGCGGATCGCGCTCTCGAGGAACGAGCCGAACACGTTGCCGACTCCGACCGCGGCGGCGCCGACGCCGATCGCGGCGAGGCCCGCACCGATTACCTGAGCAGAAGCGAGGTCCATGACAATCTCCTTTGAAACCGTGTGAGAAACTTAGTGAAGGTTGACCGCGTCGTTGATGTAGAGCGAGGTCAGAAGGGCGAACACATAGGCCTGGATCGCGCAGACCAGTACTTCGAGCGCCAGCACTCCGGCGATGAAGACGAACGAGAGCAGGCTGATCGCCGGTCCGACCGCGCCGCCGGCGTTGATCCCCTGGACAACGAAGCTTCCGAACACCTCGACCAGGATGTGGCCGGCGATCATCGCCACGAACAGCCGCAGGGCGAGGCTGAACGGGCGGACCATGAACGAGACGAACTCGATGGGAACGATCAGAAGCTTGAGGATGAAGGGCGTGCCGTGCGGCACGAACAGCGAGAAGAAGTGGAGCTTGTGCCGCCAGAAGCCGGTCGCGAGCACGATCCCGAAGCTGATGATCGCCATCACCCCGGTGACGGTGAACTGGCTGGTGACGGTGAACGGCTGGGCACCGACCAGGGCGAAGGGCATCAGGCCGAGCAGATTGGCGACCAGGATGAACATGAAGATGGTGAACACCCAGGGCACGTACTTGCGCCCCTCGGGGCCGACGTTGGTCGACAGCATCGAGGTGACGAAGCCGGTCACGCCCTCCACCATCACCTGCCAGCGGCCGGGCACGAGCTGCCGCTTCATCCCGCCGAGCATGAAGACGTAGATCAGGCCGAGGACGATCATCATCCACAGCGCCGAATTGGTGAAGGCAAACGGGCTCCCGTCCAGATGGCCCGCGAGCGGGCTGATCTGGAACTGGTGCATCGGATCGATCTTTGCTTCGGCCGCCACGTCTCTAGTCCCTCGAGCCCCTATTGCGGGCTCTGCTTGGAGATTTTCCACACTTCCCACATGGCGACGCCGAACCCGACGAACAGCATCGCCACCCAGATCCCGCTCGTTCCGGCCATCCGATCGATCGCGTAACCGATCAGGGCGCTTCCGAGCGGGTAGCTCAACAGCACGGACAGGATCCGCATGCCCTGGGCCTGACCGGTCTGGGGCGCGCGCGCCGATCCAGCGGTCCGGTCCGCCTCCGCCCGCCGCGCCTGCCTCAAGCGCTCATCGAGCGAATCAAGGCGTGCGTCCCGGGGAAGCTCAGGGTCCTCTTGAGGATCGATCTCCGCCATGTCGTATCGTCTTCCATATGCGCCCGCCTTGCCGGAAGGCACGCGGTCGCGAAGGGGCGTGGGACATGCCGGCGAACGAACCCGCCAAGGCGCCGCCCCTTTAGGAAGGGGGGGCGGGGGTGTCAACAACGCAGGCGCCGGAACATCCCCCCTCGTCATCCCGGCGAAGGCCGGGACCTCCAGCCACCGTCATCCCGGCGAAGGCCGGGACCTCATCGGGGCAGGGCCGCGTCCTTGGCGAGCGGAGATCCCGGCCTTCGCCGGGATGACGAATTGGACCCCTCGTCTTACCCGCAATAGCGCGGGAGGGGGATGGGGGCGCTGTCGCGCTGGCGCCACACGCCGTCGGGGAGGCGGTAATATTGCCCGGGCGCGACCTTGGTGCGGAACAGCTCGCAGGCCGTGGTCGCGGCGACCTCCTCGATCTTGGCGCCGCGCTTGGCGGCGAGGTCGGTGTAGTAGGCGCGGCGCTTGATGTTGACCGCGTCGACCTGCGACCGGACGTCGGCGGAGCCCGAGCCGACCACGCCGAGATAGCCGTCGGACTGCTCGCCCGCCTGACCGCCGGAGCGGAGCGCGGCGGCGACGTCGCCCTGCAGCATCGCGAAGGCCGCGCCCGCGCCCGCCGTGGTCGCGGCGACGACGAGCCCGGCGGCGAGTATCAGCTTCAATCGGCGGTTCATGTCAGAACACTCCAGGATTCTTGTCGATCAGCTCTTTGACGTCCTGCTGGAGGCGAACGACGACCTCCTGCCGGATATTGATGTTGAGGTTGATCTCGATCGGCTTGTCGGGCGCGGCCACCTGGACGCACCCCGCCGAGCCGAGAAGAACCGGTGCGGCAAGAAGGAGCCTGGTCCGCCTCATCGCACCCTGCGTCGCATTGGGGCGCAGTCTCGTCAATATCGCCGCTCTCATCGCACGGTCTCGCTTTCCTTGGGCTGAACGGGTTTGGCCGGGGCGGGAGCCGCCTCCAGCATCCTGGGGAGGACCGACTGGAGGAGGTTGGTCGGATCCTCCAGCGAACGGGCGGTTCCGACCACGGCGCGGAAGGGGCCGCGAACGGTGATGTTGAACTCGAACGGTATCTTGGCGAGCTGGGTCAGCGCCCGGTTGGCGATCATGCCCTTGATCCCGCCGCCCGGGGTCTTGGCCAGGCCCGGGTCGCGGGCGATCCCGTCGAGCTCGATCCCGGCGACGAACTCGCCGTCGAGAGCGCCGTTCAGGACCACCGCCAGCTTGTTGTAGCGAAGCGACTTCAGGGCGTCGAAGGCGAGCTTGCCATAGGCGCCGAGCTGCTTGTCGGTAAGCTCGCCGATATAGGACAGAGTGCCGCCTTCCGGCCGTGCGACCAGCCGGCCGCCGACGATCCGTCCGCCTTTTTCGTCGAAGATCATCGGGATCAGCCCGTCGAAGGTGCCGGTGGCCGAGATGTTGGAGAATTCCATCTGCTGGATGAAGCGCGCGGCGTCCGTGCCGGACACCCGGAAGGTGAGCCGCTTGGGCGTCGGCTTTGCGAAGTCGAGGATCGTCTCCTCGAGGAATAGCTCGCCCCCGGCGAACGGCCAGCGCGCGCCTTCGACGCGCACCTTGAGGTCGGGGAGGAGCTGATAGCGGATGTGGCCGTCGAACACGTCGATGCCGGTGTGGATCGCGCCGACTTGCGCCTCCTGTCCCGGGGCGGTGACCAGGTTGAGGAGGTCGGTGAAGCGGATCGTGGTGGTGAGGTTCTCGACCGGCCCGAAGGTGGCGGCGAGGCTGGTCCCGCGGGTCGAGAAAGTGCCGGTGCTCCGAGTCGCGCCGGAATCCCACGAGATGTCGCCGCGCCCTTCGACGGTGCCGTTGACGAGGGCGACGACTCCGGTGGTGAGCGGAGTCAGACGCTCCGGCTGGAAGGACGGGTCGAAGCGCAGGGCGGGAACGACGATCGAGGCGTTTCCGGCGCCGGTGTCGAGGCGGTGGGCGAGGTCGGCGCGGGCGACCCTCGTGCCGGTGGCGGGCTCGAACAGCCATCCGCCGGCGGCGATCCGGTTGCCCTCGAGCGCGAAGTCGAAAGCGCGCGCGACGAGCGGGTGGAAGCGTTCCGGCGCACGCGCGTCGGAGACGGTGACGGCGCCTTCGGCGGTCAGCCTGCCTCCCGCGAACGACCAGGCGCCGGCGCCCTGGCCGAGCAGGAGGGGCACCTTGGCGAGCGCCGCCGAAAGGCCGGCATAGGCGCCCGACAGGCCCTTCCCTCCGGCGCGCCCGGAGAGGCTGGCGATGTCGAGCCGGTTGACGTTCCCGGCCGTGCCGAGCCGCGCCGCCAAGCCCGTCGCGGCGAAGCTCGGGCCGGGCAGGCCGACGCGGACCTGCCGGGCGGCGAGCGCCAGCGGCGTGCCGCCGAGCCGCGCGGCGAAGCTGGGATTGGCGACGACGAAGCCTCCCGCCGCGTCTCCGCCCGGCCGCTTCCAGAGGAGGGCAGGTCCGGTCGGGCAGAGCGGCAGCGCGGTGGAGCCGACCTGGAGGCTTCCGACGGTCAGCGACCGGAAGCGGACCGGGGTGCAGCGCGGGTTGAGGAGAAAGCCGCCGCGGCCGTCCATGCGGGCGCTGACCGGAACCGCCAGTCCCGCGACCCGGCCTGCGTCGAACGGGCCGTCCAGGGTCGCGACCGTGTCGATCCGGGTCGCTCCGCCCGGAGCCGCCCGGAAGCGGATCGGGCCGAATGCCAGCCGCTCTCCGCCCGCCGAATAGGGCTCGATCCGGCCTGTTCCGCTGATCGCCCCGCCCGCGCGCGGCTGGCTCAGCGCGAATCGAGCGGCGGGAAGGCCCCCGCCGCCGAGATCAAGCCGGCCGTCGATCCGCACCGCGCCCTCGGGCCAGGAATAGGAAATTCCGTCACCGGAGGAGAGGCTGAACCGAGCGCCGCTCGCCGCCGTCGCCCGCGCCTCGGCGAAGCGGACGGCGCCGCGCGATTCCTCGACCGCGAGGTGGATCGAAGCCGAAGCGTCGAAAGCGCGGCCGGCGCGGCCGAGCGACTCCGCCCAGGCGGCCCCGATCCGCTCGACCGGACTTCCTCGAAGCGAGCGGAGCGCCGAAGCCGGCCCCCCGAGCAGCTCCGGCGGAGCGGCGACCTGACGGGCCTCCCCTTCCCCGGCCAGGGTGAGACGGCCGGACTTGGGCGACAGCGAATAGACTCCGCCGAGCCTGGTGCGGCCGGCGGCGAAGCCGCTCACCCGCACCGTCCGCGCGCCGAGGTCGAGACGTCCTCGCGTGTCGGCCGCGTTCCCGGCGAAGGTAAGCCGGCCGGCGACCCCCGCCATGCGGTGAAGTCCGGCCCGCGCTTCGCCGGCCTGAAGAGCCGTCGACCCTTGCCAGCGGTCCAGCGCGGGAGCGAGGACGAAGTCGAGATCGAGCCGCGCCTGGCGAATCGCGAATCGGCCGCCGCAGGCCAGGTTGTCGAGCCGCGCCGGACCGGCGAAGTGCGGTTGCCGCGCCGCGATCGCGACCGTCCAGAGCGCCCGCGGATGGACGGCATGGCAGCCGCCGGCGTCGAGCGACGGAGCGGCGGCGGCGAGGCGTCCGGTAAAGCCGTCGGCGAGGTTCCCCCGCCCCTCGACCGCCGCGCCGACCCGGCCGGCCGGAGTGTCGAGGCGCACCGCCGAGTCGGCGATGTCGATCGCTTGGTCCGGTAGGGTGAAGGGTGCCCCGGTCGGCGGCGGGAGCAGCTTGTCGAGCTGGCCGAAGCGAAGCTTTCCCCCGACAAGCCGGCCGTAGAGCCTGACGCCCCGCGCCGTCACCAGCGTCACCCGCGGCCGCCTGAGCCCCCAGCTAAGCGTGAGCTCGACGTAGCGCGCCGTCAGGTCCGGATGCGCCGGGTCGCCGAGGACGAGGTTCTCGACCGCCTGGTGGCCGAAGGCGAGATGCTTGACGCTGTAGGTCGCGCGGACGCCGCGCCGGGCCAGCTCCCGGTCGATATAGTCCGACGCGATCGGCTTGCGCTCGAGCCAGACCGCGAGGAGGACGAGCGCGAGCAGAGCGGCGAGGGAGAGCAGGACGATCCGCCACCGCGGCCGCCACCTGCTCACCCGAACTTCCGGCTCGCCGTCCACCCTCGCCCTCGACCTCCCTGCGCCAGGTCCGTTGCGCCTCCGTCACCTCCTTCGCGCCTTCGCGCAAGCGCTTTGGAGCGGGGCGGGGAGACGATAGGTGCAGCAGCCTGAACGGCGGCGGTCCCTCGCCAAGCTTCGCCAAGTTGCGGTTTGCGCGGCGCGCGGGAGGATCATACACTGCTTTGCATGAAGTCGCCCGGTCTGGATTCGGAGGGTCACCGCGCGCGGCTCAGAAAGCGGCTGTTCGACGGCGGCCCGGACGCGTTGCACGAGCATGAGCTGGTCGAATATCTGCTCGCTCTGGCCCTGCCGCGCCGCGACACCAAGCCGCTGGCGAGGCGGATGATCGCCGATTTCGGCGGCTTCGGCCCCCTCCTCGCCGCCGAGGCGGACGCGATCGTTCGGCGCTGCGGGGTGAGCGAGACGGCCGCCGCGGCGATCAAGATCGCCCAGGCGACCGCGGTGCGACTGCTTCGCTCCCAAGTGACGGCGCGGCCCGTGCTCGGAAGCTGGCAGGCGCTGCTCGATTATCTAAGGGCGGACATGGCCTTCCTTCCGCGCGAGCGGGTGCGGGTGCTCTACCTCAACGCGAAGAACAGCCTGATCCGCGACCTCATCCTGTCCGAGGGCTCGGTCGACGAAGCGGCGGTCTACGTGCGCGAGGTGGTGAAGGGCGCGGTCGACTGCCACGCCACCGCGATGATCCTGGTCCACAACCACCCGAGCGGAGACCCGCAGCCGAGCCGGCAGGACATCGAGCTGACCCGCGAGATCGTCGAGGCGGCGCGGCCGCTGCGGGTCGCCGTCCACGATCATGTGATCATCGGCGCGAACGGCCATTCGAGCCTCCGCGCCATGGGTTTGATCTGAGGCCGTCAACCCTCTCCCCTTTGGGGGGAGAAGGCAGGGTGAGGGGCCCGGCATTTGAGGCTTGGCTCTTACTCCGTACCCCCTCTCCCCCTGCCCCTCTCCCCACGGGGAGAGGGGAGTAGCGCCAGCTTACCGCCGAGGGCGGCCGCCGCGCTGGGTGCAATTGTCGGTGCGGGCGCGGGTGCAGGGCGGATAGCTGCGGGCGCCCTGCATCGAGCCGCCCGAGCCCATCGCCCCGGTGCCCCCGGTCGAGCTCATCGAGCCGTTCGACATCCCGGTTCCGGTGGTGCCCATCGTGCCGGAGTCGGTCGTGCCGGTGCCCATCGTGCCGGTGCCCATCGTGCCGGTGCCCATCGAGCTTCCGGTCGTAGCGGTGCCGGTCGCTCCCTGGTCCATGGTGCCCGGTTGCATCGTGCCCATGCCCTGGCCCGACTGAGCGGTGCCCTGCATCGAATCGCCGGTCGTCGCCGGATCGGTGGTGGTGGTGGTGGTGCCGGTCTGGCTTCCGGTCGTCATCGTGCCGCCGCTGCCGCCGGTCGAGCCGGTGGTCTGCGCGAGGGCGGGCACGGCAAGGAGCATCGCGCTTCCAAGCAAAAGAGATTTGAGCATCTGACTTCTCCGTTCGTCTTTTTTCGGAAATAACAGGGGCCTGGACGCGAAAAAGGCCGCAAGGCTCGCTAGTTAGAACGAGCCGCGAGAGCCGCGCGTTCCGCCTCTTCGTCTCGTTGCTGGGGCGGGTGGACTTTGCTAGGCGCGCCACTCTTCGATCGAGGATAGGAACCACCGATGATCCCGCGCTACTCGCGGCCGCAAATGGCCAGCATCTGGGCGCCGGAGACCCGTTTCCGCATCTGGTTCGAGATCGAGGCGCACGCGCTCGACGCCATGGCCGATCTTGGGATCGTGCCGCGCGAGGCTGCCAAGGCGGTGTGGGACCGCGGCGCCTTCGAGGTCGAGCGGATCGACGCGATCGAGGCCGAGGTGAAGCACGACGTCATCGCCTTCCTGACCAACGTCGCAGAGCATGTCGGTCCGGAGGCGCGCTTCCTGCACCAGGGCATGACCAGCTCCGACGTGCTCGACACCTGCCTCGCCGTCCAGCTCGCCCGTGCGTCGGACCTGCTCATCGAGGATCTCGACGGCCTTCTCGCCGTCCTGAAACGCCGGGCGATCGAGCACAAGCTGACCCCGACCATCGGCCGAAGCCATGGGATCCACGCCGAGCCGGTGACCTTCGGCCTCAAGCTCGCTTTCGCTTATGCCGAGTTCGACCGGGCCCGCGCCCGGCTCGTGGCGGCGCGCGAGGAAATCGCCACCTGCGCCATTTCCGGCGCGGTCGGCACCTTCGCCAATATCGACCCGCGAGTCGAAGCCTATGTCGCGGAGAAGATGGGCCTCGCGGTCGAGCCGGTCTCGACCCAGGTCATCCCGCGCGACCGCCACGCCATGTTCTTCGCGACCTTGGGCGTGATCGCCTCCTCGGTGGAGCGGCTCGCGACCGAGATCCGCCACCTCCAGCGCACCGAGGTGCTCGAGGCGGAGGAATATTTCTCGCCGGGCCAGAAAGGCTCGTCGGCCATGCCGCACAAGCGCAATCCGGTGCTGACCGAGAACCTGACCGGCCTGGCGCGGATGGTGCGTGGCTACGTCGCTCCGGCGATGGAGAATGTCGCCCTCTGGCACGAGCGGGACATCAGCCACTCCTCGGTCGAGCGCTATATCGGGCCGGATGCGACCGTGACCCTGGACTTCGCCCTCGCCCGCCTCACCGGCGTGATGGACAAGCTTCTTATCTATCCCGAGCGGATGCGGAAGAATCTCGACCGGATGGGCGGCCTCGTCCATTCGCAGCGGGTCCTGCTCGCCCTCACCCAGGCGGGGGCGAGCCGGGAGGATTCCTACCGGCTGGTCCAGCGCAACGCGATGAAGGTGTGGGAGTCGGACGGGGCCCTGTCGCTGCTGGAGCTGCTCAAGGCCGATCCCGAGGTCGCGGCGCTGCTTCCGCCGGACAGGCTCGAGGAGAGCTTCGACCTCGGCTACCATCTGAAGCACGTCGACACGATCTTCGACCGGGTCTTTCCCTCAAAATAATACCCGGATAATATTGACGAGCCGGGCCGCACGGCCTAGAGCGGGCGAATGGACCAGCCAGCCCGCAAGGCGGCCGCCGCGGCCTTCAAGGAGAGGTCGGACGAGCCGGGTATCTACGCCCTCACCTGCACGCCGACCGGCGAGCAGTGGGTCGGCCGTGCCCCGCACCTTCCTTCCGTGGAAACCCGCCTGCGCTTCTCGCTTCGGATGGCGAGCACGCCGCACCGGAGCCTCGCCGAGGCCGCCCGCACCCATGGTGAGCCGGCCTTCCGGTTCGAGGTGGTCGAGCGGATCGACACCAAGGACTCGTCGCCGGAGCTGATCCGGGCGAGGCTGAAGTCGCGGCTCGATCATTGGCGCGAAACGCTTGGAGCGCAGGCGATCTGAGCCGGAGGCGCTGACAAGCGTCCCCAAGCGCCCCAGGCTTGTCCTGTTGGAACCGAACGCAAGGCCGTCATGCCGGACTTGATCCGGCATCTACCTTTTCTTACCCAAGCTGCGAAAGAAGCTGGACCCCGGATCAAGTCCGCGGTGACGGTTCCTATCGAACAGGACAGGCTCTAATTGGCAGGACCGAAGGAGCCGCGCCAATGACCGACCTTTCCGATTTCGCGATCACCCGGCGCTGGCCCGCCGAGCATCCCGACCGGCTTCAGCTCTATTCGCTGAACACGCCCAACGGCGTGAAGGCGTCGATCATGCTCGAGGAGATCGGGCTGCCCTACGAGCCGCATCTGGTCGACATCACGAGGAACGAGACCTGGACGCCCGAATTCCTGTCGCTCAACCCGAACGGCAAGATCCCGGCGATCCTCGATCCGGACGGTCCTGGCGGGAGGCCGTTCACCCTGTTCGAGTCCGGCGCGATCCTCGTCTATCTGGCGGAGAAGACCGGCCGGCTGATCCCGCCCGAGCCCGAGCGGCGGTGGGAGACGATCCAGTGGGTCTTCTTCCAGATGGGCGCGATCGGCCCGATGTTCGGCCAGCTCGGTTATTTCAACCGGTTCGCCGGCCGGGAGATCGAGGACAAGAGGCCGCTCCAGCGCTACGTCGCGGAATCGAAGCGGCTCCTCGGCGTCCTCGATGCGCGCCTGGACGGCCGCGAATGGATGATGGGCGCGGACTACACGATCGCCGACATTTCGATGCTCGGCTGGGTCCGCAACCTCGTCACCTTCTACGAAGCGCGCGAGCTGGTCGAGTTCGACGCCCTGCGCAGGGTTCCCGCCTGGCTGGAGCGCGGGCTGGCGCGGCCCGCGGTGCAGAGGGGGCTGGAGATACCCAAGCGGCCCTAGCGCGCACCCTGCGAAACTGGAAGCGTCACCCCGGACTTGATCCGGGGTCCACCTTTCTTTGTCGGCCCAGCAAGAAGGGGGATGCCGGACCGAGTCCGGCATGACGGTGGCTCAATCCACAAAGTTTGGCCTTAGCCTTCCCACAGCCCCTTGAGCTTGCCGAGGAAGCTCTTCGAGGCCGGGCATTCGTCGCCGGTCTCGGTCCTTCTAAACTCCTCGAGAAGCTCGCGCTGCCTCGCGTTGAGCTTGGTGGGAGTCTCGACGTCGACCTGGATGACCATATCGCCATGGCCGCGGCCGTTCAGCACCGGCATCCCGGCGCCGCGCACGCGAAGCTGCTTGCCGGACTGGATGCCGGCCGGGATCGTCACTTCGTGGGCTTGCCGGTCGAGGCCCGGCACTTCCACCGAGCCGCCGAGCGCCGCGGTGGTGATGCTGACCGGGCAGCGGGCGAACAGGGTGGTGCCCTCGCGCTGGAAGACGGCATGCCGCTGCAGGTGGACGAAGATGTAGAGGTCGCCATGCGGACCGCCGCGCACTCCGGCCTCGCCCTCGCCGGTGAGGCGGATCCGGGTGCCCTCGTCGACTCCGGCGGGGATTCGCACGGTCAGCGAACGCTGCTTCTCGACCCGGCCGTCGCCGCGGCAGCGCTCGCACGGATCGGCGATCGTCTCGCCCACGCCGCGGCAGGTCGGGCAGGTGCGCTCGACGACGAAGAAGCCCTGCTGGGCCCGGACCTGGCCTCGGCCGTGGCACATGGTGCAGGTCTTCGCCTGGGTGCCGGCCTTGGCGCCGGTCCCGGCGCAGGGCTCGCACTGGGCGGTGGTGTCGAGCCGGAGCTCGACCTCCTTGCCGTGATAGGCGTCGTCGAGGCTGATCTCGAGATCGTAGCGAAGGTCCGAGCCGCGCATCATGTTCGAGCGGCGGTCGCCCTGCCCGCCGTTCATGAACTCGCCGAAGATATTCTCGAAGATGTCGCTGAACGATCCGAAATCCTGCGCCCCGCCGTTGGCGCCGAAGCCGCCATTCTTGAAGGCGGCGTGGCCGAATCGGTCGTAGGCGGCGCGCTTCTGCGGGTCCTTGAGGCACTCATAGGCCTCGCTGATCGCCTTGAACCGGGCCTCCGCGTCCGGACAGCCGCCGTTGCGGTCGGGATGGCATTCCATCGCGAGCTTGCGATAGGCGGATTTCAGGACCCTCTCGTCGGCGGTACGCTCGACCTGGAGCAGCTCGTAATAATCGGTTTCAACCATGACGGCCCCCACAGGCCGTCACCCCGGCGAAGGCCGGGGTCCCAGCGAGCAGGTCGGTGCCCTTACTCCCTGAGATCCCGGCCGACGCCGGGATGACGGCGCTGCTCATCGGTCAGCCCTTATTCTCGTCGTCGACCTCTGAGAATTCGGCGTCGACCACCTCTTCCTGGCCGGCGCCGGCCTGGGCCGTCTCGGCTCCGGACTCGTCGCCGCCGCCGGAAGCCGCGCCGGAGGCCTGGTCCTTTTCATAGATGGCCTGGCCGAGCTTCATCGCGACCTGGGCGAGCGACTGGGCCTTGGCCTTCATCGCCTCCGGATCGCCGCCCTCGACGGCCGACTTGGCCTCGTCGATCGCCGCCTGGATCTCGCCCTTGAGCGAGGAGTCGACCTTGTCGCCATGCTCCTCGAGCTGGCGCTCGGTGGAGTGGATGAGGCCTTCGGCGTTGTTCTTCGCCTCGGCCGCCTCGCGGCGCTTCTTGTCCTCCTCGGCGAAGCTCTCCGCCTCGCGGACCATCTTGTCGATGTCGGCGTCCGACAGTCCGCCCGAAGCCTGGATCCGGATCTGCTGCTCCTTGCCGGTGCCGCGATCCTTGGCCGAGACGTGGACGATTCCGTTGGCGTCGATGTCGAAAGTGACCTCGATCTGCGGCACGCCGCGCGGCGCCGGCGGGATCCCGACCAGGTCGAACTGGCCGAGCATCTTGTTGTCGGCCGCCATCTCGCGCTCACCCTGGAAGACCCGGATGGTGACCGCGTTCTGATTGTCCTCGGCGGTCGAGAAGGTCTGCGACTTCTTGGTGGGGATGGTCGTGTTGCGGTCGATCATCCGGGTGAAGACCCCGCCCAGCGTCTCGATTCCGAGCGACAGCGGAGTGACGTCGAGCAGGAGCACGTCCTTGACGTCGCCCTGAAGCACTCCGGCCTGGATCGCCGCGCCCATCGCCACGACCTCGTCGGGATTGACGCCGGTGTGCGGCTCCTTGCCGAAGAAGTCCTGGACGATCTGGCGAACCCGCGGCATCCGAGTCATTCCGCCGACGAGCACGACCTCGCTGATGTCCTTCGCCGCCACTCCGGCGTCGGCCAGAGCCTTCTTGCACGGCTCGAGGGTGCGCTTGATCAGATCCTCGACCAGCTTCTCGAGATCGGCCCGGGTAAGGCTCTTGACGAGGTGCTTCGGGCCGTTCTGGTCGGCGGTGATGAAGGGCAGGTTGATCTCGGTCGTCTGGGCCGACGAAAGCTCGATCTTGGCCCGCTCGGCGGCTTCCTTGAGGCGCTGAAGCGCCAGCCGGTCGCCGCGAAGGTCGATCCCTTCCTGCTTCTTGAACTCGTCGGCGAGCCAGTCGACGATCTTGGCGTCGAAATCCTCGCCTCCGAGGAAGGTGTCGCCGTTGGTCGACTTCACCTCGAAAACGCCGTCGCCGATCTCGAGCACCGAGACGTCGAACGTTCCGCCGCCCAGATCGTAGACCGCGATCGTCTTGCCGTCCTGCTTCTCGAGCCCGTAAGCGAGCGCGGCCGCGGTCGGCTCGTTGATGATTCGAAGCACTTCAAGGCCGGCGATCTGGCCGGCGTCCTTGGTCGCCTGGCGCTGCGCGTCGTTGAAATAGGCGGGAACGGTGATCACCGCCTGGGTGACCGTCTCGCCGAGATAGGCCTCCGCCGTCTCCTTCATCTTCTGGAGGGTGAAGGCGCTGATCTGCGACGGCGAATAATCCTTGCCGCCGGCATTGACCCACGCGTCGCCGTTGGTCCCGCGCGAGATCTTGTACGGAACAAGCTCGGTGTCCTTCTTGGTCACCGGATCGTCGAAGCGGCGGCCGATCAGGCGCTTCACCGCGAAAACCGTATTGTCCGGGTTGGTGACCGCCTGGCGCTTGGCCGGCTGTCCCACGAGCCGCTCGCCGTCCTTCGTGAAAGCGACGATCGAGGGGGTGGTGCGGGCGCCTTCCGCATTCTCGACCACCTTGGGCTTGCCGCCTTCCATGACGGCGACGCAGCTGTTGGTGGTGCCGAGATCGATACCGATGACTTTGGCCATGTTAATCCTCTTGTGCCCCAATCGATTAAGCGAACCCCCTGCGCCCGTTTCGGCACGCGAGGAGTGTTTCGAAAACGATATAGGCGGCGATTCCGAGGCGACAAGAAGCGCCTCCGGCACTAGAGGGCGCCGCGATATGGGGAAGTTGCATAAAATCGGGACGCTCGCCCTCGGCGCGTCGCTCGCCTTCCTCGCCGGCGGTTGCCAGCGCGAGGCCAAAACAATCCGGATCGAGGACGCATGGGTGCGCCTCTCCCCGGTGAAGGGGGAGCCCTCCGCCGCCTACTTCCGCATCTCGGGCGGGGCCGAAGGCACCAAGCTGCTCGGAATCTCGAGCCCGATGGTCCGCCGGGTCGAGCTTCACGAAAGCATGACGGCCGGCGGAATGGCGCGGATGAAGCCTCTGAAGGACGTCGACTTCGACTATCAGGGCCGAATCCGCTTCGAGCCGGGCGGAAAGCACGCGATGCTCTTCGGCCTCAACAAGGCCGTGACCCAGGGTTCCACCCTCGCCCTCACCTTCGCCTTCAACGTCGCTCCCCCGGTCACGGTCGACGCGGAGGTCCGAGGCCCGTCGGGCGAGAGCGACAACGCGCGCTGAGTTCCCCCTCTACCGATCGCGCGAGAGAGCCTGAGTTCCCCCTCTCCCGCTCGCGGGAGAGGGCAGGGTGAGGGTCTTCTCCTTTTCGGAAGCGCGCGCGGAAGAAGAAGACCCTCGTCCCGACCCTCCCCGCCAGCGGGAGAAGGGGCAGGCCGGCGTCTCCGGACAGCCGCCGTTCATCTTTGCCATCCGAAGAGCGGTCTCTTCACGCGACGGAGAATGGGATGAGGCGATATGCGGCGGCCGCGGCTTTACTGGCCCTGCAATCTCCCGCGGCGGCGCCCGCCCAGGATTCGCCGCCGGCCCGGACGACGACCGTCACCGTCTACGGAAACGATCGCTGTCCCGACACCAGCACCAGCTCGAGCGACATCGTCGTCTGCGCCCGCCGCCCCGAGAACGAGCGCTACCGGATCCCCAAGGAGCTTCGCGGACGCAACGCGCCGCTGACCGAACGGTCCTGGGGCTCGCGCGTCGAGGGGCTGGAGGAGGCCAGCCGCCAGATCCTTCCCGGCAGCTGCTCGACCGTCGGCTCCTACGGGCAGACGGGATGCCGGCAGCAGATGCTGCGCGACTGGTACGCGGCGCGCCGCGCGCGCCAGTGAGTTCGCGTGAGGCGGGCCGGTTTGAGGCTCGACAGCGACGGCGCCGCCGCTAAAGGTTCATCGGGGCGCGAAACATTTTCCGGCCAGAAGGTTCATCCCGCCATATGCTGACATCCGCCCGCCGCGCCGCGACCCTGCTGCTTGCCTTGCTCGCGCTCACGGCCGCCCCCGCCGCCGCCCAGAAATCGACTTCCAACACGGTCCAGTCCGCACTGATCGCCGCGCCCGATCCCGCGGTCCGCTACGGCACCCTCTCCAACGGGCTTCGCTACGCGGTGATGCAGAACGCCATGCCGGCCGGAGCGGTCTCGATCCGCCTGGCGATGGACGTCGGCTCCTACGACGAGGAAGAGAGCGAGCGCGGCTACGCCCATTTCATCGAGCATATGGTGTTCCGCTCGACCAAGCGGTCGCCCGATGGGCTGACCGACAACCGCTTCACCGCGCTTGGGCTCCAGTTCGGCCGCGACCAGAATGCCGAGACCGGGCTCGAATCCACCGTCTTCCGGATGGACCTGCCGGCCGGCGGAATGGCCGGGGTGGGAACCGTGCTCGACTGGCTTCGAGGCGCCGCCGACGGAGTGCTGTTCCCGGCCGCGGGGGTCGACACCGAGCGCGGCGTGGTGATGTCCGAGCTTCGCAGCCGGAACAGCCCGATGGCCGAGGCCCAGCGCGGCATGGCGCAGTTCCAGATGCCCGGGATGCGCTCGCCCAACCGCGAGCCGGGTGGGACGGAGGAGAGCCTTCGGGGCGCGACCCCGGCCCGGCTCCAGGCTTTCTACGATCGCTGGTACCGACCCGACAACGCCGTCCTCGTCATCGTCGGCGACGCTCCGGCCGAAGCTCTCGTCAAGGCGGCCGAGGACGCGTTCGGCGACTGGAAGGCGAAGGGTCCGCCGCCGGCCCGGCCGAAGGCCCTGCCGCTGGCGCAGCGCGGCCTCTCCGCCTGGACGACCTCCGGTCCGACCCTCCAGCAGGCGGTGAGCGCCTGCCGCTTCGGCCCGCCGGACCCCGAAGGTCTTTCGGAGGTCGAGCGCCTGCGCCGCGAAATCCGTTCCCAGCTTTGGACGAGCATCCTCGGGGCGCGGCTCAGCCACCTCACCTCGCAGCCGGGCTCTCCGCTTATCGCGGCCGCCGTGCAGGTCAGCCGCGACATACCGGACGCGCGGGGGACCTGCCTGATGGTCCTGCCCGCCGGCGACAAGTGGAAGGAAGCGCTCGCCGTCGGCCAGGCCGAGCTGAAGCGCTTCCAGGCGAGCGGCCCGACCGCCCAGGAGCTCGATACCGGGCTGACCCTGCTGGGATCGGCGATCGGCGGCCAGCTCTACAAGGCCGAGACCCGGCCGACCCCCGCGCTCGCCGAGTCGATCACCGCGGCCGCGCTCGACCACCGCACCTTCCTTCACCCGCGCGAGACCCTTCGCCTCTACCAGCTGCTCACCGAGGGGATGACGGCGGAGGACGTCAGGAAGGCGGTGGCGGAGGACTGGAGCGGAACCGGCCCGCTGGTCGCGATGAGCGCTCCGACGCCCGTGTCGAAGGACGCCCTGCTGGCGGCTTGGCGTGCCGGCGAGTCGGCGGCGCCGCTCGGCGCCTATACCGATGTCGCCCAGGCGACCTGGCCCTATACGAGCTTCGGAACGCCCGGGAAGGTAGTCTCGCGCGAGGTGTTCCCGCGCGAGGATTACGTCCGGCTGCGCTTCGCCAACGGAACCCTGCTCAATTTCAAGCACACCAACCTGGAGGCCGGCGGAGTCGAGATCCGGGTGCGCTTCGGCAATGGCGAGCGGGCGCTGGACAACGCGACCCGGCTTCCCGCCGGGATCGCCGCCGGCTTCTTCCCGCTCGGCGGCCTCGGCAAGATGACCTTCGAGCAGGTCGGCTTCGCCCTCGCCAACACCACCTGGCGTTTCGACCTTTCCCTGGAATCGACGAGCTGGGTGTTCTCCACCAGCACCTTGTCGAACCAGATGCCGCAGCAGATGCAGCTTCTCGCCGCCTACGTCACCGACCCCGCCTTCGGCCCGGCGATGGACGACAAGATGCCGAGCGCGATCGACATGGTCTATCGAAGCTACCGGACCGATCCGACCGCGGTGGCCAACGAGGCGATCGAAAAGGCGGTCTTCCCCAACCAGCTCTCGCTTCCGCCGCGCGCCCAGGTCTCCGCCTACGATTCCAAGGCGTTCGCCCGGATGTTCAAGCCGGTGCTCGACCATTCCCCGATGGAGGTGGCGATGGTCGGCGACATCACCGAGGAGCAGGCGATCGACGCGGTCGCCGGAACGTTCGGGGCGCTGGCGCCGAGGCCCGCGCTGGTTCCGCCGACCGGTCCCGGCCCCTTCCGCCGTTTCCCGGCCGCGCTTCCGGGGCCGCAGACCGCGTATCACGAGGGCCCCGCCGACAAGGCGGCGGCGGTCCTGATCTGGCCGCTCTACGTCGCCTCCTACGAGCGCCGTAAGGAGGAATATTCGCTCAACCTCCTCGCCGCCATCTACCAGACGCGGATCATCCAGCAGGTCCGCGGAACGCTCGGCAAGACCTACTCGCCGCAGGTTCTGAACCCGATGCCGGACAATGCCGACCAAGGCTATATGGCCGCCGCGATCGAGACGAGCGCGGCCGACCTCGACCAGGTCGTCGCGGCGGCGAGGCGGATCGCGAGCGAGCTTGCGAGCGGCACCGTCACCCAGGCGGAAGTGGACGCCGCCCGGACCCCCTTGGTCGCCGCCCGGGTCCAGTCGCAGAAGATCAACGAGCCGTGGGCGAGCATCCTGTCTCTCACCAACCGCTATCCCGAAGCGATGTTCGAGCTCGTCCGCTACGATTCCGACATGGCGGCGATCACCGTCGACGACGTCCGCCGCGCCGCCGCCACCTGGCTGAAGCGCGAGCCGCTGATCGGCCGCGCCCTTCCGCCGCCGGCAAAGGCGGGGCGCTAAGACTCCCTGAAAGCTCCCCTCCCTGCACGCAGGGAGGGGAGCGACAGTCGTTGACTTGGCCGCCGCTCCGAACGACCTTGCCGCCGGGGAGACGAATGCCATGATCCAGCCGCTCGATTCCTTTCGCGCCTCGACCTGGGGCTGGCTTCGCGCCACGCTCGCCGGCTGGGGCACGATCCTCCTCGCCATCGCCGGGATCCTTCTCACCGCGACCGGCGAATGGCAGCGCTGGCCGCTGGCGCTAACCGCTTTGGCCTTCCTCGTCTTGGCCTGGAAAGCGCTCGAGAACCTGGCGGCGCGCTACGACATTTGCGACGACCGTCTGATCGTCCGCCGCGGCCTGCTCGTCAAAAGCCTCGACGAGGTCGAGCTCTACCGGGTCAAGGACATCCGGCTCGACTTCAGCCTGATCAACCAGCTTGCCGGCCTAGGCACGATCACCGTCACCTCGAGCGACGAGACGACTCGCGGAAAGCCTTTGGTCATGCCGCTGGTCGAACGCGCCGCCGACCGCCGCGAGCGCCTCCGAACCCTGGTCGACGCCGCCCGCCAGAAACGCCGGGTGCGCGAGGTCGACATGGCCCAGGAGGATTATTGAGGCGCCTCGCCGGCGGCCGATTCGATGATCTCGCGCAGATAGTCGCCATGGGCCCGGAAGGCCCGCTCTCCCGCGCGGGTGATCGAGGCTCGGGTGCGCGGCTTCTTGCCGACGAAATCCTTCTCGAGCGCGACATAGCCCGCGCCTTCCAGGGTCGCGAGGTGGCTTCCCAGATTGCCGTCGGTCGCTCCGACCAGGGCCTTCAGGCGGTTGAACTCCATGCCCTCCCCGGCCCTCGCCGCATGGAGCGCCGCCATGATCCGCAGCCGAAGCGACTGGTGGATGATCTCGTCGGGCTCGGCCACGTCAGACCTTCCGAAGCCACAAGCCGCCGAGAACCAGCCCGCCGCCGCCCGCCAGGGCGGCCCAGATCGCCGTCCATTGCGGGGCGGAAATGTACCCGATCAGCGTCAGGGCGAAGATCGCCGCGCCGATCCAGACGAACCGCGCCATCCGCGCCAGCAGCCCGCAAAGGCAGTAGACGAGGCCGGTGATGAAGGTCGGGAAGATCAAATAGGGCGCGGCCTCGACCGGGCGGAAGACGAAATAGGTCGCCGCGATGAAGACGAAGATCGACAGGGCCATCAGCAGCGAGCGCCCGAACGCGCCGGACCCCGGCTCGCTTCTGCCGCCCATGGCGCGAGCGCCGCGACTGCCGATCCAGCCCGATCCGACCGCGCCGAGAAGGACCAGCGGAAGCCACGCAATCCCCCATTGCTCGCGCGGAAGCACCGCGCAGGCGCCGTATCCGGCGATCCAGATCGTGCCCCACAAGATGAGGTACGGGCTCGCCTCGCCATAGCCCCGGGCCAGCCGGGTCCTCCGCTCCGTCCGCTCGATCTCCTCGATCGCCGCCGCCGCTTGCGTGGGTGAAATGCTCATCGCCTGACCCTCCTGTAGAGTACTCTAAATAGCAGAGTACTCTACAGCCGGCAAGAACCTTTCCGCTTCGAACGACGGCGACGCTCGTCCTCCCGTCCGCGCGGCGGATGGGGAGGGGGACCAGGCGGAGCCTGGTGGAGGGGCATTGCGGGGGTGCGATCCGGCGGCTCCGACAGAAACGGCCCGCGGCGGCGACTGGTGACCCCGGCAAGACAAATACTTGGAGAGTGATATGCGGCAAACGACGAAATCCACGGTGACGAAGGCTCGAGCCTTGCGCCGCGCGATGTCCCGGCCGGAGGCGCGGCTGTGGCAGGTGCTTCGGGAAAGACCAGGTGGGATCAAGTTCCGCCGGCAGCATCCGGTTGGCCCGTATATCGTGGATTTCTACTGCCCCGCCGCTCGGCTTGCCGTCGAGGTCGACGGCGAAGCGCACGGGATGGGCGACAATCCCGCTCGGGACGAGGATCGCGACGACCGCCTTCGCCGCCTCGGCTGCGCGTCCTAAGGATAGCGGCGCGGCATCTCTACGGCGACATTGAGCCGGCGGTGGCGCAAATCCTCGCCGCCTGCCACCCCAGCCCCTCCACCGCGCTTCGCGCGGTCCCCCTCCCCATCGCCTTCGGCGACGGGAAGGATTGATCTCCTCGTCCTCCCCGCCTGCGCCGCGGGCCCCTCCACCGCGCTTCGCGCGGTCCCCCTCCCCATCGCCTTCGGCAACGGGGAGGATTGATCTCCTCGTCCTCCCCGTCCGCGCGGCGGATGGGGAGGGGGACCAGGCGCAGCCTGGTGGAGGGGCTTTTGCGCCAGCCGGCGGTGGCGCTGATCCGTTCACCGCCCCATCGCCCGCGGCGACGGGGAGGACGAGGCGCTCGCGTCAGGCCTTCTTGGCGACTCCGACCATCGACGGCCGAAGCAGGCGGTCCTTGATCATGTAGCCGGCCTGCATCTCCTGGACGATCGAGCCGGGCTCGGCTTCGGCGGTTGGTATCTCGACCATCGCCTGGTGGCGGTTGGGGTCGAGCGGCTGGCCGAGCGCCTCGATCCGGGTGATTCCGTTGCGGCTGAACACGCTGTCGAGCTCGCGACCGGTCGCCTCGATCCCGGTGATCAGCGCCTTCATCCGCTCGTCCTGCTTCAGCTCCTCGGGGATGGCGGAGAGAGCGCGGTCGAGATTGTCCTTCACGCTAAGCATGTCGCGGGCGAAGCCGGTGGCGGCGTAGGTCGCCGCGGTCTGCTTCTCCTGCTCGAGCCGGCGGCGGACGTTCTGGGTCTCCGCCTGAGCGTAGAGGACGTGCTGGCGGACCTGCTCCAGCTCCTTCGCCAGCTCGGAGAAATCCTGCCCCGAGCCCTCTTCGCCCGACGGCGCATCCGCGCCGCCCTGGGCTTCGCCGGTGTCTTCCTTCAGTTCCTGATCTTCGTTCATGCCATCAATCTCGATAGTGCCTGTGCCGTGAAATCAACCATGGGTACGACCCGCGCGTAGTTCAACCGAGTCGGCCCGATCACTCCGACCACGCCGACCACCTTGCCGTCGCGTCCGCGATAAGGCGCGGCGATAACCGAAGAGCCGGACAAGGCGAACAGGTTGTTTTCCGAGCCGATGAAGATCTTCATCCCCTGCCCTGCGCTCGCGCTCTCGAGGAGCCGGACGATCTCCTCCTTGTCCTCGAGCTCGTCGAGAAGCTGGCGGACCCGCTCGAGGTCGTCCGAAGCGCCCGCATCGAGCAGGTTGGCCTGGCCGCGCACGATGAGGACGGGGCGCTGGGCGCCGTCCTCCGACCATAAGGCGAGGCCGCGGTCGATCAGCTGCCGGGCCGCCTCGTCGAGCGCCGCCTTGCCGGCCTTGATCTCGGCCGCCAGACGCCGCTGCGCCTCCGGAAGGGTCAGGCCGGAGAGCCGGGCGCTGACGTAATTGCCGATTTCGGCGAGGCTCGACGCGGTGATCCCCGGCGGAAGGTCGATCACCCGGTTCTCGACGCTGCCCTCGGCGCCGACCATCACCGCCAGCGCCTGGCCGGGGGAAAGCTGGACGAAGCCGAGCTGGCGTAGAACCGGCTCGCGCTTGGGGACGAGGACGATCCCGGCGCAGGCGGAGAGGCCGGAAAGCGCCGCGGTCGCCGCGGTCAGAGCCTCCTCGATCGGCCCGCCGCGCTCCAGCCGCGCCTCGATGGCGGCGCGCTCCTGCGGGCTCGGCTCGGCCGCCTGCATCATCCCGTCGACGAACAGCCGAAGGCCGGTCTCGGTCGGAACCCGCCCCGCCGACGTGTGCGGGTGGCTGAGCAGGCCGAGCTCCTCGAGGTCCTGCATGACGTTCCGGATTGAGGCCGGGGAAAGGTTCATGCCCGGCAGTCGAGAGATCGTCCGCGAGCCGACCGGCGCTCCCGAGCCGAGATAATTCTCGACCACCTGGCGGAACACCTCCCGGGCGCGCTCGGTAATCTCGGAGACGGGGGTGGAGGCCATGGCGTGAGATGTAGGGGAGGCATCGCCGCGGCTCAATGCTGGACCCGCCGCCCTCCCCTGTCTAAAGCCCCCGCCCGTCCTAGGAGAAAGCCCGTCATGCGCCATTCCGGCCGCGCCCCCGATCAGATGCGACCCATACGGATGGAGTCGGGCTTCACCCGCCATGCGGAGGGCAGCTGCCTGGTCAGCTTCGGCGACACGCGGGTGCTGTGCACCGCGTCCATCGAGACTTCGATCCCGCCCTGGCTTCGAGGCAAGGGCAAGGGCTGGGTGACGGCGGAATATGGAATGCTCCCGCGCGCCACCCACACGCGCGGACGGCGCGAGGCGGCGCAGGGCAAGCAGTCCGGCCGGACCCAGGAGATACAGCGCCTGATCGGCCGGTCGCTCCGAGCCGTGGTCGATCTCGAGAAGCTGGGCGAGCGGCAGATCACGCTCGACTGCGACGTCCTCCAGGCCGACGGCGGGACTCGCACCGCCGCCATCTCCGGCGCCTGGGTGGCGCTTCGGATCGCGGTCGACCGTTTGCTCGAGCAGAAGCTGATCGCGGTCGATCCGATCCGCCAGAAGATCGCCGCCGTGAGCTGCGGAATCCATGCCGGAACGGCCGTCCTCGACCTCGATTACGAGGAGGACAGCTCGGCCGGCGCGGACGGCAATTTCGTCCTCACCGAGGACGGGAGCATCGTCGAGGCGCAAGTGACCGCCGAGGGCGAGACCTATGACGAGGAGGGACTTCTCCGCCTTCTCCGCCTCGCCCGCATCGGCTGCTCGGAAATCTTCGCGGCCCAGGACCGGGCGACGGGGCGATGAGGAAGCTCGAGCCGGGCCGGCTGGTCATCGCCAGTCACAACGAAGGCAAGGTGCGCGAAATCCGCGAGCTTCTCGGCCCCTACGGAGTCGAACCGGTTTCGGCGGCGGAGCTCGACCTTCCCGAGCCGGACGAGATCGGGGTCAGCTTCATCGAGAATGCCGATCTGAAGGCGCGGGCGGCGGCGGACCTTTCCGGCCTCCCCGCCCTCGCCGACGACAGCGGGCTGTGCGTCGAGGCGCTGGGCGACCGGCCGGGGATCTTCTCGGCGCGCTGGGCGCTCGGCGGCGACCCCACGGTCCCGCCCGCCGAGGGCCCCGGCCATGTCGAGGGCGACCGGGACTTCGGCCGGGCGATGCGACGCGTTCATGACGAGCTCGAGGCGCTCGGGCCGGAGGCAAGCCGAAACGCCCATTTCGTCTGCGCCCTCGCTTTGTGCTGGCCCGACGGCCATTGCGAATGGTTCGAGGGGCGGGTCGACGGAATGCTCGCCTGGCCGCCGCGCGGCGACAAGGGCTTCGGCTACGATCCGATCTTCGTCCCCGCCGGCCGTTCGGAGACGTTCGGCGAGATGGACCAGGCCGAGAAGCATCGGATCAGCCACCGGGCGGAAGCGTTCAGGAAGCTGGTCGCGGCTTTGACTTGAGGAAGATGGGCCGCGCCCAAACCTCGTTCGTCCCGAGCGAAGTCGAGGGGCGCGTGCTCGGACTCGGTGCGGCGCCCCTCGGCTTCGCTCGGGACGAACGGATTACGGAGCCTCGCTCAACCCTCGCCCTCTACATCCACTGGCCGTTCTGCGTCTCCAAATGCCCCTATTGCGACTTCAACAGCCATGTGCGGGAGTCGGTCGACCAGGACCAATGGCGCGACGCGCTGCTCCGGGACCTCGTCCATGAGGCCCAAGCCTGGACGCAGGGCCCCCTCACCTCGATCTTCTTCGGCGGGGGAACGCCGTCGCTGATGGAGCCGGCGACGGTCGCGGCGCTGATCGCCGCCGCCGAGCGCCACTGGGGCTTCGCTCCGGGAATCGAGATCACGCTCGAGGCCAATCCCTCGTCCGTGGAAGCGGCGCGCTTCGCCGATCTCGCCTCGGCCGGGGTCAACCGGGTCTCGCTGGGCCTCCAGTCGCTCGACGAGGAAGCGCTGCGCTTCCTCGGCCGGGCCCACGGCGTGGCGGAAGGGCTTGCGGCGCTCGGCACGGCGCAGCGCGTCTTCGATCGGGTCAGCTTCGATCTCATCTACGCCCTGCCGGGGCAATCGACGGCCGAGTGGGAACGGGAGCTGGAGCGCGCGCTCTCCTTCGGCACCGGCCACCTCTCGCTCTACCAGCTGACCATCGAGCCGGGCACCCGCTTCGCCGCCCTCGCCGCCAAGGGCACGCTTCGGGCGCGCGATCCGGACGAGGCCGCCGACCTGTACGAGCTGACTCAGCAGCGGACCGGCGCGGCCGGGCTTCCCGCCTACGAAATCTCCAACCACGCCCGCCCCGGCGAGGAGAGCCGGCACAATCTCGCCTACTGGCGCTACCGGCCCTATCTGGGCGTCGGCCCCGGCGCCCACGGCCGCCGCGGCGGCGCCGCCACGCTTCGCCATCGGAAGCCGGAAAACTGGCTCTCCGCCCTGGCGCGCAACGGCAATGGCCTCGCCGAGGAAACCCCCCTGTCGCCGGAGGATCAAGGCCGCGAGGCGCTGCTGATGGGGCTTAGGCTGCGCGAGGGCGTGGCCGTTCAGGGGCTGGAGGAACTGATCGACCGGGCCTCGGCGGCGAAGCTGGAGAAAGCGGGGCTGCTTGCCGCCGAGCCCGGCAAGCTTCGGGTCACGCCTCCGGGGATGCTGGTCCTCGAGGCGATCCTTCGCGAGATCGTGCTTTAGACTCCGTCGATATCAAGCGGATTGCTTCCCGGCGAAGGCCGGGATCCAGTTCTCCGGACGGCGACGCTGGACCCCGGTCTTCGCCGCGGAACAATTCAGTCGAAATTGCGCGCCGCCGGAGACAGCACGGTCGTCCCCCCCGCCGTCACCTCCCGAACCTCCAGCGAACGCTCGGCGATCCCGTCGGCGCCGAAGCGGAAGGCGCCGTCGACTCCGCTGAACCCGCCCGGGTCGCGAAGCGCGCGTTCCGGGAAGGGCCGGCCGAACCGCCAGTCCTTGGCGACCCGGACGGCGAGCAGCCCGGCGTCGTAGCCGAGGCTCGCGAGGCGATGCGGATCGGTTCCGTAGCGCGCCCGGTAGCGAACCCGCAGCTGGTTGAACATCGAATCGGAAACGGCCGCGTACCAGGCGCCGCGAAGCGCCGGATTGCGGCCGAGCGCCGGCTCGGACGCCCAGAGCTCGGTGCCGAGGATCTGGACGCCAGGACGGCCGGCGCGAAGCACCGGCACGGCAAGCGCGGCGTTGCGCCCGCTGTCGGCGATCAGCACCGCCTCGTAATCGCCCTGGGCGTTCAGCCGGCCGACGGCGGAACGGATGGCGGCGGGATCGCGGCCCGACAGCTGAATTCCGGCGAGCCGGGCGTCACCGGTCGAATCGGCCACCGCCTGTCCCGCCCGGCGGCCATAGACGCCGTCGGCAACCAGCGCCGCGAACCGCTGCACACCTCTGCTCCGGGCGTAGAAGACGACCCGCGCCACCGACTGGGCGGGGGTGAAGCCCATCAGATAGGTGCCGTTCCCCGCCACGCTGACGTCGTTAGAGAAGGCGACCACCGGCACCCCCGCCCGCCGGGCGATCGGGGAGACGGCTCGAACGTCCTCGGCGAGGAGCGGGCCGAGGAACAGCCCGTTCCCCTCGGCGAGCGCCTGGTTGGCGGCGGCGGCCGGTCCGCCGCTCGCGGTGTCGTAGACGCTGATCCGGATCCGCTCGCCGCCCGTATCCAGCAGGGCGAGGTTGGCGGCGTTGGCGATTGAGCGGCCGACGCCGGCATTGGCGCCCGACAGCGGCACCAGCACCGCGACCCGGCTGCGCGCCGAATCGGGCGGGAGATCCGGCTGCGGCCCGGGCTCCGGCGCCTGCTGGCGGACCGGCTCGGGCGGCGGCGGTTCCTCGCGCGGCGCCGGAACCAGCTGGCATCCGCCCAGCGCGAGGCCGAGCAATCCTCCGGCCGCCAAAGCGCGGATCGAGCGACGCGCTTGCGGCGCAACGGACTGCTCTGCCATGACCGGCACCTTCATGAACGACGATCTCGCCCCCGGCCTCTATATCGTTGCGACGCCGATCGGCAATCTTTCCGATCTTGGCCCCCGCGCCGCCTCCGTGCTGAGCCGCGCCGCGCTGATCGCCGTCGAGGACAGCCGGGTGACCGCCACCCTGCTTCGCCACATCGGCGTCCGTCGCCCGATGCTTCCCTATCACGATCACAATGCCGACCGGGTCAGGCCCGAGCTCATCGCCCGGATGCGAAGCGAGGCGATCGCCCTCGTCTCCGACGCCGGCACTCCGCTCATCTCCGATCCCGGCTACAAGCTGGTTCGCGAAGCGCGGGCGGCGGGGATCCCGGTCACCACGATCCCCGGGCCCTGCGCCGCGGTCGCCGCACTCACCCTTGCCGGCCTCCCGACCGACCGCTTCCTCTTCGCCGGCTTCCTTCCGCCCAAGGCGGGCGCCCGAGCCTCCGCCATCGCCGAGCTCGCGGCGATCCGGGCGACCCTCGTCTTCTACGAAAGCGGTCCGCGCCTCCACGCGGCTTTGACGGCGCTCGCGGCGGGGCTGGGCGAGCGCGAAGCCGCCGTCGCGCGGGAGATCACCAAGAAGTTCGAGGAGACGGTGACCGGAACCCTTTCCGAGCTCGCCTTCCGCTACGCCGAGGCGCCGCCCAAGGGCGAGATCGTCATCGTCGTCGCTCCGCCCGGGGAGGCGCCGCCGATCGGCGAGGCGGAGGTGGATTCGGCGCTTCGCGAAGCATTGGCCGAACTCTCCCCCTCGCGCGCCGCCGCCGCGGTCGCCGAGCGGCTCGGGCTTCCGCGCCGCCAGGTCTACGAGCGGGCGCTGGCGCTCAAATGAACCGGAAGCGGGCGGAGCGGGGCGGGCGCCGCGCGGAAAGCCTCGCCGCCTGGTGGCTTCGGCTCAAGGGCTGGACCATCCTTGCCCGCCGGGTTCGGACTCCGGTCGGAGAAGTCGACCTCGTCGCGCGGCGAGGCCGGACGATCGCCTTCGTCGAGGTCAAGGCCCGATCGAGCGCCGCCGAAGCCGCCTTGGCGCTCGACGAATACCGGCTCCGCCGAGTCGCCGCGGCGGCGGAGGCGCTCGCCCATCGCTTCGCGCGAAGCGGCGACGACGTCCGGATCGACGCCCTGTTCATCGTCCCCCGCCGGTTCCCGCGGCACCTCCCCAACGTCTGGCAAGGATAGACATGCGCCACCACCTCCTCCTCATCCTCCCGTTGCTCCTCGCCTCCACCGCCTGCCAGGAGAAGAAGCCCGATTGGGCGAAGGAGGGCGCCCCCGGAGTCGCCCTGGCCGCGCAGGATTGCGCGAAAGTGAAGGCGGGCCTCGAGAATCTCTCCAAGGCCGGCGGCTTCGATTATACCGACAAGGGCGAAGGCACCCTGCCCACCGACGCCTGGGCGCAGATGCCTTCCTCGCAGCGGGACCAGCTCGCCAGCACCCTCGCCTACCACGCCTCCTGCGTCGCCGGAGCGACCAGCGAGGAGCAGCTCGTCGTCATCCGCGGCGAGGACGGGACCCAGCTCCTCCGCCGCACCCTCTCCACCAAGGTCGATGCCGGCGACCTGATCGGCGGCGAGTGAGGTAGCAAGGCCGGCGGCGGTCGGTCCTTGCCCTCCCCACGGGCTTCGGCGATGGGGAGGACCGAAGCCGAGGGTCGAGACGAGGAGCCGAGATGTCGTTGCGCGTGGCCGTTCAGATGGACCCCATCGGGGGGATCGACATTGCAGGCGATTCGACCTTCGCGCTGATGCTCGCGGCCCAGGCGCGCGGCCATCGCCTCTGGCATTACGGGCCGGAAGACCTGACGTGGATGGACGGCCGGCTCTCGACGACGGCCCGCCCGGTCACCGTCCAGCGGGTGCAGGGCGATCATTTCCGCGAAGGCGAGCCGGAGAGCCTCGACCTCGGCCGCGACTGCGACGTGGTCCTGATGCGCCAGGATCCGCCCTTCGACCTCGGCTACATCACCGCCACCCACCTGCTCGAGCGGATCCGCGGCGAGACCCTGGTCGTCAACGACCCGGCTTCGGTCCGCAACGCGCCGGAGAAGGTCTGGGTGCTCGATTTCGCCCGCTTCATGCCGCCGACCGTCCTCACCCGCTCGGTCGAGGTCGCCCGCGAGTTCCTCGCCCGGCACGAGGCGATCGTGGTCAAGCCGCTTCACGGCAATGCCGGTAAGGCGGTCTTCAAGGTCGGCTCGGACGGCGCCAACCTCGCCGCGCTCGTCGAGATGTTCAACGCCGCCTATCGCGAGCCCCACGTCCTCCAGGCCTTCGTCCCGGAGATCAGCCAGGGCGACAAGAGGATCGTCCTGGTCGACGGCGAGGTCGCCGGAGCGATCAACCGGATCCCCGGCGAGGGCGAGATCCGCTCCAACCTCGCCGTCGGCGGATCGGCCGCTAAGACCGATCTGACCGCCACCGAGCGCGAGATTTGCGAGGCGCTCGGCCCCGAGCTCAAGGCGCGCGGCCTGCTGTTCGTCGGAATAGACGTGATCGGGGGCCGCTGGCTGACCGAGATCAACGTCACCTCGCCGACCGGGATCGTCGCGATCGACCGCTTCAACGGCACCGACACGGCCGGGCTGATCTGGGACGCCATCGAGCGGAAGGTCTCGGCGAATGGCTGATTTCCTCCCCGACTTCATCCGCGACCACGGCTATTTCGCGGTCTTCCTGCTGATGTGGGTGGAGACGATCCTGCCGATCTTCCCGTCCGAGCTGGTCATGCCGCTCTCCGGCCTGATCGCCACCCAGACCAAGATGTCGCTGGTCGGCGTCGCCTTGTCAGGCGCGGCGGGATCGATGACCGGGTCGGTGACCTGGTACTGGGCGGCCCGGGCGCTCGGCTACGACCGCTTCAAGGCCCTGGTCACGCGCTACGGCCGGATCACCACCGTCTCCGCCCACGAGGTCGAATGGCTCGAGCGCTGGTTCAACCGCATCGGCCCGGTGCTGGTCCTCGTCGGCCGGGTGATCCCCGCGGTGCGCACCGCCATCTCCATTCCCGCCGGGCTGGTGGCGATGCCGTTCGGCCGCTTCCTGATTCTCTCGGCAATCGGAACGATCATATCGACCGGGGTCCTGACCTGGCTCGGCTCGCTGCTCGGCGACCATTACAAGGCGATCGAGCATTATGCGGGCCCGGTCTCCACCGGGATCGTCGCCGCCGCCTTCCTACTCTGGCTGACCCGCCTCATCCTCCAGCTGGTCCGCCGCCGCTAATGGCCCGCGGGTGGGCGTTGCGGTAGACGTCCATCAGATGCGCCGCGTCGACCGCGGTGTAGATCTGGGTTGACGACAGGCTGGCGTGGCCGAGCAGCTCCTGGAGCGAGCGCAGGTCGGCGCCGCGGCCGAGCAGATGGGTCGCGAAGCTGTGGCGGAGCGCGTGCGGGGTGGTCCGCTCGGGAAGGCCGAGCCTCACCCGCGCCCGGCGAACGACCCGGCGTATCATCTCTCCGTTGAGCGGCCCGCCGCGCGCGCCCCGGAACAGCGGCTCGCCGCGGGAGGGCGGATAGGGACAAAGCGCGAGGTAGAGCTCGATCGCTTGCTTGACCCGGTCGAGCAGCGGGACGACCCGGGTCTTGCTTCGCTTGCCGGTGACGACCAGCGTCTCCGACAAAGGCAAGGCGGCGCCGGTCAGGCCGAGCGCCTCGGCGATCCGAAGCCCCGAGCCGTAGAGCAGCAGAAGGACCGCATGATCGCGCGCCGCTATCCATTCGGCGCTGCTATCCTCCCCGACCTCCTCGGCGAGCGACACCGCCTCGTCCGGGGAGACCGGGCGGGGCACGCTGCGCGCCCTGCGCGGGCCGCGAAGCCGCGGGACGGCCGCCTCCCCGCCCGCCTCGGCGGCGGCGAAGGCGAGGAAGCCTCGAACCGCCGAAAGCTCGCGCGCCGCCGAGCTGTTGACCAGCCCTTCGCCGCGCCGCTTGGCGAGATACGCCCGCAAATCGGACGCTCCGAGCCCGGACAGGGCGCGGGAGTCGACCGGCCCGCCGAGATGCTCGGAGAGGAAATCGATCAGCCGGTAGGCGGTGGCCGAATAGGCGCGCACCGTGTGCGGCGAGCGGCGGCGGCCCTGGGCGAGATGGTCGTGCCAGCGCGCCGCCAGCAGTCTCGAGTCGGTCAGGGGATCAGCCACCGGCCCATGCAGCGCGTGAGGACCCGGCCGAGGAAGACGAGAAGCTCCGACCCATGGCGGGTCTCGAAGCCCTGCTCGGCCCTCTGGCCGAGCGCGAGAAGGCCGCTCGGCAGCGGCGGCGCGGTATCGAGCCTGACCAGCGCCTCGGCGCGGATCAGGCTGCAGGCCGGCCCGAACAGCGGATGGCCGCGCGTGCAGCCGCGAAGCACCACGCCCTCGAGCCCGGCGAGCGCCCGCTCGACCATTCGAGGATCGACGAACTGCAGGCCGGAGGCGTCGGCGCGGACGCCCTTGTCGCCGACGAACAAGGCCACCGCCACGGCGTCGAGGCCGAGGATCTGCGGCCATTCCTGAGTGACGATGTGGATGAGATGGTCGAACCCCTCGGAATCGACCGCGGCGAGAACCGCTTCGTGGATCGACGCGACCGCGCCTGAATGGCCGCGCGCGAAGGCGATGAGGTCCTGGTTCGCTTCCTCGGCGGCGGCGACCCGAGCCCGAAGGCTCGCGACCGCCCGATCCTCGAAGCTGATGACCTTTCCCATGAGCGGGAACGTAACCCGAAGATGGTTAAGAAGCTATCCTCCCCGGAACGGGGAGGGAGACCCTGCGAAGCGCGGGCCCCTCCCCTTCCAGGGGAGGATTTTCTTCAACCGATGCTCTGCCCGGTCTTCTTCCAATCCGCGAGGAAGCCCTCCAGCCCCTTGTCGGTCAGCGGGTGCTTGAAGAGCTGGCGGATGACCGCGGGGGGCGCCGTCATGACGTCGGCGCCGATCATCGCCGACTGGAGGACGTGGACCGGGTGGCGGACGCTGGCGACGAGGATCTGGGTCTCGAAATCGTAATTGTCGTAGATCGTCCGGATCTCGGAGATGATCTGCATCCCGTCGAAGCCGGTGTCGTCGTGGCGGCCGACGAAGGGCGAGATGAACGTCGCCCCCGCCTTGGCGGCGAGAAGCGCCTGGTTGGCGGTGAAGCACAAGGTGACGTTGACCATCGTCCCCTCCCCGGTCAGCGCCTTGCAGGTCTTTAGCCCGTCGAGGGTCAGCGGCACCTTGACCGCGACATTGTCGGCGATCCGCCGTAATATCTCCGCCTCGCGCATCATCTCGGCATGGTCCAAGGCGACCACTTCCGCGGAGACCGGGCCGGGAACGATCCCGGCGATCTCCTTCACCACCTCCAGGAAGTTGCGCCCGGCCTTGTTGATCAGCGACGGATTGGTGGTGACGCCGTCGAGCAGCCCCGTCTCGGCCAGGTCGCGAATCTCGGCGGTCTCGGCGGTGTCGACGAAGAATTTCATGGGGGAAGCGGCCTCGGGCTGAAAGGGATTCGCCAGCCTTCTAGCTATCGGCGGAGCATGGCGCGAGGGGTCAGCGCCGCGCGAGCAGGCGGATGAGGAGAGGGTCTCCGGTCGAGGCCGGGTCGGCGCGGATCGCCGCTTCCTCTCGGCCGATGGCGCGGTAGAGCCCCATCGCCGCCTTGCGGGTGACGTCCGCCTGGAGGCCTCGAAAGTCGATCCCGGTGGTGATCCGAAGCGCCCGCTCGACCAGCGAGTCGTCGGCGATCCGCATCGCCTCGCCCACGGCCGGGAACATCGCCTCGAAGATCCGGCCGCCCAATTCCTGCTGAAGCCGATCGGTCGCCGCCGTCGGCCCGCCGCGCGCGATGATGGCGGCGTCGGCGAGGCTCATGTCGCGGATCGACGCGTAGACGACGGGAGCCGCCGCCCGCGCTCCTTCCGCCGCCGCGTCGTTCACCACCCTTAGCAGCCGGTCCTGGACCATCCGGGTGCCGAGCAGGACGGCGAGCGCCCGGGCGAAGCCGGCGCCGCCCATCTGCGACGGCAGGTTCACCCGTGCCACGTCGTCCGCGAAGAAGCCCTCCCGGACGGCCAGCCGCGTCAGCGCCCGCTGCGACGACAAGGTGAGCAGCCGGCGGATCGACTCGTCGAGGCCGGGAATGTCGCCGAGCCGGGTGACGCAGGCGCCCAGCCCAAGGAGGGGCAAGGCGATCGCTCCGGCGAGAAGGCGACGGCGGCTGAGCGGCAAGTGCATTCATCCTCTCCCGGTCGAGACGGAACGCCAACGAAGCTTCGCGGACGCCGTTGCATGGCGCCGGTAGCCTGAAATCGGCTTTTCTGGTAGTTTCGGCGGCGAGACGAACAGGGAGGGCCGATGCGATGGCGCACAGGCTGGCCGCGGAGATGACCGCCGGACCGGAATCGGTCCCGGTTAAATTGTTCAGGGGCTATGACCGGGTCGCGCGCGGCATGCTGACCGCGAGCGCGGTGACCGGCGGCTTCGAGAACGACCGGGTGAGCAGCGGCGTGCGCGTGCAGGTGTGCGAGACCCTGTCCGATCTCGCCGACGCGCTCGACATCGATGCCTCGCTGTCGGTCAGCTACCTCAAGGCGGTCGACGTGACGGCCAAGATGGAGTTCGCCCGAAAGCTCAACGTCACCGCCCGAAGCGTCACCATCGTCGTCTACGCCCGGCACGGCATCGGCACCTGGGACGCCAAGGACGTCACCTTGAAGCCCAATGCGAAGGCACCAACCGACGACGCTTCGGCCAAGGCCTTCGTCAAGACCTACGGCGACAGCTTCATCCGGTCGGTGACCCTTGGAGGCGAATATTTCGCGGTCTTCATCTTCAACACCGAGACCAGGGAACAGCAGCAGAAGCTGGCCGCCTCGCTGAAGGGCGAGGGAATCGGCGCAGCGACCGTCACCGCCGAGGCGCAGACCAAGCTCACCAACTTCCTCAAGACGACCAAGACGAGCTGGACCCTGAAGCAGGAGATGACCGGAATCGTCGATCCGGACTATCCCGACCAGGACAGATTGATCCCGTTCGCGCTCGGCTTCTCCAAGCTCCCGCTCGACGGACCGGTCGTCACCAACATCGAGGTGACCGGCTATGAGGACGTCGACGGCTTCGGCGACAGCTTCGCCAAGGTCGTCGACAATCGCGCCTACTTCCTCGACCCGGACGACGGGCTCCTTCGCTACCTGGCACGGCTGACGGCGGCGCGCAGCCAGGTCGCCTGGCTCAAGCGCATCTACGCGCGCTACGACTATCATGGCGACTCCGCCCTGGTGGCGTTCGAAGGCAAGGTCGACGGCGAGATCAAGTCGATCAACGGCCAGATCGCCGACTGGAAATCGAGCGCCGTGCGCGCTTTCGTCCGTCCGCAGATGAAGGCGCTCGACGCCGGCGAGCCCGTCCTCGCCTTCCACGAGGCCGCCTCCCCCGTCTGGGGCGGATCGGGATCCGGACCCTGGAAGGTCGACTCGGTGGGCGACCTGATCCGCAACCGGACGCGGATCAAGTCGATCCAGCTCGCCACCGGCCGGTTCAACGGCCGCGACCTGCTTGGACGGCTGATCGTCGAATATGATTCGGACAAGCGCGGCTGGACCGAGAGTTACGGCGACGGCGAGCTGAAGGTTATCCAGCCGAGGCTCGATCTCGAGGAGGGGCAATTTCCCACCGACTTCGAGGTCCGCCACGGGTCGATGGTCGACTGGCTCAAGATCCGGCTCGGCGACGGGCTCTCGACCGAAGCGGGCGGCGGCGGCGGAGCCGCCCAGGCCTGGTCGGTGCCCGCCGGCCATGTCGTCGTCGGCTTCGCCGGCCGGTCCGGAGCGGCGATCGACCAGCTCCAGATCCGGATGGCGAGGCTCGATCCGGCGAAGATGACGAGGTCCGACTAGGGGCGCCGCCCAACCGCATGGTTGCCTTTCCGCCCCCGCGACTCGATCTAGGCGGGATGAGCCGCTGCCGCGTCCTTCTCCTCAACGCCGCATTGGGCCCGCTCGACTATCGCGTTCCGCACGGAATGGAGGTCGGCTTCGGCTCGATCGTCCTCGCCCCGCTCGGGCCGAGGCAGATGACCGGAGTCGTCTGGGAGCCCGACAAGCTCGAGACCGAGGAGGTCGGCGACAACCGGCTCCGCCCCTTGCTCCAGGCCTACGACCTGCCGCCGCTCGCCGATCCGCTTCGCCGGCTGATCGAGTGGACCGCCGACTATTACCTCTCCCCGATCGCGGCGGTGCTTCGCATGGCGCTGGCCTCGGCGAGCGCGCTCGACGGCGGCCGGACGGTCACCGAATATCGCCTCACCGGGCTCGTGCCCGACCGCTTGAGCCCGCAGCGCGCCCAGGCGCTGGAGCGGCTCGGCGAGCGGCAGGGCCTGGTTCGCGAGCTGGCGCTGGCGGCGGGAGTTTCGGACAATGTGATCCGCGGCCTGGTCAAGGCCGGAGCGATCGAGCCGGTCGAGGTCTCGATAGACGATCCCTTTCCACTGCCCGATGCCGGCTTCGCCCCGCCCGAGCTGGAGCTCGCCCAGGGCGCCGCCGCCCACATCCTCGTCGAGGCGGTGAAAGCGGCGCAATTCGCCCCCTTCCTGCTCGACGGAGTGACCGGCTCCGGAAAGACCGAAGTCTATTTCGAGGCCGTCGCCGAAGCGCTCCGAGCCGGCCGCCAGACCCTCGTCCTGCTCCCAGAAATCGCCCTGACCGAACCGTTCCTCAAGCGCTTCGCCGCCCGCTTCGGCCACGAGCCGGTCGCCTGGCATTCCGGTCTCCGCCAGTCGCAGCGGCGGCGCGCCTGGCGAGCGATCGCGAGCGGCGACGCCAGGGTCGTGGTTGGAGCGCGCTCGGCCTTGTTCCTCCCCTATCGCCGGCTCGGCCTGATCGTCGTCGACGAGGCGCACGAGACCAGCTTCAAGCAGGAGGACGGGGTCCAGTATCATGCCCGCGACGTCGCCGTGATGCGCGCCAAGCTCGAGGGCCTGCCGATCGTCCTCGCCTCCGCGACCCCGGCGATCGAAAGCCGGCAGATGGCGGCATTGGGCGTCTATACCGAGGTCAAGCTCCCCGACCGCTACGGCGCCGCCGAGCTTCCCGAGATCGAGGCGCTCGACCTCATCGCCGATCCGCCGCCGCGGGGACGCTGGCTCGCGCCGCGGCTGGTTCGCGAGCTCGAGGAGACCCTGGAGCGGCGCGAGCAGGCCCTGCTCTTCCTCAACCGGCGCGGCTATGCGCCGCTGACCCTGTGCCGCCACTGCGGCCACCGCTTCCAATGCCCGAACTGCACCGCCTGGATGGTCGAGCACCGGCTCGTCCACCGACTCGCCTGCCACCATTGCGGCCACGTCATGCCGCCGCCGCGGCTCTGCCCGGAATGCGAGGAGCCGGACAGCCTCGTCCCCGTCGGCCCCGGAGTGGAGCGGATCGCGGACGAGGTTCGCGCGCTCTTTCCCGAGGCGAGGACGGCGATCGTCACCTCCGACACGATCTGGTCGCCGGCCAAGGCGGCGGAGTTCGTCGGCCGGATGGAGGCGGGCGACATCGACATCGTGGTCGGCACCCAGCTCGTCACCAAGGGCTATCACTTCCCCAACCTCACCCTGGTGGGCGTGGTCGACGCCGACCTCGGCCTGCAGGGTGGCGACCTTCGAGCGGCCGAACGCAGCTTCCAGCAGATCGCCCAGGTCGCCGGCCGGGCCGGGCGGGGCGAGAAGCCGGGCCGGGTCCTCGTCCAGACCCACGACCCCGACGCACCGGTGATCAGCGCCCTGGTCAGCGGCGATTCCGAAAGCTTCTACGAAGCCGAGACGGAGGCCCGGCGCGAGGCCGCGATGCCGCCGTTCGGGAGGCTTGCCGGGATCATCGTCTCCTCCGAGGACCAGGCGGAGGCGACCGAGACGGCGAGGCTGATCGGACGCGCCGCGCCCCGGGTCGAGAACATGGCGGTCTTCGGCCCGGCGCCGGCGCCGCTCGCCATGCTTCGCGGCCGCCATCGGATGCGCCTCCTCGTTCACGCCGCCCGAAGCCTCGACGTCCAGGACGTGATCCGCGAATGGCTCGGCAAGCTAAGCTGGCCGCGTGGTGTTCGGGTCAGCGTCGACGTCGATCCCTACAGCTTTCTTTGAGCGCGCTTTTCTTTCGGGACCGCCTTCCCATCGCCCCCGCGAACTGATCTAACCGCCTGAAGACTGATCAAAAACCGGGGGTAGGGATGAAATTGATCGCAGGCTTGGCCGCCTTGGCCGCAATGGCGTTCGCCTCCAGCCCGGCCGAGGCCGACTGGAAGGAAGCGACCTCCGCCCATTTCATCGTCTACAGCGAAGGGTCCGAAGCGCAGCTCCGCGAGTTCGCGGCCAAGCTCGAGAAGTTCGACTTCGTTCTTCGCGCCTATCACCACGTCACCGCGCCCAACAGCCCGGTCAAGCTCCGGGTCTACCTCCTTCCAACCATCCAGGCGGTCGGCAAGATGGCCGGCAGCGAGGGGATCGCCGGCTATTACATCCCCGAATCGCGCGGGCTGATGATGGTCGGGACCCACTCCGCGATGGCCTCGGCGAGCGCCGACGCGAAAGCCCATGCCGACGAGGTGCCGCTCGATTACGAGAGCATCCTGCTCCACGAATATACCCACCACTTCATGTTCCAATATTTCCCGGCGACCTACCCGACCTGGTACAGCGAGGGCTTCGCCGAATTCTGGGGTGCCACCCGCTTCCTTCCGGGCAACATCGTCGAGGTCGGCCGGCCGGCCGACTACCGGTTCGATTCCCTGGTCGAGAACCGCTGGCTCTCGGTCAGGAAGCTTCTGACGGCGCAGAGCTATGCCGACGTGCCCGAGCTCGACCTACTCTACGCCGAGGGGTGGCTGCTGGTACGCTACACCTTCGACCAGCCGGAGCGCCGGCGGCAGCTCCAGGCCTATCTCAAGGGGATCAACGACGGCTCGAGCTACGAGGCGGCGATGACCAAGGCGTTCGGCAATCCGGACCAGTTGAACTCGGAGCTGTTCGACTATGCCGGCAAAAGGAAATTCACCGTGCTTCGGCTGCCGTTCAAGCCGATCGGAGTCGGCGACATGGTCGTCCGCCACGTCTCGCCCGCCGAGGACTCGCTGATCCCGCTCGAGATCGAGCTTAGCCAGGGCCTTCTCCAGCGCGAGGCCAAGAAGTTCGCCGACAAGGTGCGCGGCTCCGCTTCCCGATATCCCGACGATCCCTACGCGCTCGCTCTGCTGGCCGAGGCCGAGCGGCTCGCCGGCAATTCGGCCGCCGCGGCGGCGGCCGCCGACCGCCTGCTGGCGAAGGCGCCCGACGATCCGCGCGGCCTTCTGCAGAAGGCGCTGATCGAGATGGACCGGCTCAAGGCGGCGTCGTCCAAGGACCCCGCAGCCTGGGCCGCGGTGCGGCAATATCTGGTGCGCGCGAGCAAGGCCAGGCCGCAGGATCCGCTCATCCTCGAAGCCTATTACGACAGCTATTCCGGCCAGGGCACGCTTCCCCCCGAACCGGCTCAGGCGGCGCTCTACCATGCCATGGAGCTTGCCCCGAGCGATTCCGATCTGCGCTACAAGCTCGCCTCGGACTTCGAGAAACGCGACATGATCGAGGATGCGATCGCGATCATCCGGCCGTCCGCCTACGTCCTTCCCCACCGCAAGAGCGAGACGGAAAAGGAGAAGAAGCGCCGGGAGGAGCTGGAGGAGAAGAATCGCGGCGCGGGCGAGCACCGGCACGAGACCGCCCGCGACATGCTCGAGCGGCTCGAACGCAAGCGCGCCGCCAAGCACGGCTGAAAAGCCCGCGCCACGCCGGAAGGCTGCTCCCCGGCGAAGGCCGGGGCCCAGCGCCACGGCCCGCTCCCCGGCGAAGGCCGGGGCCCAGCGCCACGGCCCGCTCCCCGGCGAAGGCCGGGGCCCAGCGCCACGGCCGGAAGGCTGGGTCCCGGCCTTCGCCGGGAAACCGCCAAGCTTCGAGTCAAGACCGACGCCTAAACCCGCTCCACCCCTGTCGAAGGCCCGCTCCCCGGCGAAGGCCGGGGCCCAGCGGCGCAAGTGCAAGGGCCGGGTCCTCGCCTTCGCCGGCAACCGGCCAGCGCGCCGGATCCAAGGATCAGCCGCGCCTCTCGCGGTCGAGCAGCTTCGCCTTGCGCTCGAGGCCGTAGGCGTAGCCGCCCATCGTCCCGTCGCCGCGTATCACCCGGTGGCACGGGATGAGAATGGCGACATGGTTGGCGCCGTTCGCCGACCCGGCGGCGCGGACCGCGGCGGGACGGCCGACGGCGGCGGCGATCTGGGTGTAGGTGCGGGTCTCGCCCGGCGGGATCCGGATCAGCTCCCGCCACACCGCCTCCTGGAAGGCGGTGCCGCGAATGTCGAGCGGCAGGTCGTGCGGCCGCTGCGGCGCCTCCACCGCCTCGACGGTTCGGCGCAGAAGGTCGGCCATCGCCTCGCCTCCCGGCTCGATGATGGCGTTCGGGAAGCGCTTGCGGAGCGCCTCCTCGCCCTCGTCGAACGAGAGCCGGCAGATGCCGCGCTCGGTCGCCGCGACGAGCATCGTGCCGAGCGAGGTCTCGGCCGTCGCCCAGCGGATCCTCTCGCCCCTGCCGCCCCCGCGCCACGCGGTCGGGGTCATTCCGAGCCGCGCCTTCGCGTCGGCGTAGAACCGCCCCGGTCCGGAATAGCCCGAATCGTAGATGGCGTCGGTCACCCGGTCGGTGGTCTCGAGGGTCATGGTCATGCTCCTGGCGCGCCTCGCCCGAGCGAAGGCGGCCGGGGTGAGGCCGGTCGCCCGCTTGAACAGGCGGTGGAAGTGGAAGGGCGAATAGCCGGCGGCGTCCGCCAGCGCGTCGAGGCTCGGCGGGGTCTGCGCCGCCTCGATCAGCCGGAACGCCTTTTCAAGCGCCGCCGCCTCGCGGGTGACATCGTCGGGAAGGCAGCGAAGGCACGCCCGAAGCCCCGCCGCGGCGGCCTCGGCGCCGGTCGCGAAGAAGCGGACATTCTCCCGCTTCGGATGCCGGGCGGCGCAGGACGGGCGGCAGTAGATGCCGGTGGTGAGCACTCCCGTGACGAAGCGGCCGTCCATCGCGCGGTCGCGGGCGAGGACCGCGCTCCAGGCGGAATCAGGGTCTGGGAGGGTCTGCGTTGCCATGGCTCCGTGTTAGGCGCGATTCGGCGGCGCCGCATCCCGGCGCTTGCGGTCAAAGCGTGGTACGTCGTCCCAGCGAAGGCTGGGACCCCAGCGGGTGAAAACTCGGCGCCCTTCACCCCCTGGGGCCCCAGCCTTCGCCGGGGCGACGAATATTGGAGCCTGCCACCCCCTGGTCTCCCACCCGTCCCACGGCGGTTGCATCGCGCGCGACCCCCTGCTAGGGCGCCCGCGACCTTGGGACGGCGCGTTCGGTGCGCCTCTTATCATAGGTCAGAAAATCCGATCTGGAGGTTACGGCGCGCGTGGAGAATTCCGGCGGCATTCAGGCAAGCTTGGCGGGCAGATATGCCACCGCCCTGTTCGAACTGGCCCGCGACGAGCGGCAGCTCGAGGCGGTCGGGACCAGCCTCGCGGCGCTTCGCGACGGGCTTCGGGACTCGGCCGACCTTCGCGAGCTGACCACCAGTCCGCTGATCGGCCGCGAGAATGCCCTGAAGGCCGTGAAGGCGGTCGGCGCCTCGATGAGGCTCGATCCGATCACCGCCAATTTCCTCGGCGTGATGGCCCAGAACCGCCGGCTGTCGCAGCTCGGCGCGGTGATCCGCTACTTCAACCTCCTCGCCGCGGCCCACCGCGGCGAGACCACCGCCGAGGTCGTCTCGGCGCGGCCGCTGGACGACGACCAGGTGGCGGCGCTGAAGGACAAGCTCGCGACCCGCCTCGGACGCAACGTGGCGGTTGATCTCACCGTCGATCCCACCATCTTGGGCGGGCTGGTCGTGAAGATCGGCTCCCAGCAGATCGACGGCTCCATCCGCACCAAACTCAACAATCTCGCTTCGGCAA